>ENA-OQLB01000213-OQLB01000213.1-human-gut-metagenome-genome-assembly--contig:-NODE-213-length-34704-cov-5.601874_pt1 | contig 34704 bp, 45 predicted proteins | sample MGYA00242656_ERZ504813 | MGnify/ENA primary metagenome ERZ504813 (study PRJEB26092, sample SAMD00036388) | human gut metagenome | host: Homo sapiens | study: EMG produced TPA metagenomics assembly of... | reverse complement strand
ATCATCGGCAGGTAGGTCTTGGACTGATTGTAGGCCTTACGCTATACCTCAGCCCGCAGGTTGTCATTCGTGAGAATATTGAAGTGGAAAATCCGGGGCAAGGCATTGAAGTAGTACATGCTGCCAAAGAAATCAAGGCTACACAGACCACCATTCCTTTTTTCAAAAGCAATAACCTGGACTATGCAGACCTTGTCTCCTTCATGGGAGAACATGCACAAACAGCCGGCTGGATACTGTTCGTGTTCGTTACGATTTTCGTGGTAACCGCCGTCTCCAACGGCGCCAACCTGAACGACGGCATGGACGGCATGGCAGCAGGCAACTCCGCCATTATCGGTCTGACGCTGGGTATACTGGCATACGTATCCAGCCACATCGAATATGCCGGCTATCTGAATATCATGTATATCCCGGGATCGGAAGACTGGTAATCTTCATCTGCGCCTTCATCGGTGCGATGATCGGCTTCCTTTGGTACAACGCTTATCCGGCACAAGTATTCATGGGTGATACGGGCAGCCTGACCATCGGCGGTATCATTGCCGTATATGCCATCATCATCCACAAAGAACTGCTGATACCTATTCTCTGCGGGATATTCCTCGTAGAGAACCTGTCGGTGATACTGCAACGGGTATATTATAAAGCCGGTAAACGAAAAGGAGTTAAACAGCGCCTCTTCAAACGGACGCCGATACACGACCACTTCCGTACCGGCATGAACCTGATAGAGCCCGGTTGCAAAGTGGTATTTACACAACCGACACAGCTGTTCCATGAATCAAAGATTACCGTCCGTTTCTGGATTGTAACCATTGTATTGGCAGCAATAACAATTATAACGTTAAAGATAAGATAACAACCCAATGAAGAATTATGAATGAAAAATGAAGAATTACCGATACAGCGCAACAATACGCAGCTGAATTCTTCATTCATCATTCTCCATTCTTAATTATAATAATATATGAGTAGAATTGTAGTTTTAGGAGCTGGCGAGAGTGGTGCGGGAGCTGCCGTACTCGCCAAAGTAAAAGGTTTCGACACATTCGTATCCGATATGTCCGCCATCAAAGACAAATACAAAGAACTGTTGGACAAGCATGGCATTGTCTGGGAAGAAGGGCAACACACTGAGGAACTGATACTCAACGCCGATGAAGTGGTGAAAAGTCCCGGCATCCCCAATGACGCTCCGCTTATTCTAAAATTAAAAGAAAAAGGCATTCCTATCATCTCCGAAATAGAGTTTGCCGGACGTTATACAGACGCCAAGATGATTTGTATCACCGGTTCCAACGGTAAGACTACCACCACTTCGCTCATTTATCATATCTTCAAGAGTGCGGGACTGAACGTGGGACTGGCAGGAAACATCGGCAACAGCCTTGCCCTACAAGTAGCCATGGAAAAGCATGATTATTATGTCATAGAACTGAGTTCCTTCCAGTTGGACAACATGTATAAGTTTCGCGCCAACATCGCTGTCCTCATGAATATCACTCCCGATCATCTGGACCGATACGACCACTGCATGCAGAAATATGTAGATGCGAAATTCCGCATCACGCAGAACCAGACACCGGAAGACGCTTTCATTTACTGGAACGACGACCCTATCATCCGCAGAGAACTGGAGAAGCATGGCTTAAAAGCGCATCCCTATCCTTTCGCCGCCGTAAAAGAGGACGGCGCCATCGCCTATGTGGAAGACGGAGAAGTGGAAATCAACGAACCTATCGCTTTCAACATGGAACAAGAGGAACTTGCGCTACATGGCACCCACAACTTGTATAACTCACTGGCTGCCGGTATCTCCGCCAACCTTGCCGGTATCAAAAAAGAAGATATCCGCAAAGCCTTGTCCGATTTCAAAGGGGTGGAACACCGCCTTGAAAAGGTGGCGACAGTGCGCGGCATCCAGTTCATCAACGACTCCAAGGCAACCAACGTCAATTCCTGCTGGTATGCTTTACAAAGCATGACCACCAAGACCGTCCTCATTCTCGGTGGCAAAGACAAAGGAAACGATTATACCGAAATAGAAGACTGGTACGTACCAAATGTTCGGCTTTAGTCTATTTGGGACTGCACAACGAGAAGTTGCATGAGTTCTTCGACCGCTTCGGGCTTCCTGTGGCCGACGTGCAAACAGGCATGAAAGATGCAGTGGAAGCAGCTTTCCAATTGGCCAAGAAGGGTGAGACCGTATTGCTAAGTCCTTGCTGCGCTTCGTTCGACCTCTTCAAGAGTTATGAAGACCGGGGCGATCAATTCAAGAAATACGTAAGAGAATTATAAATGGATTTATTAAAAAGCATATTCAAAGGAGACAAAGTAATCTGGATAATTTTCCTCTTCCTCTGTCTCATCTCCATTACGGAAGTGTTCAGTGCTGCCAGTACGCTCACTTACAAGAGTGGCGACCACTGGGGGCCTATCACCCAGCACAGCATTATCCTAATGGTGGGTGCTGTAATTGTGGTTCTCATGCACAACATTCCCTACAAATGGTTCCAGGTGTTTCCCGTCTTTCTGCTACCGGCTTCTGCCATACTGTTGGTGCTGGTCATGATGATGGAACGCATCAATGGTGCGGCGCGCTGGATGACATTCATGGGCATACAGTTCCAACCTTCGGAGATTGCAAAAATGGCGGTTATCATTGTCACAGCTTCATCCTTTCCAAGGGGCAAGACGAAGACGGAGCCATCCAAAGGCATTTAAAAGGATCATGATAATAACCGGAGCCATCTGCCTGCTCATCGCCCCGGAAAACTTATCCACAGCGGCATTGCTGTTTGGAGTGGTTTTCCTGATGATGTTCATAGGACGTGTTTCCGCAAAAAAACTATTGGTATTAATCGGCGGTCTGACATCGGTAGGCGTCATCGCAGTCACCTTCCTCCTGATGACGAAGAACAGCGACATACCTTTCCTGCACCGGTTCGACACGTGGCGTGCCCGTATCGAGAAGTTCACAAATGACGAGGAGGTTCCCGCTGCGAAATTCGATATAGACAAAGACGCGCAGATAGCCCATGCACGCATCGCCGTTGCCACCAGTAATGTCGTCGGCAAAGGCCCCGGCAATTCCGTACAGCGCGACTTCCTGAGCCAGGCATTTTCCGATTTCATCTTTGCCATTATCATTGAAGAGCTCGGACTGGTGGGAGGAGTCATAGTGGTATTCCTTTACATCTGCCTGCTGATACGTGTGGGACGCATTGCCAAGAAGTGCGACCGAACTTTCCCTGCCTTCCTCATCATCGGCATAGCCTGTTGCTGGTATCGCAGGCCGTCTTCAATATGATGGTGGCTGTGGGATTGGCTCCCGTTACGGGGCAACCGTTACCGCTTATCAGCAAGGGAGGTACTTCCACTTTGATTAACTGCGCCTATATCGGTATGATACTGAGCGTCAGCCGATATACAGCCAAGTTGGAAGAACAGAGTGAACACGACGCCTTGCCCACCATGCAGATAGAAACCGATAACGGAGACGAAAGCACTTACAGTGAAGCGCAAAGCGCCGCAGAACCGACAGCCAAAATGCTGAACAGCGATGCTGAATTTGAATAATATTAAAATTAGTTATTAGTAGCAAGTAGATATACACTCAGATATGGAAACGAAGAACAACAAACCGCGCATTATCATCAGCGGCGGTGGTACAGGAGGGCATATTTTCCCGGCCGTATCCATTGCCAACGCAATCAAAGAATTGTGTCCCGATGCGGAAATTCTGTTCGTGGGTGCGGAGGGGCGCATGGAAATGCAGCGTGTGCCCGATGCCGGTTATAAGATTATCGGTCTGCCCGTTGCGGGTTTCGACCGCAAACACCTGTGGAAGAACTTTGCCGTATTGGTGAAGCTGGCACGCAGCCAATGGAAAGCACGCAACATTATCAAACAGTTCCGCCCACAGGTGGCAGTAGGTGTAGGCGGCTATGCCAGCGGTCCTACCCTGAAAACGGCAGGAATGATGGGAGTGCCCACCTTGATACAGGAGCAGAACTCCTATGCCGGCGTCACCAACAAGCTGCTTGCCAAGAAAGCCTGCAAGATATGCGTCGCCTACGAAGGCATGGAGAAGTTCTTCCCCGCAGAGAAAATCATTATGACCGGCAATCCTGTCCGCCAGAACCTGCTCGGCCATTCCATTTCCCGCGAAGAAGCCGTACGCTATTTCGACTTAGACCCCGCCAAAAAAACAATCCTCATACTGGGCGGCAGTCTTGGAGCACGAACCATCAACCAAACTTTAACCGCAGGTTTGGACATCATCCGGAAGAACCCCGACATACAGTTCATTTGGCAAACCGGTAAAATATATATCGCACAGGTAAGGGACGCAATCACCACAGCAACCGGTGAGGCGGTGCACCACCCACACATCAGCGCCCTTCCCAACCTTTATGTGACAGATTTCATCAAGGACATGGCGAATGCCTACGCTGCCGCCGACTTGGTAATCTCCCGCGCCGGCGCCGGTTCCATTTCGGAATTCTGCCTGCTGCACAAGCCGGTGATTCTGGTACCGTCGCCCAATGTGGCAGAAGACCACCAAACCAAAAACGCACTGGCCCTTGTTGACAAGGATGCCGCTATCTACGTAAAAGATGCGGAAGCCAAAGAGAAGCTGCTGTCCGTAGCGCTGGAAACAGTGAAAGACAACGAGAAGCTGAAAGCCTTGAGCAACAACATAGCCAAACTGGCATTACCCGACTCGGCAACGGTCATTGCCAAAGAGGTACTGAAACTTATTAAATAACAAGTACATGAATATAGAAACCATAAAATCCGTTTATTTCGTCGGCGCCGGCGGCATCGGCATGAGCGCACTGATACGTTATTTCCTCTCCAAAGGCAAGTTTGTGGCAGGATATGACCGTACGCCAAGCGAGCTGACCGGGCATCTGATTGCAGAAGGTGCACAAATACATTACGAGGAAAACATCAACCTCATTCCGACGAATTGCAAGGAGAAGGAAACGACATTAGTAGTATATACCCCCGCCATACCTCAGGAACATGCCGAACTGGCCTACTTCCACGAGAAGGGTTTTGAGATACAGAAACGCTCCCAAGTATTAGGCACGATTACCCGCAGCAGCAAGGGACTTTGCGTTGCCGGCACTCATGGCAAAACCACCACGAGTACAATGGCAGCACACCTATTCCACCAGTCGCATATAGGTTGTACGGCTTTTCTCGGCGGTATCTCCAAAAATTACGGAACAAACCTGCTCTTGTCCCAGGCCAGCCCGTATACGGTGATTGAGGCCGATGAGTTCGACCGTTCATTCCACTGGCTTTCTCCCTATATGAGTGTCATCACAGCCACCGATCCCGACCACCTGGACATATATGGTACACGCGAAGCCTATCTGGAAAGTTTCCGCCACTATACTACCCTCATCCAGCCGGGAGGCGCATTGATTATCCGTAAAGGCCTTGCCTTGCAACCCGACGTGCAGCCGGGTGTAAGGGTATACACCTACTCCCGCGATGAAGGCGATTTCCATGCAGAGAATATCCGCATCGGAAACGGCGAAATCTTCATCGACTTCGTGGCTCCGGATACACGCATCAATGACATCCGGCTCGGCGTACCTATCGGCATCAACATAGAGAACGGCGTAGCTGCCATGGCGCTCGCACATCTGAACGGAGTGACCGACGAGGAAATCAAACAAGGAATGGCAAGTTTCCGCGGAGTGGACCGCCGTTTCGACTTCAAGATAAAAACCAGCCGGCTCGTATTCCTCAGCGACTACGCGCATCATCCGGCCGAAATCGCACAAAGCGTGAAGTCCGTCCGCGAACTTTACAAAGATAAGAAGATAACCGCTATCTTCCAGCCCCACCTCTATACCCGCACCAGAGACTTCTACAAAGACTTTGCAGACAGCCTCTCACTGCTGGATGAGGTTATTCTGACGGAAATCTATCCTGCTCGCGAGCAACCGATTCCCGGTGTCAGCAGCCGGCTTATATATGACAACCTGCGTCCGGGCATCGAGAAGTGTATCTGCCCAAAGGAAGATATCCTGAACCTGCTTTCAAAGAAGTCGGTCGAAGTATTGATTGTGCTGGGAGCCGGTGATTTGGATAACTATGTGCCTTCCATAACCCAATTGCTTGAACAACAAAGCAAATAGTAAACAAGTCTATGATTAAACGGATTTTACTTTCTATCGTCCTGTTGCTTGTCCTTACCTATCTGGTAGTAGCCATTACCGCTTTCAACCGAAAGCGGCCGGACAAGTATGCCACGATGTGGAGCTGCTTATCAAAGACACAGTATACGCCGGTTTCATCACGAAGAAAGAAGTAACCGCTATGCTGGAAAAGAAAGGCATCAGCCCATAGGTAAAAACATAGACCGCATCCACGCCAAGCCCTTAGAACAGGCACTTTCCAAACATCCTCTCATCGATGAAGTGGAGTGTTACAAGACGCCAAGCGGCAAGCTATGCATCGAGGTGACCCAACGCATTCCTATCCTGCGGATAATGAGCGCCAATGGCGAAAACTACTATCTGGACAACAAAGGAACAGTGATGCCGCCCGATGCAAAATGCGTTGCACATCGGGCTATTGTGACCGGAAACGTAGAAAAGTCGTTTGCCATGAGGGATTTATATAAGTTTGGTGTATTTTTGCAAAAGAATTCGTTTTGGAACGCACAAATCGAACAGATTCATGTATTGCCGGGCAGAAACATAGAGTTAGTGCCGCGTGTAGGCGATCACATCATCTACCTCGGCAAGCTGGACGACTTCGAACGGAAGCTGAAACGGGTAAAGACATTCTACGAAAAAGGATTAAACAAGGTAGGCTGGAACAAATATTCCCGTATCAGCGTTGAATTCGGTAACCAGATAATCTGCACGAAAAGGCAATAGCAAACAGTAAAATTAGTAAATAGTAAAACTATAAACAAATAGATATGGCAACAACAGATTTCATCGCCGCTATTGAGTTGAGTTCTTCCAAGATTTCCGGTATCGCGGGAAAGAAGAACAGCGACGGAAGTATTCAGGTGTTGGCTTATGCACGTGAAGATGCATCCTCATTCATCCATAAGGGCGTCATCTACAACATCGATAAGACAGCACAGGCATTGACTTCTATCATCAATAAGCTGGAAGGCCAGCTGAACAACTCCATTGCCAAGTATATGTAGGCATCGGTGGACAGTCATTGCGCACAGTGAAAAATGCAAGTGAGTCGACACACTGGAAGAGGAGGATATCATCTCACAAGACTGGTAGACTCTATCTGCGATGAGAACCTCGAAGTGCCGTTGGCAGACATGAGCGTACTGGATGTGGCCCCTCAAGAATATAAAATAGACAACAACCTCCAAGCCGACCCGGTAGGAGTGGCAGGGCAGCACATCACAGGACAGTTCCTCAATATCGTGGCCCGCGCCTCACTCAAGAAGAACCTTGAACACAGCTTCGAGCAAGCCAAGGTAGAGATAGCCGACCTGCTCATAGCCCCGATAGCTCTGGCGAACGCCGTACTGACGGAAAACGAGATGCGTTCGGGCTGCGCACTGGTGGACTTCGGTGCGGACACCACCACCATTTCAGTCTATAAGAACAATATCCTCCGCTACCTGAGCGTACTGCCACTGGGCGGAAACACCATCACCCACGACATCACGTCACTGCAAATGGAGGAACAAGACGCGAGAAGCTGAAGCTGCAATACGGCAACGCCTCTACGAAGAAGAGGAAGACACCGAGACACCCGCCGTATGTACGCTGGAGGACGGACGCGCCATTGAACTGGCCACACTGAACAACATCGTCGAAGCCCGCACCGAGGAAATCCTTGCCAACGTATGGAACCAGCTGCAACTCTCCGGCTACGAGGACAAACTCTTCTCCGGAGTAGTGTTTACCGGTGGCGGGGCAAACCTGAAGAACATCGAAGATGCTTTCCGCAAACAAAGCAAAATGGAGAAGATAAAAACCATGCGCTTTGTTCATAACACGATTCATGGTTTCAGCGACGTGCTAAGCAAAGACGGCATGCAGAACACACTGCTGGCACTTCTTGCCGCAGGCAATGAAAACTGCTGCCTGCAGGAAACGAAACCCGCCGGTAATCCTACGCCCAAACCCGTTGACATGTTCGGCAATGACGAAATCCTGAAAGAACAGGAAGCAGCGGCCCGCGCTGCCAAAGCACAACGCGAGAAAGAAGAAAAGGAGCGTAGGGAGAAAGAACGCCAAGAAAAGGAGGAGAGAAAGCGGAAGAAGAAAGAAGGTCCCAGCTGGTTTGAAAAGACTTTCAACAAACTCTCCAACGAGATTTTCTCAGACGATGATATGAAATAATTAAAAAACTCTATAATCATGGATGATATAGCACAATTCGATTTTCCGACCGATTCACCGAAAATCATCAAAGTCATCGGTGTAGGTGGCGGTGGCGGTAATGCCGTCAACCACATGTACCGGGAAGGCATACATGATGTAACATTCGTGCTGTGCAACACAGACAACCAGGCGTTGAAAGACTCCCCCGTTCCTGTGAAGCTGCAACTCGGCAAAGAGGGTTTGGGAGCCGGCAACCGTCCCGCCCGCGCCCGCAAAGCAGCCGAAGAAAGCATCGAGGACATCAAGAACATGCTGAACGACGGTACTAAAATGGTGTTCATCACTGCCGGAATGGGTGGCGGCACCGGTACAGGCGCAGCCCCTATCATTGCACAAACCGCCAAAGAAATGGACATCCTGACTATCGGCATCGTCACCATTCCGTTCCGCTGGGAGGGTGACAAGAAGATAGACCAAGCATTGGACGGTGTGGAGGAAATCAGCAAGCATGTAGACGCCCTGCTGGTTATCAACAACGAGAAACTGAGCGAAATATATAGCGAACTATCCGTAGACGACGCTTTCGACAAAGCAGACGACACCCTTTCGGTAGCCGCCAAGAGCATTGCCGAAATCATCACCCTGCATGGAAAGGTCAACCTCGACTTCAACGATGTAAAAACCGTATTGAAAGACGGCGGCGTAGCCATCATGAGTACAGGCTATGGCGAAGGAGACAACCGCGTAAGCATGGCCATCCAGAACGCCCAACATTCTCCGTTGCTGAACAACAACGACATCTTCAACTCCAAGAAAGTATTGCTCAACATTTCATACAGCTCACAACACAAACTGATGATGAGCGAAATGGACGAGGTGAAAGAGTTTATGAACCGTTTCAGCCGCGACTTCGAAACCAAATTCGGTATGGCCATCGACGACAAGCTGGAACAAAGCGTCAAGATCACCCTACTTGCCACCGGTTTCGGCATCCAGGATATCCACATGAAGGAGATGGACGAGCGCATCACCCAGCGTACCGCAGAAGAGCAGAAGCGCCTCGCCGAGCTGGAAGAAGAGGAAGAGCAAAGACGTTCGCGCCGCGAGACCTACTACGGCAAGGATGCCAACACCAAGTATCAACGCCTGCGCCGCCGGCATATCTACATCTTCAACCCCGAAGATCTCGACAATGCAGACCTCATCAGTCTGGTAGAAAACTCTCCTACCTACCAGCGCGACAAGAGCACCCTGGCAGCAATCAAGCTCAAGGCGGAAGAAGCCGGAATACTCGCCACCGAGGAAGCGCGGGAAGCTGAAAACAGCGGTAACGGTATAATCACCTTCTAAACCGCCGGCAGTTCAGCCCCCCACCCGGAAATAGTAAATTATAAATAGAAATAATAAGATGGATTTATTTGAAAAAGTCAGCGAAGACATTAAAAACGCAATGAAGGCTAAAGACAAAGTAGCCCTGGACACTTTGAGAAACGTGAAGAAAGTATTCCTTGAAGCCAAAACAGCTCCGGGAGCCAATGATACTCTGACCGATGCCGATGCTCTGAAAATTATTCAGAAGCTGACAAAGCAAGGTAAGGATGCCGCCGAGATTTATGTGCAACAAGGACGTCAGGACCTTGCCGATGCAGAGTTGGCACAAGTGAAAGTCATGGAAGCCTACCTGCCCAAACAGATGACTCCCGAAGAACTGGAAGCCGCCCTGAAAGCAATCATTGCCGAAGTAGGAGCCACCAGCGGCAAGGATATGGGTAAGGTAATGGGTGTAGCCAGCAAGAAACTTGCCGGACTTGCCGAAGGACGTGCCATTTCAGCTAAAGTAAAAGAACTGCTGGGATAAGCCCTGCCTGGTTCCGCAAATACGCATAGGTATAAAGCCGTACTTCAAGCTCTTCTCCATCCCCAAAAGGAGGTGCTTGAAGTACGGCTTCTTATTGCTGCATCATCCACTGCCAATCATCAACCTGCAAATTCCCACTACGAAAGAAAGTTTATTTTCTGATTTATCCGTCATGCCGTCACAAATGATGAGGCATGGAACTGATTGCCAACAACATATCTTGTGGCAGATACGTGTGACAGATAAAAGTTATGTGTTCTATCTGTCACACGCCCTGCGTGGCAACGGGAAATTGCCGCAGAGCCAAACTCAATCGAACAGTTCTTTCAAAACTTCCAAAGACTTCAATACCGGAAAATCGGGCAAGTGCAGACGATAATACTCATTCATAATCGTCAGGCAACGCGCACGTTCCGTACGATTCATGTCAAAGAGATGCATCGTTTCATAATTCATACGCATCAGCATCGTCAATCGCGACGCCTCTTCCGGTCCTATAAAATCAGAATGTAGCTGTGGGCGCAACGGAGTGAAACAAGCATTCTGCAAATCGAAACAGTCACCGCTGTGATAATCTTCCAAGTTAGGATACAATCCGAGAAAGCGCGACAGGCGCATCAAAAAGACCAGATGAAAATTGGCAAAACCACTGCCACACTCGTCCAGCCAGACAATGGAATGTTGCAAATATGCAAACAAAGGACGGTTTTCGGCCTCTTCACGCAAAGCACGATACAAAAACTCCGACAAGAACAAAGCAATGGCAGACTTATAAGGATCATAGGGAATCGAGGTAAAAGGATAAAACGACTTTGCCTCTTTCACCTTATATATAGTGGTATTCGGTCGGAAATCAGCTTCAAGCTCCACCAAAGACAAAGGCTGGAACAGCACCGATTTCACCGCAGTCTTGCGCGAACGGGACACCGGCACCAGAAAAGAAGCCCGTCCGGACACCTCGGTATAGATGTCTACGATGATAGAAGTATCCTTATACTTCAATGAATGCAATACAATTCCCTGTGTTTTCTGTAACATTTCCGTCCTTTATCAAGTTTCAATCCGGCTAACAAAGCTACAAAAAAAGAACGAAACTACGGAAATTAAAGAAGAGTAATCAAGAAACGACCATAAAAGATGAAAAAATGAAACGCACTTACATTACTGATTATCAATAATTAAAATCCCCAAAAAGAGATATTCCGGAAGAATCATGCAAATTTTTCATCTGAAATGTTTGCTAATTCAAAAATAGTTTCTACCTTTGCAACCGCAAACGAAAGGAAAGTCGGATGCAAGAGCAGAAATGCTCACACAGGATGGCCCGTTCGTCTATCGGTTAGGACGCAAGATTTTCATTCTTGAAAGGGGGGTTCGATTCCCCCACGGGCTACAATTAAAAAAATAAACGAATTAAATAAAGATTAGTCGAGATGGCAAATCATAAATCATCACTGAAGAGAATCAGACAAGAAGAGACAAGAAGACTTCACAACAGATACTATGGCAAGACCATGAGAAATGCTGTTCGCAAGCTTCGCGCTACCACAGACAAAGCTGAAGCAACAGCTATGTATCCTGGTATCACAAAAATGTTGGATAAATTAGCTAAGACTAACGTAATCCATCAGAACAAAGCAAACAACTTGAAGTCTAAGTTGGCGCTTTACATCAACAAACTCGGTTAAGCTGATAAGTTTAAAAGATATGAGAGGCTGGACTTTTTAGTCCGGCCTTTTCTGCATACGCACCACTCCCGTACCACCTCTCCAAGACATCTCTTCATGGTGCTAAAAAGCTGTAAACGGCCCAAATTTATCAAAGCGTTGGCATGATATATCAGGGATTTTCACTATTTTTGCTTTGTTATTACAATAAGAGAAATTAGATTATGACTGAAGAAGAAAAGATAAACGGCGAAAACAATTACTCGGCCAGTAACATCCAGGTATTGGAGGGTTTGGAAGCTGTACGTAAGCGTCCTGCCATGTATATCGGCGACATTAGTATCAAAGGACTTCATCACTTGGTTTACGAAGTTGTGGACAACTCTATTGATGAAGCGCTCGCCGGTTATTGCGACCACATCGAAGTTACTATCAACGAAGACAACTCCATTACCGTACAGGATAACGGACGCGGTATTCCGGTAGATTTCATGAAAAAGAACAGAAATCGGCTCTCGAAGTTGTTATGACCGTATTACATGCCGGTGGTAAATTCGACAAGGCTCTTACAAAGTTTCCGGCGGTCTGCATGGCGTCGGCGTATCTTGCGTAAATGCACTGTCTACGCACATGACCACACAGGTTTTCCGCAACGGAAAAATCTATCAGCAGGAATACGAATGCGGACACCCGCTATATTCTGTAAAGGAAGTCGGCGTTACCGAAATTACAGGTACACGCCAACAGTTCTGGCCGGATGATACGATTTTCACCGAAACGGTCTACAACTACGACATTCTGGCTACCCGCATGCGTGAGCTGCTTACCTGAACGCCGGAATCAAAATCACGCTGACCGACCTTCGCGTAAAAGAAGAAGACGGGAACTACAAACAAGAGATTTTCTACTCCGTAGAAGGCTTGAAAGAATTCGTGCGCTATATCGACTCCTCCCGCGAACATCTGGTGAACGATGTCATCTACATTAACACCGAGAAACAGGGCACACCGGTGGAGGTGGCCATCATGTACAACACTTCCTACAACGAGAACATCCACTCTTACGTAAACAATATCAATACAATCGAAGGCGGTACCCACTTGGCAGGTTTCCGTCGTGCGCTTACCCGTACGTTGAAGAAATACGCCGAGGACAACAAGATGCTGGAAAAGGCCAAAGTAGAGATTTCGGGTGATGACTTCCGCGAAGGCCTGACCGCAGTAATCTCCATCAAAGTGGCCGAACCGCAATTTGAAGGGCAGACCAAAACAAAACTCGGAAACAACGAGGTGATGGGAGCCGTAGACCAGGCTGTGGGCGAAGCACTCTCCTACTATCTGGAGGAGCATCCCAAAGAGTCCAAAATGATTGTAGACAAAGTGATATTAGCGGCACAGGCACGTGTGGCTGCACGCAAGGCACGCGAGTCCGTACAACGCAAGTCTCCGATGTCGGGCGGCGGCATGCCGGGCAAACTGGCCGACTGCTCCAGCAAGGACCCCGAAGAATGTGAATTATTCCTCGTCGAGGGTGACTCCGCCGGCGGTTCTGCCAAACAAGGACGTAACCGTACTTTCCAAGCCATCCTCCCGCTCCGCGGTAAGATTCTGAATGTGGAGAAAGCCATGTGGCACAAAGCCTTCGAGAGCGACGAAGTAAACAATATCATTCAGGCACTAGGCATCCGTTTCGGTGTGGACGGCGAAGACAGCAAAGAGGCAAACATAGACAAGCTGCGTTACAAGAAGGTAATCATCATGACCGATGCCGACGTCGATGGTTCGCACATCGACACGCTGATCATGACGCTCTTCTTCCGCTACTTCCCGCAGGTGATACAACAGGGCTATCTGTACATCGCCACTCCCCCTCTCTACCTCTGCACAAAGGGTAAAGTGAAAGAGTACTGCTGGACAGACCAACAACGTCAGAAGTTTATCGACACCTATGGCGGCGGTTCGGAAAATGCCATTCATACCCAGCGTTACAAAGGTTTGGGTGAAATGAACCCGGAACAATTGTGGGAAACAACCATGAACCCGGAAAACCGCATGCTGAAACAAGTACACCTTGAAAATGCAGCCGAAGCCGACTACACATTCTCCATGTTGATGGGTGAAGATGTAGCCCGCGCCGCGATTTCATCGAAAAGAATGCAACGTATGCAAATATCGATGCATAAGAACAGTGATTAATCATTAGCGTTTGGTTAATGATTAATCATTGAATAACGTTTTTATTAACCAACCTCACATCTTACAACGAAGAAGCTCCGGACGGACAGGAAATACCTGTTGACCGGAGCTTTTCTCTTATAACATTCCTTGTTTTTTCATCTCCCCCGCCGCCAATTCCAGCTCAGCATACCATTCTTCGCCGAATTTACGTATCAGCGGCTCCTTCAAGAACTTATATACAGGAACATCCTCTTTCCGTCCCAATAGCACAGCCGCCTTGCAGACATCCCAACGATGATAGTTCACTGCCTTATAAGGCCCGTAATCGCCTATCCGTATGGGATAAAGATGACAGGAGACCGGTTTATAAAAGTCTGTCTTACCCTCACGAAAAGCCTTCTCAATGGCACAATAGCAACAACCTTTCTCGTCATAACAAGTGAACACACAATCCTTATTATTAACAATGGACGTCACCAGATCGCCTTCTTCGTCTGTGTACACCACACCCTGCGCCTCTATCACAGCCCGCGCTTCAGCAGAGAGCTCATCCCAAATCACAGGGAGCACCTCCTCCAGCTTCTCTATCTCCTCAAATTCCACCGGGGCGCCGGCATCTCCCTCAATGCAACATTCTCCCTTGCAAGCCTCCAGATTGCAAAGAAACTTCTCACGCAGCACGTCCAGGCTTACCACCACGTCGTCTATCTGTATCATAACTTTCTTAAATGTGTAAAAGAGCAAAAAGCGTGGATTAGTTAATAACCCACGCCCCTCAATATGCTAATAATACTTACTTTATCAAATCCTTACCAGTCATTTCAGCCGGTTGCTTCATGCCCAAGATATGCAGGATGGAAGGAGCGACATCCGCCAATACACCGTTCTCCACCTTAGCATCCTTATTTTCTGTTACATAAACAAACGGAACGGGATTCAAGGAGTGAGCCGTATTCGGCGTGCCGTCCTCGTTCAGGGCGTGGTCGGCATTACCATGGTCGGCAATGATGATTACTTCATAATCATTGGCTTTGGCAGCTTCAACCGTATCTTTCACACATTCGTCGATAGCTTTTACGGCTTTCTCAATGGCTTCGTAGATACCGGTGTGACCCACCATATCACCGTTGGCATAGTTCACCACGATGAAATCGAATTTCTTGGTGTTGATAGCCTCAACCAGCTTGTCTTTCACTTCGTAAGCGCTCATTTCAGGCTTCAGGTCGTATGTGGCAACTTTCGGAGACGGAACGAGGATGCGCTCTTCCGCATCGTACGGAGTTTCACGACCACCGTTGAAGAAGAATGTCACGTGAGCATACTTCTCCGTTTCAGCAATATGAAGCTGCGTCTTACCGTTGGCAGCCAAGTATTCGCCCAATGTATTCTGCACATTCTCCTTATCGAAAAGTATATGTACTCCCTTGAAAGAAGCGTCATACGGAGTCATGCAATAGTATTGCAAGTTAGGAATAGTGTGCATGCCCTGCTCCGGCATATCCTGCTGAGTCAGGACGATAGTCAATTCCTTGGCGCGGTCGTTGCGGTAGTTGAAGAAAATAACCACATCACCTTCCTTGATCGTACCGTCGCAATCGGCGTTTACAATCGGCTTGATGAACTCATCGGTTACACCTTCATCGTAAGACTCCTGCATAGCCTGAACCATGTCGGAAGCCACCTTGCCTTCACCGTTTACCAGCAGGTCATAAGCAACTTTCACACGTTCCCAACGTTTGTCACGATCCATAGCGTAGAAACGGCCTACAATGGAAGCAATCTTACCGGCAGACTTCCGGCAATGTGCCGTCAGTTGCTCGATGAAGCCCTTACCGCTCTTCGGGTCGGTATCGCGGCCGTCCATGAAGCAATGGATGAATGTATTCTCGATGCCATATTCCTTTGAAATATCGCAAAGCTTGAACAGATGGTCGAAAGAGCTGTGCACACCGCCGTTACTGGTCAGTCCCATGAAGTGGATGTTCTTTCCATGTTCCTTAGCGTACGAGAAAGCAGAAACGATTTCCTTGTTCTTCAAGATACTTCCGTCGGCACAGGCGCGGTTAATCTTCACCAGATCCTGATATACGATACGTCCCGCACCGATATTGAGGTGGCCTACTTCCGAGTTACCCATCTGCCCGTCGGGCAAACCGACATTCTCACCGCTTGCCTGCAACTCTGAGTGCGGATAAGCAGCCAGCAAACTATCCCAGTAGGGAGTCGGTGTGTTGAAAATCACATCATCTTTACCTTGATCGCCGATACCCCAGCCATCAAGAATCATTAAAAGGGCTTTCTTGCTCATAATATTCATTGATTTTAATTGTACAATCTCTTTCCTGCGAAAAAAGACTGCTGATTTGCAATCTGTTTTCCGGTTGCAAAGGTACAAAATAGCGGTCAAACTATGTCACTTCAAAAAGTAAAAATAACATTTGCACCAATCAACCTGTTTCTGTTAATAACAAGAAATCCGAAAAAAAGTGCGCAAAAGTATGGATTCAGCTTTGATTTTCATACTTTTGCACTGTTTTTAAATAAAATCAACTGAAATGATGGACGATTCAAACCCACGAACGTGCAATAGTGTTTACAATTAAAGCGAACGGAGACGTTGGCGGCAATGCCTCTGTTCGGACTAAAGAAAGGAGGCAAAAAAATGAGAAAGTATCTCTACAGCGAAAACGGCTTCGTAGAAAAAAACGAGTGGAAACCCAACTGCTGGGTAAACGTGGAATGTCCGGACGACAGCGATTTCCAGTTCCTTACCCAAGAGTTGAAAGTTCCCGAATCATTCCTTGAAGACATAGCCGATACGGACGAACGCCCGCGTACGGAGACGGAAGGCAACTGGCTGCTGACCATACTTCGTATCCCGATGCAAAGCAGCCAGCATGGAATTCCGTTCATCACAGTGCCCATAGGCATCATTACGAACAATGATATCATCGTTTCCGTATGCTATCACCACACCGAACTGATACCGGACTTCATACAGCACACCCGCCGCAAAGGCATTGCCGTCAACAATAAGCTGACGCTGATTCTGCGAATCATATATTCCTCTGCCGTATGGTTCCTGAAATATCTGAAACAAATCAACAACGACGTAACCACCGCCGAAAAAGAACTGGAAAAGAGTATCCGTAATGAAGACCTTCTTCAATTAATGAAGCTGCAAAAGACGCTGGTGTACTTCAACACTTCCATCCGCGGCAACGAAGTCATGATAGGACGGCTGAAGAACATCTTTCAGGATACGGACTATCTTGATCTGGAACTGCTGGAGGACGTGGTCATCGAACTGAAACAGGCTTACAACACTGTGAATATTTACAGCGACATCCTCACCGGAACAATGGATGCTTTCGCTTCCATCATATCCAATAACGTGAACGCAATCATGAAACGCATGACGAGCCTCTCCATCACGCTAATGATACCCACATTGATAGCCAGCTTCTACGGGATGAATGTGGATATACATTTAGACGGTTTTCCACATGCGTTCGTATTCATTATTTTGCTATCGGCAATCTTATCGGCGGTGACCTTTATATGGTTCAGAAAGATTAAGTGGTTCTAAAACAGTTCCAACTGTCCGTCACCCAGCAGGTTAAAGGTCATGCGATGATAGGGGGAAGTTCCCCGTTCAGCAATCGCCGCCCGGTGTTTTTTCGTGGGATAACCCTTATTATGATTCCAGTCGTAATAAGAGTATTCTTCATGCAGCCGGTTCATATAATCATCGCGATAGGTCTTGGCAAGAATGGAGGCAGCCGCAATGGAAAGATATTTGCCATCACCTTTCACAACGGTCGTATGCGGCAGTTCCCGGTATTTCTTAAAGCGGTTTCCGTCGATGAGCAGATGCTGCGGACGCAACTGCAACCGGTCGACAGCACGATGCATGGCGAGAAAAGAGGCGTTCAGGATGTTTATCTTATCAATTTCCTCCGGAGAGACAACTCCCACCGCCCACGCAAAGCCTCTTTTTCTATAACTTCACGCAGGGCATACCGTTGCTTTTCGGTAAGTTGTTTGGAGTCGTTCAGCAATTCGTTCTTGAAGTCTTTGGGCAAGATAACGGCGGCAGCATAAACAGCTCCCGCAAGGCAGCCACGCCCGGCTTCGTCACAACCGGCTTCTATCAGTCTTTGTTCAAATAAGGTAACAGCATATATCACTACATTAGAGCACACAAAGATAAATCTTTTCATAAGTAAACGGGAGTTTTAAAGAGAATAAATAATATGATTATCTTGCCGGCAAATAAAAAGACAACAGACATGTTTATAATTATCGGACTGATGCTCACAGGAATGTTGCTGGGCTATCTCTTACGAAGAAAGAATTTGTGCAGAATCCACAATGTCATTACCGTACTGATCTGGGTGCTGCTTTTCATTCTCGGAGTTGAAGTAGGCGGAAACGAACAAATCATCAAAGGGCTGCACACCATAGGGATTGAAGCAATCATACTGACCTTGGGCGGAACTTTGGGAAGTGTCATTGCTGCCTGGGCATTATGGAAGGCTTTATATAAGAAGAAAGGAGAAGCGGCATGAAAGGCAGTCTTATCATAATCGGTTTCTTCGTGCTGGGTACGCTTTGCGGAGTTTCCCATCTGATACCCATTGACATAGTCATGGACAGCCGGATCAGCTTCTACGCTCTTTGTGCACTGATGTTCAGCGTGGGATTAAGTGTGGGCAATGACCCGCAAACATTGAAGAACTTCCGTTCGCTCAATCCGCGACTGGTTTTCCTGCCCATCATGACGATACTGGGCACACTGGCAGGTTCAGCAGCAGTCAGCCTCATCCTGACTCACCGCTCGCTGACCGATTGCCTGGCAGTAGGTTCGGGCTTCGGATATTATTCACTCTCCAGCATCTTCATCACCGAATACAAAGGAGCCGAACTGGGAACCATTGCACTGCTTGCCAATATCAGCCGCGAGATACTCACCTTATTGGCTGCACCGTTGCTGGTGCGCTGGTTCGGTAATTTAGCTCCCATCTCGGCGGGGGGAGCTACGACAATGGACACCACACTCCCGATAATCACCCGTACCGCCGGACAGCAATTCGTCGTAGTCTCCATATTCCACGGATTTGTGGTCGACTTCAGCGTACCGTTCTTGGTAACCTTGTTTTGTTCGATATAAGCCGGGAGCGGATAAGGCTTCCTATCGGAAGCAGATTCATCCCACAGAACAAATATATTCGTCTCATGAGATAAAAAATCATCCATGGAGGAATAAATCCGTCCCATAGGATGAATAATTTCGTCTTACAAGACGAATATTGTAGGTTTAGAACACGCTCCAAGCAACAGTAAGACCTGCCATTACGATAGCCACCATGCTCATCAGTTTGATAAGAATGTTAAGGCTCGGACCGGAAGTATCTTTAAACGGGTCGCCTACCGTATCCCCCACAACGGTAGCTTTATGCACCTCACTGCCTTTTCCGCCGAAATTTCCTTCCTCTACGTATTTCTTGGCATTATCCCACGCACCACCGGCGTTCGCCATAAAGATAGCAAGCACGAATCCGCTGCTAAGTCCGCCAATAAGCAAGCCCAGCACACCGGCACGCCGAAGATCAGTCCGGTCAGGATAGGAGCGATGATTGCTATCAATGACGGAACCACCATTTCGCGTTGCGCGCCTTTTGTGGAAATGGCCACACAACGTTCATAATCAGGCTCCGTCTCACCGGTAAGGATACCTTTTATTTCGCGGAACTGGCGGCGCACTTCATCCACCATGTGCGCAGCGGCACGACCTACGGCATTCATTGTCAGGCCACAGAACAAGAAAGCCATCATACTGCCAAGAAACATTCCCGAAAGCACTTTCGGATTCATCAGCGTTACATCATAATGGTGCATGAAATCGAAGAAGGTGGCATCCTGCACCGATACCGTCTCACCGCCCACAGAAATGTCGGTAGCACCCAAACGCGTCAGTCCGATGCGAATCTCTTCTATGTAGGACGCAAGCAGGGCGAGTCCCGTCAACGCGGCAGAGCCGATGGCAAACCCCTTACCCGTAGCGGCTGTTGTATTACCCAGAGAATCGAGCGCATCGGTACGCTTGCGCACTTCCTCGCCCAGACCGGACATTTCGGCATTGCCACCGGCATTGTCGGCAATAGGTCCATAAGCATCCGTAGCCAACGTAATGCCCAAAGTGGAGAGCATACCTACGGCAGCTATACCGATGCCGTAGAGCCCCAAGCCTACATTGGAAAAATCAAAACCGGCAGCAAAAAGATAAGAGGCTATAATGCTACAACTACGGCAATGACCGGAATAGCAGTGGAAAGCATGCCCAAACCGATACCGGAGATGATGACAGTGGCCGGCCCCGTCTTACCGCTTTCACTCAGCTTCTGAGTAGGGCGATAGGACTGGGAAGTATAATATTCCGTAGAACGTCCGATAATGATACCTACTATCAGGCCTACAACCACCGAGCAGGAAATCCACATCCAGTTGTCCAGCTTCAACAGCCAAAGAACAAGGAAAGTGGCAACGACTATCAGTACCGAACTCAAATTCGTGCCGAAAGCAAGCGAATTCAATAAGTCTTTCATTTTGGCATCCTCTTTGGTGCGCACCGAAAAGATACCTATAATGGAGAGAATGATTCCCACAGCCGCAATCAGCATCGGAGCTATAACCGCTTTGAACTGCATCAGCGTGTCTCCCGAATGGATGAAGGCAGCAGCACCGAGGGCCGCTGTGGCAAGGATAGAGCCGCAATAGCTCTCGTAAAGGTCGGCGCCCATACCGGCAACATCGCCCACATTATCGCCCACATTATCGGCAATGGTTGCAGGATTACGCGGATCGTCTTCCGGAATACCTGCCTCTACCTTACCCACAAGATCGGCGCCTACATCGGCAGCTTTCGTATAGATACCGCCACCCACACGCGCAAACAGCGCTTGAGTGGAAGCCCCCATACCGAACGTGAGCATTGTGGTAGTGATAATACAGAGTTTATGGGTGGGTGTCATCACATCCACCGGAATTACCGCGTTGAGCAACAAATACCAGAAAGAAATATCGAGCAGGCCAAGCCCGACCACAACGAGCCCCATCACCGCACCACTGCGGAAAGCAATACGCAGACCGGAATTCAATGAGTTACGTGCAGCATTCGCCGTACGCGCCGAAGCATACGTGGCCGTTTTCATGCCAAGAAAGCCGGAAAGGCCAGAGAAGAAACCGCCTGTGAGGAAAGCTATCGGCACCCAAGAATTCTGCACTCCGAAGCCATAAGCCATAACAGAAAACAGAATCACCAGCCCCAGAAACACCCAACCCACAATCTTATATTGCTGGCGAAGATAGGACATGGCGCCTTTGCGCACTGCTGCGGCAATCTTGACCATTTGAGGAGTTCCCTCACTCTCTTTCATCATCTGACGGTGGAAATACCAGGCAAAGCAAAGTGCCAGAACGGAAGCGGCTGGAACCAGCCAGAAAAGCAATTGGTCCATAGCATAAATCGTATTAAAAGGTTGAACGAAAGCCTAAATGTATTGATTTGAAATGAAATAAGCAAACGATTAACCGAATTTATGCCAAGGCATGAAAAAACACATGAGGCATCGGAGTTTCGATGCCCTCATGTGTTTTCTTTATTCTATTGTTACGGCAGTACCGCAAGCAGTCACCATCAGCATACTGCCGCTGCCGCCTACCGTTTCGTAATCAAGATCCACCCCTATCACAGCATTGGCTCCCAACATACGCGCCTGTTCCTGCATCTCGCGAAGAGCAGTATCCTTTGCCTCGCGGAGCACCTCCTCGTACGAACCGCTGCGCCCGCCCACTACATCGCGGATGCTGGCAAAGAAATCACGAAAAACATTGGCACCGATAATAGTCTCACCGCTGACGATACCAAAATAACGGGTGATGCGGCCACCCTCAATGACGGAAGTTGTTGTTACTAACATAATTCTCTATTTTTAAGTTCTTCAAAACATCTTGCTGACACGCTCTATGCCTGCCACCAACACGTCTATTTCCTCTTTCGTATTATACAAGCCGAATGAAGCGCGCACCGTACCTTCAATGCCAAGGCGCTGCATCAACGGCTGCGCACAATGATGTCCCGTACGTACGGCAATGCCGAGGCGGTCGAGCAGCGTCCCCATGTCGAAATGATGAATATCGCCTACAAGGAAAGAAATGACACTGCCTTTATCTTCCGCTTCACCGAAAATCCGCATGCCGGGAATCTCTTTCAGGCGGTGCATGGCATACGCCGTCAGTTCATGCTCGTGGGTAGCGATATTCTCCATGCCAATAGCCGAAACATAATCCAGCGCTTTGGCAAGTCCGGTGGTACCGATATAATCGGGGGTACCGGCTTCAAACTTGAAAGGAAGCTCGTTGAAAGTGGTCTGTTCAAATGATACGTGTTGTATCATTCGCCGCCACCTTGATAGGGAGGTATCTTCTCAAGCCATTCTTCCTTACCATAGAGCACACCCACACCGGTAGGGCCGTATACCTTATGACCGGAAAAGACGTAGAAGTCGGCGTCCAAATCCTGTACATTCACCGGCATGTGCGGAATGGACTGGGCACCGTCTACAAGTACGGGAACGCCCTGCCCGTGGGCATAGCGTATCATTTCCCTGACAGGATTCACCGTACCCAGCACATTGGAGACATGGGCCACGCTGACAATCTTTGTACGTTCGGAAAACAGTTGCTTGTATTCATCCTGCAGAAGTTCCCCCTTGTCATTCATCGGAATGACCTTAATGGTGATGCCTTTTTTAGCAGCCAGCAACTGCCAGGGAACGATATTGCTGTGATGCTCCATGACGGAAAGAATCACCTCATCCCCCTCTTGCATAAATTCATCGCCGAAACTGGATACAAGCAGGTTGATACTTTCCGTCGTACCGCGGGTAAAGACTATTTCATTCGTGCTGCGGGCATTGATAAACTTCCGCACCGTCTCACGAGATGCCTCGTGCAGCTCCGTAGCCTGTTGCGAAAGAAAATGCACACCGCGATGCACATTGGCATTGACCGAATAGTACTCGTCCGTAATGGCATCTACCACCTGACGGGGTTTCTGTGTGGTCGCACCGTTATCAAAATAAACCAACGGCTTACCATATACTTCACGAGAAAGTATCGGGAAATCAGCTCTTATCTTTTGAAGGTCCATATCTTTTAAATTATGAATGAATAATGAAGAAAGCTTCATTATTTACATATCGCGCATCCCTGACACTTGTTCAGCTCACCGCGGAAACGCTTCTCTACCAGCAGATGCAGGCGATCTTTCAAAGCATCCAGACGGATGGTATCAATCACCTCATTGACGAAGGCAAACATCAACAGCAAACGGGCCTCGCGCATGGAGATGCCACGTTGCTGCATATAGAACAGAGCGCTTTCGTCAAGCTGCCCCACCGTAGCGCCATGGCTACACTTCACATCATCGGCATAAATCTCCAGCTGAGGTTGGGTATACATGTGCGCTTCGCGCGTAGCGCAAAGGTTGCGGTTCGTCTGTTGGGAGCTCGTATGTTGTGCATCGGGACGTACCAGCACCAAACCGGCAAAAGCACCGACTGACTGGTCATCGAGCACATACTTAAACAACTCGTTGCTGGTGCAGTTGGGCACAGCGTGGTCTATTGTAGTGTTGTTGTCCACATGCTGGTTCTTATCCGCAATCGCCATACCGCAAAGGTTCAGTTCGGCTCCCTCGCCGGCAAGCGTAACCTCGGTTGTGTTGCGGGTGGTACCGTTGTGCAGGGTCATTCCATTCAGCAGAACATTGCTGTTGGCTTCTTGCTTGACATACAAGGCACTGATACGTACTGTACTGGTATGCGTTTCCTCCAGTTCATAGAAGTCGAAAGTGGCATTTTCACCAACAAACACCTCTATCACCTGCGTTGCAAGAAAGTTCACGCTATCCATTGCATGGTCGCACGCCAGAAGACGGGCTTGCGCACCCTCTTCCAAAATGACAAGCACACGACGGTTCACCATGAAATTGACGTCGGCACGCAGAATGTTCACTAACTGAATAGCTTCTCCACCACTACATTCTTGGGAACATACAGCAATACACCGTCTTGCGCAAAGGCAGTATTGAAAGCCGTTACCCCATCTTTGGATGTATCTGCCAACTTGCCGTAATACTTCTTCACCAGTTCCGGATGCCGGTCGGCCATCTCCTTCAGACTTCCGAAGATGACGCCTTCGGGCAAATGCGACTTAGGCAATGCCTTGTTATAGAAAGCATCGTTCACCACAAAGTAAAGGGAAGTGCTCATATTCGGCACATCGCACTTAAATACCTCATAAGGATTGACGGGTATGTCCAAGCGGTTCAGGTTCAGCCCGTAATCAGGTTCAAAGAACTTGCTGACATCGGTATATTTATATTTCTCTACCTTACGGGTTGGAAAACCAAGCCGTTCGAAGTCGGCAAATGCAGCGGCACGCGGAGCATTCAGCACTTCGGCGCTGTGACGGCATATCATCGCTTCCGTTTGGGAGAAAAGGTCTATATATTGTTGCTCTACACTCATGTTATCTAATTATGAGTTTTGAATTTATAATTCACTCGCTTCTTTCTTAATCCAATCGAAGCCACGCGCTTCAATCTCTTTTGCCAATTCAGGGCCACCGGTCTTCACGATGCGTCCGCCAAGCAACACATGGACAGTATCCGGTTTCAAATAGTCCAGCAGACGCTGATAGTGGGTGATCACCATTGCACTGGTCTGAGGCGTCTTCAGCTTATTGAAACCGTCAGCAACAATACGCAAAGCGTCCACATCAAGACCGGAATCCGTTTCGTCGAGAATGGCAAAAGTAGGTTCCAGCATAGCCATCTGAAAGATTTCATTACGCTTCTTTTCACCACCACTGAAACCTTCATTCACGCTGCGATTGGCAAGTTTGTTATCCAGTTCTACGATAGCACGCTTCTCGCGCATCAACTTCAAGAATTCGCTGGCAGAGAGTGCAGGCAAATGGCGATACTTGCGCTGTTCGTTGACAGCAGCACGCATAAAGTTCACCATAGAGACGCCCGGTATCTCCACCGGTGTCTGAAATGAAAGGAAAATACCCTCGTGAGCGCGATCCTCAGGACTCATAGCCAGCAGATCCTTACCATTAAAAGTTATGGTGCCACGCGTTACCTCGTATGCTGGATGCCCCACCAGTATATTGCTCAGCGTACTTTTTCCGGCTCCATTCTGTCCCATCAGGCATGTACCTCACCGTCGCGGATAGTAAGGTCAATGCCTTTTAATATTTCTTTGCCATTGATGCTGGCATGCAGGTCTTTTATCTCTAACATAATCTTCAAAATTAAGAATGAAGAATTAAGAATGAAGAATCCCATAAGCATCTTCATTCCTAACTCTTCATTGTTCTATTTTAATTCTTCATTCTTCATTCTTAACTCTTCATTTTTATCCCACGCTTCCTTCCAGCGAAATAGCCAGCAACTTCTGAGCTTCCACAGCAAACTCCATTGGCAGTTTGTTCAGAACTTCCTTTGCATAACCATTCACAATCAGCCCGATAGCATCTTCCGTAGAAATTCCACGCTGGTTGCAATAGAATATCTGGTCTTCGCTAATCTTGCTGGTAGTTGCTTCATGCTCCACAATGGCTGTCTCGTTATGGATGTCCATGTAAGGAAGGTGTGCGCACCGCATTTGTCGCCCAGCAACAATGAGTCGCACTGACTGTAATTACGGGCATTATCCGCTTTCTGGGCAACACGTACCAGCCTCGGTAGGAGTTTTCACTCCGTCCGGCTGAGATGCCTTTGCTGACGATAGTGCTCCGGGTGTTCTTTCCGAGATGAATCATCTTCGTACCGGTATCTGCCTGCTGATAGTTATTAGTAACCGCCACACTGTAAAACTCTGCCGTAGAATTATCACCGGAAAGAATACAGGACGGATACTTCCAAGTAATGGCCGAACCTGTTTCCACCTGCGTCCAAGACAGTTTACTGTTTATTCCTTTGCAGTGGCCCCGCTTCGTCACAAAGTTATAAACTCCGCCTTTACCTTCGGCATCACCCGGATACCAATTCTGAACAGTGCTATACTTCACCTCAGCGCGGTCATGCACTACAATCTCCACAATAGCGGCATGCAATTGGTTTTCGTCACGCATCGGCGCCGTACACCCCTCCAGATAGGAAACATACGAATCATCATCCGCCACAATCAAAGTTCTTTCAAACTGTCCGGTGTTGCGGGCATTAATCCGGAAATAAGTGGACAGCTCCATTGGACAACGCACTCCCTTCGGAATATAGACGAAAGAGCCGTCGGAAAATACCGCAGAGTTCAGTGCCGCAAAGAAATTATCACGATAACCCACTACCGAACCCAAATATTTCTGAACCAAATCGGGATGCTCACGTACAGCCTCGCTGAAGGAACAGAAGATGATTCCCTTCTCCATCAACGTCTCCTTGAAAGTAGTCTTTACGGATACGGAGTCCATTACGGCATCCACCGCCATACCACTCAACGCCATCTGTTCTTCCAAAGGGATACCCAGCTTATTGAAGGTCTTGACCAACTCCGGATCCACCTCGTCCATACTCTTCGGACCGTCCTTTTTCTTGGTAGGGTCGGCATAATATGAAATGGCCTGATAATCTATTTCAGGAATACGGAGATGCGCCCATGTAGCATCTCCAGCGTCAGCCAATGACGGTACGCTTTCAAACGGAACTCTAACAACCATTCAGGTTCTTCCTTCTTCCGGGAAATCAGCCGTACCACATCCTCATTCAAGCCGCGCTCAATGATGTCTGTGTGCACGTCGGTGGTGAAACCGTACTTGTACTTCTCCTGAGTGAGTTCCTTTACATATTTATTGGGTTCTTCTTGTTGCATTATTCATTCAATATATATTGTTCTGTAACATGCTTAGCTGCGGGAAAGAATATCCCGGCAAACGATTTCATAGGATAATATAACACCGATTCTTCCTTTTTTGTTTGATCCAGCAGCGTATTGTCCTCATCGATAAATTCAATAACGCCGATTAGCAGGCTTACCAGCAAAAGAGACTTTAACGCTCCCAACCCGGAACCTAACCAACGGTTCAGCCAGCCGAGCGAAACCGCCTCCATTGCCTTTGTCAGCAAAGAGGCTATCAGGGCAAAAGCCAACGGCACAGCTATCCAAATAGCTATAAACGCTAACACCTGTGCCACTGTCATTGAATCGGTTACTTTGGAAAACACTTTCTCGGCAACAGAAGCATACAGTGCTTTTGCCGCCAGCAGACCGACAATCAGTCCCAACAAAGCAGCCAGTTGCTTCACAAACCCCTTCATGAAACCGACGACCGCCCCTGCACCAATCACGACTAATATGACTATATCTATGGTTGCCATAATTAAAAAAAGATGATAAAGTGACAAGGTTATAAATTAATAAAAGTGACTATACAACAATGTGCCAATTGACTGCGCAAGAGATGCCGCAGGGCAATTGGCACATTGGCACATGCTATCACGTTATTACTTTATCACGCTATCGCCTTATCTTTTCTTATAAGGTTTGCTTTACTTCTACTTCTTCGTAAGATTCTATGATATCCCCTATCTTGATATCGTTGCAGTTCGTCAAGCTGATACCGCATTCAAAGTTAGTACCTACTTCCTTCACATCATCCTTGAAGCGTTTCAAGGCGTTGATGTTTCCTGTGAAGATAACGATGCCGTCACGTATCAGACGTGCCTTGTCACTACGTTTCACCTTTCCGGTCTTCACCATGGCACCTGCCACGAGACCCACTTTGGTAATATTGAACACCTCACGCACTTCAATCGTTGCCGTAACCTGTTCCTTCAAAGTCGGCGCCAACATGCCTTCCATAGCAGCCTTCACCTCTTCGATCGCATCATAGATGACAGAGTACTTGCGGATGTCCACACCTTCCTGTTCTGCCAGTTTAGCGGCAGCACCCGAAGGACGAACCTGGAATCCAACGATAATCGCATCCGAAGCGGCAGCCAAAGACACATCCGATTCGGAGATAGCACCAACGCCCTTGTGGATAACGTTCACCTGTACCTGTTCAGTAGACAGCTTGATCAACGAGTCGCTCAACGCCTCGACAGAACCGTCCACGTCACCCTTCACGATGATATTCAGTTCGTGGAAGTCACCCAATGCCAAACGACGGCCTACTTCGTCCAGCGTCAGCATCTTCTGTGTACGCAGACCCTGCTCACGCTGCAACTGTTCGCGTTTGTTGGCGATCTCACGCGCTTCCTGTTCAGTTTCAATTACATGGAAGGTGTCACCGGCAGCGGGAGCACCGTTCAAGCCCAGAATCAAAGCCGGTTCCGAAGGACCTGCCTCTTTCATGCGCTGGTTGCGTTCATTGAACATGGCTTTCACCTTACCGTAACTTGTACCTGCAAGCACAATGTCACCCATCTTCAATGTACCGTTAGACACCAATACCGTAGCCACATAGCCACGACCTTTGTCCAATGAGGACTCAATGATAGAACCGGTGGCACGACGGTTGGGATTTGCTTTCAAATCCAACATTTCAGCCTCCAGCAATACTTTTTCCATCAAATCACTTACACCAATACCCTTCTTAGCGGAAATATCCTGAGACTGGTACTTGCCACCCCATTCCTCAACGAGGAAGTTCATGGCAGCCAGTTCTTCTTTAATCTTATCCGGATTGGCAGTCGGCTTATCAATCTTGTTGATGGCAAACACAATGGGCACACCGGCAGCCATGGCATGATTGATAGCTTCCTTAGTCTGCGGCATCACGTTGTCGTCGGCAGCCACAATGATAATAGCAATATCCGTAGCTTTGGCACCGCGAGCACGCATAGCGGTAAACGCTTCATGTCCCGGAGTATCAAGGAACGTAATCTTGCGGCCGTCTTCCAGCGTTACGTGGTAAGCACCGATGTGCTGTGTGATACCACCGGCTTCACCGGCAATCACATTTGCCTTACGGATATAGTCGAGCAACGAAGTCTTACCATGGTCTACGTGACCCATTACCGTTACGATCGGAGCGCGATGTTCCAAATCCTCTTCGGCATCTTCTTCCTCTACGATAGCCTGTGCCACTTCCGCACTTACATATTCTGTTTTGAAGCCGAACTCTTCCGCCACCAGATTGATTGTCTCGGCATCCAGACGCTGGTTAATGGAAACCATCATACCGATGCTCATACAAGTAGCGATGACCTGCGTAACAGAAACGTCCATCATGCTTGCCAACTCGTTGGCTGTCACGAATTCCGTCAGCTTCAATACTTTGCTTTCCGCCATTTCCTGGTCTTCCAACTCCTGCATACGGTTGGACACCATGTCACGTTTTTCCTTACGGTATTTCGCTCCCTTATTCTTACCTTTGGAGGTCAGGCGAGCCAAAGTTTCCTTTACCTGCTTTGCTACATCCTCTTCACTAACCTCCTGTTTGATAACAGGCTTTTTGAAGCGGTCTTTATTCTTATTCTTACCGGACTGCTGGTTATTGCCACCTTGCTGACTTCCGCCTTTCGAGCGGTCGTTTCCGCCACGCTGGAAATTGGACGCATTGTTGATGTCCACTTTTTCCTTGTTGATACGGACGCGTTTCTTCTTGGCATTGGCATCATTGCGTCCTTCGAATCTTTTGTCTTATTATCATCACGACGGATCTCTTTGATAATGGCCTCTTTCATCAGCTTCTTCTGATCCTGACGCTGTTTCTCCTTTTCTTCACGTTCCTTCCGCTTTTCCTCTTTCGATTTCTTCTTCGGACGTGTAGACTGGTTCAGTGCAGCGAGGTCTATTTGTCCGATGACATTAATCTTCGATACAAACTCCGGCTGGTGTATTTTAAATATCTCTTCTTTATCTTCCGAAACCACCTCCTCAGTCTCAACAGGAACCGGTTCTTCCTTAGGTGCTGATACAGGTTCGGCAATGACAGGCACAGGCTCTTCTTCCACAACAGGAGCCGGCTCCACAACCGGAGCAGGTGTTGGTTCGGGTTGAGGTTCGGGAGCGGAAACAGGTTCCGGCTTCGGGGCTCCACAACCGGTGCAGGCTCTTCAGCCTTTATTTCCTCAACTACCGGTTTTTCCGGTTCTACTTCTTTCTCTTTTTCCACCGTATGTTTGCGATTCAGTTTATCCAAATCAATTTTGCCGACAGGCTTAAACTTCGGACGTACATCTTCAGGAACCACAGTCTTCACCACCTCTTCGGCTTTCGGCTTTTCCTGTGTTTCCTTGTCATAGCCGTCAATAGACACTGATGCCTTGTTACGATCCTTACTCTGGCGTTCCTGAATGAAACGCTCTGTTTTCAGTTTAAGATCCTTATCTGTACTAAACTCTTTCACGAGTAAGTCATACTGCTCATCGGTAATTTTCGTGTTGGGATTTGCTTCAATGGCATGTCCCTTCTTTTGCAAGAACTCAACTACCGTCGTGATTCCTACATTTAAATCTCTTGTTACTTTATTTAACCTTATCGTCATACTTTAATTTAATGAATAATGGAGAAAGAAGTGGTAGTTAGTGATTAGTGATTTTCTTCTTCTTCAAACTCCGATTTCAAAATGCGTAATACTTCGTCCACCGTTTCCTCTTCCAAATCTGTTTTTTCAATCAACATCTCGCGCGGAGCATTCAACACAGCCTTGGCAGTATCAATGCCGATAGCCTTAATAGCATCGATTACCCAGCCGTCAATCTCATCGCGGAATTCATCCAAGTAGATATCCTCATCTTCTACCGCCTCATCCAACTCGCGGAATACGTCAATAGTGTACTCAGTCAACATACTGGCCAGCTTGATGTTCAAGCCGCCTTTACCGATAGCCAGCGATACCTCCTCCGGTTTCAAGAAAACCTCTGCTTTGTGTTCCTCCTCGTTCAGACGAATAGAAGATATTTTAGCAGGGCTAAGTGCACGCTGTATGAACAACTGGATATTCGACGTATAGTTGATCACGTCAATATTTTCGTTGCGAAGTTCGCGGACAATACCATGAATACGGCTGCCTTTTACACCGACACAAGCACCCACCGTCAATACGATCATCATATGACTCTACGGCAATTTTAGCGCGTTCACCGGGAATACGGGCAATCTTCTTGATAGTAATCAGTCCGTCATTAATTTCAGGTACTTCCATTTCAAACAGACGTTGCAGGAAAACGGGCGACGTACGACTCAAGATAATCTTCGGATTATTGTTCTTGTTGTCAACACGAGCCACCACAGCGCGGGCTGTTTCTCCTTTACGGTAGAAGTCGCTCGGTATCTGTTCGGTTTTGGGCAACAGCAATTCATTGCCTTCATCATCGAGGAGCAACATCTCCTTTTTCCAAATCTGGTAAACCTCTGCATTGATAATGGTACCTACCTTATCAATATATTTATTATAAATACTGTCTTTTTCCAATTCCAAGATCTTGGAAGCCAAAGTCTGGCGCAGGTTCAGGATAGCACGACGGCCAAACTTCGCAAAGTTCACTTCGTCCGTCACTTCCTCTCCCACTTCATACGAAGCATCAATTTTTTGGGCTTCGCTCAAAGAAATCTGCAAGTTCGGATTTTCAAGGTCTTTATCTGCCACTACTTCGCGATTACGCCATATTTCGAAGTCACCCTTATCCGGGTTCACGATTACGTCGTAATTCTCATCAGTACCGAACATCTTTGCAATCACACTGCGGAACGACTCTTCGAGTACGCTCACCATGGTGGTTCTATCAATATTCTTCAGTTCTTTAAATTCCGAAAAGGTATCTATCAAGCTGATAGTTTCTTCTTTCTTGGCCATAGTCTTATTTAAAACTAATTAAGTATTTAGTATATTTTATCTCTTCGTATGTAAAGGTCAGGTCTTCATCCACCATTTTAGGACGTTTGGCACCCTCTTCTTTCACTTTCTTTTGAACGGTGACGGTGAACTGCTGCTCGTCAGCGCCTTTCAAGATGCCGCAATGCTTACGGCCGTCTTTCGCCAGCACCTCCACCTCTTTGCCGATGTGGTTGACATACTGTTGCAACACTTTAAACGGCTGTCCGATACCGGCAGAGCCGACTTCCAGTTCGTAATCCTCATCCTCACGATTCAGCCGGGACTCTATGTAGCGGCTCAGCTCTACACAATCCTCAATCCAAACACCTTCTTTGTGGTCTATCTCCACCACAATCTTGTCATCCGGGCTGATTATAACTTCCACCAGGAAGTAATCTTTATCTTCCAGCCACTCATCTACAATTTGACAAACAGTTTTTTTTTCTATCATAGATTAACCATTAAGAACAAAAAAGAGGAGCTCAATCGCCCCTCCACCTTTCATCCGTTTCGGGTGCAAAGATATAAATAATCTGTTCGACTACAAAATAATAGGAGAAAAAAAGAATATTTAGCACTACGGTCCGAAATGTTCCTTCATTCAAAATTAATCGCTACATTTGCATGGTTCTTTAAACTTGATCATCATGGCACATCACCTGAACACCAATAAACAGTTTATGATAGGCAACGGCATCCTTGCGTTTGCCGTAATATTCGTTGTCGTTATCTTTGTCTATATGAGCATGCGCCTGCAGCAACGCAAAGAAGGCGAACGCTACTTTGCCGAGACCTACAACATCACTTTAGTGAAAGGGTTTACCGGTGATTCCATATCCGTTCTTCTCAACGACAGTGTCCTAATCGACCAACGCATAAGCAAAGAACCTTTTACCTTTGAGGTGAAACGGTTTGCCGAGCAAAGCGCTTTGATGATAGTGGACCAAGCAACCGACAAACTTTCCTTATTCGAATTGAGCGAGAAAGGTGGAAATTACCGTTTTGAAAAAGAGGATGATGAAGTGAAACTATTGGCGCAAGAAGACTAAAGCCACGCATTAAAAGTCAGTTTTATACTTTCTCAATTCTTTACGAAAATCCTGCGCCTTATTGCCCGTCATGCTATCGAGCAATTCCCAGAAATGTTCACCATGATTCATTTCACGAGTATGCGCCAATTCGTGGAGCAGTACATAGTCAATCAAGTGTCCGGGCAATAAAACAAGAAAATAGGACAGGTTGATATTTCCACGAGCCGAGCAACTCCCCCAACGTCCGCTACTGGAATTTATTTTTACGCTCTTATAAGAAAGGTTGTGTTGAAGCGAGAGTGCATAAAGCCGGGGAGGAAGAATAATCTTGGCATTACGACGCAAGGCTTCTTCAATCACTTTCCGCAACCAGGCTTGCAACTCTTTATTCGAGAAGTCCGCATGCGGCGGGCAGATAATCTGCATCTCTCCCAATTCCGAACGTGAAAGGAAACGGTCGCGTTCTCCACTAACCAAACTCAGTTTAAAGAATTCCGTATCAATCCGATAGTTCAAATCAATCAACGGACGACTTTGCTTCTGTTGCGCCACCCTCAGCCGGGGACGCAATTGCTCTACGGCATTTTTTACTTCTGCAACCGTTGTACCCGGCGGAACAGTCACATAGACGGCATCCTCCCGCGTACGGAAAGTTAAACGCCGCGCACGTATATTCACTCGCACCAGTAAGCGCCCCAACTCTTCATCCTCCAAAATACATTCCGTCATCATCTGCTCTTTTCTAATAGAAATACAGGCAAAAGAACGAAGAATCGTCCGAAAAAGCAAACGGTTGTTTATCAAAAACGAACAAGATGTTCAAAAGCGGACACTTCGATTAGCCTATTACACACTAATAAACAAGGACTTACAACTATGGCACGAATTTTGGATAAAAGTCCGTAACCAAATGTTTCCGATAAAAAGCCATAAGAACTGCAACTTTCCGGAAAAAGATAGCGTCTAACAAACAAAAGAACTTAAAATAAATGAGTATGAAAAATTTAACAACATTCGTTTCAGCCATCCTCTTGGTATTCAGCACTACCGCTTGTTCTCAGTACCGCCACACAGAGCACACAGGAACTTTCGGCGGCAAGACTGTCAAAGCAAGCAAGAACTATGTAACCAAAAACATCAAAGTAGATAACTTCACCGGACTGAACCTGGCAGGCAGTCCCGATGTCATTTATACCCAAAAGGCAGGCAAGCCCGAAGTAGAGGTATACACATCCGACAATATCGTAGACCTATTAGACATCAATGTAGCCAACAACACCCTGAACATCCGGTTCAAGAAAGGTGTCAATGTATCTTTCAACAAACTGGAGATCCGCATCTCCTCCGAAACGCTCAATAGCATCTCCATTGCCGGAGCCGGAAACATAGAATTGGCAAACGGGCTGAAGACAGATCATCTTAAAGTATCCATTGCCGGAGCCGGTGACATACAGGGCAGCAACATCACTTGCACCAAGCTCAAAACATCCATAGCAGGATCCGGAGATTTGAAACTCAACAACATATCAGCCACCAACACCGAAGTATCCATAGCAGGATCGGGTACGGCAATACTGACGGGAAAGACCCGGGAAGCCAGTTATCGTGGCTCAGTTGTAATTCTTGGGGGATTAACCTTTGCAACTTCCCCTCTATGCATACACCTTTGCTAATCTATACAGGAAGAACCTCTTATCTGCCACTCCACGAAATGAAGCCCTAAATGCTTTAATT
>ENA-OQLB01000212-OQLB01000212.1-human-gut-metagenome-genome-assembly--contig:-NODE-212-length-34721-cov-6.542666_pt1 | contig 34721 bp, 38 predicted proteins | sample MGYA00242656_ERZ504813 | MGnify/ENA primary metagenome ERZ504813 (study PRJEB26092, sample SAMD00036388) | human gut metagenome | host: Homo sapiens | study: EMG produced TPA metagenomics assembly of... | reverse complement strand
GAACTACGTTTCCAGTTCTTCACTCGTTATAGAAAGCCCTTTTACCGGAATTCCTGCCTTTGCAAGCTCCATATTCAACGCTGCGCTTTCATTCAGACGTTCAAAAATGTGAATATGTTCTTTGTCTGTCACCTGATAATTCGTGAATCCCATAGCATCCAGCACCGGAATTGCCAGCTTCGGATCAGCCAGTGTTAATTCCATCCGCTCACTGCATCTTCGCATTAATTCTTCTCTTGTAAGCTCCTGCAATAAACTTCCATTGTGAATGATTCCATAATCGGTAGCAATCTTCGATAATTCCTCCAGTATATGACTGGAAATGCAAATCGTCATATTCCTCTCTTTCTGAAGTCTCTGAATCGTGTCCCGAACCTCAGCAATTCCCTGTGGATCCAACCCATTGATCGGTTCATCAAGGATTAACAGATCCGGTTCTCCAACCAACGCAAGACCAATTCCCAGGCGCTGTTTCATTCCAAGAGAAAAGTGTTTTGTCTTTTTCCGTCCCACATGCTCCAGACCTACTGTTTTCAATATCTCATCAATGTAACCTGCTTTCTTTATCCCAAACAGCTTACATTTGATATTCAGATTTTCATATGCGGTCATATTTCCATATAATCCCGGTGCTTCAATCAGACATCCCACACGGGAGCGGACTTTCTGTAAATCCTTTCCCTTGTATCCGAAGATCTCAATCTCTCCGCTCGTTGGCCTGGAAAGTCCACTGATCATCTTCAGGCAAGTCGTCTTCCCGGCTCCATTTCGTCCGATAAATCCGTAAATAGCGCCCTTTTTAATATGCATGCTGACACTGTCCACAGCTTTATGATGTCCATACCGCTTCGTCAATCCTCGTGTTTCCAATAACATCTCACTCAAATTTTTCATCTCCTTTTTCTTATCTGCATTTATCATAAAAGATGAATCCTAATCAAACGCAAATAAATAGTAAAAAAAGAGTAAAGATTACGCATGAAGACGATAACCGATTCCCCATACTGTCTCAATGTATTCCTCCGAAGTCACTTGTTTGATCTTCTTGCGGATATTGCTGATATGTACGTCCAATGTCTTCGTCTCACCCATATAAGGTTCGTCCCAGGCATATTCGAAAATATCCTCTTTACTGAAAACCTGTTTTGGATTCCTGAGCAGTAATTCTAAAATCGCAAACTCCTGTTTTGTGATCTTCGGAAGTATCTTTCCATCGATTTCAACCTGAAATGTATCTCTGTTTAATAGCATATCTTTAAATGAAAGCGTATGCTGTTCCTCTGCTTCCTTTTCTTCTTTATGACGGAGTTGTACCTGAACTCTTGCCAGCACTTCCCTGATTTCAAATGGTTTCGTTATATAATCATCCGCTCCGCTCGTTAAAACCTCTACCTTTTCATCCAGCTGTCTTTTGCAGTCAACACAATAACCGGAAGATTTCCCTTTTTCCGTATTTCCTCCAGAACTGCCTCACCTGGAATTCCGGGCAGCATCAGATCCAGCAGCACGAGTGCATAACCGTGCTCCTGCATATTTAAAAGCAGCTTTGCTTCGGTCCCGGAAAATGCCTGCTCACAAGAATAGCCTTCTTTGGATAATGCCTCCTGAAGCAAATTATTGATATTTGTATCGTCTTCTACAATCAGTATTTTCTGCATGATATTGCTCCTTTATCTTCCTCATTCGGCATGATTTTCTGAGTGCTGCATAAGAAATCAGGAAGTTTGCAAGCCATCCGGCCGGTACTGCAAGCCAGACAAATGCAATTCCGAACCGCGGTGCACAAATCAAAGCGACAGACAAACGGATCGCAAGATTTACCATATTCGCAATGAGAAACGGACGCATGATTCCAAGTCCGCGAAGAACACCATCGGTTGCCATCTTAATACCCATAAAGATGAAAAAATATCCGAGCCATCTCATATAATCACCGGATACCTGATACGCTAAAGCTGTTCCATCTTTTCCAAGGAATAAGGAAGAAATCTGATTGTGCAGTGATTCAATGACCAGAAAAGCAAGGACTGCAAAACCTAGATCTAGCACCAGTGCCGCATGATAGCCTTTTTTAAGCCGTTCGATTTTCTTTGCACCAAGATTCTGGGATATATACGGCGAAATCGCATTGCCGATGGATACAAAAATCAGTGAAAAAACATTTTCCACTCGCATCGTTGCCGAATAACCTGCGAGTGCCTGTGTACCAAATGGATTTACAACTGCCTGTACGATCATCATACCGATCGACACTGTAGACTGCTGGAGAACTGACGGTATGGCAATTTGAAGCATCGAATATAACTCCTGTCCGTCAAACCATTCAAACTGACATTTATACCGTCTCATTCTATAAAGGAAAATCAGAAATGAAAAGACCGCGGAAATCCCCTGTGCAATAAGCGTTGCCAGGGCCGCACCAAATACGCCGAGACCAAGTCCGGCTACCATCCAAAGATCCATAAAAATATTTAATACAGATGAAAAAATCAGAAGAACCAATGGAATTCTGGATTCACCGATGGAAGTAAACATCGTTGAGAGGATGTTATACATAAACAGAAATGGGAATCCCACAAAATAAACTCGCAGATACAGCACTGCTTCATCCAGTATATCAGGAGGTGTTTGTAATAGACTCATCATTGAATGTGAAAAGCAAAAACCAAAGATTCCAAGTAGTATGCTCAGGACTAAAAAGCTGATCAGCGATGTCGACACAATTGTTTTCATTTTACCATAATCTCTGGCTCCAAAATAACGGCTTACGAGTACACCTGCGCCTACACCGGCGCCCAGAGCTACACAAATGAACATTCGTAAGTGCAGCACAGGCACCGACAGCCGCAAGTGCCGAAGAACCAACAAACTGACCGACAATGATCGAATCAGCCATATTATATATCTGCTGAAAAAAACTGCCTAAGATCATAGGCATTGCAAAAACAGTTAACGCTTTCAGGGGCGCATCTGTGATTAGATATTCATCTTTTGACATGATCATACTTCTCCTCAATCAAAATCTCTGGTAATATTTGTAAGCCATTTCTTTCTGAAATAGTGAATAAATACCACGGGCATTTTCTCGAACTCATCTAAAGTCATTACAAAGTAAACCCAGACAGGCGGTAATTTAAAAACATATGCTGCAAGGAAAGTTGCCGGAACTGCAACAAGCCACATAAATATGGAATCTACGATCATTCCAAATCTGGAATCCCCGCCACCTCTGAAACAACCGCATATAAGGCAGGTATTAATCCCTTCTCCCACAAGACGCCAGGTTGTCATAATTATAAAAATGCTAAGATAAGAAAGGGCAGTCTCGGTCAATTTATCCCGATAGAAGTCCAGTATCAGAGGACGAATCGCCAGAATAATAACGCATCCGATCAGCTTACAGCAAGTGTTATCCTAAGCATCCGTTTCCCGTATTCTCCGGCTGTATCAATTTGATCTTTCCCTAACTCCTGGCTGATAATGATAGTCGTAGCGTTGGCAAAACCGCGGCAAGCAATAGCACCAATATTTACCACCATAACAGCAACCGCATTTGCGGCAACCATATCATCTCCGATATGCCCAAGAATTGCTGCAAATGCTGAAGTGGCAAAACTCCAGACAACATCATTTATCACGGCTGGAGTGGCAATTTTCATAAAGTCCTGAAACAAAATGCCTGATTTCGCAAAGAAGTATTTTATCCGGAATCTGACATCTGAACTGTTTAATGAATAGATGACACAAATTAATACCTCTGTAATTCTGGCAATCACAGTACCAAGTGCAACACCTGTAACGCCAAGCTTTGGAAATCCAAACAGACCAAAGATAAATGTGGCATTACAAAGTACATTGACACAAAGAGAAACAATGTACGTAATAGAAGGCAACATTATTTTTCCAATACTTCGAAGAGCGCTCATAAAAACCTGTGAGAACCCCATAAACATAAATGAAAATGAAATCACCTTCAAATACTCACTTCCGGCAGCAATCGTATCCGGACTGTTTGTGAAAATCTTCATAACCGTAACCGGCATAGTAAAGGAAATAACGAAAAATATAAGCGAGACGATCAGTGAAATCCGTTCCGCCAGACCGAGAATCCTTTCTACTGTCTTTTTATCCCCTTTTCCCCAGTACTGGCACACAGAACCGAAGTTCCTGTAGCCATACCGTAATATAAGCAGAAAAGAATAAACGTATACTGGTTCGCAAGTGATGAAGCTGACATCGCCGTCTGGCTTACGTATCCAAGCATTACCGTATCGGCAATGTTTACCAATGTTCCAATCAAATTTTGAATCATGATCGGAAAGGCTAATTTTGATGCGTATTTTAAGAAATCTTTTTTATTTAGCATACAACTGTTCTTCCTTAATTCTATAAATATTTAATCTACAGTACTGTTTTTGCAGCATCATCAGCCTTCCTCTTCTCCGTAATGTTTACTCAAAGAGAAGCCTCTTCCGCGTACTTCTGTCACTCTGCTGATGATCATAAAAGCCTCCGGGTCAATCTGTCTGATCAGTCTCTCAACCTGCGGAAGCTCCCGGTTAGACACAATACTCAACACAATCTGCTTTTGTTCTTGTTTGTAACCGCCTTCCCCATACAGCATCGTCACGCCTCTGTCTACCTGCGCAAGAATCGCCTGACGTACTTCTTCCACCTGTTTGCTGATAATCTTCACTTCCGTCTTGGTATTTCCCATCACCAACACTTTGTCCAGCACTGTCGTGTAGATCATTACCAGTAAAATTCCGTATAAAACGCGTTCCGGAGGATTATATAGAATCTGCGGTAACAGAATCAATATATCAAATACATTCAGACTCACTGACACCGGAATTCGAAAATACTTATTCAAAATCAACGGTGGAATATCCATACCTCCGGTAGAAGCTCCTGTTCGAATCACGATACCCAGACCAATCCCGATTCCAAGTCCGGCAAAAATCGTATTCAGCATCGGATTATCTGTGATCACCAGATCACCAAAAATATGATTGGCCGCTTCCAATGCAATTGGATATGTGAAAGAACTAAGAATTGTCGTCAGTGCAAATTTCTTGCCAAGAAAAATCACTCCAACTATCAACATCACAATATTAAATGCTAAGACAAATCCAGAAATTGATGCTCCCGTAAAATGCTTCACTACCAGACCAATACCGGTTGTTCCTCCTGTCATCAGATTCCCCGGTAAAAGAAAAAGTTTGATTACAAACGCATAGAAAACGTTTCCAAAAATGACCTTTGCAACGGTACTTGCCCGCTTTAAATATGCCTTATCCATAAATTCCTCCCATTAGCCATATGATTTTGATTATCCCTAAAAACGTCCGTTAGAGAATCTTCCCTAACAGACGTTCTTCAAAGTATTTCCTAATATAGTGATATTATACTGAGAAATGCGGGCAGTTTCAATAGGATTTTTCAAAGCACAACATATTTAAGAGAATACTTTTTTGAATATTTGCGCACCAATAGAAAAACCCGCAGAACCGAAGTCCTGCGGGCATATTTCATTTTAAGTATCGATATTAAATCTATCTAGATATTAATTACTCGATGATTGAAGCAACTGTACCTGATCCTACTGTACGTCCACCTTCACGGATAGCGAAACGAAGACCTTCCTCCATAGCTACTGGATGGATCAGTTCAACTGTCATCTCTACGTTATCTCCAGGCATACACATCTCGATTCCTTCTGGAAGCTCGCAAACACCTGTTACGTCTGTTGTTCTGAAGTAGAACTGTGGACGGTAGTTGTTGAAGAATGGAGTATGACGTCCACCCTCGTCTTTTGTCAGTACGTAAACCTGGCATGTGAATTTCTTATGGCAGCTTACTGTACCTGGTTTGATAAGAACCTGTCCTCTTTCGATTTCTGTTCTCTGAATACCACGAAGAAGTGCTCCGATGTTATCTCCAGCCTGAGCCTCATCAAGAAGCTTACGGAACATCTCGATTCCTGTTACAACAGTCTTCTTAACGTCCTCGTGGATACCGATGATTTCAACTTCGTCAGATACGTGAAGTGTTCCACGCTCTACTCTACCAGTTGCAACTGTTCCACGTCCTGTGATAGAGAATACGTCCTCTACTGGCATAAGGAATGGCTTGTCTGTAGCACGCTCTGGTGTTGGGATCCATGTATCAACAGCGTCCATAAGTTCCATGATCTTGTCTCCCCACGGTCCGTCTGGATCTTCAAGAGCCTTAAGAGCTGATCCCTGGATGATCGGTGTGTCATCTCCTGGGAAGTCATACTCGTTAAGTACTTCACGGATCTCCATCTCTACGAGTTCAAGAAGCTCTTCGTCGTCTACCATGTCACATTTGTTCATGAATACAACGATGTATGGTACGTTAACCTGACGGGACAGAAGAATATGCTCTTTAGTCTGAGCCATAACTCCGTCTGTTGCAGCTACAACAAGGATAGCTCCGTCCATCTGAGCTGCTCCTGTGATCATGTTCTTAACGTAGTCAGCATGTCCTGGGCAGTCAACGTGTGCGTAGTGACGGTTAGCTGTCTCATACTCAACGTGTGCTGTAGAGATTGTGATTCCACGCTCTCTCTCTTCTGGAGCTTTATCGATGTTCTCGAAATCTACAGATGCGTTACCTTCTACTCTGTGAGAAAGTACTTTTGTGATAGCAGCTGTAAGAGTTGTTTTACCGTGGTCAACGTGACCGATAGTACCGATATTACAATGCGGTTTTGTTCTTTCAAATTTAGCCTTTGCCATTTTGAATATCCTCCTTAAAAATATAACCCTCAATGGGGCAACCTTGTTTTGGTTTTCTATTTTAAACCTGGCTAAGTTTGATTATATTTCAAACTTAGCCGATTTTCAAGCCTTTTATGATATTTTAGGCATTTTTGTTGGATAATACTTTCTCCTGTACAGACTTCGGTACTGGCTCGTATTTCTCAAAGAACATTGAGTAGTTACCACGTCCCTGTGTTCTGGAACGAAGATCTGTAGAGTATCCAAACATTTCTGACAGAGGAACGTACGCACGTACGATCTTTCCGCCACCGAGATCATCCATACCTTCAATACGTCCACGACGTGAGTTCAGGTCTCCGATGATATCTCCCATATATTCTTCAGGCATTGTAACCTCTACCTTCATGATAGGCTCAAGAAGTACAGGTGCGCCCTGTTTCATAGCATCCTTGAATGCAAGAGAACCAGCGATGTGGAATGCCATCTCACTGGAATCGACTTCATGGTAAGATCCGTCGTATACGTTGGCGTAAACACCAACTACAGGGAATCCTCCAAGGATACCAGACTTCATAGCTTCTTCAATACCTTCACCTACTGCCGGGATGTATTCCTTCGGAATAGCTCCTCCAACTACAGTAGACTCGAACTTGTATGTCTCCTCACCGTTGACATCCATTGGCTCGAATTTAACTTTACAGTGTCCGTACTGTCCACGTCCACCAGACTGTTTCGCATACTTGCTGTCAATATCAACTGGCTTTGTGATGGACTCTTTGTAAGCAACCTGAGGTGCACCTACGTTAGCCTCTACCTTGAACTCACGAAGAAGTCTGTCAACGATGATTTCAAGATGAAGCTCACCCATACCAGCAATGATTGTCTGTCCAGTTTCTTTATCTGTATGAGCACGGAATGTCGGGTCTTCTTCTGCAAGTTTTGCAAGAGACTCTCCAAGTTTTCCCTGTGAAGCCTTTGTCTTAGGCTCGATAGCGAGCTCGATAACTGGCTCTGGGAATTCCATGGACTCAAGAATTACTGGATGCTGATCGTCACAGATTGTATCTCCTGTTGTTGAGAACTTAAATCCGATTGCTGCAGCAATATCTCCTGAATATACTTTATCCAGCTCTTCACGCTTGTTGGCATGCATCTGAAGGATACGTCCAACACGCTCTTTTTTATTTTTTAGTAGCATTCAGTACATAAGAACCGGAGTTCATAACACCTGAATACACACGGAAGTAAGCAAGCTTACCTACGAATGGGTCTGTCATGATCTTAAATACGAGAGCAGAGAACGGCTCTTCATCAGAAGAGTGTCTTACTACTTCGTTTCCGTCTTCATCAACACCCTCGATTGCCGGGATGTCTGTTGGAGCCGGCATAAACTCGATGATTGCATCAAGGAGTTTCTGAACACCTTTGTTTCTGTATGCAGTACCGCAGCATACCGGAACAGCTGTACACTCACATGTAGCTTTTCTCAGAACTGCTTTCATTGCATCGATAGAAGGTTCTTCACCCTCAAGGTATTCCATCATAAGGTCATCGTCCAGCTCACAGATTTTCTCTACGAGTTCTGTATGATAAAGCTCAGCTTCATCCTGCATCTCTTCCGGAATATCTGTTACAGTGATGTCTTCACCCTTCTCATCATTGTAGATGTAGGCCTGCATCTCGAACAGATCGATGATTCCTTTGAATTCGTCTTCTTTTCCGATTGGAAGCTGAAGACAAATAGCGTTCTTTCCAAGTCTTGTCTTGATCTGATCTACAGCATTGTAGAAATCAGCACCAAGGATGTCCATCTTATTGATGAATGCCATACGTGGTACGTTGTATGTGTCTGCCTGACGCCATACGTTTTCTGACTGCGGCTCAACACCACCCTTAGCACAGAATACGCCGACAGCTCCATCAAGTACACGGAGTGAACGCTCAACCTCTACAGTGAAGTCAACGTGTCCCGGAGTATCAATGATATTGATACGATGCTCTAAAGCGCCCGGTTTCACTTTTGTCTTCTCTTCCAATGTCCAATGACATGTTGTAGCGGCTGAAGTAATTGTGATACCTCTTTCCTGCTCCTGTTCCATCCAGTCCATAGTAGCAGTACCTTCGTGAGTATCACCAATCTTATAGTTAACACCGGTATAGTAAAGAATACGCTCTGTCAGTGTAGTCTTACCAGCATCAATATGAGCCATAATACCGATATTTCTGGTTCTCTCTAATGGATATTCTCTTCCAGCCAAGATTTTTTCCTCCTAAAATAATTAGAAACGATAGTGAGCAAACGCCTTGTTTGCTTCTGCCATCTTGTGCATATCTTCTTTTCTCTTTACAGCTCCACCTGTGTTGTTAGCTGCATCAAGAATCTCGTTTGCCAGTCTTTCTTCCTGTGTCTTCTCGCCTCTCTGACGTGAATACATAGTTAACCAGCGAAGTGCGAGTGCCTGTCTTCTGTCAGCTCTAACCTCGATCGGTACCTGGTATGTTGCTCCACCGATACGTCTTGCTTTAACTTCAAGAACTGGCATCATGTTGTTCATAGCCTCTTCAAACACTTCAATAGCCGGCTTCTCAGCCTTAGCTTCTACTCTTTCAAATGCTCCGTATACAATCTTCTGTGCTACGCCTTTCTTACCATCAAGCATGATGTTGTTGATAAGTTTGGTAACAACTTTATTGTTGTATATTGGATCCGCTAATACATCTCTCTTCTGAGTATGTCCTTTACGTGGCACGGTCCTTCCCTCCTTAATCATATTTTCCGGTTTTTCCGGGATTAATTCATCGGTACTCACATGTGTCTTTCTATGAGATCACATTCCATGTGCTCGCAGCCGCGAAATCTATATAGCATCCGCAACCTACGACTAATCATAGTTCTGTTTGTGATACGATTTAACTATTAGTTACACTTATCTAAAATACTATACTGCAATCCGCGACTTCTTATTTAGCGTCTTTCGGTCTCTTAGCACCGTATTTAGAACGAGCCTGTCTTCTCTTAGCAACACCTGCTGTATCAAGTGTTCCACGGATAATGTGGTATCTTGTACCTGGCAGGTCCTTAACTCTTCCTCCACGGATCATACAACGCTATGCTCCTGAAGGTTGTGTCCTTCACCTGGAATGTAGCTTGTTACTTCGATTCCGTTTGACAGACGAACTCTGGCGATCTTTCTCAGAGCTGAGTTAGGCTTCTTAGGTGTAGCTGTCTTAACTGCTGTACATACACCTCTCTTCTGTGGTGCAGAAACATCAGTTGCACGTTTCTTCAGGGAGTTGTATCCTTTCTGAAGTGCCGGTGCTGTAGATTTCTTCTCAGAAGTCTGACGTCCTTTTCTAACTAACTGGTTAAATGTTGGCATTCTTTTCACCTCCTATGAATTATTCGTTACCTTAGGCTTATGCCTCAAGGGGCTGCGGATAATTAAGTCATTATCCTTATTTGCGCATCAAAAAGACATTGCCTTTTTCCACACGCTCGTTTAGTTTATTACGTTTAGCGCCGAAAGTCAAGGCTTTTTTCGCATTTTCCATATTATTTTTCATACAAAAATAACAGATGGCACTCTCTTTTTTTCTTAAGAAACCATCTGTTATTTGTTATTAAATCAAATTCCTTTTTCTAACAACTATGAAAGTAAATCTCTTCTTTATTTTCAACGAAATGAATTAGTATGCTTTGCCCCAGTATACCATATGCTTCGCCGGTTTTCCGCAGCATACACATACATCTGAAAGATGTTCTTCCTCTTCTGGAATACATCTTGATGTAGCTCCGCCTGTCTGAGCTTTGATCTCATCTTCACAGGCTTCGTCTCCACACCACATTGCTTTGATGAATCCAAGGTTCTCATTGAACTTCTCATTCATCTCATCCATTGTTGTTGCTTCATTGATATGAGAATCAAGGAATGCTTTTGCTCTTTCGAACATATCGTTCTGCATTGTCTCAAGAACTTCGGCAAGTTTTGTTGTAAGCTCATCCAGAGAAACAACAATCTTCTCTCTTGTATCACGGCGTACGATAACTGCCTGATTGTTCTCGATGTCTTTCGGTCCGATCTCGATACGTGTCGGGATTCCAAGGATCTCCTGTCCGCTGAACTTCCATCCAGGTGCTTTGTCAGAATCGTCGATTTTCACTTTGTATCCTGCTGCCTTCAATGTATCAACAAGTTCATTTGCCTTATCAAGAACACCTTCTTTATGCTGAGCGATCGGAATAATCATTGTCTGCACCGGTGCGATTCTTGGTGGAATAACAAGTCCACTGTCATCTCCGTGTACCATGATCAGCGCACCGATGATTCTTGTAGACAGTCCCCAGGATGTCTCGTATACTTCATGAAGTTCGTTATTCTTATCTGAATACTGAATACCAAATGCACTTGGGAAGGAACTTCCGAAGAAGTGGCTTGTTGCTGACTGAAGTGCTTTTCCGTCATGCATCAGCGCTTCGATTGTATAAGTATCCTGTGCTCCTGCGAATTTCTCACTCTCTGTCTTACGTCCGGAAACTACCGGGATTGCAAGAACATCCTGTGCAAAGTCTCTGTAGACTCTCCACATCTGTTTTGTACGCTCTTCTGCTTCTTCGTATGTTGCATGGATTGTATGTCCTTCCTGCCACAGGAACTCTCTGGAACGAAGGAATGGTCTTGTTGTCTTCTCCCAACGAAGAACGGAACACCACTGATTCCACACCTTAGGAAGATCACGGTAAGACTGAACTGTCTTGCTCCAAACATCACAGAACAGTGTCTCAGATGTAGGACGGATGCAGAATCTTTCCTGAAGTTCTTCCAGTCCACCATGTGTTACCCATGCAACTTCCGGTGCAAATCCTTCGATATGATCCTTTTCTTTCTGAAGAAGGCTTTCCGGGATCATAACCGGAAGGTATACATTTTCTACTCCTGTCTCTTTGAAACGTGCATCCAGGTTCTTCTGAATATTCTCCCACAGAGCATATCCGTTCGGAAGGTAGTTCATACATCCTTTAACACCTGAATAATCACACAGTTTTGCTTCACGCACAACGTCTGTATACCACTGAGCAAAATCTTCTTCTCTAGCAGTGATATTCTGTACTAATTTCTTTGCCATTGTTCTTCTCCTTTTTGTTTTTTTGCATTGCTGTCCCCTGACAGCAGTTTGCTTTCATCAGGAAATATTTTCCTAACATATAAAAAATCGCCGGGATATCGCATCCCCACGATAGGGACCGAATATCTCCGGCGGTACCACCCTAATTAATGCAATACATCCATTCTATAATCAAAACCAATACAAATGATCTCTGTATCTGCATTCACTTTCTTCTCCTTTAACGCAGGACCTACGCTGTACTTTCATACAGAGACTCCCGGGCCGGTTCCATACCGTAATGCAAAGGCTCTCACCTGCCGCCTTCTCTCTGAAGCATGCTGCGTATCTACTATTCCCGTTCAACGTCAGTTATCAAATGAAATTCTAACTGATAAAACACCCGCTGTCAAGCCAAAAAGCTTTATCCTCTGATTTCCAGAAGCTTTGCTTTCAATTCATTTTCCATATTGCGAAGTTCCGCCTCCGCTTCCCGGCGTTTTTCTCTTCCTTCTCTCTGAATGTTCATCACTTCATCCAATGTAGAGATCAGTGATTCATTTGTTGCTTTCAATGTCTCGAGATCTGCAATTCCTCTTTCAGACTCTTTTGCAGTCTCAATTGTGGACATTTTTAATGTCTCCGCATTCTTCTTCAACAGTTCATTTGTCATATCCGTCACCTGTCTCTGTGCTGCCGCCGCCTGTGAAGAATGTTCTACTCCAAGTGCGAGAATCATCTGACTCTTCCACAACGGAATCGTATTCACGATTGTAGACTGGATCTTCTCTACCATCTGTGTATCATTATTCTGAACCAGACGGATCTGTGGTGCGGTCTGGATGGAGATCATTCTCGTCAGTTCAAGATCATGTAACTTCTTTTCAAAACGGTTGCACATCGAATCCAGATCTTTTGCTGCCTGCGCATCTTCCGGGAGGCCGCTTACCTGAGCTTTGCTCATCAATTCAGCAAGCTGTGTGCTTCTTACTTCTTCCAGTTTTTTCTTTCCTGCAAGAATATACATAGAAAGCTCTTTAAAATAAGTAAGATTCAGATCATACATTTTATCGAGTATCGCAACATCTTTTAAAAGCTGCACCTGATGGTTATCCAGTGCTTTCACGATCTGATTCACATTTTCTTCAGCTTTCGAATACTTTGCTTTCATAGATTCAACTTTATTCGATGCTTTCTTAAATATTCCAAGAAATCCTTTGCTCTCTTCTTCATCAAAGCTCTTCAGTTCAGTTACAACATTCGTAAGCAGCGTACCAACTTCTCCCAGATCCTTTGACTTCACATTTTCCAAAGCACTTTCTGAGAAATCTGCCATCTTTTTCTGTGTACCTGCGCCATACTGAAGAATCATAGAAGAATTCGTCAGATCGATCTGCTGTGCAAATGCATCTACCATCCTGCGCTCTTCTTCTGTCAGGATCGTATCATCCAGCTTCGGTTCTTCCGGCTGCACCGCCGGTTTCTTTTCTTCTTCCGCTTGAAACGGTTCCAGTGTCAGTGTCGGCACTGTACTTACATCCTTGAATGCATCACTCATAGTAATCCTCCATTTCTGTTTGTAACTGTTTTGATTCATTGTCTGTTTGGGATATCATTATTTCTTCAGCCGTCTTCTGTCAGACCTTCCTGCGCAAGCATTGTATGAAGTACTGAAATATCTGAAGATACATCCCATGCTGTATCCTGGAACAGGCTGTCCAGTAATTTCTCAAATGCAATATTCAATGTGTCTATCGTATCTTCAATCTCTTTCTTGGAAGAAATGATATTTTCTCCCTGTACCGGCTGTGCATCCAGCTCTTCATACGCTTCAAGAAGTTTCATCGTTGTCGGAAGATAATAATCCATCATTCTTCGCATATCATTCACAGAATCCGGATTCTGCTCCACGCGGTCAAAAATACGATCCACGAGCAGTTCCATGCGGGAAATCTTTGCCGAAATCACTTCTCCCGGAATTGCGTCATTCGCTGCCTTGATCCTTCTCACATATTCATCTCCTGCCTGTACGATCTTCTGTACTTCCGGTGAAAGTCTGTCATACTCTTCCCGCATCTTTTTCTGAGCAGCCTGCTCCTCTGCCTTGCGCTGTTTCATGTCTTCCATAAGAGCTGTATACTGATTCCATGCATGTTCACTGACCATCAGGCAGGATTCTTTCTCATCCAGATGTCCCTGACAGAACCAGCCTTTTGTAATCATTTTTTTCACATCTTTCAGAACCTTTCTGACATCTCGTCCTGTCGCAGAAGCAATTTCCTTAATATCACAAAATTCCCGGTCTCTCAGAACAGATACATATTGGCGAAACCTTCCCACCGTACGTACCATATCTACTCCTACATAAGTCATCACTGCAAAAGATATAAAAGCAACTGCAAAAATTCCAATGATCAGACCACTGACTACATCAAACGCTGTGATCACACTTCCAATCAAAGTGATGATAAGGAAAATAACAGAAGTCAATCCAAATACAGCTCCTGTCGCTGCCAGAAAAGTCCCGCCGATCTTTACCGAAGTTCCTTTGAGATATCTTGGACTCACCGGTACCGGACAATTCTGACTATAATTTCTCATTTCCGACATCTTCGGTCCCTGATTCGGACGATACCTCTGGTTTTCTGCACCTGATCTGCTTCCGGTATTCTTTTTATTTCCATATAATGGCTGTCCGGTCTTCGGATCTCTGTACCAGCCACCGTTTTTAATCCCTGCCGAGACGCAGTCCATCGCATGGTTCACCGTATCAGACACCATCTGGTTCAATCTGCTGTAATCCTTTGTATCAATTGCATCCTGTATTGTCTGCTTTATCTCTTCTCCAAAATGTTCCCAGTCATTATTCATTGATGTTCTCCTTAAAAGCTTGACCTGATTCGTTTGCATCATGTATCATTATAACATTATTAATTCTCAGTTTAGACGCAACTTTAGCGATTGTCAAGAAAGAAGGATACAACTATGATTTCATCACTTACCCCTAAAATAATATATGAGGACAAGGATATTATCGTCTGTCATAAACCTGCTGGAATTCCTACCCAGAGCAGCCGCATTGGCACAAAAGATATGGTCAGTATTTTTAAAAATCATCTGATAAAAAATACTGCTAAAAAACCGCTTCACGCGAACCTTATCTTGCTGTCATCCATCGGCTGGACCAACCGGTAGAAGGACTTCTTGTTTTTGCAAACACCTGCTGCCGCAAAGGAACTTTCCCGCCAGCTTACCACATCTGGTTTTGGGAAATATTACCGTGCACAGGCTTTAGGCATTTTCGAACACAACGAAGGAACTCTGGAAGACTATCTTGTAAAGGACGGACGAACCAACACCTCCCGTGCTTGTGAAGAAAATGTGCCTGATGCAAAGTATGCACGACTTCATTATAAAGTAATCCATACAGGTACACTTCCTTCTGGTGAACCTTTTTCCCAACTGGAAATTCATCTGGATACCGGGCGTCATCATCAGATCCGCGTGCAGTTTGCACATGCCGGACACCCTCTGATCGGGGATCGGAAATATGGCACTGCCGCATGCACTTCACGACAGTTAATGCTTTGTGCCTGTCGACTGGAATTCACACATCCGACAACCGGTGAAAAAATGGTTTTTCATTTATAAGACAAAAAGGAAAAGTGCAGTGATCGGGCAATCACTGCACTTTTCCTTTCGCCTGTTTCCTATCTATTGTATTAGCCCTGCCTTTACCTGTCATTTATCCAAATAAGAGCAGCACCACAATACCCTACATCTCGTCAACAACCAACGGCTCCGGCTCTTCTTCAAGTGCCTGCTGATATCTTTTAAGAATTGTTGACTGAATTCGTTCTCTTGTTCCTGAATTGATCGGATGTGCGATATCACGATACTCACCATCTAATGCTTTTTTACTTGGCATTGCAATGAAAAGCCCCTTTTCACCTTCGATCACTTTGATATCATGAACAACAAACTCCTCATCAATTGTGATAGATACTACTGCTTTTAACTTTCCCTCTTTCGCAACTTTACGTACACGTACATCTGTAATCTGCATATTACAGTTCCCCTTTCTCTTTTGCATTATCACGGAATATGAACACCCTTTTTCAGGGTTTTTGTGCTTATCTTGGCTTATAATGCATATCTTTCATTCTTTTCAATAACTATTTTAATTCCGTCTTCCCCTACATGTCTTGTATTCGCACGGATCGTATCCCTGCTCTCTACAATACAGTTCTCAATGTATGTATTATCTCCAAGATATACATCATTCAATATGATAGAGTTCTTGATCACACAATTATTTCCAACAAATACTTTCTTGAAAATAACTGAGTTCTCTATCGTTCCATTAATAATACTTCCGCTTCCAACCAAACTGTTCTTCACGATCGCACCCGGATTATATTTTGCCGGTGGCTGATCACTCACCTTCGAATATACACTTGGCAGATCCTTGAAGAAATATTTTCTCACTTCCGGTTTCAGGAAATCCATATTCGTCTTGTAATATGCATCTACTGTTGAAATATTATTCCAATAGCTTTCAATCTTATAACCATAAATCTTCTTTACATTCTTATAACGGATCAGGATATCATTTACGAAATCATGTCTCTCTTCTTCCGCACATTGTTCTACAAGATCAATCAGCAGTCTTCTGCGGATCACATAAATTCCTGTAGAGATTGTCTGTGATCTTGCAATCATCGGTTTTTCTTCAAATTCTTCGATTCTGCAAGATTCATTCATCTTAACGGTTCCGAATCTTGTCGCATCTTCTCCTGCTCCAAGTTCTTTACAAACAACAGTGATATCTGCTTTCTTCGCAATATGATATTCCAGCACTTTATTATAATCCATCTTATAGACTGCATCACCTGATGTAATGATTACATAAGGTTCATGACATCTTCTCAGGAAATCCAGATTCTGATAAATCGCATCTGCTGTTCCTCTGTACCAGTAACCATTATCATCTGTGATCGTAGGTGTGAATACATATAATCCACCTTGTTTTCTTCCGAAATCCCACCATTTGGAGGAATTCAGATGCTCATTCAAAGAACGGGCATTGTACTGTGTCAGCACAGCAACTTTCTGGATATGAGAGTTTGTCATATTACTTAATGTAAAGTCAATTGCGCGATAGCTTCCGGCAACCGGCATTGCTGCTGCCGCACGTCTTGAAGTCAGCTCTTTCATCTTTCTGCTGTTACCGCCGGCTAAAATAATTCCTACTGCTCTCATACTCTGTCACCTGCCTTTATCAATGTCTCACCGCTTGCAAGTACTCCATCTATGTAATCCTCGGATGATGTCACTCCACTGATGGCGGTATTCTTTCCAATCTGTACTCCTCCCGGAATCACTGAATTCTCTCCGATCGTAGCCAGTCCACCGCTGTAAATATTCGGTTTCATCTTATTCGGGACTTCACTTCCGATTCCGATAGAAACATCATTTCCAATTACCGTGTCTTCTGCTATGATTGCTTTCTCGATCACGCAGTTTTCTCCGATCGTAACTCCCTGCATAATAATTGAGTCACGGACTACGCTGCCCTTTCCTACAGTAACACTTCCTCCAATAACAGAACTGTGGACTTCTCCGTAAATTTCTGTTCCGTTTGCAATGATACATCTGTCTACAACAGCATTCTCTGCAATATACTGTGGAGGAATATTCGCACTGTTCGTATAGATCTTCCAGAATTCTTCATAAAGATTAAACTCCGGAATGATATCGATCAGTTCCATATTCGCTTCCCAATAAGAGCTAAGTGTTCCAACATCTTTCCAGTATCCGTTGTACTCATATGCAAACAGCCTGTCCCCTTTTTCATGACAATATGGAATAATGTGTTTTCCGAAATCACAGTTTGGCTGGTCTTTCAGCTTGATAAGTGCCTCTTTAAGAACCGGCCAGCTGAAGATATAGATTCCCATCGATGCCAGATTACTGCTTGGCTTCTCAGGCTTCTCTTCGAATTCTTTGATCCTGCTGTCCTGATCTGTCACTACAATTCCGAAACGGCTTGCTTCTTCCATCGGCACCGGCATTGCTGCAATTGTCACATCAGCATTGTTTGCCTTGTGGAAATCAAGCATCACTTCATAATCCATCTTATAAATATGATCTCCTGAAAGAATCAGTACATAGTCCGGATTATAAGTCTCTATGTAATTCAGATTCTGATAAATGGCATTCGCTGTTCCTGTATACCACTCACTGTTTGTACTCTTCTCATATGGTGGGAGAACTGATACACCTCCAACGTTGCGATCCAGATCCCACGGAATTCCAATTCCAATATGTGTATTCAGGCGAAGCGGCTGATACTGTGTCAGTACACCAACCGTATCGATTCCCGAGTTAATACAGTTGCTAAGCGGGAAATCAATAATACGGTACTTTCCACCAAAAGCAACTGCTGGTTTTGCAACTTTTGATGTAAGTACTCCAAGTCGACTGCCCTGTCCACCCGCCAGCAGCATGGCAATCATTTCCTTCTTATACATTACGTCACCTCATTTCAAGTAAGCTAGAATCATTATACCATATATTTAGAAATAACAAACATATTTTACAATTTTTTTCATACTTTTTTCTCCTTTTTATCAATTTCTACCAAAAGATCTTCTTTCTTTTTTTCGATATATAGTATAATATAAACGATATAGAAGATTTATGACTAAAATCACAAGTTATTTTATAAAATCTATTAAAGAAAGGGCGTATCTCAATGTATAAAATCAATTTTGAAAAGCCGATACATATTCATTTTATTGGAATTGGCGGAATCAGTATGAGCGGTCTTGCTGAGATTCTTCTGGAAGAAGGATTTACTGTATCCGGTTCAGATTCAAAGGAGTCTCCACTCACAAAGAAGCTGGAGTCTGAAGGTGCCATCATCCATTACGGACAGTGTGCCGAGAACATTTCTGACGGAATTGACTGTGTTGTATACACTGCTGCGATCAATAAAGCTAATCCAGAGCTTATGGAAGCTGTTGCCCGCAAGATTCCAATGCTTACACGTGCAGAGCTGCTTGGACAGCTGATGAAAAATTACAAGACACCAATCGCTGTATCCGGTACTCATGGAAAAACTACTACTACATCCATGATCTCCCATATTTTACTTGCAGCCGATCTGGATCCTACAATTTCTGTCGGCGGTATTCTCAAGGCAATCGGTGGTAACATCCGCGTTGGAAAATCCGAGACTTTTATCACAGAAGCCTGTGAGTATACAAACAGTTTCCTTCATTTTTATCCGAAGATCAGTGTCATCCTCAATATTGAGGAAGATCATCTGACTTCTTCAAGGATCTTGAAGACATCAGACATTCTTTCCATCAGTTTGCAGCACTTCTTCCTCCTGATGGAACTTTGATCATCAATGGTGATATCGACAATTATCAGGAGATTTATGAAGGTCTTGACTGCAATGTGATCACTTATGGTTCTTCTGATATGCTTGACTACAGTGCTTCTAACATCACTTATGATGAAAAAGGGCTTGTTGCATTTGATCTTATAAAGAACGGAAAAGCGGTTGACCATATCCAGCTTTCTGTAACAGGTGATCATAATGTGTCAAATGCACTTGCATCTATTGCTACTGCTGAACTGCTTCAGATTCCAATGGAAACAATTAAAAAAGGAATTCTTTCTTTCAGTGGAACTGACCGTCGTTTCGAATACAAGGGAACATTTAACGGTGTAACCGTTGTCGATGATTATGCACATCATCCGACAGAGATTGCCGCTACTCTGAAGGCTGCACAGCACTACCCACACAATCAGGTATGGTGTGTCTTCCAACCACATACTTATACGAGAACAAAGGCTTTCTTCCATGAATTTGCAGAAGTTCTTTCTCACACGGATCATCTGGTGCTTGCAGATATCTATGCAGCTCGTGAGACAGATACTCTCGGAGTTTCTTCTGCCGGTCTTGCAGAGGAAGCACGTAAACTTGGAACAGATGCACATTACCTTCCAAGTTTTGAAGAAATAGAAGCTTTCCTTAAAGAAAACTGCAAATCCGGAGATCTCCTGATTACAATGGGAGCCGGAGATGTTGTCAAAATCGGCGAAGACCTTTTAAAATAAGGCTTTCTCAATAACTTTACTAAACTATTCTGTGGAAAAGTTTACATAGATATCCACGTGCATGTGAACTTTTCCACACTTTATCCACATTTTCTCCACATAGTTATCTACAAAAAAGTCCTAGTTACCCACTCGAAAATTCTTTTTAAGATTCTCATATGATGTTATAATATTCACACTAAAGAGAAGAAGATATAGATTTCAGGTTGCCCTCATCAGACAGAGCAAGTGGCAATTGGTTAATACATAGAGAAAGCAGGATAAGTTATGAAGACTTTGGTTTTAAAGAATAATTTTCAGATGAATATGACAATGCTGCCGAACAGCTTTGTAGATCATTATATGGCGAATGCGAACGGAGAGTTTGTAAAAGTATACCTTTTTCTTCTCCGCCATGTTGAGGATGCTGCATCTTCTCTGAGCATCTCCATGATCGCAGATTATCTGAATAATACAGAGAACGATGTTCTTCGCGCTTTCCGTTACTGGGAATCTGTCGGTCTTCTCAGACTTGGACACGGACCGGACGGTGGAATCACTGCCGTTGAATTTCTTCGCGATGAAGAAGAGAATACTTGTGGAGATACAACTGATTTTTCCGGCTGTGCATCAGGCTATCCACAGGATTCAGTTCCAACTCAGACTCCGGTAGCTCCGGTAACAGAGTTCCGCTCAGAAGCTGTTTCTGCACCGGTAGAAAGCAATATCCAGACTCCTGTTTCCAATGCGGTTCCTCTTGATACATTCCGTGCCCAGAAGGAGATCAAGTCTCTCCTGTTTATCACAGAACAGTACCTTGGCAAGACACTGACGCATACGGATGTCGACACAATTACTTATTTCTATGATACGCTGCATATGTCTGCTGATTTGATTGAATATCTGATTGAATCCTGTGTAGAGAACGGACATAAGAGTATGCATTATATCCAGAAGGTTGCCATTTCCTGGGTAGAGAACGGAGTTGAAACTATATCACAGGCAAAAGAACAGGCTGCTGCATACAGCCGTAACTGCTACACGGTTTTGAATGCATTCGGCATTAAGAACAGAGGACCTGCCTCTTCCGAACTTGAATATATTAATAAATGGGCTGATACTTATGGATTTTCCACTGACATCATTCAGGAAGCCTGTCGCAGAACAATCTCTGCCATCCATCAGCCAAGTTTTGAATATGCTGACTCCATTCTCACAAAATGGTATGAATGCAATATTCATCATCTGACTGATATCAATGCCTTGGATCATGAATTCCAGAAAGAACGTTCCTTACATAGAAGTCCTGTCACAAAACCAAAGAATGTCACAAGAAATCTGAATAATTTTGAGAGACGTTCCTACGACATGGATTCTCTGGAAGAGCAGCTTTTAAAGAGCAACTAATGAAAAAACAATAGTTTAGAAGATCAATTATATTTAAGAGAATTTAAAAGGAGTCTTTTCATGGGATTAAAAAATTCACAGTACCATGCAATCATGCGTAAATATGAGCAGAAACAATTACATAGCCATGACATTCAGGTGGCCCGGTATGAAGAAGTCTATAAAAAACTCCCTGAATTCAAAACACTTGATGACTCCATTGCCTCACTGTCTATTCAGCATGGAAAGAAACTACTTGATGGAGATACCAGTGCAGTTGATGCTTTAAAGAAAGATCTTGCAGAATTACGTAATCGTAAGATTCATCTGCTTAAATCAGCCGGCTTCCCAGAAGATTATCTGGAGCCGGTTTACGACTGTCCGGATTGTAAAGACACCGGATACATTGGTAATAAAAATGCCATTGTTTCAAAAAAGCGATCATTGGATTGCTTTATGACCAGTCAAATATTAAAAAATTCCCTGTAGAAGCAGATTTTAGCAATTTCAGACTTGACTATTATCCGGTTTCACATTACGATAAGAAAACGGGACGTTCTTCTCGTTCCATGATGGAAGATACTTTGCGCATCTGCCATCATTTTATCGACAGCTTTGGTACAGAGTTTAACAATCTCTTTTTCTATGGAGATGTCGGTGTTGGGAAAACCTTTCTCTCCACCTGTATCGCAAAAGAGATTATGAACAGAGAATATTCTGTTTTGTATTTTTCTGCTCCACAGCTTTTTAATACTCTTGCCAAGAATGCATTTGACAAAAATGACATTGATGCACATAACATGTGTGAATACATTTTTGACTGTGATCTGCTTATTATTGATGATCTTGGTACAGAGTACACAAACGCCTTTATTGCATCACAGTTTTTTACTTGCATCAATGAAAGGCTGCTGCATAGGAAATCAACGATTATTTCAACAAACCTTTCTTTGGAGTCGCTCGCTGATCTTTATACTGAGCGTTCTTTCTCCAGAATTACAAGCAGATATAGTCTGTTGAAAATAGTCGGTGATGATATACGTATTAAAAAGAAGTTAGAACATTAGGAGGATTATGACTCATGTTAAGTCGTTCAGAACGTATCTTGGAGAACATACCAGTAGGAAGCCTTGGAATCATTCCTTTACTTGGCTGCGAAGAGCTTGGAAATAAGGTAAATGATTACCTTGTTAAATGGCGCCGCGAAAGTGCTCACGAGCACAAGAATGACGTTGCTTTCTCCGGATATGAGAAAGATAATTATCTGATTAATGCCAGCGTACCGCGTTTCGGTTCTGGTGAAGCCAAAGGTATCCTTGGAGAATCCGTACGTGGAAAGGATATATACCTGATGGTCGATGTATGTAATTATAATGTTACTTACTCTCTGACAGGAAACACAAACCATATGTCACCGGATGACCATTTCCAGAACTTAAAGAGAATCATTGCTGCTGTAGGTGGTAAGGGACGCCGTATTAACGTTATTATGCCATTCCTTTATGAAAGCCGTCAGCATAAGAGAACTTCCCGTGAATCTCTTGACTGCGCACTTGCGCTTCAGGAGCTTGTCCGTATGGGAGTTGACAATATTATCACTTTTGATGCTCATGACCCTCGTGTATCAAATGCAATTCCGCTGAGTGGATTTGAGACAATCTCACCAACTTATCAGTCATCAAAGGTCTTCTTCGCAATGTAAAGGATCTTCAGATCGACAGTGAACATATGATGCGATCAGTCCGGATGAAGGTGGTACAAACCGTGCTGTATATCTTGCCAACGTTCTTGGTCTGGATATGGGTATGTTCTACAAACGCCGTGATTACACTCAGATTGTAAACGGACGTAACCCTATCGTTGCTCATGAGTTCCTTGGAAGCTCTGTAGAGGGCAAAGATGTAATTATTATTGATGATATGATTTCTTCCGGAGACAGTATCATTGAAGTTGCTACAGAATTAAAGAGACGTAAAGCAAAACGTATCTTTGCCGCTGCTACTTTTGGTCTGTTTACTAACGGAATGGAGAAGTTTGACAAAGCTTATGAAGAAGGTATTATTGATGGCATCCTGACAACAAACCTCATCTATCAGACACCAAACCTTCTTTCAAAACCATATTATATCAACTGTGATATGAGCAAGTACATTGCTCTGATCATTGATACTCTGAATCATGACGGATCACTGAGCGAGATTCTCAGTCCGAATGAGCGTATCCAGAATGTACTTCAGAGATATAAAAATGGAGAGACTATCTAAATATAAATTTATCGTAGAGATTCTTCTTCGAAAATTGGACGAAATCAGATAGCACTTATAAAGTTTATTCTAATAGACAGACATTGAGGGATTGCTTCAGGCTCCGGGTTCTGTATACAGGAAAGACTAAGAAAAACGAAAGATTACTAAAAACAAAGCAATGCTCGGCAAACTCGCTGCCGCTTCAGACAGTTGCCTCGCATTGCTTTAACGTAACCTTTCGTTTTTTAAGTCTTTCCAAGCACACAGAACAGTCACCTGAACCAATCCCTCAATATCTGTCTATCGGTAAGTTTTCCGTCGCTATCTGATTTCTACTTTCTCGAAAGAAGAACTCTACTTGAGACGGAAAGGAACCGGATGTTCTATAGAATGATATCCCTATCTCAAATGTGTTTGTATTTAATAAAATTTAGCGTAGAAGTCTATCTTTTTCAATAAACAGAAAACAGAAAATATGAACTTCGAGAAGTTTCATGTTAGAAGGATGGTACAGGGACGAAGACGAATGTGTAGCATGCTTGGCTCATACTTGAAAAACAATAGATTGCGTTAAAGAAAGGATTGACAGCTGTCTGAGCGACAGCGAGTTTGTCAATCCTTTCTTTGTCTTTAGCAGTCTGTTGTTTTTCCTAGTATGAACAGTATGCGTAACCCTGAGTCGGCGTTCCTGTATCATTCTTTTAACAATCGACTTTCTAAAATAATATTTTCTGTTTTCGTCCGTATATCAGTAAAATGATTTCTACGATAATGTTTTATTCTTCTGTTGCTGGTTCTTCTACGGATGTTTCTGCAGCATCTTCTGTGTTCTCTTCTACGGACTCATCTGTCAGATCAACATTTTCGTTCATGTCAAAATCTTCATCCAGATTCAGATCATCTTCAAGATCCAGTTCATCTTCCATCTTAATATCTGTGTTGAGTTTTACATCACGGTACTTCTTCATACCTGTTCCGGCAGGAATATGTTTACCGATGATAACGTTCTCTTTCAGACCAACCAGATGGTCAACTTTACCCTTGATAGCTGCTTCTGTCAGAACCTTTGTTGTCTCCTGGAAGGAAGCGGCTGACAGGAAGGATTCTGTTGCCAGAGAGGCCTTTGTGATACCAAGCATGATCTGCTCTCCGGTAGCCGGCTCTTTTCCTTCTGCAACAAGCTGCTCGTTTACTTCTTCGAACTCAAGAACGTCTACCATTGTTCCAGGCAGGAACTCTGTATCACCCTTCTCTTCGATTCTGATCTTCTTCAGCATCTGACGAACGATAACCTCGATATGCTTATCGTTGATCTCAACACCCTGGAGACGGTATACACGCTGTACTTCCTGGAGCATATAATCCTGTGTTGCACGAAGTCCTTTGATTTTCAGGATATCATGTGGATTTACGCTACCTTCTGTAAGCTCATCTCCGGCTTCAAGCATAACGCCGTCCTGTACTTTGATACGTGATCCGTAAGGAATAAGATAGGATTTGGATTCTCCTGTCTCTTCGTTTGTAACGATAACCTCACGTTTCTTCTTTGTATCACTGAGTGTTGCACGTCCTGCGATCTCTGTGATGATGGCAAGTCCCTTAGGTCTTCTTGCCTCGAAAAGCTCCTCGACACGAGGAAGACCCTGTGTGATATCGTCACCGGCAACTCCACCATTATGGAATGTACGCATAGTAAGCTGTGTACCTGGTTCTCCGATTGACTGAGCGGCCATGATTCCGACTGCCTCACCAACCTGAACTGCCTCACCTGTTGCCATGTTCGCACCATAACATTTGGAGCATACACCATTCTTACATTTACATGTAAGAATTGTACGGATCTTAACCTGCTCAAGAGGATTTCCGTTCTCGTCAACACCTTTCTTCATCACGCGCTCTGCACGACGAGGTGTAATCATATGGTTTGCTTTTACAAGGACGTTTCCGTCTTTATCTTTAAGATCCTCAGCAGCAAATCTTCCTGTGATACGATCCTGAAGGCTCTCAATCTCTTCATTTCCATCCATGAATGCAGATACATACATTCCCGGAAGCGGCTGACCCGGTTTTGCACAATCTGTATCGTGAATGATAAGCTCCTGAGATACGTCTACAAGACGTCTTGTCAGGTAACCGGAATCGGCTGTACGAAGAGCTGTATCGGCCATTCCTTTTCGAGCTCCATGGGCAGACATGAAGTATTCCAGTACGTCAAGACCTTCACGGAAGTTTGACTTGATAGGCAACTCGATCGTACGACCTGTTGTATCAGCCATAAGTCCACGCATACCTGCAAGCTGTTTGATCTGCTTGTCAGATCCACGGGCTCCGGAATCTGCCATCATGAAGATGTTATTGTATTTATCAAGACCTGTCAGCAGTGCCTCTGTCAGTTTATCATCAGTTGCTTTCCATGTCTCAACAACTTCTTTGTAACGCTCTTCCTCTGTGATAAGACCACGTTTGTAGTTCTTTGTGATCTTGTCTACTGTATCCTGTGCTTCCTGCATCATCTGCGGTTTCTGCGGTGGTACAGTCATATCGGAAATGGATACTGTCATAGCTGCTCTTGTAGAGAACTTGTATCCGATTGCCTTAACATCATCAAGAACTTCTGCTGTCTGTGTAGCTCCATGAGTATTGATAACTTTCTCAAGGATCTGCTTCAGCTGTTTCTTACCAACATGGAAGTCAATCTCCATCTTAAGTTCATTTCCCTCAACCTCACGGTCTACAAAACCAAGATCCTGTGGAATGATCTCGTTAAACAGAAGACGACCAAGTGTTGCGTCGATAGTTCCTGTCTTCTCTTCTCCATTTGCAAGAGTCTTTGTCACACGTACTTTAATCTGTGAGTGAAGTGTGATATATCCATTCTCGTATGCAAGAATAGCCTCGTTCACGCTCTTAAAGAACATGCCCTCTCCCTTTGCACCAGGACGAAGCTGAGTCAGATAGTAAATACCAAGTACCATATCCTGTGAAGGAACGGCTACCGGACCACCATCAGATGGTTTCAGCAAGTTGTTTGGTGAAAGAAGAAGGAAACGGCACTCTGCCTGTGCTTCCTGTGACAGCGGTACATGGACAGCCATCTGGTCTCCATCGAAATCGGCATTGTAAGCTGTACATACCAGTGGATGAAGCTTGATTGCCTTACCTTCTACAAGGATTGGCTCAAATGCCTGGATACCAAGTCTATGCAGAGTAGGGGCACGGTTCAGCATAACCGGATGCTCTTTGATTACTTCTTCAAGCACATCCCATACCTCTGGCTGAAGTCTCTCGACCATTTTCTTTGCATTTTTGATATTGTGTGCTGTTCCGTTCGCTACAAGCTCTTTCATAACGAATGGCTTGAACAGCTCGATTGCCATCTCTTTCGGCAGACCACACTGATAGATCTTCAGTTCTGGTCCAACGACGATAACAGAACGTCCTGAATAGTCAACACGTTTTCCAAGCAGGTTCTGACGGAACGTCCGGACTTACCTTTCAGCATGTCAGACAGAGACTTGAGTGCTCTGTTTCCAGGTCCTGTTACCGGACGTCCACGACGTCCGTTATCGATCAGCGCATCAACAGCTTCCTGAAGCATACGCTTCTCGTTTCTTACGATAATATCTGGTGCTCCCAGTTCAAGGAGTCTTCTCAGACGGTTATTTCTGTTAATGATTCTTCTGTACAGATCATTCAGGTCAGATGTTGCAAAACGTCCTCCATCCAGCTGTACCATAGGACGCAGATCCGGCGGGATAACCGGGATAGCTGTAAGGATCATCCACTCCGGTCTGTTTCCGGACTCGCGGAATGCTTCTACAACTTCCAGACGTTTTACAATTCTCGCACGCTTCTGTCCTGTTGCATTCTCCAGGCCTGCCTGAAGTTCTGCATATTCTTTCTCAAGGTCAATAGACTCAAGAAGCTCTTTGATGGATTCAGCACCCATACCTACACGGAATGCATGTCTTCCCCATTTTTCCTTTGCTTCCTGATACTCTGCCTCTGAAAGAATCTGCTTGTAAGAGAGATCTGTCTCTCCCTTATCAAGCACGATGTAAGAAGCAAAGTAAAGTACTCTCTCCAGTGTTCTTGGAGAAATGTCAAGGATCAGACCCATACGGCTCGGAATTCCTTTGAAGTACCAGATATGGGATACCGGTGCTGCCAGAGCGATGTGTCCCATACGCTCACGACGAACACTGGCCTTTGTAACCTCAACACCACAGCGATCACATACAACACCCTTATAACGGATCTTTTTGTATTTACCGCAGTGACACTCCCAGTCTTTGCTTGGTCCGAAGATTCTCTCACAGAAAAGTCCGTCCTTCTCCGGCTTCAAAGTCCTGTAGTTGATGGTCTCCGGCTTTGTTACCTCACCTCTGGACCACTCCAGGATTTTTTCAGGTGAAGCCAGGCCGATCTTAATCGCATCAAATGTTAACGGTTCATATTGTTGTTCATTGTTATTTGGCATAAAAACGGCTCCTCCTTATTATTCCTCACCCAGGTAATCATCATCATCAAACTTAAGTTCTCAAGATCGCTGTCGTCCGGCTCTTCGTCCAGTTCAACATCTTCCAGTTCTTCTCCGACAAACTCCTTCTCTGTGAATCCATGATCTCCGAAAGATTCATTCTCATCACGATACTTTCTGTCTCCTTCGATGATATGACGCAGGTCTGTCTCACCATAATCAACGCTCTCCATGATCTTAACCTCTGTATTGTCATCACGCAGTACGCGGACATCCAGAGCAAGTGACTGGAGCTCTTTAAGAAGAACCTTAAATGACTCAGGAACTCCTGGTTCAGGAATATTCTCTCCCTTAATAATTGCCTCATATGTCTTCACACGTCCTACAACGTCGTCAGACTTCACTGTCAGGATCTCCTGCAGTGTATAAGATGCACCATAAGCCTCCAGGCCCATACCTCCATCTCTCCGAAACGCTGTCCACCGAACTGAGCTTTTCCACCCAGCGGCTGCTGTGTTACGAGAGAGTAAGGACCAGTAGAACGAGCATGGATCTTGTCGTCTACCAGATGATGCAGTTTCAGATAATGCATGTGTCCGATTGTTACCGGGCTGTCGAAGTACTCTCCTGTACGTCCGTCACGAAGACGAACCTTACCGTCTCTTGACAGCGGAACACCCTTCCAGAGTTCTCTGTGATCTCTGTTCTCAGACAGGAACTGGAGAACTTCCGGACGAAGCTCTTCGCCATGCTTCTTCTCGAACTCATCCCACTCAAGGTTTACATAATCATTTGCCAGATCCAGTGTTTCCATGATATCGTTCTCGTTCGCACCTGCGAATACAGGAGTTGATACGTTGAATCCAAGTGCTTTTGCTGCAAGACTCAGATGAATCTCGAGCACCTGTCCGATGTTCATACGAGAAGGCACACCCAGTGGGTTCAGCACGATATCCAGAGGACGTCCATTCGGAAGGAATGGCATATCTTCTACTGGAAGTACACGGGAAACAACACCCTTGTTTCCATGTCGTCCGGCCATCTTATCACCAACGGAGATCTTTCTCTTCTGAGCGATGTAAATACGAACTGCCTGATTTACTCCAGGTGACAGCTCATCTCCGTTTTCTCTTGTAAATACTTTGGCATCTACTACGATACCATATTCTCCATGAGGTACTTTCAGAGATGTATCTCTTACCTCACGTGCTTTCTCACCGAAGATTGCACGAAGCAGTCTCTCTTCAGCAGTCAGCTCTGTCTCTCCCTTTGGAGTTACTTTTCCGACAAGGATATCTCCGGCACGAACCTCAGCACCGATACGATGATTCCTCTCTCATCCAGATCTTTCAGTGCATCATCACCAACACCTGGGATGTCTCTTGTGATCTCTTCTGGTCCGAGCTTTGTATCTCTTGCTTCTGCTTCATATTCTTCAATATGAACAGATGTGTAGACATCATCCTGAACCAGTCTCTCACTTAAGAGAACAGCATCCTCGTAGTTGTAACCTTCCCATGTCATGAATCCGATCAGTGGGTTCTTACCAAGAGCCATCTCTCCACCGGATGTAGACGGTCCATCAGCGATAACCTGTCCTGCCTCAACGCGTTCACCTTTGTCAACAATTGGTCTCTGGTTGTAGCAGTTGCTCTGGTTACTTCTCTGGAATTTTGTCAGTTTATATGTTTTCTTTGTTCCGTCATCATGTCTGATCGTGATGCTTGTAGATGTAGAGCTTTCAACCACACCAGCCTGCTCTGCAACTTCAGCCACACCGGAGTCAACAGCTGTCTTAACTTCCATACCTGTTCCGACTACCGGAGCTTCTGTTGTAAGAAGCGGTACTGCCTGACGCTGCATGTTAGATCCCATCAGCGCACGGTTGGCATCATCGTTCTGAAGGAACGGAATCAACGCTGTAGCCACGGAGAACACCATCTTAGGTGATACGTCCATGTAATCGAATTTATTTCTTTCGTAGTCCTGTGTTTCCTCACGGTAACGACCGGATACGTTCTTATTAATGAAATGACCTTCTTCATCAAGAGGTGTATTCGCCTGTGCTACATGGTAATTATCCTCTTCATCAGCAGTCATATATACAACTTCATCTGTAACAACCGGGTTCATCGGATCTGTCTTGTCAATTTTACGGTATGGTGCTTCGATAAATCCATACTCGTTGATTCTCGCATAACATGCGAGGGAGTTGATCAGACCGATGTTAGGACCTTCAGGAGTCTCGATAGGACACATTCTTCCATAGTGAGAATAGTGAACGTCGCGGACCTCGAATCCTGCACGGTCTCTTGACAGACCTCCAGGACCAAGTGCGGAGAGACGTCTCTTATGTGTCAGCTCTCCAAGCGGGTTGTTCTGATCCATGAACTGTGACAGCTGGAAGATCCGAAGAATTCCTTCACTGCTGCTGTTACAGGCTTAATGTTGATCAGGGACTGTGGTGAAATACCATCCTGATCCTGTGTTGTCATTCTCTCACGAACAACTCTTTCCAGTCTGGACAGACCGATTCTGTACTGATTCTGAAGAAGTTCTCCAACCGCACGGATACGTCTGTTACCCAGATGGTCGATATCATCATCATTTCCCATGCCATACTCAAGATGCATGTTGTAGTTGATAGATGCAAAAATATCTTCTTTTGTGATGTGCTTCGGAATCAGATCATGAAGATCTCTCTTAATCAGTCTCTTCATCTCATCTACATCACCTGCAGATTCTTCAATGATTCCTGCAAGAACCGGATAATATACCTGCTCTGTCACGCCAACCTCGGCCGGATCAATATCAACAACAGCCTGGAGGTCAACCATCATATTGGAAAGAACCTTGATATTTCTGGAAGTCTCTTCACCCTCTACCCAGATGTACGGTACTGCCGCATTCTGGATCATATCAGCGATCTCACGAGTAATCTTTGTTCCCTTTTCAGCAACAACTTCACCTGTGATCGCACTTACAGCATCCTCAGCGAGGATCTGTCCTGATACACGGTTCTTAAGAAGAAGCTTCTTATTAAACTTATAACGTCCAACTTTGGCAAGATCATAACGTCTTGGATCAAAGAACATGCTTGTAATCAGGCTTTCTGCACTGTCTACTGCCAGCGGCTCGCCCGGACGGATCTTCTTATAGAGCTCTAACAGACCTTCCTGGTAGTTCTCAGAAGTATCTTTTCCAAAACTTGCAAGAAGTTTTGGCTCTTCACCAAAGAGTTCAATGATCTCTGCATTTGTACCTACTCCAAGTGCACGGATCAGAACTGTGATCGGCACTTTTCTTGTACGGTCTACACGTACATAGAAAACGTCATTGGAATCAGTCTCATATTCCAGCCATGCTCCACGGTTCGGGATAACAGTTGCTGAATAAAGTTTCTTACCGAACTTATCATGTGCGATTCCATAATAGATACCCGGGGAACGCACAAGCTGGCTGACGATAACACGCTCAGCACCATTGATAACAAAAGTACCTGTCTTTGTCATCAGCGGAAGATCTCCCATAAAGATCTCATGCTCGTTAATCTCATCAGTCTCCTTATTATAAAGCCTTACTCTGACTTTCAGAGGTGCTGCATAAGTTGCATCACGTTCTTTACACTCATCAATCGTATATTTTGCATCTTCCTCGCAGATGTAAAATCCACAAATTCCAGACTCAGATGACCATTGTAATCTGCGATCGGGGAAATATCATCGAATACCTCTTTCAGTCCTTTGTCAAGAAACCACTGATAGGAATCTTTCTGAACTTCAATGAGGTTAGGCATCTCCAATACTTCTTGCTGCCTGGAATAGCTCATGCGGAAGCTTTTTCCGGTTTTGATGGGACGAATTCTGTTTTTCTCCATTGACGTTTCACTCCTCATTTATTGTTTTTGCAGGCAATAAACTGCCTTTTACGAGTTCCAGTTATATAAAAATGAAAAGAGCCTTGCGACAGTATTCTCTGTCACTATATGGCATACCTTTCCATAATAGCGCATTTTTTACTATATCACAAAGCTCTTTTTATTGTCAACATGATTCTTGTGTTTTTTTATATTTTTCTTTGACTTTTTTCTCAAGATATGTTATATCTTCCGCTATTCTAAGCTTTTTCCTTTTGAACAGTATCTTTTTTTCAGAAATAACTTCTATATCATATCTTCATAAAGACAGATCAGTTCACGATAAACCTGAACGCACCGCTCAATATCCGCAATTTCAACATACTCATCCGGTTTATGAGCCTGTGCAAGATTTCCCGGCCCATAAGACATACAATTCGGATTTCCCAAAAGACCTGCCACAACTGCTGTGTCTGTATAACCCGTGAACGCTGACACAACCGGATCTTTTCCAGTAACTTTTTTCACTGATTCAGATAAAGCTTTCATAAGACCTGACTCCATGTGTGTCTCCACCGGTGGTCTGTCACCTGTAATCTTATAAGAACCCTTTACACCCGGAACTGCATTTTCTCCAATTTCAATTGCTTTTCGAACAATCTTTTCTGCCTCTTGTGTATTCATCGGCGGAACAAGACGCATATCTATCGTCACCATACTGTGATCTGATACTACATACGGACTGTATCCTCCGGAAATCTGTCCAAATGTAACCGTAGACTTTCCAAGTTCTTCATGTGTCGGTACTTTTGCCATCGCTTTTCGGATCTCTGCGATCATAAATGCGATTCCGGCGATTGCATCTGCCCTTTCTCCGGCATACTCGCATGTGCAGTAATACCTTCCACATTAAGTTCAAACCAGGTTCTCCCTTTGTGAGCCATCTGAATCATTCCGGAAGTCGGTTCCATATCAAGAACCCAGTCTTCCTTCTGAATCCATCCTTGTTGCACTGCTGCTTCTGACCCTTTCATATCTGCTTCCTCGTCTACAGTTCCGATAAAGACTAATGTTCCCGGAAGTTTTTCTATATCCTCAGCATTCTCTTTCTGTGATTTTGCCACCTCCGCAAATGCTGTCAACGCACTTGCAAGTCCTGACTTCATATCACAAGCTCCTCGTCCCCAGATTTTCCCATCTGAAACTTCTGCGTCGAATGCATTCTTTGTCCATCCTTCGCCCTTAACAACCGTATCCATGTGACAGATAAACACCAGTGCCGGATGCGCTTTCGCACCTTTCACAACACCTTTTACAATTTTTCTTCCCGGCTCTACTTCGTAAGTCTCTGTATCTGCTCCACTCTCTTTCAAATAGTCGCAGATATATTCACCAATCTCGGTTTCCCAGCTTCCCGGATCCGTACTTTCTATCTTAATCAGCTCTCTCGTCAACTCAACTGCATCCATTTCTAACGCCTCTTTCGCAAAAAGACCGCAGAAGCATATCATCTTCTGCGGTCGGAATAAACTTATATTCAGGAAAATTATTTAAGAGTAACCTCTGCTCCCTGCTCTTCAAGTTTAGTTTTGATTTCCTCAGCCTCTGCTTTAGAAACTGCCTCTTTAACTACCTTCGGAGCTCCGTCTACAAGCTCTTTAGCTTCTTTAAGTCCAAGACCTGTGATCTCACGAACAGCCTTGATAACTTTTACTTTAGATGCTCCAGCGGATGTAAGCTCTACGTCGAACTCATCTTTCTCTGCTGCTCCTGCACCCTCAGCTGCTGCTGCAACTACAACGCCTGCTGCTGCAGATACGCCGAACTCTTCTTCACAAGCTTTAACAAGCTCGTTTAACTCTAATACTGATAACTCTTTGATCGCTTCGATCATTTCAGCTGTTGTCAATTTAGCCATTTTAAATATCCTCCATTTTTCTTTTCATTCTTAATTAATTAGATGAGCATCTGCTCATATATGCTGTCTGTATCCAGATCAGCTGACACATATTACTCTGCGTCTGTTGCTGTCTCCTCTGCTGCTTCTGCTGGAGCCGCTTCTCCACCCTGCTCTGCGATCTGTTTGATAACACGAGCAAAGTTTGTGATAGGTGACTGTAAGCTTCCAAGCAACTTGGAAAGCAGTTCGTCTCTTGAAGGGATCTTAGCAAGTTCAGAAATACCTGCTACATCATATGCTGTTCCTTCAACTACACCACCCTTAAGTTCAAGTGCCGGAGCATCCTGTGCAAATTTGTAAAGGATTCTTGCCGGTGCTGTTGCGTCATCTTTAGAAATAGCAATAGCGCTTGGTCCTTCCAGGCAGTTATCAAGGGCTGCAAATTCAGTACCCTCGAAAGCTCTCTTCATCATTGTGTTCTTGTAAACTTTGTAGATCACACCAGCTTCTCTAAGCTGTTTACGAAGCTCTGTATCCTGAGCAACTGTAAGTCCACGGTAGTCAACGAGAACTACTGACTGAGCGTCTTTAATCTCTTCTGCAATCTTGTCAACGATTGGCTGTTTTACTTCAACCTTTGCCACTTTTCGGTACACCTCCTTATATTATTCGTGTACTGCCAAAGTTCCCAGCAGATCACTCTGCTGAAACTAAAAAAAATCTCCAGGTCCAAAGACGTGGAGGTTCTACAAATTCATACGCATGTAAAAATTCATTCTTCCTCGGTAGGCGTTCATAACTTACGCTTTTCAGCACCTACTGTCTTCGGCAGTTGCTAGGCTATAATACCATGTTATTTTCCATATGTCAAGCCTATTTTCATCTTTTT
>ENA-OQLB01000210-OQLB01000210.1-human-gut-metagenome-genome-assembly--contig:-NODE-210-length-34964-cov-3.490542_pt1 | contig 34964 bp, 44 predicted proteins | sample MGYA00242656_ERZ504813 | MGnify/ENA primary metagenome ERZ504813 (study PRJEB26092, sample SAMD00036388) | human gut metagenome | host: Homo sapiens | study: EMG produced TPA metagenomics assembly of... | reverse complement strand
ATGTTTTATGTGGTGGGCATGTTCTTGCTGTGGCTTCTAAACGAAAATGTAAAGATCAAGATAAGTTTTATTAGTCAGATGGTATTATCTTCTGTGATCATCACGGTATTAGAACTTATTACAGGTTTTATTGTAAATGTATGGCTTAAGATGGATATTTGGGATTATTCGCATCTTCCATATAACTTTAAGGGGCAGATCTGTTTATTGTACTCGGTATTTTGGTTTCTTATTTCAAGTGTAGCAATCGTGCTGGATGATTTTCTAAGATACAAATTATTCAATGAAGAAAAGCCACATTATAAGATTTTTTAAGAATGTAGTATAAATAGCAGTTCACAGGGAAAGCTATCGACATTTAAGAGAAATTCTGTTAATCTATTATAGGTACAAATAGTAGATTGGAGGAACAACAAAATGAAATTTACAATGGGAAGGACAATGAAGATCCTTGTAGCAATTTTGATCGTAGCAATCATTGCGATCGTTATGCTCTCACCATATTCTTTTGAAAAATATACAGCATCATCTAAAATGATTCAGGTTACTTCGACTGATACTGTAACAAAAGATGCAAATGGTAAGAAAAAACAGCAGGTATATTCATATAAAAAAGATGATAAAAAATACACAGAGATCGTCAATGTCTTAGATCAGTATTCTTATCATTTTACAACAAAGACATTAACTAACTCATCTCAGATGAGTGATTCTAGTAAGCCACAGATGATCATGTTATTTGGAAATAAAATGCTTGTGATCAGTGATTCAGGAGAAATCCTTCTAGATAATCATGTATACCGCATGGGATATTCTGGTGGAAAAGATGCGAAAAAAATGATGAAAAGCATCAACAAGATTTTAAAGAGTGAATAAAATATAATAGGGGAAGACATCATGGGATATAAACGTCTTTATAAAAATTTGATCGACATTATCAAGGAAGAACAGGCAAAATTGGGATTTCGAAGAGAAAGTATCCGTCTGTACTATCCACTAAGTTCGTTAAACCATTTTTTTGAAACACAGGATACAGAAGAACAGATGAAAAACAGACTTCATGGAATACCAGATTTTATCAAAGAAACTTTAGGAGATATCAAAGTTACTAGCAAAAAAGAAAGATTTTGCTTCTATATTCCAGAAGAAGGCAGTAACTACGTCCATGAAAATACAAACCCAAATGAATTTATCAAAGAACTGGTAGAAATCGTTGGAAAACACGGATGTAAAATGGAAGATATTATTGCGTTATTTAAACAACATGATAAAAACGTGTTTGTAGAAGAAATTCATAATGGAGAATTTGATTATCTGATCCGTTTTTCAGAAGAAAATGAAGATCCATATTATTACTGTTTTCACGATGAAGGATGTCACATCATCTATCACCGCTTTTTACCAGAAGATTATGAAGATTTCGGATTTTAAACAATGTTATTAAGAATACATATAGGAGGAATAAATCATGAGTGAATTATTAGATATGATCAAAACAAGAAGAAGTATCAGAAAGTACAAATCAGATATGGTACCAAAAGAGATCATTGATAAGATCGTAGAAGCAGGAACTTACGCAGCCACAGGAATGGGACAGCAGTCACCGATCATTCTTGCAGTTACGAACAAAGAAGTGAGAGATAAACTGTCTAAATGGAATGCAGATATCATGGGAACAGACACCGACCCATTTTATGGAGCACCTGTTGTATTGGTTGTCTTAGCAGACAAAAACCGTCCAACAGCAGTCTATGACGGAAGTCTTGTTATGGCAAATCTAATGTTAGAAGCTCATGATTTAGGAATCGGAAGCTGTTGGATTCACAGAGCAAAAGAAGAATTTGAAAGTGAAGAAGGGAAAGAATTATTAAAATCTCTGGGAATTGAAGGGGATTATGTTGGAATCGGACATTGCGTACTTGGATATGTCGATGGAGAGTATCCGGAGATTCCTGAACGTAAACCTAATTGGGTATACAATATTGATTAATTGTTGGTTGATAAGCTGAAGTTATTGGTGGAATATTATAAAAATGGTTATCTGTCTGCGACCCGCTTTCGCTCGACTCACACGTAGCTGTACTAAGCTCCTGAATGATCTTACGATCATCCACTCGCTAAAGTGCAGACGTGTTCCTACGGTCGCAGACAGAATAACATTTTATAATATTCAATAATTTCAGTATAAATATAGAAATCCAATATCGTTTAACATACACATTTGTGGTGATTTGAATAGCCGTCTGTGTATATGAGAAAAACGAAATTATAGTATAAAAGATCCAGAACCATTGAAATTTTGCCGTCGTTTTGAACGGTTCGCAGCAAACTTGGTCGATTGTTTGAGCGTCAAAGATTACTGATTTTAGTACCTTGAGCGCGAGTTATCGAAGGAAAGTTTGCGAATCAGCGACCGTTCAAAACGGCGAGCAAAATTTCTGGTCTGGATCTTTTATACTATGATTTCGTTTTTCTCATATACATTCGAACGACTACGTCAAATTACTTGTTGTTGTTCTTCTCAGCTTCCTGCATCTTCATAGCACGAACTTTTAAAGGAAGTCCAAATAATGTAATAAATCCATCCGCATCATGATGATCATACATATCACCAGTTGTGAAAGATGCTAAAGATTCGTTGTATAAGCTGTATGGAGAAGTAGTTCCAGCCTTGATGATATTACCTTTGTAAAGTTTGAATTTAACTTCACCTGTTACATACTGCTGAGTAGATGTAACGAATGCCTGGATTGCTTCACGAAGTGGTGTGAACCATTTTCCTTCGTATACAACCTGAGCCATCTGGCTTCCAAGTTTCTTCTTAGCTTCCATTGTTTCACGGTCAAGGATTAATTCTTCTAACTGATCGTGAGCTGCCATTAAGATTGTTCCACCTGGAGTTTCATATACACCACGAGATTTCATTCCTACAACACGGTTCTCAACGATATCAACGATACCGATACCATTTTCACCACCAAGACGGTTTAATTCAGTGATGATCTCAGAAACTTTCATTTCTTTTCCGTTTAATGTTTTAGGAACACCAGCTTCAAATGTCATAGTAACTTCTGTATCTTTATCTGGAGCGTTTTCTGGAGCTACTCCTAAAACAAGCATGTTGTCATAGTTTGGTGCTAAAGAAGGATCTTCTAATTCAAGACCTTCGTGACTGATATGCCATAAGTTACGGTCACGGCTGTAGCTGTGGCTTGCGTCAAATGGAAGGTGGATTCCGTGTGCTTCACAGAATTCGATCTCATCTTCACGAGACTGCATTGTCCATACATCTGTCATACGCCATGGAGCAATGATCTTGATGTCTGGAGCTAATGCTTTGATACCAAGTTCAAAACGGATCTGGTCATTTCCTTTTCCTGTGGCACCGTGGCAGATTGCAACAGCATTTTCTTTTCTGGCGATTTCAACTAATTTCTTAGCGATTGCTGGACGAGCCATAGATGTTCCAAGAAGATACTGATGTTCGTATACAGCACCAGCCTGTACGCATGGCATGATATAGTTATCGCAGAAATCATCAACGATATCTTCGATATATAATTTAGATGCTCCGGATAATTTTGCTCTTTCATCAAGTCCATCTAATTCGTTACCCTGTCCACAGTTAACACAGCAACAGATAACTTCATAGTCAAATGTTTCCTTAAGCCAAGGAATCAGAGCTGTAGTATCAAGACCTCCGGAATATGCTAAAACAACTTTTTCTTTCATGAAATAAATCCTCCTAAGTGTATATTGACGGGATGTTTTCCTATTATATATAGGATCTGATATTGAAAATCCCGTATGTTCATATAAATATTTGCTTGTTTACTAATATACGTTATATTTACATCTTTTGCAAGGATTATTTTCGAAAATAATGAATATTTATAATATAAAAATGAATAAAATGAAAAATAAATTGCATATTTATACAAAACTATTGCATATTTTAAAATTCAGTTGTATACTTATGAACAATGATTAAAAAAATAACCTACATTATAAAGAGAAGGACAAGGAGATTAACATGATCAAAGCAGGAATCATTGGATCCACAGGTTACGCAGGACAAGAACTTGTAAGAATCCTTACACAGCATAAAGATGCAGAGGTTGTATGGTATGGATCCAGAAGTTATATAGACCAGAAATATTATGAAGTATTTAGAAATATGTTCCAGATCGTTGATGACAAATGTCTGGATGATAACATGGATGAGCTTGCATCTAAAGTGGATGTGATCTTTACAGCAACACCGCAGGGACTTTGTAGTTCTTTAGTATCAGAAGAAATCTTATCTAAAGTTAAGATCATTGATCTAAGTGCGGACTTCCGTATTAAAGATGTAAATCGATATGAAGAATGGTATGGGATCAAACATCAGAGTCCAGAATTTATTGATGAGGCAGTTTATGGACTTTGCGAGATCAATCGTGAAGATATCAAGAAAGCACGACTGATTGCTAACCCAGGATGCTATCCAACATGTTCTACATTATCCATTTATCCAATGGCGAAAGAAGGACTCATTGAGATGAACAGTGTGATCATCGATGCTAAATCAGGAACATCCGGAGCTGGACGTGGTGCGAAAGTCAATAACTTATATTGTGAAGTAAATGAAAATATCAAAGCATATGGAGTTGCAACTCACAGACATACGCCAGAGATCGAAGATCAGTTAAGCTATGCATCTGGAGAAGAAGTATTATTAAACTTCACACCACACTTAATTCCAATGAACCGTGGAATTTTAGTGACAGCATATGCAACACTTAAGAAAGATGTAAGTTACGAAGAAGTGAAAGCAATCTACGACTCTTATTATAAGAATGAAAAATTCGTCAGAGTGTTAGATAAAGATGTCTGCCCTGAGACAAGATGGGTAGAGGGAAGTAACTATGTGGATGTCAACTTTAAGATCGATAAACGTACAAACCGTATTATCATGATGGGTGCCATGGACAACCTTGTAAAAGGTGCAGCTGGACAGGCCGTACAGAACATGAATCTTATGTTTGGATTAAAAGAAACTGAAGGATTAGAATTAGTACCAATGTTCCCATAGGGCTTTGGTAAGGAAGGACTAGAATTATGAAGATCATCAATGCCGGAGTAACAGCTCCAAAAGGTTTTAAATGTGCAGGACTTCGTGCCGGAGTGAAATCAGGGAAGACAAACAAAGACATGGCAATGATCGTAAGTGAAGTGCCAGCAAAGATTGCAGGAACATTTACAAAGAACATTGTAAAAGCCGCTCCAGTTTTATGGGGAAAGAAGATCGTAGAAGAACAAGAAGCAGTCAGAGCAGTGGTAATTAATACAGGAATTGCAAATGCATGTACGGGTGCACAAGGATATGAGAATGTTGTAACAGAAGCAAAAGAAGTAGCGAAATTGTTAGATATTAAACCAGAGGAAGTTGTCGTAGGTTCCACAGGAGTTATCGGACAGCAGCTGCCAATGGATGTGATCAAAGAAGGATCAAGAAGTTAGTTCCAGAATTAAAAGCAGACAGACAAAGTGAAGAAGATGCATCCTGGGCTATCCTTACAACCGATACAAAACCAAAAGAAGCGGCAGTAGAAGTAGAGATCAATGGAAAGACAGTTACAATTGCAGGTATGTGCAAAGGTTCTGGAATGATCCACCAAACATGGGAACAATGCTTGGATTTATCACTACAGATGCAGCAATCGATAAAGCTTTATTATTAGAACTGCAGAGGGAACTCATTGAAGATACATTCAATATGGTATCAGTTGATGGAGATACATCTACAAATGATACGGTTTTTGTATTTGCAAATGGAATGGCAGAAAATAAAAAAATTACAGAAAAAGATGCAGACTATGAAGCATTCAGAGAAGGATTATTATATGTTAACCAGTCTCTTGCAAAACAGATCGCAGGGGATGGAGAAGGATGTACACGTTTATTTGAAGTTCATGTAGCTGGTGCAGACTCCAAAGAAAATGCGAAGATCTTAAGCAAATCTGTCGTAACATCAAGTCTTACAAAAGCAGCAATTTACGGAAAAGATGCAAACTGGGGAAGAATTCTTTGTGCACTTGGTTATGCTGGAGTTGATTTTGATCCAGTCAAGGTTGATATTAGTTTAAAAAGTGCGGATGGTGTGATCGAGATCGTAAAAGACGGAATTGCAACAGATTATTCTGAAGATGAGGCAACGAAAGTATTATCTGCAGATGCAGTGACAGCAGATATTGATGTTCATAATGGAGTGTTTGAAGCAACTGCATGGGGATGTGATCTGACACACGATTATGTAACAATTAATGCAGATTACCGATCATAAGAATAAGATTATTATAGATAGACGACAAAATAAAAGGCATAAAAGCAGACAACTATGAAAGGAAGAATCAATGGAACAGATGAGAAATGAAATTAACGAATTGATCGAGCAGTCAAAACAAAAAGCAAAAGTATTAACAGAGGCATTACCATATATCCGTCGTTTCAATAACTGTTACGTTGTTGTAAAATACGGTGGAAGCGCTATGAAAGACAAGAATCTTCAAAAAAGCGTGATCAGAGATGTTGCACTATTAAAACTAGTAGGTATGAACCGATCATCGTACATGGTGGTGGAAAAGAGATCAGTAAATGGGTTCGTATGTCAGGAAAAGAACCAGAATTTTACCATGGACTTCGTGTGACAGATAAAGAGACAATGGAAGTTGCTGAAATGGTATTATTTAAAGTCAATCAGGAACTGGTGCCATGATGGCAGAAGTTGGGGTTAAAGCCGTAGGTCTTTCTGGAAAAGATGCTGAAATGATCCGTGTAAAGAAAAAAGAAATGCCTGGAAAAGATCTTGGATATGTCGGTGAGGTTAAGAGTGTCGATACAACACTTCTTGAAGCATTAATCGAAGATGATTTTGTACCAGTTATTTCCCCAATTGGTTTAGGAGATAACTATGAACCATATAATATTAATGCGGATGACACAGCATGTGCAGTTGCAGAAGCATTGAATGCAGAAAAACTGGTATTCTTAACTGATATCGAAGGGGTATTCGTAGATCCAGAAGATAAATCAACATTGATCTCTGAGATGGATCTTAAACAGGCAAAAGAATTTATCGATAACGGAGTTGTTGGAGGAGGAATGCTTCCAAAACTTAAGAACTGTATTGAAGCGATCGAAGGTGGAGTATCCAGAGTCCATATCTTAGACGGACGTTTAACAAATTGTCTGTTACTGGAATTCTTCACAGAAAAAGGTATTGGAACAGCCATCTTAAAAGAACCATTATTTGATAAACCATTATTCAACGAAGAAGATGAGGAAGGATGTTAAGATGAAAACTCAGCAGGAATATATTGAGCAGGGAGAACAGTATATCTTAAAGACATACAATCGTTTTCCAGTTGTATTAGAAAAAGGGGAAGGTGTCTATTTATATGATGCTGACCAGAAGAAATATCTGGATTTTGGTGCAGGAATTGCTGTATTTGCATTAGGATATGGAAATGAAGCATACAATCAGGCATTAAAAGACCAGATTGATAAATTGATCCATACATCAAACTTATATTACAATATTCCAGCAGTAGAAGCTGCAAAGAAGATCGTCGATGCTTCAGGGCTTAAAAAAGTCTTCTTTACAAACAGTGGAACAGAAGCAATCGAAGGTGCGTTAAAAGTTGCAAGAAAATATGCATATAATAAAGACGATTCCAAAGATTATGAATTTATCGCAATGAATCATTCATTCCACGGAAGAAGCCAGGGAGCTTTATCAGTGACTGGTAACAGTCATTATCAGGATGGATTTGTTCCAAAAGAATTTCGTGCTGTATTTGCAGAATTCAATAACTTAGAAGATGTTGTATCAAAGATCACAGATAAAACTTGTGGAATCATATGTGAAGTTGTTCAGGGTGAAGGTGGAATTTTCCCAGCGGATAAAGAATTCTTAGAGGGACTTCGTAAAGTCTGCGATGAGAAAGATATCTTACTGATCTTTGATGAGATTCAGTGTGGAATGGGGCGCTGTGGATCTTTGTTTGCACATGATCTTTATGGAGTAAAACCGGATGTCTTAACACTTGCAAAAGCGCTTGGATGTGGTGTTCCTGTTGGGGCGTTTGTTGTAGGTGAAAAGGCTGATGGGGCTTTAGTACCAGGTGATCATGGAACAACTTATGGTGGAAATCCATTCGCAGCAGCGGCGATCAATGCAGTATTTGACCAGTTTGAGAAGTTACAGGTTCCAGAACATGCAAAAGAAATCGGAGCTTACCTGTGGGATAAATTAGAAGAGTTAAAAGAGAGATATGACTGTATCACAGGACATCGTGGAATTGCATTAATGCAAGGACTTGAATTTGATACAGATCATCCAGTTGGAGATATCGTTAAGAAAGCACTGGAGAAAGGATTGATTATAATTTCTGCAGGAAATAATGTCATTCGTTTTGTACCGCCGCTTGTGATTGAAAAAGAACATGTAGATGAGATGATTTCTATTTTAGAAGACTGTATCGCATAGAATGTATAAAAAAGACCTCTATGGAAAACTATCCGTAAAAAGATAGTTTTATGGAGGTTTTTATATGTTTGGATTGATCATTGCATTGATTTCAGGAGCTTTAATGAGTATTCAAGGTGTATTTAACACAGAAGTAACTAAACAAAGCAGTACATGGACAACGAGTACATTTGTACAGGCAACAGGATTTCTCGCATGTTTGTTGATCTGGTTGATCGCTGAGAGGGAGCAAAGTTTTACGATGCTTTTAAAGGTCAGCCCAAGATACCTTTTATTAGGAGGAGTGATCGGAGCTGTGATCACATTTACAGTGATCAAAAGTGTGGCAAGTTTAGGACCTGCACAGTCAGCAATGCTGATCGTCGCATCACAAAGTGTTGTTTCCTATCTGATCGAGGTTTTCGGTCTGTTTGGTGTGGAAAAAACAGCTTTTGCATGGGTAAAGCTTTTAGGAGTGGTTTTGTTTGTCACAGGATTGATAATATTTAAATGGAAATCATAAATATCTCTTGTAAAGTATTATAATTTTCGCTAAAATAGAAGTTAGATTTACATGTTCCAGACTCTTTGTATAAGACCGGGAGGTTTATGTTGTTTAGAAGAGTTAAAGTGATAACCATTTTGCTGATGGTTTTTATGATGTCCATTGGATGTAGCCGCAGGAAGGAAGTATCGATAGAACCAAAGAAGGAGACAAAGACAACGGCTGAGAAGTCTTCTTCTAAGGAAACTATTTATGTCTATGTATGTGGAGAAGTAAAACATCCAGGAGTTTATCGTTTTTCGAAAGGTGAACGTATTGTTTCTGCTGTGAAAGCAGCTGGTGGACTAACTAAGAAGGCTTCAGCAGAGAGTATTAATCAGGCAGAGAAGATGAAAGACGGGCAGCAGATAACGATTCCGTCAAAGAAACAGACAGCGAAGAATGAAGGATCTGATTCCAAAGCAGTGCAATCTTCCTCTGGAAAGATCAATATCAATACTGCAGGTGTCAAGGAGTTGATGACGCTTTCAGGGATAGGGGAAGCGAAGGCTTCTGATATTATCTCTTATCGAGAGGAACATGGCCCTTTTTCTGATATTTCAGATATTATGAAGATTCAGGGAATTAAAGAGGGGATATATCATAAGATCAAAGACAAGATAACAATATAATTTTAGAGGTGGAAAAATGAGGAAGGTCTTAGTTGTTGATGATGAAAAACTAATTGTGAAGGGCATCAAATTCAGTCTGGAACAAGATGAGATGCAAGTAGATTGTGCTTATGATGGAGAAGAAGCATTAGAGAAAGCCAAAGAGAATCAATATGATATTATTCTCCTTGACGTAATGCTTCCAGGACTGACTGGGTTTGAGGTTTGTCAGGCAATTCGTGAATTCTCTAGCGTCCCGATCATTATGTTGACGGCTAAGGGAGAAGATATGGATAAGATTCTTGGCCTTGAATATGGGCAGATGATTATATCACAAAGCCATTTAATATTCTGGAAGTAAAGGCAAGGATCAAAGCAATCTTACGTCGAAGCGCACATCACGATGTGAAAGAAGAAGAATCAGCAAAGGTTGTAGAATGCAGAGGTTTAAAGATTGACTGCGAAAGCCGCAGAGTGCATATTCATGGCAAAGAAGTGAACCTGACAGCGAAAGAATTTGACTTGTTAGAGTTACTGGTATTTCATCCAAACAAAGTATACAGCAGAGAGGATTTGTTGAATACAGTATGGGGATATGATTATCCGGGGGATGCAAGAACGGTTGACGTGCATATCCGAAGATTGAGAGAGAAGATCGAAGTGAATCCGGGAGTACCGGACTATGTACATACAAAGGTGGGGGGTAGGTTACTATTTTCAGTCCTAAGAAGAACAGATTTGCCTTTTTACATAGTATGCAGTTCTTTATTTTCTTGTCAGTTTTCCTTCTGACGACATTGATATCAGTTTTATTTAGTAAGTTGTTAAATGATGGATATCGTCAGAAAACATATGACCAGAAAGTGGATAGTGTGGTCAGTCAGTGTAGCTGGCTTGGTGATCAGGTAGTTGGAGTCGATTTTCATTTAGATGATGGCTCCAACTCTCTTTCTAATCAGATTGATGAACTTGCAGCAAGTATGAATGGGCGGATCATCGTAATTAAGAATAATTATAAGATCATCAAGGATACTCATACAGATTTTCAGTCTAGATTCTTTTTAAATGATAATGTATTGGATGTTATGGATGGAAAGAAGACAAGGATTGTATCAGAGAGTGGAAAGTATATCGAAGTGATGGTTCCGATCGTATCAAAAGCTGGAAAGCAGAATCATATCCTGGGAGCTGTGCAGGCGACTGTGCCATCTGAGGATATGATGGGAGCAGTTACGGAGATGGAGCATCGCAGGAATATGCTGCTGGTAGCATGTATCATCTGTGGATTATCAATGGCAATGATCATTAGTTATCTGCTGACGAGAGATTTAAAGAAGATTCAGAGAGATGTTGATTTTATTGCGGCTGGTCATGAAGATGAATCCATTGAAGAGACAGGATTCCTAGAAGTACGCAGTATTGTGCAGCGTTTTAATGAGATTCTTGGAAGAATGCAGACGTTGGAAGATTCAAGACAGGAGTTTGTATCGAATGTATCGCATGAGTTAAAGACACCAATGACATCGATGAAAGTTCTTGCAGATTCCTTAATTCAGCAGGGAGATCAGGTTCCGGCTGAATTATATCGAGAATTCATGCAGGATATCGTTGCTGAGATCGACCGTGAGAACGTGATCATTTCAGATCTGTTATCTCTGGTGAAACTAGACAAGAAAGCAGCGCAGCTTCAGATCACAACAGTAAGTATCAATGAATTGTTGGAGATTATCATGAAGCGTTTAAAACCATTGGCTCTGCAGCGTAATATCGAATTGATCTTTGAAAGTTTCCGTCCGGTAACAGCAGAGATTGATGAAGTGAAGTTGTCTTTAGGGCTTACGAATCTGATCGAGAATGGTATCAAGTATAACAAAGATGATGGGTGGATCCGCGTGACACTGAATGCAGATCATAAGTATTTTTATGTGAAAGTTGCAGATTCTGGTGTTGGAATTCCTGAGGATTGCCAGGATCAGGTATTTGATCGTTTTTATCGCGTGGATAAAGCAAGATCAAGAGATACTGGAGGCACAGGACTTGGATTAGCGATCACAAAGAGCGTTGTTTCTCTTCATAATGGAGAGATTAAGTTATACAGTAAGGTTGGTGAAGGAACAACATTACACTTAGAATTCCATTAAAGTATAAAGGCTAGGAGGAAGAGATGAAGAAAAGAAAATTATGCATGATCTTTTTGCTTTGTCTGGCTTTGATGACTTTAGTGGCAGGATGCCGGTCAAAAAAAGAAACCAATGACCAAGGCAATCAAAAAGGAACAGCAATTTACTATACTAATAATGATGTTACGAAATTGATCATGAAGAAAGAAAATGTGGAGCTTGAAGGGAATCAGCAGCAGAAAGTGAAGATTTTATTAAAGAAACTTCAACAGACTCCAAAGAGTGATAAGATACGCTCAGTGATTCCAAAGAGAATTATGATCAATGGTGTATCAGTGAATACAAATATCGTTGAGATTGATTTTTCGACAGGGTATAAACGAATTTCAGAGAATAGAGATTTGATCTGCCGTGCTGGTATTGTATATACACTGACTCAGTTAAAAGATATCAATTATGTATCATTTTCAATTTCTGGAGAGCCAATGCTTGATACAGATGGTACAGCAATTGGTGCTCTTGGAAGAGATAGTTTTGTATTTGGTAAGTTGCCAATGAAATAATTTATGAAACAAAGACCGATGGTTCTTATATTTGCCGGAGTGTTATCCGGAACAGCCGTTGTATGGAATATTATGTCCATGACAGCGGCTTTTTACCTATTGACAGGTATTTGTCTGTTGGCGTCCTTGATTTTTAGTGATAGGCGTTATGGATGGGTTGTAGTTGGGGATACTTGCAGGAATTTTTATTATCGTTAGGTTTTAAGACTTCCATGAAACTTGATCTGATCCAGGTAAAGGAAAAGGCAACAGAATATACAATGGGAAGAGTTTTAGAAGTATCGAAAACAAAGAAGGGAAAGTTAGCAGTACTTTTAAAAAATAAAGATTTGGAGGGGAAGATCCTTTTATATACACCCGAGGATGAAAAGATCATTCCAGGAGATATTCTTCGGTTTCAAGGAGAATTAGAAGAATGGGAAGATACAGCTAACCCTGGCCAATTTTCAAGCAGACATTATTATTTCAGTAAAGGAATTTACTATCATGTATATTCGAAAAATATTGAGATCGAAGGACATCAAAATATATATTTTCAGGAAAAGATCTTGCAATGTAGAGAGTACATGAAACATCAGTTAGAAATTCAATACAAAAATGAGGTAAGTGATTTCTTAAAGGGGATGTTAATAGGTGATAAAAATGGACTGAGTGATGAGGTTAAAGATGACTTTAAGGAAAGTGGATTAATTCATTTACTTGCGGTATCAGGACTTCATATATCGTTGGCAGGAAGAAGGGTATATAAATTGGTTCGCAAGTGGTGTGGAAATTTTGTAGTTGGTTCACTGGCAGGAATGACAGGCGCAGTGTTTTATTGTATTTTAACAGGTGGATCGGGATCGTCACTTCGTGCAGTGATGATGTTGGGTGTTTACTTCCTGTCAGAGATATTAGGAGAACACTATGATATGATGTCTGCAGGAGCTTTTGCAGGAATTGTCTTACTTATAATGTGTCCGTACAGAATCTATGATACGGGTTTTTTATATTCATTTACAGCAGTTTTTGTGATCGCAATCTATCAACTTGTTAAACCAAAGATGAAAGGTAAATATTATAAGTTGAAGGAATCTTTATCGTTTTGTATTTTTATCCAGATAGGGATGCTGCCATTGATCATATATTTTCAATATGAAGCTCCAGCTTTTTCTTTTCTTGCGAATGTAGCAGCAGTACCACTGGCAACGTGTGCTTTTACTTTAGCTTTTCTTTTGATTTTTTTGCCGTATACCGTATTTCATGAAGCAATCTCATGGATGATCCAAGGGGTTTTGTGGATTTCCAGACAGTCTTATGGGATGTTGACGATCGGACATGTACCATTTTTATGGGTACTCTTATTTTATTTTATGACCGGATTGTGGATATGGAAGAAAAATGGACAAAATCGACATATCAGGATCAGTCTGGCTTATGTTATCATGATCATTTTGATATGGATCCCAATGGCAAGAAGAAAGAGTCTGGCATTTCTTGATGTTGGGCAGGGAGATTGTTTTGTAGCAGATACGAAGTCTGGGGCGATCATATTTGATGGTGGAAGCAGCAGTGAAGATCAGGTTGGAAGATATCGGATTCTTCCGTATATGAAATATCTGGGGTATCAGAAGATTCAGATTGCGGTGATCAGTCATATGGATATCGATCATTATTCTGGGATCAAGGAATTACTTGAGATGGGGAAAATTAAGTATCTTGGGCTTCCAGAGATTCCAAAAGATGAGACAATGAAAAAGATCATAGGTATAGCGAAGAAACGAGGAACAACTATTTTTTATCTTTCAAGAGGAAGGCAGATCACTACAAAAGATGGAAGTTTGAAAGTGTTGCATCCTCAAAAGAACAGTCAGATGGAAAAGAATGTGGCATCGTTGGTAATGCAGGGAAAAATACTTGGATATCGGGTGCTGTTAACGGGAGATGTGGAAAAAGAAGGCGAAGAAGAACTATTATCAGAAGAATTGGAAAGAGCAGATATATTAAAAGCAGCACATCATGGGTCAAAAAATTCCACGAGTAATGAATTTTTACAAAAGGTTCAGCCGAAACAGACGGTCATCTCTTGTGGAAAACAAAATAGATATGGACACCCACATTTAGAAACTATCCACAGACTACAGACATATCGCACAAAGATTTATAGAACAGATCGAAGTGGTGCGATTATTTTTTTCAAAAGAAGAGATGGTTGAAAATCTTCAAAAAAAAAGGTATACTATCAAAAGCTATAGAAAGAGATGCAAAGAATATGAAGAAAATATTAGAAGATATCAAGACAAATACATACGAACGTTTTTTATCTATCTACGGGGAAGAAAAATATATGATCTCCCAGATGAAAAACCAGTTAAAGAAAGCATTAGTTTCAGAAGATGATACGATGAACTATTCTTATTTTGAAGGAAAAAGGCTGATGCGATAGAGATTGTTGAACTTGCTAAAACACTGCCGTTTTTTAGTGATCATAGGTTTTTGATCTTGGATGAAACAGGACTTGGAAAGAAAAGTGATGATACGTTTATTGAAGGATTAAAGGAAGCCTCGGATACAAGTGTTGTGCTTTTTATAGAAGATAGTGTAGATAAGCGTTCAAAGATTTATAAATTTCTTTCGAAGGAAGGACATGCGGTATGTTTTGAATCTGCTGGAGATAAAGAATTATCCAGATGGCTGATCTCATTGCTTAAGAAAGAAGGAAAACAGATGTCATCTGCAACGATGCGAAGTTTTTTATATCGCTGTGGATCTGATATGTATACTTTAAAAAATGAATTAGAGAAATTGATCTCCTATGTTGGAGAGAGAGAAGAAATTACGATCCGTGATCTGGAAGAGTTGACATCTTCTCAGACGACAAATCAGATCTTTGTGATGCTTGAGCAATTGCGAGAAAGCAAAGAGAAAAAGTATTGACACTATATTATGATCTGATCGAGTTAAAGGAATCACCATTTGGAATTCTGGCATTGTTAGTCAGACAGTGTAATCAGCTACTTCAGGTGAAAGATTTAGATTGTCTTGGAAAGAGCAATGGGATGATCGCAAAGCAGATGAAGTTCCAGCATTTGTTGCAGGAAAGTTAAAAGATCAAGCGAAAATGTTTTCAATGGATACACTCAGAGATATGATCGAAGCATGTGCAAAAACTGATGAATCAATTAAAACAGGAAAGATCAGCGACAGAGTTGGGGTAGAACTATTGTTGATCCAGTTCAGTCAGAAATAAATCAATCAATTTAAGATAGAAGAAGTCTAGTATAATAAAAATGATGAAAAAAAGAAGCCTGACGGTGGCTTCTTTTTTTCGGGTTAATTTTATTAAAATTCGTTTCTTGATATCTGATTAAGCAATAGCGTTAACGGCTTTAGATAAACGAGCAATCTTTCTAGAAGCTGTATTCTTGTGGAAGATTCCTTTAGAAGTAGCTTTGCTGATTTCAGAAATGCAAGCTGTTAAAGCTTCAGAAGCTGCTGCTTTATCGTTAGCTGCGATTGCTGCTTCTACTTTTTTGATATTATGTTTTAACTTTAGTTTGATTGCTTTATTTCTTTCTGTTTTTGTGTTGATAACTTTGATTCTTTTTTTTGCTGATTTAATATTTGCCAAAGTGGGCACCTCCAATATGATAACTTAAATTTCTTTCTTTTCTTGAATCTTGTCTATAGCGAGACACGGTTAGCTATACACAAAACATACTGTTATATCTTATAGAAAATGATTGAATTTGTCAATATCTTTGGGGAAAAAATGTAATATTTTTTTTAAATACAATCACATACTAGAGAAAAAAGGAGGAAAAATCAATGCAAAATCGTACAGATCTGGCACTGGAATTAAAAGAAGAGAAGAATATTGGCTCTGCACAGTCAGGAATTATCGTAAAGACAAGAATTGATACAACGAATCATATAAAAGAAACAAAGATCATCATCAAAAACAAAAAAGGGGAGGACTCTTTAGGAAAACCAAAGGGAACCTATATTACGATCGAAGCGAAAGATCTGTCGACAAACGATGGTAGTTTTCATAAAGAAATGAGTGAAGCATTGTTTTAAATTTAAAGGAAATGTTAAACAAAAAGAAAAAAATACTGATCGCAGGACTTGGAAATGCTGATGTGACAGCGGATTCGTTAGGGCCTAAAGTTGTGAACAATCTATATATTACAAGACATTTGCAAAAAGAGGGGATTGGAAATTATCAATTGAACTAAGTGCGATCGCACCGGGGGTTATGGCACAGACGGGAATTGAGACAAGTGAGATTTTAGAATCGTTAGCAGACCGGATAAAACCAGATGTTGTTATCGTGATCGATGCTCTGGCGGCCAGAAGTTATAGCAGGTTAAATAAAACGATTCAGATCAGCGATACGGGAATTGCACCGGGTTCAGGTGTTGGAAACCATAGGAATGAGATTACACAGCATACGATCGGTGTTCCAGTTCTTGCAATTGGTGTTCCAACGGTAATTTCTGTTCCAGCGATCATTCATGATGTTTTTGGAGAAAAATCTCTGGAAAATGTTTCTGAAAATATTGATGAAGAATTTATTTCCATGCATGTTACACCAAAAAATATTGATGAATCTATGAAACGGATCAGTTATACGATATCTGAAGGAATCAATCATTTACTGCATAATTAAAATATGAATGAATACAATGAAAGTATGGAGAAAAGAAAGAGATGGATATTGAGTATTGTGATCGGTTGTTTTCTGATCATTTTTTTTCAGTCAGAAGATCAATGCGCAGGGAATGGTTTTAGAATTCATGGATCATTATTATCATGGAATCATGACAGGATTTTTTCCGGCAGTATCTAAGAAGGAAGTGACATTTTCGGGAAATATTCTATCGGACATGGTCCGTATGTATTATCAGGAAACAGTACCAATCTTACAATATCGCACAGATTATAAGGATAAAAAAGAAGAAGATCTGGTACAGCAAGATTATTATTTTCAGGATGATGAAACAACGGATGAGGTGGTAGAGGAGGTAAAAAAAGAAGAAAAGTTGTTTCATGCAAAAAAATGGGAAAATTCAAAATATTTAAGAAAATATATTTATCAGATCGACAGTACGACAATGGCGACAGAAAATGAGTTAAATGGAAAAGTTTTATTAAACACAAACTTAAAATTAAGGAAATCTGATGAACCGCAGATTTTAATTTATCATACACATGGGAGTGAGGCATACCGTGGCAGCAGGAAAGGAAGAAAATCAGATACTGTGATCGGTGTTGGAGATGTTTTAACGAAGAGATTGGAGCAAAAAAAAATCAAGGTTGTACATGATCGTAACATTTACGATGTAAAAAACGGAAAAGAGGAGCGATCCAAGGCTTATAATTATGCAGCAACTGCAATTGAAAAGAATCTAAAAAAATATCCATCCATTCAGGTTGTGATCGATCTGCACAGGGATGGAGTCAATGAATCGACAAAGCTTGTGACGAGACAAAATGGAAAGAGAATGGCGCAGATCATGTTTTTTAATGGAATGAGCCGTACAGCAACAAATGGAAATATCAAATATTTAAAGAATCCAAATAAGCAGACAAATCTTGCGTTCAGCCTGCAATTGCAAGCACAAGCTGCTTTGAAATACCCTGGATTTACACGAAAAATTTACGTAAAAGGATATCGTTATAATCTGCACTACAGAGGAAGAAGCTTGTTAGTGGAAGTTGGTGCGCAGAATAATACGTTATCAGAAGCAAAAGCGTCTATGAGTTTACTTGCTGAATTATTAAATAATGTGTTATACTAAAATGGAGTGTCTGAAAAGACATATGTACTTGAAATATAATTAGGAGGAACTTATGGCAATAGATCAGAGTAAAATACGAAATTTTTTGTATTATCGCACATATAGATCACGGAAAATCAACATTAGCAGATCGAATCATTCAGATGACAGGAACATTAACGGATCGAGAGATGCAGGAGCAGGTTCTTGATAACATGGATCTTGAAAGAGAACGTGGGATTACGATCAAATCGCAGGCAGTACGAATTGTTTATAAAGCTGACGATGGGGAAGAATATATTTTTAACTTGATCGATACACCGGGGCACGTGGACTTTAATTATGAAGTATCACGAAGTCTTGCAGCATGTGAGGGAGCAATCCTTGTTGTCGATGCTGCACAGGGAATAGAGGCACAGACATTGGCAAATGTTTATCTTGCGATTGATCACGACTTAGAAGTTATGCCGGTTATCAACAAGATCGATCTTCCAAGTGCAGATCCAGAGCGTGTTAAAGCAGAAATTGAAGATGTGATCGGAATCGATGCAGAAGATGCACCTCAGATTTCTGCAAAAAGCGGACTAAATGTAGAACAGGTATTAAAGCAGATCGTAGAGAAGATTCCATCACCAGAGGGCGATAAGAATGCACCATTACAAGGATTGATCTTTGACAGTATGTATGATGCATATAAAGGAGTTATCATCTTTACAAGGATCAAAGAAGGAACGATCAAAGTCGGAACAAAGATGAAGATGATGGCAACTGGAGAGAGTGCAGAAGTTGTAGAAGTTGGTACATTTGGGGCAGGAAGATTCAATCCATGTGATGAACTGACAGCAGGGATGGTTGGATATGTTACAGCCAGCCTTAAAAATGTACAGGGAACCAGAGTTGGTGATACGATTACAGATGCAGATGATCCATGTGCTGAACCACTTCCAGGATACAAAAAAGTAAACCCTATGGTATATTGTGGACTATATCCAACAGATGGAGCAAAATATCCGGATTTAAGAGATGCATTAGAAAAATTACAGTTAAACGATGCAGCACTACAATTTGAAGCAGAGACATCCGTTGCGTTAGGATTTGGATTTAGATGTGGATTTCTTGGATTATTGCATTTAGAGATCATTCAGGAACGTTTGGAGAGAGAATATAACTTGGATCTTGTAACAACAGCACCAGGCGTTATTTATCGCGTATATAAGACGGATGGAAGTATGATTGAATTAACGAATCCATCCAATCTTCCAGATCCATCCGAGATCGACCATATGGAAGAACCGATCGTAACAGCAGAGATCATGGTAACTTCTGAGTTTGTCGGAGCGATCATGGGATTATGCCAGGAAAGACGAGGCGTATATCTTGGAATGGAGTATATGGAAGAGACAAGGGCATTACTTCGTTATGAACTTCCATTAAATGAAATCATTTATGATTTCTTTGATGCATTAAAATCACGTTCCAGAGGTTATGCATCCTTAGATTACGAAATGAAAGGATATCAGACATCAAGACTTGTAAAATTAGACATTTTGATCAACAAAGAAGAAGTTGATGCGCTTTCTTTTATTGTACATGAAGATACCGCGTATGAGCGTGGACGTAAGATGTGTACAAAATTAAAAGAAGAAATTCCAAGACATATGTTTGAAGTACCGATTCAGGCAGCGATTGGAAGTAAAGTCATTGCAAGAGAAACTGTCAAAGCAATGAGAAAAGACGTTCTTGCCAAATGTTACGGTGGAGATATCTCCCGTAAGAGAAAGCTGTTAGAGAAACAGAAGAAAGGAAAGAAACGAATGCGTCAGGTAGGAAATGTTGAAATTCCACAGGAAGCATTCATGAGTGTTCTGAAGTTAGATGAAGACTAATACGATCGAGCTTTATATTCATATTCCATTTTGTAAAAGTAAGTGCAGATATTGTGATTTCTGTTCCTTTCGGGCAGAGGAGGAAACGATCCATGCATACCTGGGGAAACTAAAAGAAGAACTGATTTTCTGGGGAAAGAAATTAGCAGCACGAGACGTTGTAACCGTCTTTATTGGAGCGGAACGCCATCGTATCTTAGAAGAGAAGATATTCAAATGATTTGTGAAACTATATTTGAACATTTTCATATTTGTGAGGATGCTGAGATTACGATTGAAGCGAATCCAGGAACAGTAGATTTAAAAAAACTATGTACATATAGGGAAAATGGGATCAACAGGATTAGTTTTGGATTGCAGTCAACAGTGAAAGAAGAGTTGAAGTATCTGGGAAGAATTCATACCTATGAAGAATTTTTACAAAGTTTCGACTGGGCAAGACAAGCTGGATTTTTGAACATCAATGTTGACTTGATGAGTGCGGTGCCGAAACAAACATTAACTTCTTATGAAGAGAATTTAAGAAAAATAGCTAAACTTTCTCCAGAACATATTTCTGCGTATAGTCTGATCATTGAAGAGGGAACACCTTTTTACGAAGATAACAAGTTAGAGGAACTTCTCCCATCAGAAGAAGATGAAGTTTTAATGTATCGAATGACAGAAAAGATTTTAAACGAATATGGTTACGACAAATATGAGATTTCAAATTATGCAAAGCCAGGTTTTGAAAGCAGACATAATCTTGGGTATTGGTCCCATATTCCATATTTGGGAGTGGGGCTTAATGCATCTTCGTATCTGGATGAGAAACGTTTTGAGAATCCCTCCGATATGAAAGACTATTTAGAGATTCAATCGTTCGGAGATGCATATGAAGGAGCCCGTTCGTTATCAGTTTATGAACAGATGGAAGAATTTATGTTTCTTGGACTTCGAAAGACGAAAGGCATTTCAAAGAAAGAGTTTATAGAGCGTTTTGGCTGTTCCATGGATTCTGTCTATGGAAAGCCATTGATAGAATCCATGAAACAAGGCATGATGAAAGAAGAAGGAGACCGAGTCTTTCTGACACAAGATGGTACCTTAGTCAGTAATCAGGTCTTATGTGAATTTTTATTTGACAAGGAAGTTTAAGGATACAAGTTTATCAAAGATCCATTAATTTTTTTAGATTGATCTGCCCCCAGCCTGATGGTGTCTGGGGTTTTTAATTTGTCGCAGTTTTTTCGAAGTTTCATTTTTATATCCTTATTGGTGTAAAAAGGATATTTTTCGAGTAAGAGAGCAAGAGAACCAGAGACGACAGGGGTTGCCATGGAAGTACCACTTTTGATAGTATAGCGGTTATTTAAGGAACACGAAAAAATATTTGTTCCAGGGGCAACAACATCCGGCTTCATAACGCAGGATGTTGTGGGACCGCGTCCGGAATATCCTGAAGAGAAGTGTTTTCTTCCGATCATTTGAAAATTATCGTCGCTGGAACCAACAGTGATGATTTTTGGACTATTACCAGGAATTGAAATACTGTATGGTTTTGGACCATGGTTTCCACCGGCAATACAAACAATAAGACCATCATCATAGGGCATTGACATGTTTTAATAGTTCTTTGGAGGCTGAACTATCCTCGGAACCAGGACTTCCTATTGAGATGTTAACGATACGGATCTGATAGGAGCGATGATGCTCATGAATCCAGTCAAGACCCTGTAAGAAGGCGCTTTGAACACCGTTCCCTGAGGCATCTAGTACTTTTAAAGAAACGATATGGGATTTTGGAGCAATCCCCAAATAATCGGAACCAAATGTTGCAGAGGAAGCAGCGATGCCGGTAATATGAGTCCCATGTCCATTATCGTCATAGCTGAAAGATTTGGAATGAACAAAATCTACAAATTTGGCGATCCGTGTGGAATGTGGAGAGAAATCTTTATGTGGGAAAAGGCCAGTATCAAGATAAGCAATACCGATACCTTCTCCAAGAAAACCATGCTGATGGGCAAAATCAGCATGGATTTGTTTTGAAACAGAAATCTGCATGGAAAGTTGCCTTTCATACTTTATATTATTAGAATACGCAGAATAAAAGATGAGTGGAACAAGAAAAAGGCCCTCTGCAGGACCTTTTAATGTAAAAATATTTAGTTAAATCCGATAAATCTACGAGCTGCTTTATACATAGCAATCGTAGCTTTTCTTCCAACATATCCAGGCAGATTTACTGCACAGCTTGTAATATTATGACGGATCTTACGATACAGACGTTTGTCACTGTCATATAAATATTTCCATAATTCTTTTCGCATCTTTAAATGCTCTTTCTGTCCAGATTTTACAGAGATCACGGAAGAAATACACATGATAATGGAAAGATAATGTCTCATATAACGTTCTAATGGCTTACTTACAAGATTAAACTGAGTCATATATCAATCATGATATAAGTAACTTTAAACTGCTGGTCGATACGTTTGATCATATTTGTCTCATTGACAGACTGATCATCACGTCCAATGAAATAACGATAGAAGTTAACATCCAGATAATACATTGTTTTTACATATGGAAGAGGTTTGAATACATAAATATTATCCACATAGAATGTATGCTCTGGAAGCTCTAGATCGCATTCACGAAGCAGTGCAGTGCGATAAATGACAGAGTGCATTAAAATATACTGGCTGACAGGAAAACGTCCAACATCATCCCAGCAAAAGATCTGATCTTTTGGGATTGCATGACGATAATGAATAACAGTTTTTTTCTTGGCTCCCTGTTTTTCATATACATAGTTAGAAAGCAGCATATCAAGGACAGTTCCCTGTTTGTAGAAATTCGCAAGAGTATCAAGGATTTCTCCATAAGCATATTCATTTACCCAGTCGTCACTATCAACAACTTTCAGGTAAATACCCGTGGCATTTTTGATTCCTGTATTCACTGCACCACCATGCCCTTTATTTTCCTGGTGAATTGCACGGCAGATGTCAGGATATTTTTTTTCATATTCATCTGCGATCGCAGCAGTGTTATCGGAAGATCCGTCATTAACGATCAGAATCTCTACCTGATCACCACCTGGTAATAAGGTGTTAATGCAGTGTCTCATATATTCCTGAGAGTTGTAGCAAGGTACAACAAAGGATATTAATTTCATAAAAACCTCCTGTTTTTCAATACGGTTAACGTTATTATTATATATGTTTTTTTACAAATTAGCAAAGAGTTTCCCATTCTTCATAAAGTTCTTCCAAAGAAGAAGCGATGGAAGCCTGCTCATTGCTGAGTTCCATTAATTTCGCAGGATCAGAAGCATTTTCAGGTAAAGACATAGCTTCTGAAAGTTCTTCTTGTTTCGTTTCCAACTCTGTGATCTGCTCTTCGACTTTTTTAAGACGATTTTCTTTTTTTCTCTGTTTGGCTTGTTCTTCTTTTTGCTGTTTCCAATCGAGTTTGGATTCTGTATCAACAGAAACGGAGGAAGCAGTAGAAGAAGTAAGAGATGCCTTTTCTTTTTCCTTCTGAGCAATATAATCCTGATAATTTCCAGGATAAGAAGTTAATCCATGATCAGAGATTTCCAAGATTCGTGTTGCAGTTTTATTGATAAAATAACGATCATGTGAAACATAAAGGATCGTTCCAGTATAAGCATTCATTGCAGATTCCAGAATCTCCTTAGACTGAATATCTAAATGGTTTGTAGGCTCATCAAGAATCAGAAAATTCGCATGAGACAGCATTAATTTTGCAAGAGAAACACGTCCTTTTTCTCCACCGCTTAAAGAGGAGATCGGGCGGAAAACGTCTTCTCCATAAAATAAAAATGCAGCCAAAGTATTGCGGATCTTTGTGTTATTAAGATCTGGATAAGCATCTGAAATTTCATCAAAAATCGTTTTGGAATCATCTAAGTTATCTTGTGCCTGGTCATAGTATCCAATGGAAACTCCAGCTCCAAGGCTGATCGTACCGCCATTATTGCTGATCTTTTTGCAAATGATCTTTAACAGTGTTGTTTTACCAGTTCCGTTTGGTCCGATCAGGCAACGCGTTCTTCACGAAAAATATCAGCACTTAATCCATGGAATAATGATTTGTTTCCAAAAGATTTGGATACATCTTTTAAAGTCAGAACATCATTCCCACTGATGATCTCTGGTTCAATGCTAAGACGCATATCAGCATTATATTCCGTAGGTTTCTCCAATACATCAATCTTATTTAAAGCTTTTTCACGGCTTTCTGCACGTTTGATTGATTTTTCACGATTGAACTGTTTTAATTTTTTGATAACTTCTTGTTGATGTTTGATCTCTTGTTGCTGATGTTTGTATTCTTTTAAACGGATTGCTTTGATCTGATCACGTTTTTCGATAAATGTTGTATAATTTCCATCAAACAGCATGGAGTGTCCTTGGTCAATCTCCATGACCTTATTGACAATTTTATCAAGAAAATAGCGGTCATGAGATACGATGATCACAGCTCCTTTGTAATGAGACAGGTAATTTTCAAGCCACTTTATGGAATCAACATCCAAGTGGTTTGTTGGTTCGTCAAGAAGCAGAATATCAGGATTTTTAAGCAGTAACTTACCAAGAGCAACACGAGTTCTTTGACCTCCAGATAAAGTGTTGATCTCTTTTGTGAAATCTTCTTCAGAAAAGCCAAGTCCTTTTAAGATTCCTGTGATCTCACTTTTGTATGCAAAACCATTTAATTGCTCAAATCTATGAGTAGCATTTGTATACTGATTCATTTTTTGTTCTAGTGCATCACCGGTCAGATGTTTCATTTCCTGTTCATAGGTACGCATCTGTTCATCTAATTCAATGACTTCTTTTTTGACGGAAAGAAGTTCATCAAAAATTGTATGGTGGAATGTATGATCTTGATGTTGGGCAAGATAGCCAATGCTTGCGTCTTTCTTTAAAGAAATTTCACCTTCATCATAAGAGATTTCACCAATCAATATTTTTAAAAGTGTCGATTTTCCGGCACCGTTATATCCGATGATCGCCAGCCGGTCGTTTTCATTTAAGTGAAATGAGATATTCTGCAAGACTGGTTTTTCGACAAATGTTTTGCAGATATTCTGGCATGATAATATCATTAAGATACCCCTTTCAAATTTTTTATTATAGACATTATTTCTCAGAATACCATATTTTTTGAAAAAATGAAATATTTTCATGACGGAAAGATTGACAGTTATTAGACAATCTTATATAATTATAAGCGAAATAAAGATTTTGGAGGAATAAAATGGCAAACTCAGATAAGAATATTTCCTCAGCAGTTATCAAACGACTTCCTAGGTATTTCAGATATTTAGGAGCGTTAAAAGCGAAGAATATTACAAGAATCTCTTCAAAAGAATTAAGTGAACAGATGATGGTAACAGCATCGCAGATTCGTCAGGACCTTAACAATTTTGGTGGATTTGGGCAGCAGGGATACGGATATAATGTAGATAATCTGTATACAGAGATTGGTAAGATCTTAGGTCTGGATAAGAGAAATGACATGATCATTGTTGGAGCCGGAAATCTTGGACAGGCCCTTGCGAATTATCAGTCTTTTAATGAAGATTATGGATACAAAGTCATGGCACTTTTTGATGTGAATCCAAAGCTAATCGGAATTTCTGTCCGTGGAGTGAAAGTTCTTGATACAGATGAACTAGAGAACTTTATCAAAACACATGGAATTAAGATTGCTGCACTGACAATTCCGAAGGATCAGGCACCTGCGATCGCAAAGAAGATGGCAGAATGGGGAATTAAAGGATTCTGGAATTTTGCACCGATCGATCTTCATTTACCAGATAATGTTACAGTAGAGAATGTACATTTAGCAGAAAGTCTGATGACATTAACATACAATGTCCACAATCGTGAAGAGAGTGAGAACGAATAGCAGGTAAGAAGATGATTGCTGGAATAGGAACAGATCTCGTAGAGATATACCGGATAGAAGAGATGATTCTTCGAGGAAGACATCTTTCAAGAATTTTTACGACAACTGAATTAGCATATGCAAAAGACAATGCTACGACTTTAGCTGGCAATTTTGCTGTAAAAGAAGCCGTTTCCAAAGTATTTGGAACCGGCTTTTTCGGTGTGGAACCATATGAGATTGAAGTGTTGAGAAATGAATCAGGTGCGCATATGTCAAATTATATGGAAAGGCGAAAGAGATAGCAAAAGATAAACAAGTTTCAAGAATTCATGTATCGATCACGAATACAAGAGAATTTGCACAAGCTTTTGCGATAGGAGAATGCGTATGAGATATGTATTAAAGAATCAGGAGATGCAAACGGTCGATCATGAGACGATTCATGAATAGGAATTCCGGGACTTGTATTGATGGAAAGAGCATCTAAAGCAGTTGCAGATAAGGCTGCACAGATAGCAGATCATTCACAGAGGATCTTGATCATTTCAGGAATTGGCAATAATGGAGGAGATGCACTTGCTTGTACGAGAATTTTGTTGGAGCAGGATTATTTAGTGGATTATATGATCGTTGGTAATATAGAAAAAGCTTCAGCGGATCTGAAATTACAGCTTCAGATACTTAAGAATCTAGGCTATTTTCCGATAGATTGTGAAGATGTAAATTTTCATGAATATGATCTTTTGATCGAAGGGATTTTTGGAGTTGGACTTTCTAGAGAAGTTGGTGGTGTTTATAAAGAAGTCATTGAACGGATCAATGCATGTGGTAAGCCTGTGATCGCAATTGATATTCCATCTGGAATCAGTGGAGATAGTGGAAAGATTCTTGGATGTGCAGTGCATGCGTCATCAACAGTTACATTTGGTGGATATAAAAGAGGTCATTTATTATATCCAGGACGAGAATATTGTGGAGATATTAAACTGGTATCCATAGGATTTCATAACCAGACGATCAAAAAGTATGCGACAGGATATATATTAGAGGAAAGTGATCATTTAATGCCAGAAAGAAAAGCATATTCCAATAAAGGAAGCTATGGGAAGATTTTAATCATTGCTGGAAATGAAACAATGTCAGGAGCTGCATGTTTTGCAGCAGAAGCAGCACTTCGGATGGGTGCAGGACTTGTGAAAGTGCTTTCTGATGCTGGAAATCGTCAGATTTTACAGACAAGACTTCCAGAAATTTTATTTGGAGAACGAAAAGATTTAGAAGAATCTTTAGAATGGTGTGATTGTATCTTGTTTGGCCCAGGAGTTGGTGTCAGTGAAGAAATGAAAGAAATGCTAGAGATGGTTTTGAAAAAAGGGAAAAAACCAGTGGTCATTGATGCAGACGGATTAAATATAATCAGTAGATTTAACATGAAAATTGATTATCCATATGGGACGATCATGACTCCACATTTGATGGAGGCAGCAAGATTGATGTCATGTGATATCACACAGATCAAAGAAGATCTATGTCAGAGTGCACAAGATCTTGCAGAGAAATATCATTGTACAGCTGTTTTAAAAGATGCAACAACTATCGTTGCACGAGAAGATGATTTGGTGTATATTAATCAAAGCGGAAATGATGGAATGGCGACTGGAGGAAGTGGAGATGTTCTTGCGGGAATGATCACAGGCCTTTTGGGGGAAGGATTATCTGTTCATGAGGCAGCAGTTCACGGAGTTTATCTTCACGGTCTTGCAGGAGATCATGCAAAGCATGATCTGGGCGCTTACAGCATGATCGCATCAGATATTATTGCTCATATAAAGGACGTTACAGGAGGAAATTATGAACCAGTACTATAGAGTGCATGCAGTTATTGATCTGGATGCAATCTGTCATAATATAAGAGAAGTAAAACGTGTAGTTGGAGAAGGTGTGAAAGTAATGCCAGTGATCAAAGCTGACGGATACGGACACGGAGCAGTTCCAATTGCAAAAGAATTAAATAAGATCGGAGTTGATGCATTTGCCGTTGCAATCCTAGAAGAAGGGATCACACTTCGAAACAATGGAATCAGACAGCCAATCTTGATTTTAGGATACACATCAGAATATCAGTACAGCTCATTGATTCAGTATGAGATCGAGCCAACCGTATTCTGCTATGAGATGGCAGAGTCCTTATCAAAGATCGCGCAGGCACTAGGCAAAGATGCGAAGATTCATATCAAACTGGATACAGGAATGAATCGTATCGGATTTAAACCAACCAAAGAATCTGTAGATATCATAGAGAAGATCGCCAAATTACCAAATATCAAGATTCAGGGAATCTTTACACATTTTGCATGTGCAGACGAGGCGGATAAAACAGAAACTTATGAGCAGGAACGAAAATATGATCAGTTTATTACGTGGCTTGAGGAAAGAGATATCTATATTCCGATCAAACATGTATCAAATAGTGCATCGATCATTGATCTGGATGGATTTAGAAAAGATATGGTACGCTCAGGAATCATTACTTATGGATTATATCCATCAGAAGAAGTTTCAAAAGATGTATTGGATTTAAGACCAGCGATGGAATTAAAGACACACATTGTATATATCAAAGAAGTGGAAGCAGGAGAAGGAATCAGCTACAATCACACATATGTAACTGATAAGAAGACAAAGATCGCAACCATTCCGGTAGGATATGCAGACGGATACCCAAGAGCACTCTCTTCCAAAGGAAAAGTATTGATCCGTGGACAGTATGCACCGATCATTGGAAGGATCTGTATGGATCAGTTTATGGTTGACGTGACAGATATTGAAGGTGTATCTGTGATGGATGAAGTAACTTTAGTCGGACATGATGGCAATAAAATGTTGACCGTAGAAGAAGTTGCAAATGAAGCAGGATCTTTTAATTATGAATTTGTCTGTGGAATAGGAAAACGTGTTCCACGAGTATATATTCGAAACGGAGAGATGAAAGAAACAGAATATTTTGAAAAATAAGGAATACTTTTGAAAGAATCGTAAATACTCTTCATACAATATTTAAAAAGAAATGGAGAGTGTTTATGCTTATGGTAATTAAGCGAGGCGATATATTCTATGCAGATTTAAGACCAGTTGTCGGTTCAGAACAAGGCGGTATCCGTCCTGTGATCGTATTGCAAAATGATGCGGGAAATAAATATAGTCCAACGATCATCTGTGCAGCGATCACAAGCAAGATGAACAAGGCAAAGTTGCCGACTCATGTACCGATCGACTGCCACAGATGTGAATTAGAAAAAGATTCTGTGATTTTGTTAGAACAGATTCGGACAATCGATAAAAGTCGTTTAAGAGAAAAGGTATGCCATTTAAATTGTACATTCCTAAAACAAGTGGATCATGCACTAAAGATCAGTTTAAGTCTTGATACATAACAGGAATCTTGGATATATTGACCTTTTTTCTTAGAAATGATATATTTAAGTTTGTATAGTCTTAATTTCTAGAAGATAAAAGGAGAAAGAAAAAGAAATGGAAGGATTTACTCCCTCGGTGCTTATGATGATCATTTTAGCAGTTATCATCGGATTTGCAGTTGGGTGTTTTTCATGAAACAAAGAGAGAAGATCAAAGAAGCAAAGAAAAAACTGCACACATCAGAACAAGAACATGAAGAGGATGAAGACAATGAATATGAAGAAGAGATCATGAACATTGTTAACGAAGGACATGAGCAAGGTGCGATCATGGAAGGGGAAGCCCGCATGATCACGAATATTTTCGAATTTGGAGATAAAGATGTCACAGATGTTATGACATCAAGAAAGAAGATTGATGCGATTGATGTAAACATGTCCGTAGAGAAAGCATTAAATTATATGTTAGATGAGCCATATTCAAGATACCCATTATATGAAGATGACATTGATAACATTGTAGGAGTGCTTTATTTAAAAGATGTGATCGATGCATATCTTAATCAGAAAGAAGCAACACTTTCTGATATTGCAAGAGAGCCGTTTTTTGTTCATCAGACGATGAATTTATCGGTGCTTTTTCAGGAGATGCAGACCAAGAAGATTCATATGGCAATCGTTATTGATGAATACAGCCAGACAGAAGGTATTGTATCTATGGAAGATATGCTAGAGGTCATAGTAGGGAATATTTTAGACGAATATGATGTCGAAGACCGTAATATCACCAAGATTGGATGGGCAGATATTTATCTTGTACGAGGAAGTACGAGACTGGAAGAACTTGAGGATACATTAGGAATCGAATTTGACGTTGAAGATATTGAGACACTCAATGGATTTTTAATTGATCAGCTGGGACATTTACCAGAAGACAATGAAGAAATAGAAATTATCTACCAAGGATATTCCTTTAAATCTGTTGATATTCATGACAACATGATTAGACAGGTAAAGGTAGAAAAAAGGAAAAGGAAGGAAGAAGAAGATGTCAGGACACAGTAAATTTGCGAACATCAAACAACAAAAAAGAAAAAAATGATGCGAAAAAAGGAAAGATTTTCACAGTCATTGGAAGAGAAATTGCAGTAGCCGTTAAAGAGGGTGGACCAGATCCAGACAACAATAGCAGATTACGTGATGTCATTGCAAAAGCAAAAGCAAACAATATGCCAAATGACACGATTGAACGTGGTATCAAAAAAGCTGCCGGAGATGCAGATTCTGTTAATTATGAGCAGATTACATATGAAGGATATGGACCAAGCGGAGTTGCGATCATCGTAGATACATTAACAGATAACAAAAACCGTACAGCATCTAATGTAAGAAATGCTTTCACAAAAGGAAATGGTAACGTAGGAACACCAGGATGTGTATCTTATATGTTCGAGAAGAAAGGACAGATCATCATCTCTAAAGAAGAATGTGAAATGGATGCAGACGATCTTATGATGATGGCATTAGATGCCGGAGCAGAAGACTTCAACGAAGAAGACGACAGCTTTGAAGTATTGACAACACCAGAAGACTTCAGTGCAGTCAGAGAAGCTTTAGAGAAGGAAGAAATTCCTATGGCAGATGCCAGTGTAACAATGATCCCTGGTACTATGGTCGAACTTACAAGTGAAGAAGATATTAAGAGTATTCAGAAAACATTAGATCTTCTTGATGAGGATGACGATGTGCAGGAAGTTTATACAAACTGGGATGAATAATCGGTTATAGATTTTATTAGAATATAAAATAATAAGAACCTTAACTCAATGCATATATAATAAATGCTGGGAGTTAAGGTTCTTTTTGCTATGATATTTGAAATTTATAATATGAATTATTACTGTTACTAAGTAATCTTCGAACACCTATAAAACTATGCATTCTCAAGTGCTTCTTTCAGATCATTGATAATATCTTTTGCACTTTCAATTCCAACGGATAAACGGATCATTCCAGGAGAAACACCAGCTTCTCTTAACTGTTCATCGTTCATCTGGCGATGTGTATGACTTGCAGGGTGAAGTACCATCGTTTTGGATGCAGCAACATGTGTCGCAATATTTGCTAATTTCAAGCTATCCATAAAACGTACTGCAGCATCACGTCCTCCAGTCAGTTCAAAAGAAATAACACCACAGGTTCTTCCCTCATCCATATATTTTTGTGCTAGTTCATGATATTTATCATCAGGAAGTCCTGCATAAATAACATGAGATACTTTTTCATGAGCGTCTAAGAATTCAGCGACTTTCTGAGCATTTTCACAATGACGTTCTACACGTAAAGGCAGTGTTTCTAATCCAAGATTTAATAAGAAACAGTTTTCAGGGGATGGAATGGAACCAAGGTCACGCATCAGCTGTGTTGTAGCTTTTGTGATATAAGCTTTCTTTCCAAATTGTTTTGTATAAACGACACCATGGTAAGATTCATCAGGTTCAGTAAGACCATGATATTTGTGCCCATAAGCGTCCCAGTCAAAGTTTCCGCTGTCAATGATCGCACCGCCAACTTGAACGGCGTGTCCATCCATATATTTTGTTGTTGAATGTGTGACGATGTCAGCACCCCATTCAAAAGGACGACAGTTGATCGGTGTTGCAAAAGTATTATCAACGATCAATGGAACTTCATGTTCATGGGCAACTTTTGCAAATTTCTCAATATCAAGAATGACAAGTGCAGGGTTTGCAATCGTCTCTGCAAATAAAACTTTGGTATTCGGTTTGAATGCAGCAGCAATTTCTTCAGCACTTGCATCAGTATCAACGAATGTACAGTCAATTCCAAGTTTCTTTAATGTAACACCCAGAAGGTTAAATGTTCCACCATAGATCGTAGAAGCTGCAACAACATGATCTCCAGCTTCACAGATATTAAAGATCGCATAGAAGTTTGCAGCCTGTCCAGAAGAAGTAAGAAGTCCTGCAACACCTCCTTCAAGATCAGCAATTTTGGCAGCTACAGCATCGTTCGTAGGATTCTGAAGACGCGTATAGAAATATCCTTCTGCTTTCAGATCAAATAACTGTCCCATTTCATCGGTTGTATCATATTTGAAAGTAGTACTCTGATAAATAGGAAGTGCACATGGTTCTCCTTTCTTAGGAGTGTAACCAGAATGAAGACATTTTGTTTCTAAATCATAATGACTCATAATCATAATTCCTTTCTGTTAATAAAAAATATGTATTAAATTATACCCGTAATTCCTAAAGAAACAAGGGAAATAGAATTCAGACAATTTATCGAATTGACTAAAAAAAAGAAAATTCGAGATTTTTGTATAAAAGAAAAACAACTTGACAAAAAAATTATTTTTATCACACAAACCAACAAAAACATTGAAAAACTTAACGAAGTTCTTAAGATAATTTGTTGTTTTATTTTTAACGATGTGCTAAAATAAAGGTGTTATTTTTAATACTGAAAGGAGTTTCAACATGATTTATTCACATGAAGTAGAACAAATGTGTACAGTAGCTCAGGGTGTAAACCATGGAGCTGCCCCAATTCCTGAAGAAGCAAAATGGGTAAAAGCGAAAGATGTAACAGACATCTCAGGATTAACACATGGTATTGGTTGGTGTGCACCTCAGCAGGGAGGATGTAAATTAACTCTTAACGTTAAAGAAGGTATCATCCAGGAAGCATTAGTAGAAACAATCGGATGTTCAGGAATGACACATTCAGCTGCTATGGCATCTGAAATCTTACCAGGAAGAACAATTTTAGAAGCATTAAATACAGACTTAGTTTGTGATGCTATCAATACAGCAATGAGAGAATTATTCTTACAGATCGTATATGGAAGAACTCAGAGTGCATTCTCTGAAGAAGGACTTCCAATCGGTGCTGGTCTTGAAGACTTAGGTAAAGGATTAAGATCTCAGGTTGGTACAATGTACGGAACACTTAAAAAAGGTCCTCGTTACCTTGAAATGGCTGAAGGATACGTTACAGGTATCGCTCTTGATGCTGATGATGAAATCATTGGATACCAGTTTGTTAACTTTGGTAGAATGATGGACTTCATCAAAGCTGGAGACGATGCTCAGACAGCACTTGACAAGGCCAAAGGTCAGTACGGACGCGTTGATGACGCTGTTAAGATTATTGACCCAAGAAAGGAATAGGAGGTAGCGAATAATGGCTTTATTTGAATCATATGAAAGAAGAGAAAAACAGATTCTTGCTGTTTTAAAAGAGTATGGAATCAATTCTATCGAAGAAGCTGGTGAAATCACAAAAGCTGCTGGATAGATGTTTATGCTCAGGTTGAAGGAATTCAGCCAATCTGTTTCGAAAATGCAAAATGGGCTTACACAGTAGGTGCTGCTATCGCAATCAAAAAAGGTTGCAAGAGAGCTGCAGACGCTGCTGCTGCTATCGGAGAAGGTCTTCAGGCATTCTGTATTCCTGGATCTGTAGCTGATCAGCGTAAAGTAGGTCTTGGACATGGTAACTTAGGAAAGATGCTTCTTGAAGAAGAAACAGAATGTTTCGCATTCTTAGCAGGTCACGAATCTTTCGCAGCTGCTGAAGGAGCTATCGGAATCGCTGAAAAAGCAAACAAAGTTCGTCAGAAACCTTTAAGAGTTATCTTAAACGGATTAGGAAAAGATGCTGCACAGATCATTTCCAGAATTAACGGATTTACATATGTTGAAACTGAAATGGATTATTACACAGGTGAAGTTAAAGAAGTATTCAGAAAATCTTACTCTGAAGGATTAAGAGCTAAGGTTAACTGCTACGGTGCTAACGATGTAACAGAAGGTGTTGCAATCATGCACAAAGAAGGTGTAGACGTATCTATCACAGGTAACTCTACAAACCCAACTCGTTTCCAGCATCCAGTTGCAGGTACATACAAAAAAGAATGTATCGAACAGGGTAAAAAATACTTCTCTGTAGCTTCTGGTGGTGGTACAGGACGTACATTACATCCAGATAACATGGCTGCAGGACCAGCTTCTTACGGAATGACAGATACTATGGGACGTATGCATAGTGATGCTCAGTTCGCAGGATCTTCTTCAGTACCAGCATGTAGAAATGATGGGATTAATCGGTATGGGTAACAACCCAATGGTAGGAGCTACAGTAGCAGTAGCTGTATCTATTGAGGAAGCTGCTAAAGCAGGTAAATTCTAAGAAACCGCTTAAATACGTGGTTTTTAGGAACGATAGAAGTGGTAAAAAGCAATGAAAAGTGACTCGTTGCTACAACATTGCTACAACATTACTACAACTCGTTGCTACAAGTGAATAAACAAAAAGAGTCAAGAGTGTATATCATATCTTGGCTCTTTTTTAACCAGAATAAAAACAATAAGAATAATTTTTCAACAAGTTGTTGACAATAGAAACAAGTTGATGTATTATAATACCTGTGAGGAGGAAGAGACTATGCTGACAAGATTCGGAAAACAACTCAGAAAGTTGAGAATTGAAAAGATGAGCGATTAAAAGACATGGCTGGCAAACTGGGTGTTACGACAGCATATTTGTCAGCGGTCGAAAAACGGAAAAAGAACAGTACCAGATGCATGGATATATGACATTATGGAGATGTACGAT
>ENA-OQLB01000209-OQLB01000209.1-human-gut-metagenome-genome-assembly--contig:-NODE-209-length-35101-cov-8.011752_pt1 | contig 35101 bp, 50 predicted proteins | sample MGYA00242656_ERZ504813 | MGnify/ENA primary metagenome ERZ504813 (study PRJEB26092, sample SAMD00036388) | human gut metagenome | host: Homo sapiens | study: EMG produced TPA metagenomics assembly of... | reverse complement strand
TTCTTCTAAGCCTCTGGCTCCGGCAAGAGCGAGCCTGCCGGCTCCTCCCAGCAGGAGGGTCAAGGAAATGAAGCGGGAGAAGCGCAGGAGAGAACGCCGGGAAGGGTTCCGTGCCCCCGGCCTCCAACACGCCGGAGGCGCCGCTGTTTCCCAGCCCGGGAGCCTACCCTCCAGCGGGGCGCAGCCCAATCCGGAGGAGCCTCCTCGCGCCCGCGGAACCGGCTCCCCCGGCGCCGGAACCTGAACCGGAAACGATAACGGTTACGGTTTCCGTGCTCTGCACTTTGGCGGTGGGAAATCCGAACCTGAACCCGGGGGTGACGGTGCCGTCTGACGGCGTGATGGTATCCGGGCTTTCTCTGGAACTGACTCCGGGTCAAACCGCCTTTGACGCCTTGAGCCAGACCGGCCTGGCGCTGGATTATTCCGGCAGCCCGTCGAGAAAGAACGTATATCTGAGGGGGATCGGAGGCTTGTATGAAAGAGACTGCGGCCCCAGCAGCGGCTGGGTGTTTTCGGTGAATGGGGCGTATCCCAATACCAGCTGCAGCAAGGTCACTTTAAGCGACGGAGACGTAGTTTCCTTTCAATTTACAGACGGAACCAAATTAAACTAAGCAAAAAAGGGGCGCTGCCAGATGAGAAATCCGATTTCAGAATTTCATCCTCTGGCGGTGTTTCTTTATTTTATGACTGCTGTTGGAATTACCCTTCTGTGGAACAGGCCCGGGCTTCTGCTGGCGTCCTTTCTCATCGCCTTTGGTTATGCCTGCGCACTGGAAAAAGGAAAAAATATTCTCAGAAGCCTGGTTTGGCTGCTCCCGGTAACGGCTCTGCCGGTCATCATCAATCCCTTAGTCAACCACCGCGGCAACACGCCGGTGCTTTATATCAACGATCAGCCGATTACTCTGGAGCTGTTCTTTACGGCCTGTTCACCGGGCTGATGATCGCCGCCTGCTGTTTTGGTTTCAGGCTTATTCCAAGAGCCTGGACAGCGACGGCTTTCTTTATTTATTCGGCGGAAAACTGCCTCTATCGCTCTGATGGTAACGATGATCTTCCGGTTTATCCCCCAGTTTCACCGAAGCCTTCAGGAGATCGAAGCGGTGCAGAAAACTTTGGGAGCCGCCGTCAGCCGGGGGACGATAAGGCAAAGGCTTCAAGCCGGGGGGAGGCTGCTGTCGGCCCTGGTGTCTATCACTCTGGAGGATTCCCTTCAGACGGCGGATTCCATGAATGCGAGAGGCTATGGCCTGCCGGGGAAAACCCGGTCCAGAAAAATCCGGTTTGCCTTGCGGGATGGAGTGCTTTTGGCGGCCTCTTTGGGAGAATTGGTGTGCTTCCTTCTTCTTTTTGGGATGGGGAAGCTTGATTTTTACTATTTTCCGGCGCTGGCCGGCGCGGAATGGACGACGGCAGTGGCGGCGTTTTTTCTGGCAACTTGTTTTTACTTTTTGATTCCTATTTTTATTTTCATCGGGGAGGAAATCCAATGGCTCTTTTTGAAATCCAAAATTTCTCGTTTGCTATCCCAAAACGCAGGAGCCGGCGCTAAAGGAGATTTCCTTTTCCCTGGAGGAGGGAGAGCTTTTCCTTTTGAGCGGCGCGTCGGGTTCCGGCAAAACCACCCTTTTGCGCCAGCTGAAGCCGGCGATCGCTCCCTATGGCAAAAGGCAGGGAGCCGTCTTGTATGAGGGACGCCCTGTAGAAGAGCTGGAAAAACGGCGGGCCGCGCTGGAAATTGGGTTCGTATTTCAATCGCCCGACGCGCAGATTGTCACGGACCGGGTGTCGTCGGAGCTTGCCTTCGGCCTGGAAAATGCCGGAGTGCCGCCGGAGGAAATCCGCCGGAGGGTAGCCGAGATGGCCGGCTTTTTTGGGATAGAAGGCTGGTACCATAAAGCAATAGAAGCCCTCTCAGGCGGTCAAAGGCAGATGCTGAATTTAGCGTCGGTCATGGTGATGAATCCCAAGGTGCTGATTTTAGACGAGCCGACCTCCCAGCTGGATCCAGTTTCCGCCGGGAATTTTATCGGGATGCTGGAAAAGCTGAACCGGGAGCTGGGGCAGACCATCCTCCTGACCGAGCACCGGCAGGAGGAGCTTTTCCCCTTGGCGGACCGTATTGGGATGATGGAGCTGGGAAGACTGAAACAGGCTTTGCCGCCAAAGGAGATGGCGGCGGCTTTGCTGGAGGAGCAGGCTCCCCTCTCGAAGGCCCTGCCGACTCCGGCGAAAATTGCCTGGGCGCTGGGAAGGCGAGCTGACCTTCCCTTAACGATGAAGGAGGGAAGAGGCTTTTTGGCGGCGCTTCCCCCAAGCGGGCATAAGCTGGAAAAGGCAAACCCGCCTGAACCGGGAGAAAAGATATTAGAGGCGAAAAATCTGTTCTTCCGGTACGATAAGGATGCTCCCGACGTTTGAGGGATTTTTCCCTGACGCTGGAAAAGGGACGGTGCCTGGCGGTGCTGGGGGGAAACGGCGCGGGAAAAACCACGGCCCTGCAGGTGCTGGCGGGCATCCTTCCGCCTTATCGGGGGCGGGTCAAACGGAAGACGGACAAGATCGCTTATCTGTCTCAGAATCCGGGGTTTGTGTTCCTAACGGAAGCTCTGCGGGAGGACTTTACTCTGGCGTGCCGAAGCGAAGAGCGCTGGCGCGGGGAATTGGAGCGTTCTCCCTTCTTTCAAAAGCTGACTCCTCTGCTGGAGAGGAATCCTATGGATTTATCCGGCGGGGAGCTTCAGAAAGCGGCTCTGTTCAAGGTGATTTTGACAGAGCCGGATGTCATCCTGCTGGATGAGCCCACCAAGGGACTGGACCCCTTTGCCAAGGAGGAGTTAGGAGCCGCTTTCCAGGAATGGACGGCTCAGGGGAAATGCCTGGTGCTGGTCACTCACGATATCGAGTTTTCTGCCCGGTATGCCCACCGCTGCGCGTTTCTGTTTGACGGAGGGATTGTATCCCAGGAAGCGCCGGACCTGTTCTTTACAACCAATCAATTTTATACCACCGCCGCCTGCAAAATGTCCCGGGGTATTTTAGACGGAGCGGTGACTGGGGAAGAGGTGATCCGCTGTGCGTCTGGCGCTGATCGTTAGCTTTTTACTGGCAGGCGGAGCCTGCCTGCTGTTCTTTTTTTCCTTTGAGAGACGGAAGCCCTGGGTAAAGGACATCCTCCCCGTGGTGGTGATGGTGGCGGTTGCTCGGCGGGACGGGTAGTGTTTAATTTTCTGCCTCAGATTCAGCCTGTTACGGCGATTGTGATCATTATGGGCGTTTACTGCGGGAAGCAGACAGGCTTTCTCACCGGTTCGCTGTGCGCCCTAGTGTCCAATCTTTTTCTGGGCCAGGGCCCATGGACCCCTTTTCAAATGCTGGCCTGGGGACTGGTGGGAGTGCTGGCCGCGGTTTTGGCAAAGGCGCCGTTTTTCCGCCGGGCCTGGGCTGTCTGCGCCTACGGCTTTCTGGCGGGTTTCCTTTACGGAGCCGTCACCGATTTGTGGACGATTATGGCCATGGGAGAAAGCCTGAGCTGGCCTTTAGTTTTCACCGCTTATGCCGCGGCGGTTCCCTTTAACGTGCTCCACGGCATGGGCAATATAGTCTTTTTGATGCTCCTTTACCGGCCGCTGGGCGGCAAGCTGAAAAGGATGCAGGAAAAATTTGGGGTGCTGGCTTCTGGGAAAAATACATAAAGCAAAAGAAACCGGGGACAGCCCCAGAAAGGAGCGGGAAGCCTATGAAGCATTGTGTTCATATTTACTGCGGAGACGGAAAAGGCAAAACCACTGCCGCCGCGGGCTTGGCGGCCCGGATGGCTGGTTATGGGAAAAAGGTGCTGTTCGTTCAGTTTTTTAAGGGCGGCGAAACCGGGGAGATCAATTTGTTCTTAGGCCTGCCCCAATTTCAAATTCTCAGAAGCGAGAAAACGTTTCCCTTTACCTTTCAGATGGGAGAAGCGCAGAAGCAGGAGCTGAGAGAGATCCACAACGGCCTTCTGCGCCAGGCCCTGGAACAATGCCGGAGGGAAGCGTTTGGCTTGGCGGTTTTGGATGAGGCGTTCGCGGCGCTTCAGGAAAATTTGCTGGATGAAGCTTTGCTGCAAAAATTCCTTTCTGAGCTGAGAGGCAGGATGGAGATCGTTCTGACCGGCAGGACGCCGCCTAAGGCTTATTTAGACCTGGCGGACTATGTGACGGAAATGACCCTGAGAAAGCACCCCTACGGCCAGGGGCTGGAAGCCCGGCGGGGAGTGGAATATTGAGCGGCTTAAGGATTTTCAAAAGCGCGGAGCGGCCCGCGCTTTTTCTATTTATAGGCTTAAACGCTGAAGCGTTTTCTGATTGGAAATGGGAATCCACTGCCTTTGTCCCCGGACAGATTTCACTTTTCGGCCGGAAAGATTCGCCCTTGAAAAAAGCTTCTTGACTTTAGGAAACAATCTAGTTATTCTAAAAGATAGAAACCATGTTCGGAAAGGATGATCTTTTGACAGACGCGCAGCTTCATGAGCTTTTAAAGGATAATGGATACACGCTAGCGGTTTTAAAAGGGGACCAGGTGGTGTTCCACTCTCAGGAGAGAGGGCTGAAACCCCTTTATCAGTTATACCGGCAGCAGCCTGAGCTTCTGCGGGACAGCGTGATCGCTGATAAAGTAACAGGCAAGGCTGCCGCTGTGCTGGCGGTTTTAGGGGGCGCCAAGGAGGTTTATTCCGATCTGATCAGTGAGCACGCTTTTCAGGTTCTGGAATCTGGCGGCGTTAAAACCAGATACGGCGGGAAAGCGCCGTATATTATCAATCGGACAAAAACCGGGATGTGCCCCATGGAACCTTGGTGATGGATGCGGCCTCGCCAGAGGAAGGGGCCGCGCGGTTAATTGAATTTTTTGAGGGCTTAAAGGAGAAACAAAATGGAACAGAGAAAAATGAAAGGCACTGAAGAAATGGTATCCCTATTGGGGCTGGGGTGTATGCGCTTTCCCCATGAAACTCCGGGCAGCGACGACATCGACGTGGTAAAGGCGGAAAAGATGATCGATTACGCCATCAAGCACGGCGTCAATTACTTTGATACCGCCTATCCTTATCACGGGCATCAGTCTGAGCCTTTTTTGGGCCAGGCAATGAAAAAATACCCGAGAGAAAGCTTCTACCTTGCCAGCAAGCTTCCCATGTGGTATTTGAAAAAGGAAGCGGATGTGGCACGCTATTTTGAGGAGCAGCTGGAGCGCTGCCAGGTGGAATATTTTGATTTTTACCTGTGCCACGCCATGAATGAGGAACGGTTCCAGATGCTTCAGGAATATCATATTTTCGAGAAGCTGGCGGAATATAAAAAGCAAGGGAAAATCCGGCATATCGGCTTTTCCTTCCACGATTCCCCGGAGGTGCTGGAGAAGATTTGCAGCGCCTATCCCTGGGAGTTTGCGCAAATCCAGCTGAACTATGTGGACTGGGATTTTCAGGACGCTAAAGCCCAGTATGAAATTTTAGAACGGCACGGTCTCCCGGCGATTATTATGGAGCCGGTGCGGGGCGGCGCTCTGGCGGATTTGGGCGAGGGGCCGAACCAAGTGCTGAAGCGGGTTGATCAAAAGGCCAGCATCGCCTCCTGGGCGATCGCTACGCGGCCTCTCTGCAATGTGCTGACCGTGCTCAGCGGTATGTCTACTGACGAGCAGCTTGCGGATAATATCCAGACAATGACGGACTTTCAGCCTTATCGGCGGATGAGAGAGAAGCCTGGAGAATGCTCTGGAAATTTACCGCAGAAATGTTCTCATTCCATGCACCGGCTGCCGTTACTGCATCGATTGCCCGGTAGATCGATATTCCTTCCATTTTCCGGCTTTACAACCATTTTTCCATGAACCGGCATACCCTCAACAAGCCGGAAAATGAGTTTTTAGCGGATTATCAGAAAATTGAGGAATCCTGCCGGGCTGACCAATGCATCGGCTGTCAGAATTGCGTTTCTCATTGCCCCCAGAGCATCCAGGTTCCTGAAGAGCTTGCAAAGATTGCGGCTTTTGTCTCAGGACTGGAAAAAAACGAATGAATTCTATTTGCTCCCCTGGCACGCCGGAAATTAGGCGTACCGGGGGTTCTTTTATAGAGAAAGCGCTGGAGGCGAGAATAGAAAAGTCCTGTCAAAGGGCGTTCCTCTCACACGGTGCGGGGATCGAAATGCTGGCAGCAGCTTTTTAGGATAGGCTGGCGGGTGAAAGCGTCATCCAAGCATTGGATTTCTATAATATGCGAGAACTGGTGCTGCAAAGCTTCATTCCGGTGTGCGCCTGAGGCTCCTGGCGGGAAGAAAGCTTAATAATCCGCCCATAATGCAAAAGGCCCCCGGGCTTTACCCGGGAGGTCCTTTTGCATATGGGCGGATTACACGGCAGAGCTCCTCTGATACGCTGCGGCCGGTAGGTCTTTAACGGAGATTTTCAAAATTGCCCCCAAGGGAAATCTTTTCAAAATGTTCATAGACTTTTCATAGCTTTTTTCTAAGAACGGAATATAATACTTAAATACCTTAATAGTTAACGAGGTGAATATTATGCCGGAATCTACTGTGCGTACGGAAAGGCTTTTGGAGTCTTTGACCAATATGCACCATGTTTTCCGCTGCCTGCCGCCAACAGGCGTGATCAACAAAGGAGAATTTTATGTTTTGCAGCATGTTTTCCAGCAGATGGGCCGAAAGGGTGTGAATTATGTTACGCCGACCGAGCTGAGCGAGGTCATGGAGGTGACGAAGCCGGCGATCAGCAAAATGCTGAATGTTTTAGAGGATAAAGGATATATTGAAAGACAGCAGGATTCTAAGGACCGGCGGGCCGTTTATGTAACCCTGACTGAAAAAGGGCAAGGCGTACGAGAGGAATCAATGAAAATCGTGAGAGAGGCTGTGAACCGGATTATCCAGCAGATGGGAGATCAGGCCGCAGACCGGCTGATTGATGCGCTACAGGACCTGCTGCTGGCTGTGAGACAGTGTTATCCTCACGATAGGAGCCTGAGGGAGGAGCAAGAATGAGAAAAATAGCAAGCTACTTACGAAGATTTTTCTTACCGGTTTTAGGAATCGTGGCGCTGCTGGTGATCCAGGCGGTGTGCGATTTGTCACTTCCGGATTACACCAGTAAAATCGTCAATGTGGGGATCCAGCAGGGGGGGATTGAAAATCCCGCGCCGGAGCAGATCCGGCAAAGCGAGATGGAAAAGCTTTTACTGCTGGTGCCTGAAGAAAGCCGGGACGCCGTGCTGGAAAAATACACCCTGAATACAGAAAAGGATCCAGCGGTATATGAGCAGAAGCGGCTCAGCGGAAAAGAGCAGGAGGACTTAAACGGCATCCTGGAAAAGCCGATTTTCCTGGTTTATATGCTGGAAAGCGGGCAGGTGGAAGGGATGCCCGGCGAAATTACGCCTGAAATCCTCCAAGCATGGAGGCCCAGGGAATCTCGCTGGATCAGGTTATGGATGAATTAGACCAGAAGCTGGGCGAGATGGAGGGCAGCATTCTGACCCAGAGCGACATCCTGTATGTACAGCAGGAGTATGAGGCTCTGGGCGTGGACGTGGGCGCGATTCAGATCCAGTATATTGTGATCACCGGCCTGAAAATGCTGGGCCTGGCCCTGGCAGCCATGCTGGCCACCATCATCGTGACGCTTTTGGCTTCACGGACTGCGGCGGGCGTGGCGAAGAACCTGAGAAATGATGTGTTCCAAAAGGTGGTAAGCTTTTCTAACCAAGAATTTGAGAAATTCTCCACCGCCTCTCTCATCACCAGAAGCACCAACGATATCCAGCAGATTCAGATGCTTTTAGTTCTGCTTTTGAGAATCGTTTTTTACGCTCCCATCGTGGCGGTGGGCGGATGCGTCATGGCCTTGCAAAAGAATAGCTCCATGTTCTGGGTCATCGGCGTGGCGGTGGTAGCCGTGCTCAGCCTTGTGGTAGTGCTCTTCAGTATTACGATGCCTCGATTCAAGCTGATGCAGAAGCTGGTGGATAAGCTGAACCTGGTTTCCCGGGAGATCCTGTCGGGCTTGTGGGTAATCCGGGCCTTCGGCACCCAAAAATATGAGGAAAAGCGTTTTGACGGGGTTAATAGGGATTTGACCAAAACCAACCTGTTCGTCAACCGGGTGATGACCTGCATGATGCCGGCTATGATGCTGACCATGAACGCGGTCACTGTGCTGATCGTTTGGGTCGGCGCGGATAAAATTAACGCCGGCGGGATGCAGGTAGGCGATTTGATGGCGTTTATCCAGTACACCATGCAGATTGTCATGTCCTTCCTGATGATCTCTATGATGTCTATTATGCTCCCCAGGGCCACTGTATCTGCCAACCGTATTCAGGAGGTCTTGGAGACAGAGGTGGAAATTGCAGACCCCGCAAGGCCGGAGGGCTTTGTCCCGTCGAAAACTGGAGAAGTAGAATTTCAGGATGTGTCCTTCCGGTATCCGGGCGCGGATGAGGATGTTTTGGAAAACATTACCTTTACAGCCAAGAAAGGGGAAACCACGGCGTTTATCGGTTCTACCGGCAGCGGCAAATCTACCCTGATCAATCTAATCCCCCGGTTTTACGACGTGACCAAGGGAAGGATACTGGTAAACGGCCGGGATGTGCGGGATGTGACCCAGCATGAGCTGCGTGCCAGAATCGGTTACGTCCCTCAAAAGGGCGTGCTGTTTTCCGGAACCATTGAATCCAATCTGAAATACGGCGGAGATTCCATCAGCGACCGGGATATGGAGCAGGCGGCCCAAATCGCTCAAGCGACGGAATTTATCGGCGCTAAGCCCGATGGTTACCAATCGGAGATTTCCCAGGGAGCGGGAACGTGTCTGGCGGGCAGAAGCAAAGGCTTTCCATCGCCAGAGCCATTGCCAAGCATCCGGAGATTTATATCTTTGACGACAGCTTTTCCGCCCTGGACTATAAGACGGATGTGGCGCTGCGAAAGGAATTGAAGGAGAAAACCGCCGGCGCCACGGTGCTGATCGTAGCCCAGCGGATCAGTACGATTCTCCACGCAGAGCAGATTATCGTGCTGGACGAAGGGAAAATCGTAGGAAAGGGCACTCACGAAGAGCTGCTGCAAAGCTGCGAGGTATACCAGCAGATCGCCTTATCTCAGCTGTCAAAGGAGGAATTGGGCAAATGAGCAGGACACCTACAAAACGAAGAGGCCCAATGGGCGGCCACGGCGGCATGGGGATGTCTGTGGAAAAGGCCAAGGACTTCAAAGGTACGATGAAAACCCTTTGGAGTTATCTCTCAAACTATAAATTTGCGATTATTCTGGTGGCGGTTTTCGCCATTGGAAGCACCATCTTCTCTATTGTCGGGCCTAAAATTTTGGGGAACGCCACCACTGAGCTGTTTAACGGCCTGATGGATAAACTCCAGGGAGGCTCCGGTATCAATTTCGGAAAAATCGGGGAAATCCTGCTGTTTCTGATCGGCCTGTATGTGGTCAGCGCTTCGTTCAGCTTTATTCAGGGCTTTATCATGACGAATGTGTCTCAAAAGCTGACCTACCGCTTGCGGAAAAATATTTCTGAGAAGATCGGCAGAATGCCTATGCGGTATTTTGACGGCCAGACCCACGGCGAGGTTCTTTCCAGAATTACCAACGATATCGATACTCTGAGCCAAAGCCTGAACCAAAGCATCACCCAGCTGATTACCAGCGCCACCATGCTGGTAGGAATTCTAGTGATGATGTTCTCCATCAACTGGATTATGACTCTGGTATCCCTGCTGATTCTGCCCATTTCTTTGGGAATCATCACCAAGATCATTAAAAAATCCCAAAAGCACTTTAAGGCCCAGCAGGAATATTTAGGCCATGTCAACGGCCAGGTGGAGGAAATCTATGGCGGGCATAACGTGGTGAAGGCCTTTAACAGCGAAAAAAAGGTTACCGAGGAATTTCAAAAAGCCAACGAGGTGCTCTACGGTTCCGCTTGGAAAAGCCAGTTTTTGTCCGGTATGATGATGCCGATTATGAATTTTGTCAGCAATGTGGGCTATGTGGCCGTGGCGGTCCTCGGCGGCGTGTTCTCAATTCAGGGAATCATTACGGTGGGCAATATCCAGTCCTTTATCCAGTATAATAAGATGTTTACCCAGCCGATTCAGCAGATCGCCCAGGTGAGCAACCTGTTCCAGTCTACAGCCGCGGCTGCGGAGCGGGTGTTCGAGTTTCTGGACGAGGCGGAAGAGGATCAAACGGTCGAAAACCCGGTTTCCATCATCAACCGTCCGGGTGATGTGGAGTTTGAGAATGTCAAATTCGGTTATCTGTCTAATAAAACCATCATCAATGATTTCAGCGCCCATGTGAAGGCCGGACAAAAGGTGGCTATCGTAGGGCCTACCGGCGCGGGAAAAACCACCATGGTGAAGCTGCTGATGCGGTTTTACGATGTCAGCGGCGGCGCGATTTTGGTAGGCGGCGACGATATCCGGCGGTTCAACCGGGAAGAGCTGCGGCAGATGTTCGGTATGGTGCTTCAGGATACCTGGCTGTTTAACGGCACCATTATGGAGAATATCCGCTACGGCCGGCTGGACGCCACCGACGAGGAGGTAATCGAGGCGGCGAAAGCGGCGCATGTGCATCACTTCATCAAGACCTTGCCCGACGGCTATAATATGGTGCTGAATGAGGAGGGAACCAATGTATCCCAAGGCCAGAAGCAGCTTTTGACCATCGCCAGGGCGATTTTGGCAGATCCCAAGATTCTGATTCTGGATGAAGCCACCAGCTCGGTGGATACCCGGACGGAAATCAGAATCCAGAAAGCCATGGATAATCTGATGAAGGGCCGGACCAGCTTTGTCATCGCCCACCGGCTTTCTACAATCCGTGATGCGGACCTGATCCTTGTGATGAAGGACGGAGATATCGTGGAGCAAGGCACTCACGAGGAGCTGCTGCTGAAAAACGGCTTTTACGCTGAGTTGTATAACTCACAGTTTGAAGAAGCGGTGTAAGATGAAAAATTCCCGGGGCGAATGCTTGCCCCGGGAATTTTTTCTCAAAAACAGCGAACAATAATGGGAGGACAAAGCCGCACGGCCTTACAGGTGCGGACTAACGGGGGCAGACGGAATTTGCCTTTGCTCTAATATGTAAGTATGTGCGATACGTAAAACAGCAATCGCTTGATGAAACTGTGCCGTTCAGCCCGAAAGCGAAATTTTGGCCTGAAAATGGGCCGCCTTTTGCGGAGGCTGCGCCTGCGCTCCCGTGTTTCAGCAGCGTTTTTGGCGCCCTTACAAAAAAGCCGGGCTTCCCGATAGGCGCGCCGGCGATCGAAGCCGGGAACCGCAGACAGCCAGCTTTCCTGCGGAAAACAAGAAATATGGTTTCCCTCTTTTCTTTGCGACGGTTTTCCTGTATAATATAGTCACTAGTACTAAAAAAAGAGCAGGTAGCTAAGTATGTATGGTGCAATATTGGGCGATATTGCCGGCTCGAAATATGAGTTCAGCAGGCCCGAAAAATTTGATCCCTGGAAAGTGAAAATATTCTCAAATGATTGCTGTTTTACCGATGATACGGTCATGACAATCGCCACCAAGTACGCGGTTTTAAAAGGAGTTCCCTATGCCAAGGCTTACGGCGTATTTGGAAGGAAGTACCCGAATGTGGGTTATGGAACCATGTTCAAAAGATGGATTGACAGCTATTGTGAGCGCGGATATAATAGCTACGGTAATGGCTCTGCTATGCGGGTCAGTTTCATCGGCGAACATTTTGACACCCTGAAAAAAGTGGAGGATGAAGCACAGAAAAGCGCGCTCTGCACGCACAACCATCCGGAGGGGGTCAAGGGCGCCCAGGTGATCGCGGGCTGCGGCTATCTGGCGAAAAACGGCGCTTCCAAAAAGGAAATCAAAAGCTATGTCCAGAAAAAATTCGGATACTCCTTGAACAAGCGGCTCAGCTTTTACAGGGTATTTTCAAGGTTTGATATGTCCTGTCAGAAATCAGTGCCCTTGGCGCTTCAATGCTTTTTGGAGAGCGACTCCTGGGAGGAATGTATCCGCAATGTGTTCAGCGTTCGGTGCGATACCGATACCATCGGCGCTATCGCCGGCGGCATTGCGGACGCTTATTTTCATGGTACTGGCTTCGACGAAGACGCCCTTTTAAGGCAGTTTTTGATTAAGCCTAACAAATTTGGCGCTATGGATCCCTTTTTGTACCAATGGGCCATAGCAAAACAGGAAGAAAGTGGTGAGCCATCATAACAGTTATCACTTACCAGTCAAAACGAGTCTTAAAAATAGTTCAATCCGGTAAGGTTTACCGGGCCCACCGCAACATCGGCATGGACCGGGCCTATTCCGCTTTAGTGGAAATTTTGGGGCTTCATTGCGAGTGCCCCATTTTCGGATGCCTCCGGTTTCGCCGCCAGTGTACAAACGGAAAGGTTTCCTCTTCAGCAAAGCTGGTGCTTAAGGTGCCGGATGAATGCGTTAAGCTGACGGAATATTCTGTTTGGGCTGATTTTATGTATCATATTCAGTATACTAAGCCTGCGGATTACACCATGGTAGCGGTAGACTCAGTGGAACAGCTTTCCCAGGCTCAGCTGGACAAAATGATTCATTCCTTAAAAAAACAGCGCAGACCTCTTGCCTATCATTGCCCCCAAGCGATTTTAGAGGAGATCCGCCCCGAATGGCTGGTGGATTTCAGCCTCCACAACAAGGAAAGCTTTTGGCAGCGGCGCAAAAGATAATATGATTATGAGACCGTTCCGGGGCTTTGAGAGGGAAGCTTTGGGACGGTTTTTATTTTCTCGTAAGTTTTTTATGGAATTTACGAAAAAGTCAAGAGTAAAAGCAGAAAAAATTAAAATGTTTTTTTAGAAGGCTTCAAGCGGATTCGGCGACGTACCTTTCAAAGAGCGATCCCGACGTTTCAAAGCCTAAAATCTCACGAGGATAATTATTGATCCATGATTCTACGCGGTGAATATATACGGCGGTTACTTTCCGGAAGTCTGTTCCTTTCGGTAAGAATCGCCGTATCATTTTGTTTATATTCTCATTTGTTCCCCGCTCGTATGCGCTGTATGGGTGGCAATAATAAGCTTTCGTGCGCTTTCGGCCCTTCCCATAAACAGAACGTTCTATTCCGGCGCAGTCCGCGAACTCTGATCCGTTGTCAAATGTAATACTTTTGAATATCGTTGAAAACCGTTTTCCGTAACGGCGTTCCAGCTTGTTCAGCGCCGCTACAATGCTGATGGAAGTCTGATCCGGTATCTTCATAATGATTTCCTCCCGCGTCAACCGTTCCGAAAGGACAAATAAAGCTTCCTTCGTCTTTTTCTTTCCGCATACGCAATCACCTTCCCAATGTCCGAAGGTTTTTCGCTCTCCGATCTCTGGGTCGCGTCTTTCTATGCTTTCACCCGCCGACGTGCGTGCGGATTTTTTGCGCTCCACCTTGTCGTACTTCCTTTTGCGTTTTCCATTTTCCGGCAAGCTCTTGCGACTGATACTGTAAAATATACCTTTATCGATATAATTATAAATCGTCTTTTCACTAATCTTCGTTTTAAAGGTCAGCCCCAGTCGTTTGATTTCTCCTATAACGGCGGCGGGTGAATACCCTTCTTCACCGATCTTTTTTTCGATGAAGGCGGCTAATTCGTAATCGTTCCCGATCTTCAATTCCCCGCCTTTGTCTTTAAGATTTTCTTCATAGCGTTGTTGGGCGATTTCCGGCGAATAGCATTCTTCCATTGTCAAGTCGGAATTCAAATGCGTATAGGTTCCGCGCTTTAATTCTCTGTATATCGTTGTATTATGGACGTGCAAGCGGTCGGCAATTTTACAAGGCTTCAAGCCCTCTTTCAGTGCCTTCTCGATTTTAAGGCGATCCGTCCACGTCAAATGCTTGTGCATTCTCGTTTTCCCCTTCCTACGAAATAAAAAAGGGCGGCATATCCTGCCGCCCTCCGTTGCTTCGCTTATTCTGCCAAGAACTGTTCAATCGCTTTCTTGATAACTTGCGCTTGCGCCGTCCCTGTTACGGCGCACTTTTCCTTGAAGCTTCTGCCATCTCTTTCGGAATGCGCACGATAATAGAACCATATACGCGATTATTATAGCGGTTCTTTCACCGCCCGAAGAAGTTTTTTGTTTTTTCTTTTTTTCCGCCATCGTCCTCACCTTTAAAACAATTCTTCCGCTTCGACGTAGGCACGCAATTCCTTTTCATCGTTGCAAATATCCTTCGGAACCTTGTATTCCACGGATAGTCCGCCAATCGTACAGGAAAGCACCCAGCATTCGCGCCGCTCTGTGATCGTGTATTCTTTGTTTCCCTTACGAATAACCATATTCCGCCCCTTTCCGCCCGCTCCGTTGACAATCACGGGCAAATTATATTATAATAGGGCTTACGGGAAGGGCGGTTTCCCGCCCGTTCCCTGCCTATGAAAGCTATTTGCTTTCTTTGGGATTTGAAGCCTTGTCGGATTTTTGTTTCTTCAAAGTGATTTTGATAACAACGCTTTCCACCGCTTCGTTATTCTCAATCGCTTTTGAAAGCTCCTGCAAGGCTTTTCCTATGTCCTGCGCCATTCTCTTCACCTCCTTTCGATATTTTAATTATATCATACTTATTGCAGTATGTCAATGGATTTTGTAAATAAACAAGAAAAAATAAGGCGGCGGGAATTCCCCCCACCGCTTCATTCGTTGTCTAAAAGCCAATCAACAGAAACGCCCAACGCTTTAGCAAATACTTTTAACTCAAAATCTGAAACAAATCGCGTTCCAATCTCTATTCGACTTATGCTATCTCGTTCCAAATTGGCACCCATTGTTTGGATTTTTGCCGCTAAATCTTCTTGACGCAGTCGTTGAATAACCCGTGCTTCTCGTAATCTTTCCCCACAAATATTCTTTTTACCGTTATAGTCATATATTTTCATTGTGCCAATATTCCTTCTTTATTCTTATTATTAGCGAATAATGTGCTAATATTCCGCTTTATTCTTGATTTTACAGTGTGAACCATGTATAATTGTGTTAAAGATCAGAATTAAGTATTCTAATCAATTTCAGTGTTATAATTAGGAGGAATCGGAAATATGAAATGCCAAAATTGCGGTGCAAACGTTGAAAACGCGCAGGTGTGTCCTAATTGCGGAACCATATTACAAGCTGGGAATTCTACTTCTCAGCAAATACCTACCATCATCATCAACAATGTGAACAAAAATGAAAACACTAATATTAATGCCGGATACAGCGGTAATGGTATTAGTCATAAGAGTAAAATGGTCGCTTTAATTTTAGCGATCTTTTTAGGCTGCCTTGGCATTCACCGTTTTTACGTGGGGAAAGTAGGAAGTGGGATTATATGGTTTTTGACTGGCGGTTTATTTGTGTGTGGTTGGATTTATGATATCGCGAAGATCGCTTCCGGCACTTTTACCGATGGTGCTGGGTGTGTAATCAGAAAATAATTTAATTTGAATCCCTTTTTCTCCAAATGGAAAAATTGGTTTGTCAATGTTTTGTTAATGTAGTAGAATTACAAGCCCAAATCTCCCACCATTTGAAAACCCGCATTGCGTATGGCTTTGCGGGTTGTTTTTATATTTGTAATTATCTGGTGGTTTTTGTTTTACGACAGTTATACGACAATTAGACTTTATAAAAAAGTAACTGCTCGAAAATTTTAAGTGGTTCAATAAGTTTAATTGCCATATAGCTAAAACAAAAATAAATATCCCCCCGTAAAACGGGGGGGGGATGTTAATTATAATATGGCTAAATAAAAAACCCTCCCCACCGAAAACGGTAAGGAGGGTGGAGTTATATAAGGTTCATCACGTGATTGATCGAGCAGCGTTTTACGTGGCTTGAATCCCCGCAACGGAAATTAACCGCACAAAAAAGGCTGTTTTTGAGGTCTTCTAATGGATATAAGCGTTTAATACCACAAAAAGGCCATAATTAATAATATAAGCCCCCAGAAATTCCCGGGGGCTGTCTTTCTATTATTCGCTTTTCTTAGGTTCGGTATAAGAAAGTGCCTGGCTGGAATCGCTTAGGCCTTGGTGGTAGGGTCATTTAACAGGTTCCATACAGATACCAGAACCGACACCACAATTACGGGGCTCTGGACGGCCTGTAAGAACACGTTTCCCACAGCCTGCCAACTTGTCATGTCTTCCCAATTGAAGCCCAGACAGGCCAGCATGGGCAGGAAAACAGACGCTGCCAGATTGAACCAGAATACAGGATTTTTAAACCGTACCTTCCAGTTGATTTTCATTTCAGTTCCTCCCTTAACTCGTCGATTCGGCGATGGGCGCTTTTTACGCTGTCCTCCACCTTATACATTCTTTCAATCAGGTTATTGTGCTTAGCTACCCTTCTTCGAGCTTTTGAATCCGGTAGGTGGTCAGCCGACTGGAAACTAAAACGCCTCCCAGGCTTCCCACGATGGTTCCCAGCAGAGAAATGACGGAGACGATGATTTCTGTTGACATCGGATGCACCGCCTTACTCGATTACAATCTGAAGCTTTCCGATGGGTTTGCCAAAAGTGCCCGCGTAGCCGTCCTGGCCGTTTCCGGTTTCATTATCATACTGCCAGGGATAATAGCTTCCGCCCACAGGAGCGACCCGGTATTTGGCTTTCTTATACGGCCTGATGCTGGCCGGGGTGTAATAATACACTTCAATAGCATCAATCTCCAAACCGTTTCCCGCATAGCCGTTTACTGCGTCGTTAACGTTGCAGCCGGTCACATAGGGAAGCCATCTGCCGCCTTTAATATGTACCCGATACTTTACGGAACCAGCGGAAACACGAACAGCCAGGTCTGTGACGGATCCGGTAAATCCCGCGTAATCCTCAAGGTTTTTCACCTCGGGAAGCCAGCCGTCCGCCTTGGTTCTTACCCGGTAATATACGTCTACCGTTTTCGCTGGCTTGGGTGCGGGAGTTGGAGTGGGAGAGGGCGCGGGCTTATCTCCGTTTAAGTGAGCCTCCACCATCTTCAAAAACCTGTCCCAGCCCAGATCAAGGGTTCTGTGCGGGCAGTATTTTCCATTGTAGTCCTGGTGCTTGGTGACCTTGTCCATTCCCCAGCCATAGCGCTTTAAGATAGAAGAGATAAACTCAGCGGCGTTCTGCTCTGCCTTGGTGAACTTCTCGCCGCCTGACAGGGAATAGCAGATTTCCACGGCGATCCCCTCCCGGTTGCCTTTGCCGTTTCCGTCTCCGGCGTTCCAGGTGTTCCGGTTTTCAGGCACACCCTGAACTACCTCCTGATCGTCCACGGCGTAATGAAAAGAAACCTCATTGTCGTTACGAATCATATAGGCGATTTCATTCGCTGCTGGCGCGTCGTTGGCGGTGTTGTGAACCACTACCCTGGTAGGGGTCATAGCATAAGGACATTTGATGGAGTAACGGGTAGGGTCTACTAAATTTTGAATGATTTTCATTTTGCTTCCTCCTTGCTTTCTAAAGCGGATAAACGCCGCTCTAAATTCTCAATTTGCTTTTGCTGCTTCTGCACCATGCAGATTAAAGGGGCAATAAATTCGCTGTAACGCAAAGCGTATACATATTCGCCCTCTACGGTTCGGGTTTTCAACTCTTTCCGTGTTACAGTTTTTTCCTCTCCGGTTTCCTCGTCTGTGACAGTCTCGGGAACGTCCTCGTAATAATCCTCTGTTTTTGGGGTCTTGATGAATCCGGCGAAATCCAAATCCGACATTCCGATCTGTGGAAGGAGCTCCTCGATATCCTGAGAGATCAACCCCCAGTGGGTCCTGCGCTGGTGCCGTCGTTGAATTTAAAGGTGCTGGGTTTCAATCCCATAATGAGCTTTTCAGCCTGTTCCGGATCAATATCGGCAATTGTATTTTTCTCGTTTCGGTCAGAGGTGTTTATGGAACCTGTTTTGGCATAAACAACCGCCCACCTGTGAGAACCGTTTCCTAAATTAAGCGATCCGTCGCCCGCTTCCCTGAATACGCCTCCCTGTAAAACAACGCCGACAGCGGCGTTAGTGTCTACGCCTAATTGCAATGAAGTACCGTTTCCGTAAATTTGAGGGTATTGCGTTCCGGTGAGCTGAAGTCTGTTATTTATTGTAACATTGCCGCCATTGGATCCAATTACTTGTCTCCACGCCCCCCACACATCGCCGTAAGCCTGCCAGGTGCGCCAATACATCTTCGAACCGGTATAATTACAGAATACCTGTATTGAATTATCTTTCCAGTTAGCCATATATACAGTCATAATAAAAGCTTCTTTTGTTGGCATATTAGTGTTGTTTGTAACTTCCGCGTTAGAGGACTGCACATAGATGCCCGGATTTTTCAGGTTATTAAAATTAGTTCCGTTTTCAACTGTGGTGGTTTGAGCGAAAACATCTCCTGAGGTTATGTTGATATCGCTCGACAATGCTCTGCCGTTCACCTTGCGGGAGGTTGGCACCGCTCCTACATCAGAGGCGGTCAAAGAAATATTGGACGATAACGCCTTACCGTTCACGGTTCGCGTGGTGGGAACTGCTCCCACATCAGAGGCAGACGGCATTTGAGCCAGCTTGCCGGAACTGTTTAGGGTTGCTACACCATTAGCTGCACCTTTTTCATCATTTGGTATAGCTTTTTCGTCAATGTTAGCGAAAGCGGTATTAAAATCGTTCATTTGCGGCGGGTCAGAATATACCCATTGCGGTAAATCAAAATTTGGCGTTGTGGATTGATAGCTCATAGTGCTCCTCCTTTATAAAATGGCATGTCTGACGCTGAGCGTCATAGCAAATTCACCTTCCGGGTTATCCGGAGAACGGTCTATGTTAACGGCGGCTTGAAGAATCGGTTCGTTTTGTTGAGAGCCGTTATAATACATTTGCAGGCCGGATATTTTCTCCTGGAGTTGATCTGGCAGTAGATAATAAGTGGCTGTAACACTGGTTGAACTAACTTCAACAATATCTGCTGGCGGCAGATGAAAATTACTTGATGCATCTGTGGTGAAATATAAATCTGATACTAGATTAATTCCGGATAAATCCCCGGCAGCTCCCTGCCCTTGAATAAGCTTCAGCAGTTTTTGTTTCGCAAAAGGCGTTAAATAGTTTCCCAAGTAGTACCACCCCTTTATGAGTTCTTCAAAAACAACCCAAGACGGATATGCTTTTTCCCAGCCGCGCCAGTTTTTGATTGTGCTTTCGATTTCGCTCCATGTATTTACGTTGGCGGCTTTTTCAAACACAAGCCACGAAGGAAAGATTTCTTCCCAAACGGTCCAGCTGGGAGCGATTCCTTCTAACGTGCGCCAGTCCATCGGCTGCGTTTTAAACGCCATAATATAAGTTTGAATATTAATATCGTCGTTAATATACTGGCCGTCAGCAGCCGGGAGACTTCCGTCCATTTCGAACGTGATTTTTTTAGGCTGGAAAAATAGCGTTTTTGTTTTATCACGGTATGAAATGGTGGAAGCTTCTACCGAATATTCCCATATAGTTCCGCTGTCTTCAGACAAGATACTCTTAGCGGAAACAGAAGTCACCTGAAAATTTCCAAATGTATTAAAGTATGGAAGATCTACAGTCAGAAGCTGTCCCGCAGACCAGCCGGGAATTAATGTGGAAAATGAAATCGTAAAGGCTGGCTGCGCAGCACGCTGCAAAAATGTTTCCGCATTTAAAGCAGCGTCTGAAAAATCTACTATGGTTTCATCTTCGATCAGATATTCAATAATACCGGAGCCGCCTCTTTGGGCTTTGATTTTTTCTCTTAGGTCTCCATCAACCAGCCGCGAGTAGACCTGGATTAAAGGATATCCATTAACCTGGATATACCCGCCGTTTGAAAGATCAAGCCATTCGTAACCGTCTTTCATTTCAATTTCATATCCGCCATAACTCATTAACGCCTGTACCGTGTCGTCGTCATCGTCAATTCCGTTGAATCCAATTTTTACATTAGCCGGCACGGTTGAAGATGTAGCTCCGCTTTGAATTGCATTACTCATAGAGTACAGAGGATATTTGCATCTAACGATTTGAGGCGAGAGCCTTTCAAAGCGAAGTCCGGTTTCCCCGTTACTTTTGATTTGGAATTCCTGATATTGGCCTTTGCTTTGTCCGCCGACCACCCGGACAGCGGAATACATGGTAAAAGAATCGCGGGTGACATTTACGTTATAAACCGCTGAATCGGAATCAAGGCTGATCGGCGCGGTGCTTCGGTTGTAGGTATACCGCATATTGAAGACCTTATCCGGGGTGATTTCCCACCAAGCACCGCATACATCTGCCATTTGATCTATCACGGAGGAAACAATCTGCCCCCATAAGTAAGCCGGGCTGTTTAAGGTTATTCCAGTAAAATCATCAATTTCCCCGACGGTAATTCCTTCATTTTCCACTCTAACCGGAATAATGCCATAGAACTCGCCGAGAGATGCATCATACCAAGACTGGCCCGGTCTGTTCCCCATTAAAATCTGGGTAACGCTGGCGCCGGACGGAAACGTCATATCGACAAAAACGCTGGCTATATAATCGGAGTTGTTCGTCAGGGTGAGATTATATATTTTGTAAGACAGATCCACGTTATCCAGGTTTTCTTGTTCAGCTTCCATAACAGTCCCGGCAAAGATTACAATGTCATTCTCAACTAATTGGATATAATCGCAGGCGGCGATATCTTTTGAATCGGCCGGCATATAAATCCGCAGGGTAGATGAAGTTACATGGGCCTCGTTTTCATCAAGCGATCCCCCGGTTTCAACGAGGATATCCGGGCGGGGAATTTTGTTTAAATAAACCGTCATCCTTTGTACCTCTTTGCCATAACGTCATTGTACTGGTGCTTCGTTACATTGTCCGTAATCAGTTTCCATCTAAATAAAGAGGAGAATTAACTACGATAACAGACGAATTTGCGGCGTCTGAGTAGTTCCCGTTTGCCAGGGCGAAAAGTTCGGCCTGCTGCTTTTGCGTCAGAACCATTTCCCCGTCCTTTAATAAGGCGGGACCTTCTCCCATTGCGAAATCAACAATACCTCCTGTATGAAAACGGGGCAACGATACATTTGGAATTTCAGGAATCGCCGGAATGCCGATTGCCCCAGTCAATTGGTTGATCCCCCAAATAATACCATTGATGATCGCGATAGCGCCGTTAATAATTCCCTCGACAATAGTCGGAATCAAGTTGAAAATTCCCTTGAACATATCAACGATTCCGTTCCAAGCCTGCTCCCAGTTGCCCGAAAATACACCGGTAATAAAGTCAATCAACCCGCCGAAAACGTCCATAACGCCTTCGATAATCGGCATTACCGCATCAATAGCGCCGCCTAACACTTTACTGAAAATACCAGCTAGTGTTTCAATTACTGGGCCAAGTACATCGCTGATCAGTCCGGCGATCTGGGAGAAAATATCAAACAGAGGCTCTAAGGCGGAAAACAAGGTCTCTAAAATAGGGGTAAGAGCGGAGAAAAGTTCTTGTATTGGAGGCAAGATGGCTTGAATAAGGCTCATTAGCGGCTCAATTAAAGCGGAAACAAGACTAAGTAAAGGTTCCAGAGCGGCTTGGATCAAAGATAAAAGCGGTTCCATAAGCGATTGGAACAGTCCCATTAGCGGATTTAGAATACCATCTAAAAGCTGCATAAGTGGTTCCAAAAGCTGCGCAATTAAATCTAAAATTGGGGTAAGCGCTTCACTGATAAGCTGTAATCCAAGCCCAAGAATTTGTCCTATAAATCTACGATTTGCCCAAGTGGCTCACTGATCACTAAAAGCACTTCTCCGAGTTGTTCGAAAATAGGAGCTAGGGATTCGCCAAGTACTTCCATTAATGGCTTTAAGGATTCCATTAAGGTGCTTAGCAAAGGAATCAAAGCTTCTCCCAAGGGAACTAGCAGCATTTCGAAACCACGCTTGAGTTCGTCAAGCATTGCACCAAGATCGTCATATTTGACGTCTTTCATATTTTCTAATTCTTCGCCTGTCGCATAAGCGCTATCCTGAATTCCTGCTAGTGCTGTAACTACTTCCGGCCCTAAATCTTCCCACATAGTACCAAACAAAGCCACTCCGGCCTGGCTCTGCGCGAGAGGATCGTCCATATCTGCCAACGCTTGAATAGTTTGGTCGAAAGCTTCTTTGGCTGAATCTCCTCCGGCTGCAAATTTAGCTGCCATTTCATCAGCATTTAATCCGATAGCTGAAAAGCCTTCTTGTGTGGTTGCCGAGCCGTCTACTACACGAATAGACATTTCTTTAATGGCGTCGCCAACCTTGTCCAAGTTAAAGGCGCCAGATTCTGCTCCGCTTTCCATGATTGCGAACATATCGTCAGCATCAAGGCCGACTTTTGCAAATTGCACAGAATATTCGCTGATACTATCTAGTAACTCTCCAGAGAAATCCAATCCATTTTGGGCGCCGGTAGCGATTAAGTTCATGGCATCATCGCCGCTAATTCCGAATTGAGTCATCATTGCATTGGCTGCCCGGACAGATTCATTTATGTCGTATCCGAAAGTGTCGCGCAATGTAAAAGCGGATTCCGTTATGTTTTGCAAAGAAGCTTGGTCTAAATCACCCATTTGTTGAGTAACAGCAGACATAGCGTCGGCAATATCTCCGAATGATTCCCCGTAGTTGTTTGTATAAATGCTTTTTAAAGTTTCTTCGTAGCTGTCGAGAGACTCCTTTGATACTCCAGTAGACGCGGCGAATTGATTCATTGCTTGATCTATGGAAGTTGCTGAAGATACAGCGTATCCGCCTACGGCTACAGCAGCGGAGCCAATTCCTAATAACGCGGCAGACCCAGAGGATCCAAGCCCAGAGAATGAAGAAACTAAATCGCCAACAGCGCCACCAGCCGGGCTGAATTTTCCAAAAGCGTCGGTGGCTTTTTCACCTACATCTTTTAGAGCGCCGGAGAGACCACCGGTTTCTTTTGTGGTTTTTTGAATACTGTCTTGTGCGTCGTCCGCACTTTGCTCTACAGCGGTTCCAGCACTTTTGGCAGATCTTTTTATTGTAGATTCCGCCTTAGAGACGTCGCTTTTTATTTTTGAATCATCAGCTCTAATTTCATATACAACTTCGCCTTCTGCCAATGAAATCACCTCACAAGTGAAAGTCATCGGCACATAATGGCACTACTTGACTTTTCCTATTTTTATTTCAAATTCCTTTTTGCAGTTACGGCCCTTACACTTAATCCAAACGCCCTTGCATTTTGCGTCAGGGTCAACTCTTAAAGGCATCACGTAACCGCAGTATGGGCACTTAATTTTATCCACGATCATCACCGTTACGGCCTTTCTGCCAGGGTATGCAGTGCAACAGCGATTTTTGCAAGCCCATCTTGGAATTGCTTTTTTCTTTCTTCCTCTGACAGATTAAGCTTGTACAGCTGCTTCAGCTTGATTAATTGCCGGCGTTCCTCCGCATTGTATTTTGTTGGTTTTGGGAGGGGGCGGGAACGTATTGAAATGATTTGCATGATCTTCGTATCATCAGACAAACCGTTAAATAACGCCGTAAAACTCCACCAATGAAGGTTTTTGTCAGCGCCAAGCAGATCGAGATGGTAGCACTGCATAAAGGAAGAATAGACAGCCCATGCGTCTTGATTAAAATCGAAATACTTTTCTCCTCCGGCTTTTTTATCTGACACGTCAATAAATTCCTTGAAGATCAGATTAAAAAGAGCCGCTTTTTTGTCAGGCTTCAAGATTTTCAGAAATAATTTTGATTTTACTAAAAGCCATAAGCAGGCCTCGGCCTTTTCAAAATCTGTCAAAAGCGTGTCGGAGAACACTTGATAGCATTTCAGCACTGTTCGAAAAGAGGTATTTAAACGCACGGCACAAGCTTATATTTGACCCTCTTTTTCAGAGGGGAATACAGTCTCATTTCCACGCTCTCCGCTTAAATGCTTGTTTTCTTTGACGGGCAACCTCTTGAAATTTAGGTACGAGAACGTTTTGAACATACGGGAAAAGATTGTAGGCCATCTGCTGAAAATCATCGGAATAAAATTCAATGATTTTTTTGGCGTTCTCGTCTCCGAATAAAAGGCAGAACACATCAACAACGACTTTCCCAATATCTTCAACAATCTTTAGGTCTCCGGGGTTACTGTTGGAACGCTTTTGCAGATCCACGAACCGAACTTGGAGTTCCCGGTATTTCTTTACCAGCTCGGGACGAATATCAATTTTAATTTTTAGGATCTCACTGGTTCCATCGTTCTTTTGCAGCTCGATTTCATCGGTAAAAAGAGCGTTTTGTCTAAGCGTATACATCAGGATATCCTCCTTATAAAAATAGAAGGGGGAGGATAAACCGCCCCCTTGTGTTATTTAGGCCGCCGGCGTGATCGTGGGCTTTCCGTCGAAACGGATTTCCACAGAAATCGCGCTGTCATCGGTACTGGCACCGGACCATTCTTGAATATTGCAGAAGGTGCAGTCACAGGTAATAGTGACCTCTTTGCTTTGAGCGTCGGTATACTTCAGCTGGAAAGAAGACTGCCGGTCGGTATCCAGTCCGTATTTCTTACTGAAAATGTAATCCTGAGCCTGATCGCCAACAACGCGCTTCCCAGTGAGCGTAAACGCCGGGGCCATTCCCGTCACGTGGTTTTTCGCGAATCCCTTGTCCGATAAGAAAAAGTATTGCTGAACAACCTCGTTCAAAGCCTCCGTGATATTGTCAAATCCCTCGGCTAGTTCGGCATAAGTCCAGGTGCCGGGCGGATCCGATCCCTGGGATACACCGATAGAAGCGGTCAGGTTGTACATTGTAAGCAAGCCGTAAGCTGCCATATTAATTCCCCCTTAGATAAAATTTGACTTCAAGCTGGAGCCATAAAGCCATTGGTTGTTTTCTTCGCGCCCTAAATAGACGGGTGCGGCTGTGGTTTCTATATTTGTGATTTGGAAGTGGTCTGCGGAGGGGTAGTCCTTCCGCATATTCAAAAACGTGTGAAGGTTTCCAAGCGTGTCCGCCGCAAGCTCTTGATCAGAATTTTTGCAGTTTAAAACCGCCGACATGGAGACGGCGGCTTTTTTATCAAGAAATGTATTTAAGTTCCCGGATCCCCACGCGATGGAAATACCGTTTTTAGGAGGCATAGGTCCTATCACAATTTTTGAATACAGCTCCGTTTGCTCCGCAAGATCAATAACTGCGGTTAAAACATCGTCGTATACGCTCACTTTTTGCTCATTCCCTTCGAAAAGGCGTTCTGCGCTACTTGATCCAGTTCCTTTTTGTAGGTGTTTACACCTTTTTTAACCCATTGGAGGGAGGCATTTTGATTCTTGTCCTTTGACGGGGTTCCGGTGTAATACCGCCGTTTCGCGTAAGGAGTGTCCCAAATAGCTAATCCGTCCTGTGGCCTGCTGGCAATCAAGGCGCTGTCCTTTAATGTGCCTTGATCTTCCGGAACAAAAACATTTCCGTATTCAATGACAGATTCTGTAACAGCCGGGATCATCATAGAATTTCCCGCCTTAATTTTTGCTTGAATGGCGGCCATGTTTCGCGTAATTTTAACTGACATTACACCAACCCCAATTCTACGTGATGGACGCGGGTCGCGGGGACATCGGGAACCGGGTCAACCGTCAGCACTTCATATTCGCCGTATTTCTGACCCTGCGAGTTAAATACTTCGCACCGGAGAGGCTTTCCGGCCTTTTGGGAATGTTCCGCCAGAGAATCATAATCCAGGGCGGGCCTTGAAAGCCTGGCGTCAATGAACAGCGTAGAGCGCAGCACGACCTCGGTGTTTTCCTTTGTTTTTTTCACTTCGTTGGTGTTCTGAAGATGCACACGGGAGACCTCATAGTCCTGCCATACGGGCTTTTGCCACGCGTCCATTCCCGTGCAAACCTTAATAATTGCTAAATCCCCCAAAAGGGATTGAGGAATCGGTCTGAGCATACATGCACACCTCTTTCCATCAACGGAGTTTGTTCAAGCAAGGAAAGCGCGAAAGGGCTGACCATCAGAGCGCCGGGCTTTGTGGTTGTACTGGACAATGCGCCGCCCGATACTGAAACCTTTCCCACCGTAAAAGACTGGCCGGCCTGGCCCGTCAGCACGGTTTCCAGTCCGATTTGTGTGAAGTATAGCACTTGTGCCGCGGCAGCCTTTTGAACCAGCGTTTGAAGTATAGACGGGAGGGCGGAGATTCCCCCGCCCTTGACAATTCTATATCGCGTAATACTGTCGATCATATCAGACGCAAGTCCGGCGTACACAGGAAACTCCTCTTCAGAAATCGGGCATGTACCATAAAGATCAAGATACTGCTGATATGTGATGTACGCCATAAGCCCACCTCTTGATTAGGAGCCTACGACAGCCAGCGCGGAGCCGGTGGCAGTGGCGATATTTCCCTTGGTCGTATTAACCAGCGCAACGGTTACGGTATCGCCGGATTTTGTGGTAAAGCTCGCTCCGTTAGTAACATCGGTCCAGTCTGTAAGAGCCTGGCCATAAGTCACGCTTACCGCTCCGTCTGTATTGGTTTTAGCAACATACTTCATGCCGTACGGAGCCGGAGCCAATCCATTGATGACAGTATGAGTACTGTCGGCGCTGCGGAAGTGGTAATATTCAAGGTGCCTAAAGCCGGGTTGGAAGCCATATTTACAAAGATGCCGGGAAGCCTCTGGTTCAAGGCAAACACATCGTAGTAGTAACGCTCGTAATAGAGCCATTTTCCTTTGCTCTGAGCGGTAGGCGCGGACATCATGGAGGTTTCATAGACAACAGGTGCGGCGATTGCAATGGGGTCGAACATCAATAGATTGATTTGCTTCGCCCCTGTGGCAGAGGCCCAGCCCTCGGTAAAATCGTAAGCGCTCATCATGATATCTTTGGGGACCTCCATAATGACAACGCCGTCAAGCTTACCGACATTTCGGTCAATGTTGCGGATACCAGTATCAGCCTCCACAAAACGAGTGATGCCGGCAGCCTCTTTCAGAAGCTTATAGGTATCCGGTGTCATTTTGGCGCGGATACGGTCACGGGGTACACGCTGATTCACCATATACGCCAGGTAGGTATCCCAGGTTTCCAGAATGTTATCAGCGGTTAGGCTTGTATCGTCCACACCTCCGAAGCCGCTCGCCGCCTGAGCCAACGCAGAAGCCGCGTAAGCGTCCATTTCCGGCACTTTCTGGAATTCGTTGAACGTCTTTGTGATATTGGCAATATTGACGATCGGATCCTCTTGGATATCCATAGGATCCGCCAGGGTGTCCCATTCCCGATCCATTCTCATGGTAAGAATCTGCTCGGAGGTGTTGAAATTGCGATTAAAAGTTCCGGTAATCTGATCGCGGTTTACCGCTCTTGCGCCGCTGGTGGTCATGCTTTGAACAGCCACAGCTTTCCCGCTGACCGGCTTATAGGTGGCGCTGTTCGGGCTTCCGTAGAGGTCAGAGAAATAAGACCAATACGGATAAGCGTTTGCCATTGCCTTAGAGTATTCGGTCGCGTAGTTTAATTCTAACTGTGTAAATGCCATAATAATTTTCCTTTCTTATTTCTTGTTCAGGCCCCACACATCTTCAAAGGTTGATCCGGTTTTTCCGCTCGGCATCTGTCCTTTGACCTCTGCTCCGAATTGTGGGGAAGAGGGTGGCGGTGCAGGTTCTGTCGGGTTAAAATATTCTTCGTATTTTTCCGCGACTGTTTTTAACTGCTCGGCGATTGCGGGAGCGTTTTCCCCGCGTTCGAGCATCTTATAGACAGTTTCACGGAATTTGGGCTTCACCGACGAAAAATCATCACCGCCTAAAGCGCGAAGCATGTCGCGCTCCTCCGCTACGGCCTTATATTCGTCGGTTTCTTTGACCTTCACATTTTGCAGAGCATTTTTTTGAGCATCTGCCAGCGCCAGGTCAATTTTTTCCTGTAATTCTGATTTCGGGATAAAGTCCGACATGCTGGTACCGTGCAACGCCATAACTTTATCAACCTGTTCCTCGCTGAGACCAAGAGCTCCTAGTGATCTTCTTGTAAATGCCATAAAATACATTCCTTTCTTTAACGCCTAAGAACGACAGGCGGATTGCATCGCAGTTTAACGCCGTGCTGCGGGGGCGAAATGGGTATAAAAATAGCGCCCCGCAATAACTGCAAGACGCTTTTTTATAGTTAGTTTTGGTCATACCCGTTGTTAGCGATATCCTCTGCCTCCTGTACGATTTGATCAGCATTAGCCAATACACTTCCATATATTGCGTCGCTTGAATATTTGCCGCCATTACCGCTTTATCCGCAAAAGTGCAATTATGATACCCGGTGATTACTTCACCGTTTGTTTTATCGATTGCTGCAATCGCTATCTTATCTATCTGATGATTTTCTATGAAGCTTAAGGATTCCGCTAACCATTGAGCATAAGGCTGACTACTGATTACAAGTGTTTTGATTACTATCACGCTCCGTTTGGTTCACATCTGACCAATCGATATATCCTGAACCATAATCAAAGGCTATTTTCGGCGTTTCCATGCTGGTGAGTTCTATTCTGATCCCACAAATGCCATCGCCTATTTTTTGCCCGTTAATGCGGATCTCGGTTTGATAGCCATACCGAGAGGTGTCCAGATCAATCAGATTTTTAATCATCGTCATACTCCACATTGCCTCCGTGCGCGTGTTCGCCAATTGCTGCGGCTAATTTAAAGTTGGCTTCTTTGTTCCACTCATACTCATATTCTTGGAGTTTGTTGGCTACAGAGGCGGGAACCTCCGCTTCTGCTGCTGCATCATGCCGGCCACGCTTCGGAAGTACCCGAGAATCAACCGAAAGCTTTCTTCCGGTCCTCTCGCTGAACCGCCAAGCAGTCGTTGGAAAACTCCAGGACGGATTCTTTAATACCCGGTTCCAAATAGCCTAAAGCGATTCCGGTTTCCACGAGATCATCGATTTGGTCAGAAACCTCCTCATACCATTTCCCGATCTGCTTGTGGTTAGCGAACCAAGCATCGTCTTTTATCAGGTTCCTGTGCAGTGTGGTAAGGTTATGATACAGGATTTTCAGATAAGCTATGAGACGCTGAAATTCATTCATTATTCCACCTTCTTTCTCTGACGGGGTTTTCCAGCCGTTTTTTTAATCTGGGGATTCTTATATTCCTTGTATTGCTCAGCGTTCAAAACAAGGCCGCAGCGCCTGCATTTAATATGCTGAGCGGTTCCGATAAAGTCGTGGTTACATTCTGCCATACGATCACCTCTTTCAATTAAAAAATTGGCATGAAAAAACCACCCTGTTCTATTTGGGTGGTTTATCCGTTGATTGCTTTTTTCAGTGTGCCTTGCTCGTCATCTTCAACAATTTCAAATTTTCCCCTTATGTTTGGATCGCAAACCGGGCCGGGTTCCGTTGGGGAATACAGGTAATCTTCTCCACTATCGTCAATAAGGCGAAAGGCGCCGGTTAATTCATCTACTTCCAGTATTTCATATACGCCGTTATTTGTTAGACCGTCAATGCCAAAGCTGGGTCCTTTGTACCTTACTTTCAAGCCCGTTTCACTCCTTTCACTTTTACTTCTCCGCTTGGGACGCCACCGGTGTTTTCATACCAATGTATTTCATAACGGAAATTATCGGTAATAGTGACACCGGACTTTTTCTGCCATCCGTTCGCATCCCCAAAACTTGGGTACTTGCTTACCAGCCTTTGGATATCTTTGATTGGTGAACTTGTACCTGCTCCGGCGATTGCTACAACCGATGATAGTTCAGTCCCTTTTGGAACTACAGCATGTATATTTGGCAGATTTACGTTTGCAGTCTGCTTCAAGGTCTCATTTGGTAGCTTTATCACCTTCGGAAGACCAGATGAAGATATATCATTTTGGTAGCTTCCGCTTTTGACAGCAAAAATATTTTTATCCCGCTTCCGGTTTATCGACGTTACTTTCCCGCTTATGCTCTTATTATAGTCAAAAACCTGTGTCCGATCAAGCCTTTTCGTGCGTCCTGTCTTTTTGCAAAATGCATTGTAATCAGCCTGTTTTTCCCTAATTTTCACAGCTTCTTTTTCAAAGCCTTCTTTGTCTCCGGCTGCTTCCATCATGGCGGCTTTTTGCTTGGAATAGCGGATTTCTCTTTCCAGCCTGCGCTGCTCCTGGGATTCCGCATATACCTTGTCATTTTCTTCCTTGTCCTGTTCCGGCCTGTCGCGCGGAATGGATACGCCCGGAATCATGGTGATCGGGTGATGCCCGCAGTTGATCCCAAACAATCCGGCCGGTTTTCCATAGCTTGTAGAAGAGATAGGGGAGTAGCGGTGGCGTTTTCCCTCGCCGTCCGTAAAGGTTCCGCTTTTGTTGTTCCATGAAAAATAACGGCCCTGATACGGATAACACAGCGGACGGGCGCCGGAGTGCCTTGATACCCGGAAGATATCGACCCCATAGTCCTCCTGTCTGATTTTGACGGCTTCAATAGCTGTGTTGTGTACTGTGGTGCGAATATCCATATTGACATAAGCTTCCGGTGACCATTTCCGCCCGATGCGGTCATAAAATCCGGTGATGCCCTCTTTATGTATTTGTGACAGCGCCTGTCTTAAAGCCTGCTGGCGGCTTTCTGTCCCCGTTATCACTTTCCCGGTGGCAATATTCAAAACCTCCTGCGCCGCTTTCATTTGGCGTTCAATATTAACCGTGTTTGTAATCACCTTCCGGTATTGGGCAAGCGTGCTTTCCAGCATAGTGGTGTTGACAAGGTTCAGCTTATCCATTGCCTGCTGCTCATAGGCGTTTAAGGCTTGCACAATGCTTTGGCTGGCTATCACGTTATCCGCGGCAGCGTTTTGTATAGCGCCTTTTTGCACGGCTTTTTTTAACTCCGGCTCTATGTCTTTTGTCGCCATGTATACGGCGTTTTCTAAAGCGGCAGTGATCAGTTCTTTATTTTGCCCGGTAAGGGAAGCGATAATCTCAATGCTCTCTTTATTGAGCTGTCCCAGTTCGGCAAGCTTTCGGATCTCCCACTGCTCTGTGGAAAGCGAGTGGCCGGAATTGAAATGCTTTCCCATATTAATCAAAAGCGCGTCTACAATATTGCTGTAAACCTGCTCAACCGGCTCCGAAAGCTTTAGAATCTCATTAGGGGTTAATCTGGCCATTTACACACCCCCCTGTTAGGATTCATCTTCCGCCGCTTCCTCGTCATCTTCCTTGGCTTCCGGTTCCTCATTTGGATTTATGGAATTGGCTTCCTGCCCGGCTTGCTCTGCCATGTCGACCATATCCGCGGATATAGAGGATTCCTTTTCGATTTCCATCAGCTCCTGCACAGCCTCCTCCTCGGTATATCCCAGCTTTTCCACCATAAAACGCTTCTTGCTCATAAGGCCGTTGCCTATCAGCAAGATTCCCTCGTTGATGTTGGTCTGCCGGTCCTGAAGAATAGAATCGTCAAAAACAACCTTGGTTTCCCAGCCCTGTGAAGCCAGCGCTTTAATGCTGTACCCGTTCCACTTCATGTCATAGAGGGAAGCGATCTGGACAATGGCGTCAATGATTTTGGCGATTGCCGTCTTGACTTGCAGCTGGTGGCCTTTGATAGTCTTATAGGTCTTGCTGTTTTCGCTGATCACTTCGGTAGCGGTTTTTAAGCCTGTCGCTCTGTCAAAGGTGAAGGTACCGGCGGAAAATCCAACCTGTAAGCACAAAATAGACAAGAAAGCGTTTATCGCTCTCTCGTGTTCGTCAACACGCAGTTCAATGCTGTTGTCCTGTATTTTTAAAGAATCAGGACTATCCGTGGAGAGCGCTTCATAGGCTTCGTCAGAGGCGTCAAAATAGCGCCGCATTTCTCCGGTTTGCGGGTCGATTACCGTCCGGATACATTGAGCTGGAACGATAATTCTTTTTTTACCAAGACGGAACTCCCGAATAAAGCTGTCGTAACAAATATCTAACGCCTTGAGGTCGAAAGAGCGTTTGCGTAAATCGATACGCCAAGGGGAGAGTTATCATCAATGTTATTGGCAACAGCGGTTCGGTAATAAGCGAATAGGGAAGTGGTTAATCCCTGCATAGAGGTGTTTTCGTTCAGAAACGGATAAATCTCATTAAGGGGGTAGCGAAATCCTAGAATATCCTGTGATTCCGTCATTCCTGGATTCGGCTGCTTATATTCAGTGCGAAACGCCTCATTGCTTATATAGTAGGTTAACCCGTCCCATTTATGCCATTCCAACCGGGTATAATAATAGCCGTCCTTTGCCTCACGGCTGATAAATACGCCGTCCGTAACCTGGGCGTTATCCCAGGCAGTAGGGACGAACTGATCCGCCATGCAGAAACCCAGCCGTATCCCTCCGCTTTCGGGGATTTCATTTCCCGCGCTGTCCCGTTTAACCTCGTACCATGCCTTAATAGCGCCGCCGCCTAATGCGAGCACCTGTTCAATATGTTCCTGCATTTTTGTCCAAAATCCGTTTTTTGTTAAAACATCATGGACAAACTCTTCCAGCGGCTGTTCCTCACTGTCCGATTGACTAACATGCACCTCACATTGTTCGCTCCAGATCAGCCGGCTAGTTCAGAGCTTACAGCTTTTGCGACGTCCATTCTTTCCAGGTTGCGCCGGTTTCTCGGATTTTCAATGGTAGGAGCCAGTATCCTGTGCCAAGGGCTGTAAAATCCTTGTACAAATACTTCCAGATAAAAATACCGAAATAGTAAAATTGATTGAAAGCAGGTACGCCTCCAACCTCGAAGATATCTTTGAATTCTTTTGACAAGCCTGTTTCAGCTCCGGTTTTCTGCATCCAGTTTTTCACCCTCTCTTTTAGTTTTTCCAGCATTGGCTCACCGCCTTATATAACATAGTTTTATAGAAGTAATTATGAGCATAACGGGTTTCGTCCATCGCGTGATTGTATGCGTCAACGGGATTGCCGTTGTTATCTACGCAATACATTCCGATCTCCTTTAAAAAATCCAGATGCCCAAACCTGTCGTTTTCAACGAGATAGAAGCGCCCGTCTGAAATACTGCTTTGCAGATATTCAATACCAACCTCAATCCCTTTTCTGGCGCCCTTAATGTCCCTGGCATTGTTATCCGCGCGGTCTGTATAATAACCGAGCAGATCAAATTCAGCGCGCAATGCTTTGCAGGCTGGATCTATCTTAATACTGGATTCCCTCATACCCGTAAGCTGGCGGCAGTAGGGGATAAAGCTGCCGCAGATTTCACGGGCCTGTACCGACATTGCTTTTGTAACTCCAATATCCGCCCCGGAATAATACCACCCAGCAACACGGTATAGTTTAAACTGGTTCTGCATGGTGCGGGTCACCACGTAGCAGCCAATCGAAGTAGCGTCCGAGAGGCCACCGTCACCAGCGAAATACATTTCGATTTTGCTTTCGCTGTCCGGAATATAACTGAGGATATGGCGCTGCGGGTCAAACATGGAATAAATAACCCCTTGCGGGATACACCGCTCTCCGAGCCAGTCGCGTTTGTATAAATAGGGATTCTTTAAACAGGTTTTTCGGATTTCTTCCTTTCTTCCGGGGTAATAATGGGATTGTCGTCTATGGTCCAGTGTGTCCATTTGGTGTCCTGTATGTTGAACACCTCAGAGATTACTGGGTGGCTGGGAGCAGGAGGGTTTAAATCAGCGATATGCCATCTTATCCTGGAGGCGTAAGTGCGGCGGAAAGCTTCCTGTATTGCGTCGATATGCAGAAGATTGATTTCGCAGAAGTATACGCTTCCTAAAGACATTCCGGTGAATGATTTATGGCTGTCCGCTTTACCGGCACCTTTGTAGTAAACGCGTTTTATTCCTTTCATCGTCTCGATTTCCAGATGATCTCCAAAATCATCATGCTTCATTCTGGAAATTCCGTTAAAAATATGAAGCAGTCCGAAGCCGTCACAGTCCATTACCAGCTTAAAAGCTTGTTCTTGGTTATATGCTAAAACCATATGGTTTAGGTCCGGGGTGTTCCAAAGATACCAAGCAAAGCGGGAAACGCTGACGGTTGTTTTTCCTGACCTCGGCGTCCCCTCATTAACTTCTAAGCAATGAGAATAAGGAGCGTTTAAAATCTTCTGTTGCTTTTGCCCCCACACTATTTCTTTACTCAACTTTGAACCCTCCAGCTGCTTTCGCTATGGCTTCAAAGAGGGAAGTATCAGACTGTTTCTGCGCGTCTTTTGTAAATTTGTCAATAACGATGCCCAGCGATGTAGCAATGCTCTGAATACTTGCCCGTTGAAGTTTATCAGAGTTTTGAAGCTCAGAAAGATAAAGGGAAATAATGCTGCACACATCATCTTTTTTCTTGTCCATAAACTCAAGAATATCAGCGGTATTCTGCTCTTTTTTTTGTTCCGCTTTTTTCACGGTTTCAGGATCGCTGACCACTACTCTTTTAACTGTATCAAAAGATACTTTGTGTTTTCTTGCAACTTGCGAATAATTCCCACATTCCGCATAATCCGCAATGATCTTTTTCTTTTCTCTATCGGTTAAATGTTTCGCCATACCACCACCACAATTTCAAGATAAATAGAAAGACCGCAAAGCCGTTAAGCCTGCGGTCCTTAGGAAAGTAGGTCAATGAACCTTGTACACTTTTCTATGATCTTATTATATCCCATGTTTTTGAAAAAACTTCCCCTCTTTTTCCCATCAGCATTCCATAATTCCGTACATGGTAACAGTAAAATAATAAAGTGCTTCATCTTTTATTCTGTATACTTGAGAAGTTTCAATGTGATATTTTTCCATCAGCTTTCCACGTGTCCGTCGTGGCGGTCTATGTAAAACTCTGTGAGAAAGTCTTTTTGTACCTCAGTTATTCCGTCCAGCCCTTTCTCGATGAGTGCGACAATCCGCCGGGTCGCGGAGTAGGCCAGGGATAAGCGCTTAGTTTTCACAATATTATCAATCCAACGATCTTCAGTTTTACTCCCGCCGCCTTTCACTGGCTCAGAA
>ENA-OQLB01000208-OQLB01000208.1-human-gut-metagenome-genome-assembly--contig:-NODE-208-length-35148-cov-6.859998_pt1 | contig 35148 bp, 44 predicted proteins | sample MGYA00242656_ERZ504813 | MGnify/ENA primary metagenome ERZ504813 (study PRJEB26092, sample SAMD00036388) | human gut metagenome | host: Homo sapiens | study: EMG produced TPA metagenomics assembly of... | reverse complement strand
TTGCAAACGTACCCCTCTGTTAGATACCGAGGGGTTTTACCTGCTGGCGTGGCTTACGCCACACCAGCAACGGCTAGTCCGTGCCGTCGCCTTTCGCTTCGCACGTCGCCGTCCCGTCCTGCCTTGCGTTATTCGATTACCAGCGTGAACGCTTCTGGATCATCAACAATGTTGTATGAACCGAGCGTGTCCGCTGTCTGTGTATATCGGAAATGAAACAAAGGCTTTTGTCCTTTCATGGAAAAACGGGAACGGTACACCGTACCATATAAAGCGTTGGGCTTTGCCACATCATAGCTGAACAGAGTAGAAGCAAAATCATTCTCCCTGCATTTTTTGATGATTTCCTCTGCACACTTTTCTTTATCTGTAATGATAAGACGGTTGAGCGTAAAGGTAACGTGTTCTTCATGGAAATTTTCTGATGAAGTCCCCATACTTCCTACTACATCAATCTCACGTCCCCATTGCAGATAGGAAACCGCCACTCCCAGCACAAAAAGTACCGTGATTGTTATTATTTTTCTCTTTTTGCACATACTGTTACTGTCCTTTCTTGTAGGGTGTATTATAATACAGTCTACGGTAATACATCTTATTTATCAATACAGTTGTATCTTATAATTCAAAGAAAAGACGAGGTACAGCGTATGCAGGTATATATTGATTTTAGAAAATCTTTTGAAAGAGAAGAATATCAGCAAAAACAAAGTCTGTGAAGCGTGTAAATTACAGCGGACACAGCTTAATAACTATTGCAAGAACAAAGTTTCCAGAATTGACCTTACAATCCTTGCAAAGCTCTGTGATTTTCTGGAATGTTCCCCAAACGACATATTGAAATTGAAGTAGGACTGTCAGCTTTCGTTGCTTGCAGTCCTTTTTTCTTCCAGCCTGCCGATTTCTTGTAGAAAATCATGTCCTTTCGGGACTAAAGGCGTGTAAAATTCACTTATAACACTTGTTCCCACATCACAATAGCCACGCCCCTTGATACGCTTCTGAAAAAACTGCTTTTTCACATCTGAACCGAACAGCATACCGTAACCTAATTCGCTGATACGCCCCAATCCCACACGGAAATTGAAGTTATCTCTGATACCGTCCGAGAAATATTTTGCGTCTGGACGCTGACAGGCAACGATAAGGAAATAACCTGCTTGTCGTCCTAACATGACGATTTTCTTTAACTGGCTAAGTAGGCTCACGCTTTCTTTTGTCCCCAGCATTTCAAAAAATGCCACATATTCATCAAAGATAAGAAAGCAGGGTGGCAGTCCCAAATAGGCGTAGTTTTCGCCCGTCTTATAGTTCGGGTGTCGCTTCATTTCCTCGCTTCGCTGTACCATGCCTCATAAAAGGCATTGACGCAATCAATCATTTCTTCTTTGGTGTGATACACATTTCCCATAACTGTCCCCAAGTCTGCTAAGTCCGCATTTTTCGGGTCTAAGACGTAAAGGACAGCGTTGGTATGCAGTAGGGCTTCAATGAGCGTCAGCAGAAAATAAGTTTTACCGCCACCCGTCCCACCAGCGATAAGAGCGTGAGGGAGTGCGTCATATTCCCAGACAAGATTTTTCATCAGCCTAAGACTGCCGTTTTCTGCCCGTACTTCATCAATGGTAATACGGTTCGCTATCATATCATAAAGCAGGGTATATTCGATATAGCCGTCGTGCAGGGTCTTGTCGGTCAGTTCACAATACAAGCCACTTTCCAATTTATCCTCTAACCGTAAAAGCTGGTCTTGATATTTCCCCAGCGTAATTTCACAGCGGATATGAAGCAGTCCCTTTTCCATTTGATAATAAATCTTTGGAAACCAGACGATTTTTTCCCTTGATCTGCTTTGCCGGTCAGTAAAAAAACCGCTGTCTTGTACGGTATCGGCTTCATACCACTTATTTTCCAGTACCATTCTTGCCAGCTTTTGACGGTGCAGGAGCTTCTTGAAACTGTCGTAACAGAAGCGGTAATATAGAAAAGCGACCAATGCACAAACACCCGTCGCTATCAATATGGTTATGAAGTTGTAAGGGGAGAGCGTCAAGCCGTTTTCTAACAAGCTGAAATGCTCCCAATCAGTACGCATAAGCTGTTTGATATTGAGTAGCAAAAGAACCGCCACGAATACCACCAGAAGCATCCCTATGGAAAAGTGGTAGACAAGGTGCTTGTCGCTGGCTCTGATACGGTGTCCTTTATTCCAAATCTTACGCATAAATCAATCACTCCTTTCTGGGTACGAAAAAAGCAGTCAATCCTAAGACTAACTGCTTTGTGTGTATGGATATGAAGTTTTGCAAATGGGAATTTTATATTACTTTTAATGCAATTTCTAGTATCAACGAAAAAATACAAATTGATAAAATAATGATAACTATTTCAACATTTCCTAGTGATATAAAACATTGAAAAATCAGCATAATTCCTACTAATAATATAGCTGTTCCCTCAATTCTTGAATGTAGCTTTATGTTTTTTACCCCATTATATCTTTTGATAAGGGGCAATTTACCTTTGATAATACTGAATACCCCTAAAACCACCATTATATTACCTAGTATTAGCCCTATCATATTTACCACCTTTTCTAAATCTTTAATTTTCAGTTCTATAAATCGAAATTTTCTTGTTTAAATTTATCTTTGAAAAAGCCAATTAAAATTAAAGCAATACCAAGAATTGCAACTGGTATATAAATAATATTAGGTATATGATAAACAAATCTATCAATTCCAGACATAGCAATATAAATAATTATTCCCACACAAATTAAAATGTTTTTATCTTTCATAGCTGGTCTCCTTTACACCTTATTATTTGTCCGTTTCTTCATACCCATATTATAACAGTTCCATATATCCGCTACAATGAAAATCTATTCAGTAAGCCTATTTTTTCGGCTGTCCCTGCGGTGTATGGTTCTGTGGACTGCCTGCGTTCTGATTGCCTTTATTTTTCAACACAATATTCTCTGCCTTTACATACCAGTCCACATCTGCACCCGTATAAGTCTTTCGTGATACCGTATCGGCTACTGGATTGACAAGCTCCACAACTGCATTGTACGGAAATTCCCTTAACGGTACTTCTGGCGGTACAGACACGGGGATAATTCCACCATGCAGACTGCACTTCAAATCATAGATACGCTTTTTAAGCTGGGTACTCGGTGTCCCGTCCTCATTCTGCAAGAACACATCACGCACCGCTGTAAATTTTAATTCTCCAAATGTTTTCTCTTTGTCAATAACAAACCCGTTTGATAATCTCATAAATTCTTCACTCCTTTACTTTTCTTCAACTGCTACAATATCATCAGCAAGCAACACATAATCGGTATGTCCCATATCCCCGATTGCGTAACCTCTGCCATATAACTTCGGATTGACAAGTTTTACTTTCTGCTCATACTTGAACTTCTTTTCGCCAGCCTGCACGGGAATTTCCACGACAACATTTTCCCCTCTCTGCACATCTGAATAAAGGTTGTAGCTTCTTCTTGCGAAACTCTACGGTTATCTTTATCTCTGTCAAAAACATGGTCGCTTTCGCCTGCAAATTCAAGAGTTCCAAAAGACTGTGCCATATCTGGCACGACATATTTCATTTCCATATTGTTTTACCTCGTTTCTTTCTATTTTTGATAAATTGATTGTGATTTCTTATTCTGGCAGTTTGGGAAGTACCAGCAATCCCACAGATAGTAAAGGGTAAAATCAATGCTTCGCACCCTTGACTATCCGTGTTCTTGCAGGTCGTAAGCAGACAAGCAGAATAAGCAAAGTCTGCCGTTTGACAGCTTCGGCGGAGAGCGTGATTTTTCTTTCCTCATACCGTTACCGCCTTATGATTTCTTCATTTTACGGCGTTTGTAGAAGAAGATACCTGCCAGTCCAGCACCAGAAGTCATAAGAAGTGCAAGCAGTCCGTAAAGGTTGGTGTTATCGCCCGTTTTGGGACTGTCGCTCGGTCTGCTAGGCTTTTCTGGTGTCTGTGGTGTTTCGGGTTCTTCTGGGACTTCTGGTTTTTCCTTAAAGGTAATCGTCTGTCCCTTGTCCTCAATGTCCTTATGCTCGGTAACTTTCTTCGGCTCGTCTGGATTGCTTAAATCGTACAATTCTTCAAAAGTTACAAGCTGTTTGCCGTCAAGGGAAGTAGCGTCAAAGGTAAAAGCAACTTCCACTTTCATAGTTTCGCTGTCAGCAGTAAAGGTATAATCACTTTCCACACGTTTTCCATTGATAAGAAGCTCGGCGTTTTCTTCTTTCAACATCTGCCAGCCCACAAGTTTGTACTGTGTACCGACTTCTAAGCCCTCTAAAGTTACGGTATCAATGATTGTTACCTCTTTTCCAGCTTCAATCTCTTTGTTGCCGTCCTTGTCGGTAGCAGTCGTATGAATTTTGATGATACGCTCTGTGATAAGTACGGTTTGCCCGTCGTCCTCAATGTCCTTGTGTTCTGCAACTTTCACGGGTTCGTCTGGATTGCTGAAATCATACAATTCTTCAAAAGTAACAAGGTTTTTGCCACCTAAAGCAGACGCATTGAATGTATAAGAAATTTCTACTTTCATTTCTTTATCATCAGCGACAAAAGTATAGTCATTTTCCACACGTTTTCCGTCAATGATAAGCTCGGCATTTTCTTCTTTTAACATCTGCCAGCCTTTCAACTGATACTTTGTGCCTTTTGTAAGTCCGTCTAATTTGACAGTATCAACGATTGTTACCTCTTTTCCTGCAAGGATAGTCTTTTTGCCGTCCTTACTGGCCGCTGTGGTATAAATAGAGATTTTTTTTTCGTATTCATCAGTCAGCGTTCCTAAATCAATCACAAGATTATTTCTTGATACCACGATTTCAAAAGGTGGGATAAGTTCAAAGCCTTTGTTACTATCAGAGCGTAATTCTTCAATGATATAGGTATCATAAGGTAATGCACCCTTGCTGTCGTCTGGTTCAGAAGTTCCAAACCACACACCGTCCTCGCTGGTCTTTCCTGCGTTGGTATTGTGCTTATGAGAAGCCCAGTCAGCAGAAGTGGAGAATTGCCCGTTATCATCAGTTACCACTACATGATTTTCGCCCGTTGTCTTGCTTGTGATCCTAAAGGGAATATCAGCAAGACGCTTGTGTGTGCCTGCACCGATTTTTACACCCTCAATATCCCCACGCTTAATCTGATTGTAGATAGAATGGGCTTCGTCGGTTAAGTCCACGATTTTTCCATTTTCTGTGATTGTAAAATCAATCGGTTTTGCACCGTCAGTTAAGTAACCGTCGGGAGCTTCACTTTCAACGATACGGAAATTTCCGTAAGGTAAAAGGTCGGAAGAAGTAGAAGCGACACCCTCAATATCGGTACGAATTGTCTTTACCACTTCATTTTTCTTGTATAACTTGCCCTCAACCAATACCGCATTATCATTTAAGGAAATGATGTCAAAAGCAGTATCTTTCAAGGTAGCACTTCCTTGTGGCTTTGTATTGCCCGTTTCTAAATCTCGTTTCTGAATTTTCACACCGCCACGGATAACCTTGTCAGATACGGAAAACTGGTTACTTCCAGATAGTACGGCAAGGTCGCCGTCCTCGGTAATCTGTGTTACATATAAGCCTTTTATCTGTTCGGACTTATCGCCAGCCTGCATATATGCACCGTCTAACAAGTAGCCGTTTGGAGCTTTTGTTTCCTCAACGGTTAGTGTCCCAAGTGGAAGAACGGCTTTGCCTCCTGCATATAGAAGCTGTCGCCAGACACCTTGTATGCGTCCGCTAATTTTGTGATGTAGTGAGTTGTCCCGTCGCTGTCTGTTTCAGCGATTGTCTTTGTAACCCATGTACGATTAGCTTCGGCAGGGAGATTGTCTTTATTATAGAAGCCAGCATAATACTTCCATGTAAATTCCGCACCTGCTAAAGAAGCGTTCCCCTGCGGATTGTCTTTCTGTGTTTCCATATCTATTTTGAAAAGCTCAATCAAAGTGTCTGTTACTTTTGGTGTATCTGATACTTTCAAGGTTGCTGTTTCGCCAGCTTTGATTGTCAATGAATAGATTGTTTTATCCACTTTATATCCTGCTGGTGCGGATAATTCCTTGATATAGACTGTGCCAGCCGTTACCTCTGCAACATCTGTATTTCCGTTTTCATCAGTCGTAAGGGTGGCAAGCTGTTTCGTGCAGTCCTTATCAGAAAAGACACCGTATGTTGCACCAGCAACAGAGTAATTCCCGTTACCGTCTGTAATGCTGGTATTACTGGAAGTCTTTTGCAGTTTCGCATTTCCAACATTCAGTTTCGCCCAGAATTGTCCCAATTCCTGCCCCTCGCCAGATAGATATAACCGCCACATTCATAGCGTCCTTTATTTTCTTTGACAAAGGCTTTCGCACCAGAGAAAACTTCGTCCTGCGTAGCCTTTGGAATTTCATCATAAGAAGCTCGCACGTTATCACATTGCCAGCCAAGATGTACGCTCAATTTCTGCCAGACAACACATTGTTCCAACAGATAGACTTGTTTATAGTTCAATTCCTTGTGAGCTTCGCCATACTGTTTGACATACTCTAAGGATAACGCCACATCTGAAATCTGGTCGGCACTCATGCGTGAGCTTGCGTCAGCTCTGGTCTTATAGCCGTTCTTAAAATCTGTATTGATGTCAATACAATAGGCAGTTTCGCCCTCGACTTTCATATAGCCCTCATTGAATGTCGAACCAATAGAACCGTCATTCATTACTTTTTCAATGATACCGACACGTTCTGCACTTTCCGTCCAGTATTGCTTGCTTTCTGCATGAACGGGTGTAGTCGGTAAAGCAGTAACGACAGTTGCAAGAGCTAAGAAGCCCGTACACAATCGTTTCCATGTCTTTTTCATAAATCTAATGCTCCTTTCATTTTGGGTATAAAAATAGACGCTCATTTCTGAACGTCTACATTATTGAAAGGCTTGTCCTCTCACACATATTTTATTTTAATAGGTACAACAGTTGCCTTTCTCCTTGTATTTTCGTTGTTTTCATTACTTGCGTTATCTACAACCCCCATGACCTGCATCAAGCATGATAGAATAAGACATATAATCACCTCATTATTTTGTGCTTCTATATATTATATGAAAGCGCGCATTGCCTGTGAAACGTCAAAAATGCCGCTGCGATAATGCAGCCGACATTTCAAAAAGTTCTATTCATGTGAGTGTTTGTCAGTTTCAGAAGGATCTGAATTCTCTTCATCCGCTTCTTCCTCTGTATCTGCTCTTTCAGGAAGATAAACATGTACCGTTTCTACGCGGTTCTTATCCAACTTCTCGACCACCAGACGAATTCCATCTTCAGTGACAACTTCATCACCCATCTGAGGTAAACGGTCCAGATGTTCGATGATCAGTCCTCCGAGAGAATCATAATCTTCAGAGTTAAGTTCTGTATGTAAGTGATCGTTCACATCATCCAGACTCATGGACCTTCGATAATATATTCATGATCAGAAATCTCTTTGATCAGTTCATCTTCATTCTCATCATATTCATCATGAATCTCACCAACAATCTCTTCCAGAATGTCTTCCAAAGTGATGAGTCCTGCCATCTCACCGTACTCATCCAGAACAATTGCAATATTAAAAGTAGAATCTCTCATCTCTACAAGAAGTTCAGAGATATCTTTGAACTCATAAGTGAAATGAGGTTTTCTTAAGAAATCCCGGATATTGAACGGCGTATCATGATCATAAAGAAGCAAATCCTTCATGTTAATAATACCGACAACGTTATCCTGTGTCTCTTCGTAAACAGGAAGTCTTGTGAATTTGTCTTCACGGAAAATATCAATCAATTCATCGAAGGTACTATTGACATCAGCAAATGTAACATGTACGCGAGGAACCATAATATCTTTCGCCTTGCATCGCCGAGATCGAATACATTGTAGATCATCTCTTTTTCATCAGACTCGATTACACCATCCTCATGGCTGACATCTACAATTGTACGAAGCTCTTCTTCTGTCATAGCTTTGTTCGCTGCATCCGGGTCTACGCGAAGGATCAGCATGATTCCACGGGAAAACAAGTTAATGATGAAAATAACCGGAGTCATGACCGTCATAAAAAACTTGATGACCGGAATATAACGAAGCGTAAGTTTCTCAGCGTTGATCGTTGCATAATTCTTCGGTGTAATCTCTCCAAATACAAGGATTGCCACTGTCAGAATCAGTGTAGCGATGCTGACCATGTATCCGCCAAATGAATAAGCAAGGGTTGTGGCAAGAGAAGATGCTGAAACATTCACAATATTATTACCGATCAGGATTGCACTGAGCATCTTTGCTGTGTGATTCTCTGTGATATCAAGAGCTAGAGCCGCCCGTTTGTTCCCACCGTCTGCGAGAGAACGGAGTTTAATCTTGTTCACTGACATCAGCGCAGTCTCGGTTGATGAAAAAATGATGAAACAATAGTAAAATTAACAGTATAATTAATAGGTACGTGTCACCTGCGTCCACTTTAAATATTCACTCCTTTGATTAAAAAATGTGCCTCTAAAGAGGCTTGGTTAATTTTAGATATACGCATTCATTATACATGGTTTATTAGTGTTTGGCAAGGCAATATACTTTACTTTATGAAGTGGGTGGTGTATGATGTTGATGACTGATAAGAATATTTAATACTATTATATAGAAGAAACGGAGTATAGATATGGAATTATACAATAGATTGTGCACTATTACAAAACAGGAAAATGTAATGAAAGATGAGCCGATGAAGAAACATACAACATTTCGTATTGGTGGTCCGGCAGATTATTTCGTGACACCTGAATCAAAGGAAGAGATCCAGGCAATTGTTGAGTTATGCAAAAAGGAGGAAATCCCATATTCAGTGATTGGAAACGGAAGTAATCTTCTTGTTGGAGATAAGGGATATCGTGGCGTAATTCTTCAGATTTTTAAGAAAATGAATCAGATCAGGGTAGAAGAGAACAAGATTTATGCCGGTGCGGGCGCACTTCTGTCGAAGATCGCGGCAACAGCACTGTCAGAATCTCTGACAGGTTTTGAATTTGCTGCCGGGATTCCGGGAACATTAGGCGGAGCGTTCGCATGAATGCGGGTGCATACGGTGGAGAGATGAAGCAGGTTCTTGAGAGCGTGAAAGTGATGACAGCAGATGGCGGATTCCTTACGATTCCTGTAGAAGAGATGGGACTTGCTTACCGGACAAGTGTGGTAGAACAGAAGAATTATATTGTTCTTGAAGCAGTGATTTCTCTTGAAAAAGGAAATCCGGAGAAAATTAAAGAAGTGATGGATGATCTGAAAGAAAAAAGAGTGACAAAGCAGCCATTAGAGTATGCAAGTGCAGGAAGTACATTTAAGCGTCCGGAAGGATATTTCGCAGGAAAACTGATCGGAGATGCAGGACTTCGCGGATTCAGGGTCGGAGATGCACAGGTCTCTGAAAAGCATTGCGGTTTCGTGATCAACAGAGGGAATGCAAGCGCAGCAGAGGTTATGGAACTGATGCGTCAGGTAGAAGATAAAGTAGAAGAAAATTCAGGAGTCCGTCTGGAAGCGGAAGTAAGAAGAATAGGAGAGTTTTGATATGCGTTTTGTTATCGTAACAGGGATGTCAGGAGCGGGAAAATCAACAGCACTTAAGATGCTTGAGGATATGGGATATTTCTGTGTGGACAATCTGCCGATCGCAATGTTTCCTGGATTTGTGCAGATGATCGAGAATTCAGAAACTTCAATGAAGAAAGTGGCATTGGGAGTCGATGTGCGAAGCGGACAGGATATTTCTGGATTAGAGAAAGACCTTGAGCAAATGGACGAAAAGGGGATCAAATATGAGATTCTGTTTCTGGACGCAAAGGATTCTGTACTTGTAAAGCGATACAAAGAAACGAGAAGACAGCACCCTCTGAGCGGGTCGGGACGTGTGGATACCGGTATTGCGAAAGAACGTGAGAAGACCGCATTTTTGAAAATGAAGGCAACGTATATTCTTGATACAAGTAAGATGCTGACGAGAGAATTGAAGATTGAACTTGAGAAGATTTTTGTGAAAGGTGAGAGTTTTTGCAACCTCTATATCACAGTAATGTCCTTTGGTTTTAAATACGGAATTCCGCAGGACGCAGACCTTGTATTCGATGTGCGTTTTCTTCCGAATCCGTACTATATTGATACATTGAAAGAAAAAACAGGAAATGATCCGGAAGTCCAGGATTATGTCATGCAGAATGACAAGGGACCGATTTTCCTTGAAAAATTAAAAGACATGGTTGAATTTCTGATTCCAAATTATATTTTGGAGGGAAAAAACCAGCTTGTGATCGCAATTGGATGTACCGGCGGAAAGCATAGATCTGTAACGCTGGCGAATGCGTTATATCACACGCTTGATACAGAGGAAAGTTATGGCGTCCGTATTGAACATCGTGATATTGGGAAGGATAGTATCACAAAGAGAAAGTAAAAGGTGGAAAATATGTCATTTTCTGGAAAAGTGAAGGAAGAGCTTGCAAGGAACATCAGTTCAGCCAGACATTGCCAGATTGCGGAACTGACGGCTTTTATTGGCATGTGCGGGACGGTTGTAATCAATAGTTTTGACCGGTGCAGTATCAAGATTCGTACAGAAAACATTTTAGTTGCAAGAAAGGTCTTTACATTAATAGAAAAAACATTTAATATAAGGAGTGATATTTCCGTTCGGAGAAATATAAAGAAGCAGACAGAGACCTATTCTGTTATCGTAAAAAAGCATGAAGATGCGATACGTATCTTACAGGCTACGAAGATGATAGGGGAACAGCAGGAGAATGCGGAAGAGTTGCATGCCGTGAATCCGATGATCGTCCAACAAGTTTGTTGTCGAAGAGCATTTCTCCGCGGAACGTTTCAGGCGTCCGGATCTATGAGTGATCCGAACAAGGCATATCATTTTGAGATTGTCTGTTCCACAGAAGAGATGGCACATCAGATCTGTGATCTGATCTGCAGTTTTTCTATGGACGCAAAGATCGTGCTCAGAAAAAAGTCGTATGTTGTTTACCTGAAAGAAGGAGCACAGATAGTAGATATTCTGAATATCATGGAGGCACATGTCTCATTAATGGAACTTGAGAATGTAAGAATTCTCAAGGAGATGAGAAATTCTGTGAACAGAAAAGTGAATTGTGAAACTGCCAATATTAATAAGACAGTATCAGCAGCAGTGAAACAGCTGGAAGATATTACATATTTGAGAGATCAGATAGGATTTGAGAATATACCGAAAGGATTAGTCGAGGTCGCTCTTGCCCGCCTCGAGCATCCGGAAGCAACATTGAAGGAACTGGGAGAATCCCTGAATCCTCCGGTTGGAAAATCGGGTATCAACCACAGACTGCGTAAGCTGAGTGAGATGGCAGACAAAGTTCGGCAAGAACAAGGAGGATTATTATGATTAAGACATCTGTTGTAGTGAAAGCAGACCCAGGGTTTGATGGACGGCCGATCGCCCTTCTCGTACAGGAAGCCAGCCAGTATGCGAGCAAAGTGTACATTCAGGTAGCCGAGAAGAACATCAATGCCAAGAGTATTATGGGTATGATGAGTCTGAATCTGATCGGAGGCGAGGAGATTACCGTTGTGACAGACGGCGAGGACGAGCAGAAAGCAGCTGAAGGCATTAAGACATTCTTTGCTAATGTATAATAACAATAAGATGGTAATTGAAGTCACAGAGAGATAACCATGTGATTACAAATGAATATAGAGGGGCTGTACTTTGAAGAGGAGTACAGCCATCTTTTTCTATGGGGGAGAGTTTGCAGCTGATGTGAACACAAATGATTTTTGAATAAGGAGGTATTTGTTTATGAAAAGAATGCTATTTGTTTACAATCCGAATTCAGGAATGGGACTTCTGAAGCCGAAACTTTCAGATGTGATCGACACATTTGTGAAGGGCGGATATGAGGTGACAGTTTATCCTACACAAAGAAGTCAGGATGCTGTAAGAAAAGTCAGTGAGTATAAAGAAGAATATGATCTCGTGGCATGTAGTGGCGGAGATGGTACATTGGATGAAGTCGTGACCGGTATGATGATGCGAGAAAATAAGACGCCAATCGGATATATTCCGGCCGGAACAACGAATGATTTTGCAAGTAGTCTGCATATTTCCAAGAATATGCTGGAGGCCGCAGATACAATTGTAACAGGAACACCATTTTCCTTTGATATCGGTCAGTTTAACGATGACTACTTCGTATATATTGCAGCCTTTGGCATTTTCACAGACGTGTCATATGAGACGAAGCAGAGTATGAAGAATATTCTTGGTCATATGGCTTATATTCTGGAAGGAACCAAGAGACTGTTCAATATTCCGTCTTATAAGATTAAAGTCACACATGACGGAGAGACGATTGAAGATGAGTTTATCTTTGGAATGGTGACAAATTCACGCTCTGTAGGAGGATTCAAAAGAATCACAGGAGAAAATGTTATTTTTGACGATGGCGTTTTTGAGGTGACACTCTTTAAAACACCAAAGAATCCAGTCGAGTTGAACGAACTGATTGGGGCAGTTGTGATGCGTCAGATTAATTCGGACAGAATATACTCCTTCAAGAGTGGTGAAGTCCGTTTTGAATCTGTTGAGGCAATTCCGTGGACGTTGGATGGAGAGTACGGCGGTACTCATGAAGAAGTTGTGATTAAAAATAAAAATCAGGCACTTCAGATTATGGTCAAGGAAGAAGCCGTAGAAGATCTGAGTGAACAGTTGGTGGAAGCAGAGGAAGTCTGAACACATAATCTGAAATATTTTCAGTGATATTTTAGAAAATCACCCCTTTTTTGAATTTTAGGTTTATTGAACAATCGCGGAAAACCGCGTAAAATCAAGAAAAAACGGCAGTTTGAAATAGAAATAAAAATTTTTTTGAAAAAATTAAAAAAAGGGGTTGCATTTTCTGAAAGCCTGGTATATAATAACTATTGTCTTGTGGCGGTAACAAAAAAGACACAGACGAAAATAAATAAGGCTCCGTGGTCAAGCGGTCAAGACGCTAGCCTCTCACGCTGGAATCAGGGGTTCGATTCCCCTCGGAGTCACTGAAAAAAGCTCGTATTTACGAGCTTTTTTTGTGCTTTGAAAATCTTTTAGTAAATCACGAATCAGAAATACAGAGTTAGCAAAAGGAGAAAAGTGCGGTTATACCGAATAAATAATTATTGGTTATATTGTACAAAAATAAGAACAATCCACAGAGGGCAGAAGAAACCCTTGTGAAAATGTTAACGATAATTGTAACTGCGTACTGTTTTTTATGCAAAACATAAGATTGTCATTTATAAATTAATACGCTATAATATAGAAGAATTCTAAATAAATAATTCCTGATGGTTTTCACGGGTGTCAGGATCTTTAAGAATTGGAGGAAAGAAATATGTTAGTATCAGCTACAGAAATGCTTCAGAAAGCAAAAGCAGGCCACTACGCAGTAGGACAGTTCAATATCAACAATCTTGAGTGGACAAAGGCTATTCTTACAACAGCACAGGAACTCAACTCACCAGTTATCCTTGGTGTATCTGAGGGTGCAGGAAAGTACATGACAGGATATAAGACTGTTGTAGGTATGGTAAACGGAATGATGGAAGAACTCGGAATCACAGTTCCGGTTGCTCTTCATCTTGACCACGGCAGCTACGAAGGATGCCTGAAATGTGTAGAAGCAGGATTCTCATCAATCATGTTTGACGGATCTCATTATCCAATCGACGAGAACGTTGAGAAGACAAAAGAACTCGTTAAGATCGCTCACGAGCACGGAATGTCAATCGAAGCAGAAGTTGGATCCATCGGTGGAGAAGAAGATGGAGTTATCGGAAGAGGTGAGTGCGCTGATCCGGAAGAGTGTAAGAGAGTAGCTGATCTGGGAATCGATTTCCTGGCAGCAGGTATCGGTAACATTCATGGTAAATATCCGGCAAACTGGGAAGGATTAAGCTTTGAGACTCTGGATGCTATTCAGCAGCGTACAGGAGCAATGCCACTCGTACTTCACGGTGGTACAGGTATCCCGGAAGATATGATCAAGAAAGCAATCTCTCTTGGAGTTGCTAAGATCAACGTTAATACAGAGTGTCAGCTTTCTTTCGCAGATGCTACACGTAAGTACATCGAAGCAGGAAAAGATCTTGAGGGTAAAGGATTTGACCCACGTAAACTTCTCAAACCAGGTGCAGACGCAATCATGGCAACAGTAAAGAGAAGATGGAGTTATTCGGACTGTCGGAAAAGCTGAGAAGAACTTTTTTAAAAAGCACTTGCGTTTTAAAGCAAGTTGAGGTATACTGACTCACGTAGACAGAACAAGGGCGTTCCAATTATAATTGGAGTGCCCTTTTTTTATCGCTTGGGAAATGATCCGCATGATTGAATCAGATTGGATGGAATAAAATCAGATCTGATCTGACTGGATCAGACGGATGATTTCCTGAGAGGTAATCTATTATGGGGTTTCCCGTAGTGTAATCGAATATTGTTCATTGCAGTGAACGGTAATCGAAGAATTAAGAGAAAAGGAAGGTATAGGGTATGAGCACAGAATTATTCAATGTAGCTGACATCTTTGGAGAAAATGTATTTAATGATACAGTTATGCAGGAGCGTCTGCCAAAGAAAGTTTACAAGAATCTGAGAAAGACAATTGAAGAAGGAAAAGACCTGGATCTCGAGACAGCAGATGTTATTGCTCACGAGATGAAAGAATGGGCGATTGAAAAAGGAGCGACTCACTATACACACTGGTTCCTGCCACTTACAGGAGTTACAGCAGAGAAGCATGATTCCTTTATCTCAGCTCCACTTCCGAGCGGAAAGGTTCTGATGACTTTCTCGGGAAAGGAATTGATCAAGGGTGAGCCGGATGCATCTTCATTCCCATCCGGAGGCCTGAGAGCAACATTCGAGGCAAGGGGATATACAGCATGGGATTGTACATCACCGGCATTCGTAAGACAGGACGCAGGCGGAGCTACACTTTGCATCCCGACAGCATTCTGCTCCTACACAGGAGAGGCACTGGATCAGAAGACACCACTGCTTCGTTCTATGGAAGCGATCAATAAAGAAGCATTAAGACTTCTTCGTTTATTTGGAAATACAACATCTAAGAAAGTTACTCCATCTGTTGGAGCAGAGCAGGAGTACTTCCTTGTAGATGCAGAGAAGTTTGAAGAAAGAAAAGACCTGATCTACACAGGACGTACACTCTTTGGAGCAATGCCTCCGAAAGGACAGGAGCTTGATGATCATTACTTCGGAACAATCCGTCAGAGAATCGCATCCTTCATGAGAGATGTAAATATCCAGCTTTGGAAAGTTGGTGTTCCGGCTAAGACACAGCATAATGAGGTTGCACCGGCACAGCACGAACTGGCTCCGATTTATACAGAGGCGAACATTGCGGTAGACCAGAACCAGCTGACAATGCAGACACTGAAGAGAGTAGCCTGCCAGCACGGACTGAAATGCCTGCTTCACGAGAAACCGTTCGCAGGAGTTAACGGATCCGGTAAACATGACAACTGGTCCATTACAACAGATGACGGAATCAACCTTCTTGATCCAGGTAAGACACCTCACGAGAATACACAGTTCCTTCTTGTACTTGCCTGCATCCTGAAAGCGGTTAACAAGCATGCAGACCTGCTTAGAGAATCCGCAGCAGATCCGGGAAATGACCACAGACTTGGAGCAAACGAGGCACCTCCGGCAATTATCTCTATCTTCCTTGGAGAACAGCTTGAGGATGTTGTTGAGCAGTTGATCAGTACAGGAGAAGCTACACACAGTCTGAAAGGCGGAAAGCTGGAGACAGGTGTAAGCACACTTCCGGATCTGTTCAAAGATGCAACAGACAGAAACAGAACATCACCGTTCGCATTTACAGGAAATAAGTTCGAGTTCCGTATGGTTGGATCAAGAGATTCTATCGCAAACCCGAATATCGTACTGAACACAATCGTTGCAGAAGCATTTGCAGATGCATGTGATATTCTTGAGAAGGCAGATGACTTTGATCTTGCAGTACATGATCTGATCAAAGAATACCTGACAGAGAACCAGAGAATCATCTTCAACGGAAACGGATACTCTGACGAGTGGGTTGCAGAGGCTGAGAGAAGAGGACTTCCGAACATTAAGTCTATGGTTGAAGCAATTCCGGCAATCACAACAGACAAGGCTGTAGAATTGTTTGAGAGATTCAGCGTATTTACAAAAGCAGAGCTTGAGTCCCGTGCAGAGATCCAGTATGAGGCATATGCTAAGCAATCAATATTGAAGCCCGTACTATGATCGATATGGCAAGCAAACAGTTCCTGCCGGCATTTATCAAGTATACAAAGACACTTGCAGATACAGTAAATGCTGTAAAGGCAGCTGGTGTTGACGCATCTGTCAGACAGAGACTCTGAAAGAAGTAAGTGCTCTGATGGCTGAGACAAAGGCAGCACTTGATAACCTTGTAAAAACAACAGCAGATGCAGCAGCAAAAGAAGAAGGCGAAGTACAGGCTACATACTATCATACAGAGGTTGTTCCGGCTATGGATGCACTCCGTGCACCGGTTGACAAACTTGAGATGATCGTGGATAAAGAAGCTTGGCCAATGCATCTTACGGAGACCTGATTTTCGAGGTATAAAATTGCATTACAGAAAAGTAATTTGAAGTAAATGATTGGAAGTCATTATTCGGATAAAGAGTCTGGATAATGGCTTCTTTTTGCTCTGAAAATCGGGAAAGCTGCATGACTATTTCATGCAAGAAAGCAAAAAATATTGTATAATGAGAAGTGGTTCGTGCAGCTTGAGCGTATTCTGCACGAATGAGAAAAAGAAAGAGTGGAATAAAAATGCAATCAGAAGCAGAACTTAGAAGTTTATTATCAAGAATAGATCACCGGGGATATCCGGCTTATAAAGATACAAAAGGACAGTACCGATTTCCGGGATATGTTTTATCGATCGATCACGTACAGGGAGATCCGTTTGCGTCACCGTCAAAGGTAAGTGTACTGGTGAGTGGGAAGACAGCAGGATTCCCACAGGAATTATATTGTGGAAAATGTCAGAGAATTGCACTTCAGGACGAATTGCTGCGCCAGTTTGGAAGAAGGGCAGAACGGTTTGCATTCAAGGCAAAAGGTTCAGGTAAGAGTGGTCTGATCTCTGTCAGCAGATGCGGACAGGAAGTTCTGGAGAGAACAGCGTGTCAGATTCAGCCGGAGAACGGAAATATCCTTCTTAGAATGGAAATCGGATTTCCGGCAAATGGACGAACAATCAATGCGAGAGAGTTAGAGAAGATTTTATTTGATTTTGTTCCGGAGTGTGTAAAGGCATCCCTGTTTTACAAGAATCTGGATGCAAAGAGATTGAGAAGAATCGTAGATCTGGCAGAAGACCAGGAGTATATCCGTAAAGAACTTCCGAAACTTGGTCTGTGTGCTTTCGTGGCAAACGGAAGTGTACTGCCAAGGGAATCCGGAATCTCATCCCGGCCGATGCGTGACGGAATCGCCTTCCAGTCTCCGAAGGAACAAGAAGTGACACTGGAACTTCCGCATAAAGGAAAGATTACCGGTATGGGAATCCGTAAGGGGATTACCTTGATCGTCGGCGGAGGTTATCACGGAAAATCAACACTTTTGAAAGCATTGGAACTTGGAGTGTACAATCACATCGCAGGGGATGGAAGAGAGTATGTGATCACAGATGCGACAGCAGTGAAATTGCGTGCGGAGGATGGAAGAAGTATCCAGAAGACAGATATTTCCATGTTCATCAACGATCTTCCGAACGGAAAAGATACGACATCATTCTGTACAGAAGATGCAAGTGGAAGTACTTCACAGGCGGCAAATGTGATCGAAGGAATTGAGGCGGGAACATCGCTGTTCCTGATTGATGAAGATACGAGTGCAACGAACTTTATGATCCGTGATGAGCTGATGCAACGTGTGATCCACAGAGAGATGGAACCGATCACACCATTTATTGAAAGAATCAGGGAATTGTATGAAAATTATGGGATCTCGACAGTGATCGTTGCAGGAAGTTCGGGAGCTTATTTCCATATTGCGGATAGTATTATTCAGATGGATCGTTATGTTCCGAAAGACATTACGGTACGGGCGAAAAAAGAAGCAGAGAATTTCCCACAGATCAGCGTGCCGGAGCAGCCGGCAGAGAAACCGATTTATGACAGAGTGCCGCGACCGGATAAAGCATTTCGCGGAAATGACCGGATCAAGATGAAGACGATGGGAAAAGAATCAGTGATGATCAACCGGGATATGATCGATCTGAGATACTTAGAGCAGATTGCGGATAGCGAACAGGTGACAGCACTTGGATACTGTGTACGATATGCACAGAAACATTTGATTGACGGAAAGAAGAATCTGATCCAGATTGTAGATGAGCTGGAAGAAGTGATGCAGAATAAATCCCTGGCAGCATTGTGCGAGAGTACATCCAGTGTATCCTGCATGGCAGTGCCGAGAAGACAGGAAATATTTGCATGTTTTGACAGATATAGAGCGCTTAGGTTAGTATGTTATAGGAGTTGATAATATGAAATTAGAGAATGGAAGACCAGAAAACACAAAAGGAAGATTAGAAAAGGAAATCAGGGTATATGATTTCCTCGACAAGCTTGGTGTGGAATACCAGAGAGTTGATCACGAGGCGGCAATGACAATGGAAGCCTGTGAAGAGATCGACAGAACACTTGGAGATGGAACTGCAATCTGCAAGAACCTGTTCCTTTGCAATCGACAGGAAACAGACTTTTATCTGCTTCTGATGCCGGGTGACAAGCCATTCAAGACAAAGAATCTGTCGGCACAGATAGGTTCTGCCAGACTTTCCTTTGCAAAGCCGGAGTATATGGAGAAGTATCTGGATATTACACCGGGATCTGTCAGCGTTATGGGCTTATGAATGATACAGAGGGTAAAGTACAGCTTCTGATCGATGAGGATATAATGAAAGATCCGTATTTTGGATGTCATCCGTGCATCAACACATCCAGCTTGAAGATTCGTACATCTGATTTGATCGCAAAGATCATTCCGGCGCTGAAGCATGCGCCGAAGATGGTGAAACTTCCGGGAGCGGAGGAGTAACAGTAGTAATGAAAATGTGATTAATCGACACCAGGTTCATTTCCTGTTGGTTGTATATTTTTCGTGCATTTGCTATAATTTATATGTTGATATGCGAATAGCAGGTATCATTTTCAGGATTGATGCAGAGAAGATAAAAAGGAGGACTAGCGTGTCTGAGGAAAATAAAGTGATAGATGAAGTGAATACATCAGGAGTAGTCGAGCAGCCGGTGGATGCGGAGGAGATTCCGCCAGTGAAGACAGAGGCGATACCACCGGTGAATACGGAACCAACACATCCTGTACAGCCACCGGTAGAACCGGCGCAGAAGCTGGAAGATTATTACAAAGAGACTGCGGAGGATCGTGCAGCTGAGGAAGAGTACGAGCAGGCGGTTAAAGATCCGCAGAACCGGAAGGAAAAGATCGATCAGATCAAGAGTATTTTCCACCGCAGTGGGGAGAAGAAGTTTTCCAGAGAAGAAGTGATTCTTTCTAAGATCGGCCGGAAGATATGCTGGAATATCTGACGTTGGAACAGCGCAGACTGGAATGCTTACAGAAAGCAAGACAGAGCCGGAATGAGAAGCTTCTCAAGGTGCTTCAGCTTGCAGCGATACTTGCAGTAATTGTGGCGGTTGTCGCTTTACTGAAGGATAATCCGGTCGTTCTTGTGAACATTCTGTATATGCTTGGTATTGTAGCAGCAATCTGGATCTGGAAGAATCCGGGAAAGAAGTAAATTTACTGTAATGAGGTGACGATATGAAATTTTTTCATTTATCAGACCTGCATATAGGAAAGCAATTACATCACTATAACCTCCGGGAGGATCAGGAACATATCCTTGCGGAGGTTCTTTCATATGCAGCGTCCATACATCCGGATGCAATTGTTATCGCAGGAGACATTTATGACAAATCAGTGCCATCAGGAGAAGCGGTAAGTCTGTTTGATGAATTCTTGACAGCTCTGGCTAAGATTGAACCGGTGATTCCGGTTCTTATTATATCGGGAAATCATGATTCGGCACAGCGGCTTGATTATGCCAGTCGTTTGCTTGGAAGCCATCAGATTTATATTGCGGGTCAGGCTCCGGAGGAAGAAGCAGATCGTTTGAAAAAGATTACTTTGACGGATGAATTTGGAGAAGTGGATTTCTGGCTGCTTCCATTTTTAAAGCCGGGATATGTGCGCAAGATCTTTGGCGGAGAGGTGCCGGAGAGTTATACGGCAGCTGTACAAGGAATTCTGGAACGGGAGAAGATTGATTTTTCCAGAAGAAATATACTGGTTTCCCATCAGTTTTATACAGGGAAGGGGGAGACTCCAACAACGTGTGAATCAGAAGTATTATCTGTCGGAGGCATTGATAATGTAGATATTTCCGCAGTGCAGGAGTTTGACTATGTGGCACTTGGACATTTACATGGTGCACAGAGAGTCGGACAGGAGAAGATCCGCTATTGTGGAACGTTGCTGAAGTATTCTGTCAGTGAGGTAAGCCAGAAGAAGACACTTCATGTAGTTGAACTGAAAGAAAAAGGGAGCGAGCCGGAGATTCAGAAGCTGCCGCTGCATCCACTTCGCGATGTGAGAAAACTCAGGGGAACTCTGGAAGAGATTCTTGAAGCGGAGGATGGAACCGGGAGTGAAGATTATGTCAGTGTAACGCTGACAGATGAGGTTGATCCGTACAAACCAAAGGAACAGCTGGAAAGAAAGTTCCATCATATCCTCGAAGTACGGATGGATAATGAGAGAACAAGACAGAAGCTGGAATTTTCTGAAGAACAGATACGGATCGGTACTCCGTTTGAAACATTTTGTGATTTCTACAAAGAGATGCAGGGGCAGGAAATGTCTGAGCAGGAACAAAAGATCTTAAGAGAGATTCTAAGTGAAATGGAAGGGGAAGACGTATGAGACCGGTGAGATTGACGATGTCCGCATTCGGATCTTATGCGGGCGTCCAGGAGATAGATTTTACAAAGATTCACAGCGGATTATTTTTGATTACCGGAGATACAGGTGCAGGAAAAACAACCATCTTTGATGCAATCATGTATGCGCTGTATGATCGGACGAGTGGCGGACGAAGAGATGGAAATATGATGCGCAGCCAGTATGCATCAGAAGACACAGACACTTATGTTGAATATGTGTTTTCTTATCGGGGACAGGAATATACCGTGCGCCGTAATCCGGAATATCTCCGGGTAGGGAAGAGAAGAAAAGCAGATGGAAGCCTCCGGTATGTGAAAGAGACAGCGAAGGTGAGTCTCCTTCTTCCGGATGGAAGGGAATATCAGGGGAAGAAGCGAGAGACAGACCAGAAGATTCAGGAAATCATTGGTCTTGATGCGGGGCAGTTTACGCAGATTGCCATGATCGCACAGGGAGATTTCTTAAAGCTTCTTCATGCAGAATCGAAAGAACGTAAAAAGATCTTCTCGCAGATTTTCCAGACACAGATCTACTGGCGGATTCAGGAAGCACTGAAAGAAAAAGGAAAAGATCTGTATATTGCGCTGAAGGAAAGTGAATCAGACATCCGGCGTGAGATGGAGCGTGTGGAACCAGAGAATACAGAGCAGCAGGATCTGGCAGACCAGTGGAAAGAACTCTGTGAGTTATCCATGCCGGAAGGGGAAAAGGTTCTGGAGGCTGTGAAAAACTTTCTCGAATATGAAGAAAGTTGTGGAAAAGTCTTAAAGAAAGAATCAGAGGAACTTAAGAAACAGTCAGAAACACTTCGAATGCTGATTCAGAAGAAAGAAGAGAAGAATAAGATATTTGACCGTTTGGAAATGGAAGAGAAGAGTTTGCTTCTTCTGAATGCAAAACAGGACGAGATGGAACCTGTCGGGTTCAGGCAGTGCTTGGACACCGGGCAGAGCAGGCGAGACATCTGGAAGTGCAGGCTCTTCGAACAGCGAAATCCGTGAGGCAGATACAGGGCGAGATCGAGCAGATTACTGTATGGCAGAAGGAACAGGAAAAGGAACTTTCTGAGGTTAAAGAAAAAGCGGAAGAATTGGAAGAAGTTTTTGCAAAGGAAGAACCGGAAATGCTGAAAAAAATTTCACAGTTATCGGATCTCCTTCCACATTACGCAAATGTGCGTAAGTATTCGAAAGAATATGAAAATCAGACAGGGGCAATGCAGCGATGTATACAGAATTGTCAGGAAGCATCAGCTCAGTATGAGGAAGCATATGCGAAATTCTTTCAGGAGCAGGCGGGAATCCTGGCAAAGGAATTACAGGAAGGCACGCCGTGTCCGGTCTGCGGATCAGTAGAACATCCGCATCCGGCAAAGATTTCCGGAGAAGCACCGGATAAAGAGACGGTAGAGAAACTGAAGCAAAGACGTGATCTGCTGGAACAAAAAAGAATACAGCAGCAGGAAAAGTTTCAGATATGTAAAGCACAGCTTGAATCAGAACAACGTATTCTCGGAGATAATCCTGTGAAAGAAGAGCAGGTGAAAGAAGAGCTTCAGAAGATGCAGGTTGAACTGGATCGGAAGAAGAATGAAACAAAGCAGGCACAGGAACAGTGCCGTAAGATGACGGAGGAAAGCAGACGTCAGGCAGGAAAACTGGAGGGACTTCGAAGTCAGAAAACAGAACTTGAGAAGCGTTTTGTAAAAGAGCAGGAAGAGTTCCGAGAGGAGATCAGCCGACAGGAATTTACTTCACAGGAAGAATTCCGTGAGGCGAAACAGTGGATCGAAGGGTGGCGGGAGAAAGACAAAGAAGTGAAAGAACATGACCGCCAGCTGTTAGAGAAAAAGGCAAAGATCGAGACGCTGAAGGAACAGACTGCAGGCGAAAAGCGGGAAGATCCGCAGCAGGAGATGGAAAAGCGAAAGGAAGTAGAACATCTGTTGAAAGAAAAACAGGATCATCAGATGCAGCTTCACAGCAGATGGACAGGTAACCAGAATGCGTACAAGAATCTGAAACAATTTTTTTTCTTCGCAGGAAGCTCTGCGAAAAGAATATGAGGTACTTTCCAACCTGAGCAAGACTGCAAATGGCAATTTGAGCGGCAGTGTGAAACTTGATTTTGAGACGTATGTACAGCGGACTTATTTCCGGCAGATCATTCAGGCGGCAAACCGCAGGCTGGCGCGGATGACATCAAATGAATTTATTTTACAGTGCAGGGAGATTCAGGATCTGAGCAGTCAGGGACAGGCCGGCCTTGATCTGGATGTCTATGATCTGGTGACAGATTCTGTCAGAGATGTGAAGTCTCTTTCAGGAGGAGAATCCTTTATGGCAGCCTTATCAATGGCATTGGGACTTGCAGATATTATCCAGAATACAGCCGGAGCAGTGAGTCTGGAGACGATGTTTGTAGATGAAGGATTCGGATCTCTGGATGATGCATCAAGAGATCGTGCGATTCAGATTCTCAAAGAACTTGCAGGAGAGAAAGGACTGGTTGGAATCATTTCCCATGTAAATGAATTGAAAGAGCAGATTGACTGGAAATTAAATATTACAAAGATGGAGCATGGAAGTCAGGCAAAATGGGAAATCTAAAGCATAAGGCAATAATAGGGACAGCTACGAAGAAGGACAGAATACAGGCAGGTGCGGAAAATGAAACAAAATGGAATGAGAGAAAGAAAAGGAAGGATTTCAAGATACGGAAGAAGGATGTTGGCAGTTCTGCTCAGCGCAGGGATGCTGCTGATAGGGACTCTTCCGGTATCCGGAACAGAAAATACGGAGGAAACAGCACGCCACATCAGCTTTATTGCACAGTACTTGGCGACAGTATTGCGAAAGGTTACACTTGCGATAAATCCTGGATGGAGAATTATGGAAGTCTGGCAGCAAAGGAAATAGCATATAGCGAAGGCTGTAGATACATTTATCACAATTATGCAAGAACAGGTCTTGATACAGCAGGATTGAACGAAAAGTATTTGTCAAAGCAGGATGTGCAGACGAATCTTGCAAAAGCAGATGTTATTTTTATAACAATTGGTTCGAATGACCTGCTCAACGAATGTAAGCGTGTGGTTCAGGAAATCCTGAAGACAGATACAAAATTTAAAAGTGCGGATGAGGCACTTGCATCTTTGAAAGAGTCTGTAAAGAAGAATCCGCTGCTTGTGCTGAGTGCGATCAACGCGTTGAACAACTGGGATTATAATTCCTTTGAAAAAGAATGGATCCAGATGATGAAGACAGTAAATTCATTGAAAAAGGACGATGCAAAAGTGATCGTGACTACAATTTATAATCCGGCAGGAAATATGAAGCTTCCATCTACGCTGAATAAAATTGTAGAAGGCATTATTGAAAATATGAACGCGATCATTGAAAAACGTGCGGGAAAATACGATTATGAAGTTGCGGATGTGTATCAGTCATCTGTGACATCTCATCTGCAGAAAGACGGAGTACATCCGGATTTTCAGGGGCAGCAGATCATTGCAGATCTGGTTTGTAGGGAATACGAAAAGTAAAAAAGAAGCATTCTTTGTGTTGGTTCTTATATGGAACAATGCAGAGAATGCTTTTTCGTTTTACAAGAAATAGAACTGTCACATTTATAACACAAAACATTCACAGAATCCTGATACTTTTGAAAGGTCAAAAATCTCGGTTTGTCTGCATAGATATAGACTGGAAGAAATATAGGGAGGTAAGACTTTGATAGAAGTAAAGAATCTTGTGAAGAAGTATGGAAATCATACAGCAGTAGATCATTTAAACTTCACAATAGAGGAAGGGCATGTCTACGGCTTTCTTGGACCGAATGGGGCGGGAAAATCAACAACGATGAATATTATGACAGGATACCTCGGTGCTACCGAAGGAGAAGTACTGATTAATGGACATGATATTCTGAAAGAACCTGAGGAGCGAAAAAGCAGATTGGTTATCTGCCAGAATTGCCACCGTTGTATATGGAGATGACAGTTCGTGAATATCTGGAATTTGTAGCGGAGTTGAAAGGAATCGCTAAGAATAAAAGAGAAGAGTCTATCAATGAAGTAGAGAAGATGGTGAAGATCTGGGAAGTGGAAAACCGTCTGATCAGGAATCTGTCGAAAGGATACCGTCAGAGAGTCGGACTGGCACAGGCAGTGCTTGGATTCCCGGAGATTATCATTCTTGATGAACCAAGTGTCGGACTTGATCCAAAACAGATCATAGAGATCCGTGAACTGATCCGTCAGCTTGCGAAGAAACATACGGTGATCCTGAGTTCTCATATTCTGGCGGAAGTCCGTGAAGTCTGCGATTATATTTTGATCATTTCCAAAGGAAAACTGGTCGCAAGTGACACACCGGAGAACCTGGAACGGAATCTGGGAGATTCTGATCTGATTGAGATCGAGACGAAAGCAAGCCCGGACGAAGTTCGAAGAATTCTTGAGACAGTAGATGGAATTCGAAGCATTTCTACAAAGTATCTGGAAAATGGAATCACATGGGCTCAGATTCAGGAAAAGAAAAATACAGATATACGTGAGAAAGTATTTCAGGCATTTGCACAGAATCATCAGCTACTGCTGAAACTGAATCCGCTGCAGGTAAGTCTTGAAGATGTCTTTATGGAACTGACGCAGAGCGACAGGGCAGCAGAAGAATATGCAGAAAAGGCGAAGAAGAAGGAAAGGGAGGACATGAAAGATGCTGGCGATTTATAAAAGAGAAGTACGCTCCTATTTTCAGTCTATGGTGGGATGCGTGTTTGTTGCATTTCTTATTGCATTTACAGGAATCTATTTTATGGCATATAACCTGACAGCCGGATATCCATACTTTTCCTATACGCTTTCAGGTACACTGATCGTATTTATCGTAGGGATTCCGCTGATCACGATGCGCAGTTTTTCAGAAGAGCGTAAAAATAAGACAGATCAGCTGCTTCTGACAGCTCCGGTCAGTCTGTGGAAGGTTGTGCTTGGAAAATATCTTGCAATGGTAACGGTAATTGGAATCCCGAATGTGATCTTCTGTGCGTTCCCATTAATCATTAAGGCACAGGGAACTGCATATCTGAAAGTAGATTACATATCCATCGGGGTATTCTTCCTGTTGGGCTGTGTATATGCGGCGATTGGCATGTTCCTGTCTGCTCTGACAGAAAGTCAGATGATCGCATTTATCAGTACATTTGGTATTCTGCTTATCTTGTATCTTTGGAATGGAATTCTTTCCATGCTTCCAAGCAGTGCAGTCAGCGGATTGGTCGGTGTGCTTATCATTCTGACTCTGATTGTTGTTTATATTTATCAGATGACAGGAAATATAGTGATTGCCGGTGTGATCGAAGCAGTTGGTGTGATCGCCGGTGTGGTCGTGTACTTTGTGAAATCAAGTCTTTATGAAAACCTGCTGACAAAGATGCTTGGAAGACTGGCACTTGCAGATGTATTTACGGATATCACTTCGAACAGTATTGTAGATATAACAGGAATCGCGCTGTATCTTTCACTGATCGTAGTCTTTGTGTTCCTGACAGTACAGGCAATCCAGAAGAGACGTTGGAATTAGGAGGGCATGAAAGTGGATAGAAGAAAGAAAACAACAGGAAAGATCAAAGGGATGTTCCACACCTCCGGTACAAAGCACGGATCTTACAGTGTGGGGCTGACAGTACTTGTAATCGCGATTGTTATTGTGTTTAATCTGGTAATCGGACAGATCCCGGAAGCTTATCGCAATCTGGATATGAGCAGTACAAAGATTTATGAAATTTCAGATACAACAAAGGATCTGCTGAGCGGATTGAATGATAAAGTCGATATGAAAGTTCTTGCGGTAAAGAAAGACACGGATGACAGGATTAAGACATTTATCAGTAAATATGCAGCACTTTCAGATAAGATCAATGTTGAGTGGATCGATCCGGTTCTGCATCCGTCAGCATTGACAGAGTATAATGCATCCGAAAATACAATCGTTGTATCTTGTGAAGCAACAGGAAAGACAACAACTATTTCTTTTGACAAGATTCTTGTTATGGATATGTCTTCCTATTATTATTCAGGAAATGCATCTTATTCAGAATTTGACGGAGATGGCCAGCTGACAAGTGCGGTGAATTATGTGACAAGTGATGTGCAGAAGACGATCTATAAAGTAAGCGGGCATGGAGAGGCGGAACTGTCATCTACAGTTACAGACTTGATGAGTAAAAATAATTACACGCTGACAGAGCTGAACCTTCTGATGGCAGATTCTATTCCGGATGATTGTGATCTTCTGCTTATGAATGCACCGACGAATGACCTTTCAGAAAATGAAGTGACACTTCTGACAAATTATCTGGCAGCAGGTGGAAAAGTAATGTGTCTGCTTGGAGATACCTCTCTGACGGATTTCCCAAATCTTGCAAGTGTGCTGAAGGTGTATGGAATTGAAGGTGTGGATGGTTATATTGCGGATCCGACAAGATGTTATCAGAACCAGCCATATTATATCTTCCCACAGTTGAATGTATCCGGTGATCTTGCGAACGGAATCAGTTCTCAGATGGTGCTTTTGACGAATGCACATGGAATGACATTGACAGATCCGACACGAGACACGATAACAACAAGTGCATTTATGGAGACATCGGAAAATGGATACGCAGTAACAGAGTCCGAACAGAAACAGGGAACGTATGAACTTGGAGTTGTCGCAACAGAGAAAATTTCTTCGGGAGATGCTTCTTCTTCGGATAGTTCAGATGCCGAGGCAACAGATACAACAACTGATGATAGTGAAAGTACGGAAGATTCTGAGGAAAGCAGTACAACAGAAGCCCGTCTGACGGTGATCTCCGCAGGAAGTCTGATCGATCAGAACATTACAGATGCATTTTCACAGCTTGAGAATACACAGATCTTTATGAATGCAGTAAGTGCAAACTTTGACGGAGTACAGAATCTGTCCATCGAGGCAAAGAGTCTTGGAACAGAGTATAATACGATACAGCATGCCGGTCTGTTCAGCCTTCTTGTAATCTTTGGAATCCCGGCAGTGATTCTGATCGCCGGATTCAGCGTATGGTTCAGAAGAAGAAAAGCTTAAGGAGGAAGAAAATTAGAATGAAGAAAAAGAAAGGGCCATTGATTCTGATCGGTGTTCTGGTGTTGCTCCTTATCCTCTATTTTGCCTTAAGTACATGGAATAAGAAGCAGGATTCCAAGGAAGAAGAAACGGTGAAAGTGACAGACCTGAAGACCTCAGAGATTACCGGGGTGAAATATAATCTTGGTACGGGTGAAATGAATTTTGAGAAAGACGGAGATACCTGGTACTATACCGCAGATAAAGATTTCCCATTGCGTCAGAGTTATCCGAAGACAGTGGCTGATGCTATGGGACAGTTGAGTGCGGATCGAGAACTTGAGGATGCGGATGCGCTGGAAGAATATGGATTAGATCATCCGACTTATACAGTTACACTGACAGATGAAGATGGAACTGTGACAACAATCAAGGTTGGGAATGCGACCGGAAATGATTACTATGCGACAGTGGACGATACGGAAAAGGTTTATACAATTCCGGCGACTTCATTGGATGATATCCAGACAGAACTGGATCAGATCGCTCAGCTGGATACTTATCCAAGTATCGGAAGTGGAAATCTGAAAAAAGAAGTGATCACACAGAATGGTGAGACAACAACCTATGATTCCGAAAATGAGGATCAGGAAGAAGATGTTGCAGCAGTAGCCGGAGGACTTGGTGCTGTGAAGCTGTCAGAGGTGGCGGATTATTCCGTAGATGATGCGGATCTTGCAGGGTATGGTCTGGATGCGACTTCCAGAATCACAGTAGAAGTTACTTATACAAGCGATGATGAAGATCAGACAATGACACTTTATATCGGTGGTGAAAATGGAAGTGGAGACAGATATGTCATGATGAATGATTCCAGGATCGTGTACCTGATCTCGGATGAAATCTGTAATAATATATTGAATCAATAAAGAGTGGTAACTGTTCGGAGAAAACGAAGAAAATTCGGTGCGTTTCCTTTGGACAGTTACCACATTTTATATTTATTTAATTGACTTTTGAGTGAAAACAGCGCAGAATATAGCACATATTATTTTTGTGAAAAACTTAACTCAAGAAATGCATGACAAGATACTGTTACTGTAAAGAGTGATGGAAGATTGCAGGCGGATTAATTTAAGAAAGAAGGATTAGTGTGAAAGAAAAGTTTTTACGTTTTATGCAGGGAAGGTATGGAGTGGATCAGTTCTCTAAGGCTCTGCTTATTGGGGGACTGATAGTAGTGCTTTTATCCTCATTTTTTGCAGGAGGAAGATCTGGATCGTTATTCTATCTGTTTGGATGGGTACTGATTATTTATTGTTATTTCCGAATGTTTTCTAAGAACATATCCAAGCGATATGCAGAGAATCAGAAATATCTTGCGAAGACTTATAAACTCAGAACCTATATTCAGCAGCAGAAGAACAGTCTGGCGCAAAGAAAAGCATATCATATTTATAAATGTCCGGGGTGCAAACAGAAGATTCGTATTCCGAAAGGAAAGGGAAAGATTGAGATTCGCTGTCCGAAATGTGGAACAACATTTATTAAGAAGAGTTGACAGGTTTACTGGAGACGAGCAATCTGTTATGATATTCAAGTGTTGCTGGTCGCACATCGTGTGAACAGTAACTGTTTGTTAGAATAAAGGCAAGAGAAAGAACGAGGAAATAGGAAGGATGTCAGATCCATACAGTATATTAGGTGTAGACAGGAATGCTACGGATGAGGATGTGAAGAGGGCTTATCGAAAGCTGAGCAGACAATATCATCCGGATGCGAATATCAATAATCCGAAGAAAGATGAGGCTGAGGCGAAGTTTAAGGAAGTGCAGCAGGCTTATCAGCAGATTATGGATGAACGCGAAAAAGGATATACTTCCGGATATGGTTCGAGTGATGGTTCAGGTTATGGAGGTTACGATCCGTTTGGAGGATTCGGCGGTTTTGGTTCTTATGGATATGGTTCAGCAGGAAGTACGGGTAGAACTTCCGGGATGAGTGAGGAAGATGCACATCTGAATGCAGCAGCTAATTACATACGAAGCGGACATTATAAAGAGGCTCTTAACGTACTTGACGGAATCAGTCAGCATAGTGCAAGATGGTATTTCTACAGCGCATCGGCGAATTCCGGATTAGGAAATAACGTGACTGCATTGGAACATGCGAGAGAAGCAGTTCGTCTGGAACCACAGAATATGCAGTATCAGATGTTACTTCAACAGCTGGAAGGTGGCGGAAACTGGTATCAGACAAGACAGACAATGTACGGATATCCGGGAACCTATAATAGTAGCTGGTGTGTAAAACTATGTATTGCCAATCTGATGTGCAATATTTGCTGTAACAGTGGTGGACTGTGCCTGGGAGGCGGTCCGGGTGGCGGAACATTTATGTAAGATGAATAGAAGAGGAGAACCGAGAATGTTAACACAGTTTTCGAGAACAGAACTGCTTTTAGGCAAGGAAGCAATGAACAAGCTGGAAGATGCCCGCGTTGCAGTATTTGGTATCGGTGGTGTCGGTGGATACGTGTGTGAAGCTCTTGCAAGAAGCGGAGTTGGAAAGCTGGATCTGATCGATAATGATAAAGTCTGTATGAGTAATCTGAACCGACAGATTATTGCAACGAGAAAGACGGTTGGTCAATATAAAACAGAAGTGATGAAGGACAGGATTCTCGATATTAATCCGGAGGCGGAAGTGAACATTCACAATTGTTTCTTTCTGCCGGATAATGCAGATGAATTTCCTTTTGAAGAATATGACTATGTTGTGGATGCGGTAGATACAGTGACAGCTAAAATTGCTTTAGTTATGAAGTGTAAAGAATTGGATATACCGATCATCAGCAGCATGGGGGCGGGGAATAAGCTTGATGCAAGTGCGTTTCGTGTGACGGATATTTATAAGACTAAGGTATGCCCACTTGCGAAGGTAATGCGACGAGAATTAAAGAAACGCGGTGTTAAGAAACTGAAAGTTGTATATTCAGAAGAAGAGCCGATCCGTCCATTGGAAGATACTTCAGATAATTGCAATGTGGAGGAAACTTGTCAGGAAAATCTGGAATACAAGGCTGCAAAACGCAGATCCACTCCGGGCAGTGTGGCATTTGTGCCATCAGTGGCAGGGTTGATCATTGCAGGTGAAGTGATTAAAGATTTGGCAGGAATTAAGAAAAAATAGGATAACGGGGGGAGAAAATGGGTATTTCAATAGAAGAACTCCGCAAGCTGGAGAAAGATAGTTATCAGATCCTGGATATTAGAAATGAGACAGAGATTTCACATGGAGCAATTCCGGGAGCGATTGCGGTTGCGGAAGATGCAATTGACGGGCATCCGGAGATTGATTTTACAAAGAAACTGGTCATCTGCTGCAGCAGAGGAGAGCATAGTGTGGAAGTGGCAGAGACACTGGAAGAAAAAGGTGTTGATGCAGTCAGTCTGAACGGCGGATATATTGCCTGGCTGATTGATACGATGAAGCAAAAAGAGGCGGAGGATGCGAAAGAAGAAGTGAACTTCGCAAAAGAGGTAGAGCAGAGTTTAAGGAAGAAGTTCAGAAAAAGCATCTGGTGCAAGTTTACCAAGGCAATCAATGAGTATGAGCTGGTAAAACAGGGAGACAGAATTGCAGTCTGCATCTCCGGTGGAAAAGATTCCATGCTGATGGCAAAGCTTTTTCAGGAATTAAAGCGTCATAATAAATTTGATTTTGAAGTGAAATTCCTTGTGATGGATCCGGGATACAGCCCGGCGAACCGCCAGGTGATCGAGGAGAATGCAAGACGTCTGGAGATCCCGATTGAGATTTTTGAATCAGATATCTTTGAATCCGTCTATAATATTGAAAAGTCCCCATGTTACCTGTGCGCAAGAATGCGCCGCGGATATTTGTACAGTCATGCACAGAAGATGGGCTGCAACAAGATTGCACTGGGACATCATTATGATGATGTGATAGAGACAATCCTGATGGGAATGCTCTATTCGGCACAGGTACAGACGATGATGCCGAAACTGCACAGCACAAACTTCGAGGGGATGGAGCTGATCCGTCCGCTGTATATGGTCCGTGAGGATGATATTAAAGCATGGAGAGATTATAATGATCTGCATTTCATTCAGTGCGCATGCAAGTTCACAGATACATGTACGACATGTAATAATGAGGAGAACCGTTCCAAGCGTATGGAAATCAAAGAACTGATCGCAACTCTGAAAAAGGTGAATCCATATGTGGAGGGAAATATTTTCAAGAGTGTTGAAAATGTAAATCTGGATACTGTAGTTGCGTATAAGTCAAAAGGTGAGAAGCATCACTTCCTTGACACTTATGATGAAAAGTTGGAAGGACAAGGTGAATGATACGGAACTGCGGATATAAATGCAAAATAAGTGAATATAAAAATGCTAAATTGAAAAATTAAGAAAGAGGCTTGACTTCTGTTTGTCCCCATGATACAATGTTTGGGCGAATGGAAGTAGGCTTTTTTTATGCCTAAAAATTGATGGCTCGCAACCATCAGCAACACGTAGGTGAATATATTAAAAGCGAGGTGGAAGTTGTGCGCACAAGAATTACGCTGGAATGTACGGAATGCAAGAACCGTAACTACAACATGACAAAGGATAAGAAGACTCATCCGGAACGCATGGAAACCAAGAAGTACTGCAGATTCTGCAAATCACACACACTGCACAAAGAGACAAAATAATTGTTGTCGAAAGGAAGTGGAATTATGGGTGAGAATACAAAAACTCAGAAAAAGAGCTGGTTCAAAGGACTTAAGGCAGAGTTCAATAAGATCGTTTGGCCAGACAAGAATACACTTGCTAAACAGACCACGGCAGTTGTTGCTGTCTCCGTAGTGCTTGGAGCGCTGATCTCAGTAGTTGATGCGCTTTTGAGATATGGAATTGACTTTTTAGTGAAATAGTTGATCGCAGCAGAAAGGTGATTTTATGTCAGAGGCAAAATGGTACGTCGTTCATACCTATTCAGGGTATGAGAACAAAGTAAAAGCAAACATTGACAAGACAATTGAGACTCGTCATCTGGAAGACCAGATTTTGGAAGTTCGTGTTCCACTTGAGGAAGTACCTGAGATACGTAATGGAGTGGAAAAGGTCGTACAGAGAAAGATGTTTCCTGGATATGTTATGATCCACATGATCATGAATGATGACACTTGGTATGTTGTAAGAAACACAAGAGGTGTTACAGGATTCGTCGGACCTGGATCCAAGCCGGTACCGCTTGATGAGAGTGAGATGGAGAACCTTGGAATCAAACAGGATGAGGTGATCCTTGATCTTGAGATCGGTGATGTTGTAACTGTACTTAGCGGTGCATGGGAAGGAACAGTTGGAGCTGTTCAGACAATCAACGAACAGAAGAAGAGTCTGACAATCAATGTTGAGCTGTTTGGCCGAGAAACTCCGGTTGAACTTGGTTTTTCAGAAGTGAAGAAAATGGATTAAAATTGCGTGGGAGGGATGAGAATCCCGCCAATACCACAAGGAGGTAATTGAAATGGCAAAAAAAGTAGAAGGATATATCAAATTACAGATTCCTGCTGGAAAGGCAACTCCGGCACCACCGGTTGGTCCTGCACTTGGACAGCACGGTGTAAACATCGTTGAATTTACAAAACAGTTCAATGCTAGAACAGCAGATCAGGGAGATCTTATCATCCTGTAGTAATCACTGTTTACAATGACAGAAGCTTCAGCTTCATCACAAAGACACCACCGGCAGCAGTTCTTATTAAGAAAGCTTGTAAGATTCAGTCCGGTTCTGGTGTACCGAACAAGACAAAAGTTGCTACAATCACAAAAGCTCAGGTTAGAGAGATCGCTGAAATGAAGATGCCAGACCTGAACGCAGCTACAGTAGAGGCTGCTGAGAGCATGATCGCTGGAACATGTCGTTCCATGGGTGTAGTTGTAGAAGACTAATCCAGATTTTATAACGATTATATTGTAGGATACAATCAGCCGACCTTTTCCGGTGTCCTCGGGGGAGAGAGCGCTGAGAGTTCAATTGTTTAGTAAATTCATAAAGTGGGAGGGGCAAGTTCCCGCCAATACCACAAGGAGGTTATTGTAAAATGAAACGAGGAAAAAAATATATCGAAGCTGCAAAACTGATCGAAAGAGGAAATCTCTATGATCCTGCAGAAGCAGTAGCATTAGTAAAGAAATCAGCAACAGCAAAGTTTGACGAGACAATCGAGGCTCATATCAGAACAGGTTGTGACGGACGTCACGCTGATCAGCAGATCCGTGGTGCTGTAGTTCTTCCACACGGAACAGGTAAGAAGGTTCGCATCCTTGTGTTCGCTAAGGACGCTAAGGCTGAGGAAGCAAAAGCAGCAGGTGCTGACTTCGTTGGAGGAGACGAACTGATCCCGAAGGTTCAGAACGAGGGATGGCTTGACTTCGACGTTGTAGTTGCTACACCGGATATGATGGGTGTTGTTGGACGTCTTGGACGTGTACTCGGACCTAAGGGACTTATGCCAAACCCGAAGGCTGGTACAGTAACAATGGACGTTACAAAAGCTATCAACGATATCAAAGCTGGTAAGATTGAGTACAGACTGGACAAGACAAACATTATCCATGTTCCGATCGGAAAAGCATCCTTTACAGAGGAGCAGTTAGCGGACAACTTCCAGACGCTTATCGATGCAATCAACAAGGTTAGACCAGCCGCTGTTAAAGGTCAGTACATGAAGAGTGTAACTCTTACATCTACAATGGGACCTGGCGTGAAGATTAACCCGGTTAAGCTTGCATAATAAAAATGTAAAAGAGACAGTTGCGAGACTGTCATAGAGGAGGATCTGCTTTCAGCGGATCCTCTTTTGAAAAAAAAATTGAAAAAGAAAAAA
>ENA-OQLB01000207-OQLB01000207.1-human-gut-metagenome-genome-assembly--contig:-NODE-207-length-35175-cov-4.243038_pt1 | contig 35175 bp, 41 predicted proteins | sample MGYA00242656_ERZ504813 | MGnify/ENA primary metagenome ERZ504813 (study PRJEB26092, sample SAMD00036388) | human gut metagenome | host: Homo sapiens | study: EMG produced TPA metagenomics assembly of... | reverse complement strand
ATTTTTTCGTTTATTTTTATTTTCAAAACAAAAATTGAAAGTCAAGATCTTTCTTAATATTATACCTTTGGATAATCTGCCTTTCATTTCTTCTAATTTTTATATTCTTCTACTTCTTCCAGACATGGAATGGATGGGGCTGCCCCTTGTCTGCTTACTGCAATTGCTGATGCTTTGGATGCGGTATCCATTGCTTCTTTAATCGTTTTTCCATTTAAGATACCTGCAATAAAATATCCGGTATAGGTATCTCCTGCTGCCGTTGTATCGACTGTCTTTACCTTATAAATTGACTGTTCCACATATTCATCACCAGATATACATACAGATCCTTCACTTCCTAAAGTTAATACGATGGTTGCTTCTGGGAATTTCTGATGTAACAGACCACTAATATATTTCCCATCAATTTCTTTTGGTTCTTCCATATCAAGAATCTGCATTGCTTCTATTTCATTTAAAAGAAAATAGTTAATCTGATCTAGTGGAAGTTCTTTTATCTTCTCATTCATTGGAGATGGATTTAAAATGATCTTCATTCCAATTTCTTTTGCTTTCTTTACGATATATGGAAGTTCATTGATTTCATTTTGAATCAGTAAATAATCTTCGTTTTTAAAATGTTCAAAGACTTCATCTACTTGTTCCTTACTGATTGCCTGATTAGCTCCTCCAAATAGAATAATACAGTTATCGCCCTCTTCATCATTTTGTATGATCGCATTTCCTGTTCTTACGTCTTCAAGCATCTTAACAAGATCTGTATTTACTCCTGCTTCTTTTAATTGATCCAACAAAAATAGTCCATCCATGCCAATCGCTCCTGCATGATATGTTTCCATTCCTGCACGTGAAAGTGCAATGGACTGGTTTAATCCTTTTCCGCCTGTATATACATTCAACTCTTCTGCAGACAATGTTTCTCCTTTTTTCACAAAATGAGAAACTTTATATACATAGTCAATATTTAATGATCCAAATGATAATATTTTCATAGAAACCTCTCTTTCTACAATCCGCTCCATCTTCGATATTCTTTTGCTTCTATCCCAAATGGTTCTAATAGTTTTGCTGCAATATGATACATCATTTCTTCTATGCTCTCTGGCATATGATAAAAAGTCATCATTGGTGGAATAATCCGCACATTCGGAATCATTGCCAATTCCTGAAGATTTCTAAGATGAATCGCACTCAGTGGTGTCTCTCTTGCTGCAAGCACCAATGGCCGTTGCTCTTTGATCGTTACATCCGCTGCACGAAGTATCAGATTGTCTGCATATCCACTGTGAATTCCTGCAATTGTCTTCATACTACATGGGACAATGAGCATCCCTTCCGTCTGAAATGATCCACTGGCTGGTCCTGCACCGATCTCTCTTGAATCCAGAACATGATCAGCAAGTTTTTCAACCTCTTCCACCTTCATTTTTGTTTCATGTTCCAAGGTCAGTTTGGCACTATCTGTCATAACCAAATAAGATTCAAAATCCTTCTGCTCTTGCACCAATTTTAGACACTGGATCAAGATTGGAATTCCACTTGCCCCTGTTGCTCCTATGATCAGTCGTTTCTTCATTCAAATAAATTTCCTTTTCCTATTTATATTCTGTATTTTATGATAACCAGTGTTCCGGATCAACTTCCATAAATCTTGCTCTCTTGAATCGCTCTTTCTGATCATATGGAACAGTACAGTCAAAGATTGTCTTGCATGCAATCCCATGATCTCTGATACTTGAAGAACATGTTGGATCGTTGGATGGATCCAGTGGATGACATCTTACCCCTGGAATCGTGATGATATCTGCATCTCCCTGGAATCTTGTATTCATTGCCCATAATACATCATTCATATCGAAACAGTCGACGTCTTCGTCTACCAAAAATACATGTTTCAGTTCACTGAATGCTGAAAATGCAAGAAGTGCTGCCTGTCTTTGTCTTCCTTCATCGCTGGCTTCTCGTTTCTTAAACTGTAAGACTGCCATGTATTTTCCACCGCCTGCGGAGCCGCAGTATACATTCTGAAGACGTCCCGGCATCGCTTTTTCTACCATTCCATAAATACTTGCTTCTGTTGGAATTCCAGCCATGGATACATGTTCTTCACTTGGCCCGATACATGTCTGCATGATCGGATTTTCTCTGTGTGTTACCGCTTTGACTTTGATCAGCCAGCACTGTGAACTTGCAGGTCCTGTGTATCCTGGAAATTCTGGCATTGCATAGCCTGTGTGGCTGTTCTGGTCTTCCTGTACTCGGACATTTGGAATCACTTCCCCTTCGATGACATATTCGGCATTTGCAATTGCCATTTCGTTAACTGTTAAGCATTTACAAAGCTCTACTGGTTCATTTCTCAATGCACCTGCTACAGATAATTCATCGTATCCCAGAGGTGTTGTTGGTGCCTCGAAACAAGAACCGATCTCGATCGCCGGATCCACTCCGATACTGATTGAAATTGGAAGTTTCTGTCCTAATTCTTCTGCACGTTCTGCCATTGCTCCGATGTGTCTTGCTCCAGGAGTGAAGAAAATAGAAAGTTCATCTTTTCCCTGAATGCATAATCTGTGGATGGTTACATCATGAACTCCTGTGTCTGGGTGCGTTGCATAGCACATACCCAATGTAATATATGGACCTGCATCATCTGGTGTGTTGGTTGGTGCTGGTACCAGATCATACAAATTAAAGTTTGGATCTTCCACTTTATGAACAACCTGCTGACATGGTGCATCTCCCTGATATTCCACTGGTGCGATCGGATTATCTACGCTGTGATAAAGTTTCTTTCCTAATTCTTCCGATTTACAGTCCAAGAGTGCTGCCACACGCTTTCTGCTTGCTAATACACCGATGGCTACTCTGGCATCTTTATGTCCCTTGACATTATTAAATACCATCGCTGGACCTTCTTTTGTCGGGCGCTTTACAGTTCCACCTGCACCTACATAGCGGTAAACTCCCGCAAGTTCTGCCATTGGATCAACTTCTACATCAGTTTCTATGTACTGCCCTTCCATTTGTTTCAAGCGTTTTAATGCACTTCTTAAATCTCTTACTTTATCTTGCATTTGTCTCCTTCTTTCTTATACTTCTCTTTCTCATTTCCAACAACATAATCCCAATGTTCAAGTACTGCTTTTCGATAACAACAGTTCAATGACATGGCATCAATAGAGTCACAAATTGCTATGAAATGAAAAAATGGCAGATGAATTCTTCTCTAGATCCATCTACCATTTCTTCATTATCTTAAAAATATCTTCATTATAAATGACAGATTTCTATCTCATTCTCAACGAATGTCTTACGGATCTTCTCCACAAATAATAATGCTTTCTCTCCATCTCCGTGAACGCATACTGAGTCTGCCTTAATATCAATATCTTTTCCAGTGATCGAAGTCACTTTTCCTTCTTTTATCATACGAATAACTCGGTTGATTGCTTCATCTTCATCTTCGATCATAGCTCCTGGTTTTCTTCGATTCACCAGTGTTCCATCTTCTTCATAAGCTCTGTCTGCAAATACTTCACTAGCTGACTTTAATCCACAGTCTTTTGCTGCTTTGATCATCTCGCTTCCAGATAATCCCATAACGATCAGGTCTTTATCATATTCATAAATTGCTTCACAGATCGCTTTAGACAGATCATAATCCTTAGCCGCCATATTATATAATGCTCCATGTGGTTTTACATGCTGTAATTTCACTCCGGCCGCTTTACACATTCCACCCATCGCACTGATCTGGTATAGTGTATATGCTTTTGCTTCTTCGTTGGAAATCGCCATACTTCTTCGTCCAAATCCCATCAGATCTGGAAGTCCCGGATGGGCCCCAACTGCAATCCCAGCTTCTTTTACTCTCTGGATCGTCTCCATCATAACCACTGGATCGGATGCATGATAACCACATGCAACATTCGCTGATGTGATCAATGGAATGATCTTATCATCATTCCCGATCGTGTAATGTCCAAAACTTTCTCCAAGGTCACTATTTAAATCTATCTGGTACATTTAATTTATGCCTCCATTTCTTCCGTTTTATCGAATTTAATCTAATTTCAAGAGTCTCTCGATAAATCCTGTATCCGCTTTTCCTTCACAGAATTCACGGTTATTCATCAGCTGATACTGGAAATCAAGGTTTGTATTGATTCCTAATATCACCATCTCATCAAGAGCTGATCTCATTTTCTGTAATGCTGCATCACGGTCTGGTGCGTGTACGATAACTTTCGCGATCATAGAATCGTATTCGGATGGAATACAGTACCTGTATAAATTGCGGTATCTACACGAACTCCATTTCCAGCTGGCAAATGCAAATGTTTGATCACACCTGGACTTGGCATAAAGTTTTTCTCTGGAATCTCTGCATTGATACGACATTCGATCGCATGTCCATTGATCTCCACATCTTCCTGTGTAAAACTTAATTCCATTCCCATAGCCACTCGGATCTGTTCAATGATCAGATCTGTTCCCGTAACCATCTCTGTGACCCCATGTTCTACCTGAATACGTGTGTTCATTTCCATGAAATAATAGGTTCCTTTTGGATCAAGGATAAATTCTATGGTTCCAGCATTGGTATACCCTACTGCTTTCGCTGCAAGGATCGCATCGTGATTCATAGATTTTCTGATCTTTTCCGTGATCGCTGGGGATGGTGATTCTTCGATCAGTTTCTGGTGGTTTCTCTGAACAGAACAATCACGTTCTCCCAAGGCTACGACATTCCCATGTCCATCTGCCATGATCTGAATCTCCACATGTCTTGGATTCTCGATGAATTTCTCAATGTACATCGTATCATCACCAAATGCATTGGCAGATTCTCTCTGAGCAGTATTGAAATTGAATTCAAAATCTTCTTTGGATCTGGAAACTCGCATTCCTTTTCCACCACCACCTGAAGATGCTTTTATCATAACTGGATAACCGATCTCATCTGCTAATTTCTCCCCTGTAGCTGCATCATAGACAGGTTCTTTGGTTCCTGGAACAACTGGAACTCCTGCTTCCATCATTGTTTTTCTTGCGTTTGATTTATTTCCCATGCTGTCAATGACTTCTGCACTCGGTCCGATAAATGCAATACCATTTTCTTTACATAAGCGAACGAAATCAGCATTCTCAGATAAGAAACCAAACCCTGGATGGATCGCATCTGCGTCCGTATTCTTTGCTGCAGAAATGATACGTTCCATGTTTAAGTAGCTGTTTTTTGCAGGTCCTTCTCCGATACATACTCTTCGATCTGCTAATTGTACATGAAGACTGTCTTTATCTTCTTTTGAATAAACCGCGATACTCTTGATCCCCATATTACGACAAGCACGAATAATGCGCACTGCGATCTCACCACGGTTCGCGATCAATATACTTCGAAACATACAATGCCTCCTTTAGTCTTCAAGTTTTTTTACTTTAAATAATGGCTGTCCATATTCAACTTTCTGTTCGTTGCTTGCTAAGACAGCTTCAATCTCACAGTCATAATCACTTTCGATCTCATTCATTAATTTCATCGCCTCAAGGATACATACAGTCTGTCCTGCCTTGACTCTGTCTCCAACCTTCACAAATGCCTTGGCATCTGGGGATGGAGCCGCATAAAAGGTACCTACGATCGGAGATGTGATGTATGATTCATCTTCGGAATCAATACTTTCTACTGTATCAACACCCTGTGTGGAAACTGACATCGGTGCAGCAGGCGCTCCAACACTTCCTCTTCTGCTCATTTTGATCTTTACATCGCCTTCCTGAATGCTGAAATCAAGCATAGAGGAATTCTCGATGATCTTTACTAATTTCTCAATTTTATCTAAATTCACCGTTTCATTCTCCTTTTCTATTTAAATAGTGTGCTGATTCGTTTTGCAACGAGTCTGCAATCTAATACTTCTTTACAAGGTGTATAAATCTGGCTTCTGAAGTCATTCAGCTCTTTCATCTCATCTGCTAACAGCTTCTGGGCTTCTTCTACGGATACTGCCTGAAATCTTACTTTTTGTTCTGTTTTTCTTTGAACAAGTTTCGGAATATCTACAGAAACAACTGTCGCGATCTTCGCATATCCACCGTTGTCTGGCGGTCTGCTAATAAGATGATCGGTTTTCCATGACTTGGTACCTGAACAGATCCAAAGGCGATTCCGTCAGAAATGATATCTGAAGTTGTCTTATATGCGATAAATGGTCCTTCTAATCGACATCCCATGCGGTCAAATTCACTTGTTACTGTATATTCTGAATTTAAAAATGTTTCTCGGCCCTCTTTCGTAAACATCTTTTCCTGAGGTCCCATGACAACTCTTAATGTTATCTTTTCCTGATCAAATTCATCAAGATCCAGACTCCTTGATAAATAATATGGCAGATATCTTCGCTTTGCCCTGAACGCAATATAATCTTCATCTTCTAGTTTCCGGCCTTTATATCCACCGATCTGACATTTGATATTCGTAGAACGGCTTCCCATGACTACTGGCACATCAAGATAACTTGAAAATGCAATATATCCTCTTGTTCCAGTTCTTGCTCCGCCAAATGTCAAAATATCTCCACGATGCATATAAATTGCTGTATACATCTTGGCAGGTTTTCCATTGATCTGCGGGTGGAAATCTCCACCTGTGATCGAAATGATCGTCTCGGATGTAAATTCAAGTGTTGGTCCTATTAAGGTAAATTCAAGAACTGCTTCATTTTCCGGGTTATCCAGTAGGAGATTTGCAATCTTAAAAGAACGAACATCCATAACTCCGGATACACTAAATCCCTGACTCTGGTATCCTGTTCTTCCAAGATCCTGCACCGTTGTCATCATTCCGCCTTTTAATACACGAATTCCCATAATCTACACCTCCTTTGTATGAATGATACATTCATATGTTCCATTTTCAACCTGTTCTTTGATCTTTAAATACTCTTCTTCTGAAACAGGTACAAAACGGATATAATCTCCAGCTTCAAAAAGAATTGGATTCTCTCGTTCTGGATCATAGGTTTTTACTGGTGTCAGACCAAGTAACTGCCATCCTCCTGGTGAATCAAGCGGATAAATTCCTGTCTGAGAGCCACCGATCCCAACACTTCCTGCCGGAATTCTGATTCTTGGGTTCGCCAGTCTTGGTGTATGAATTCTTTCATCAAGTCCTCCAAGATATGAAAATCCTGGCAAAAATCCAAGCATGTAGATCAAGTAGTCTTTGGAAGAATGAATCTTTATAACCTCTTCTTCCGTTAAACCAGCATTTTTTGCGATATTTTCAATATCTGGTCCGTATTCTCCTCCATAACATACTGGGATTTCAAAAATTCTGGATGTCGATGTCTCTTCATTGACATCCAGTTTTAGTAACTTCTGTAGACGTTTTGTTAATGTTTTGTAATTTACCACCCTCGGGTCATAATTGATCAAGAGACTGGTAATGCCGGGATCATATCCTGCACACCTTCGATACGCTGCGCTTTTAAAAGATGTACAAAGGCTGTGATCCTTGCATTGATCTCTGGGGAAATTTCCTGTCCAAATTCAATGAGTAAGGCAGAATCTCCCGCAGTACTAATCTTTACTTCTTCCATGTTTTTTCACATAACTCCTTTCGGTCAGTCTGTGCTTCTATGTTTTAAACTTATCTGTTTATCCAGACAATTTTGCTTATGCAAATAATGCACTTAAGCTGCTTAATGATGTAATTCCAAGATATCCTGAAACAACAACTACCACGATTCCAAGAACCAGTAATAATACTGGATGATGATAATCTTCTCCCATAACAGATTTCTTCTGAGATGCGATCAGGCAAACTCCTAATGTGATCGGTAAGATCAATCCATTTAATGCTCCTGCAAGTACTAATAATACCGCTGGCTGTCCAGCAAGTGCCATACATACAGTACTGATCGCGATAAATCCTACAATAAACCATTTCTCATTCTTCTCAATCGTTTTGCTGAATGTCTTAAGGAAAGACACAGATGTATAAGCACATCCAACGATGGATGTGATCGCTGCGCATAAGATCACAAGTCCAAAGAATCTATAACCGATCTGTCCTGCTCCCTGTAAAAATGCATCCGCTGTTGGGTTCGCTGCATCTAATGTATGAGCTGGTGAAGTTGCTGTTGCTACAACCACTCCTAAAACTGCAAGGAATAAGAAGATACGTACGATCGTTGCAATTCCCATTCCCATAACAGAACTCTTATTGATCTCTTTTAAGTTCTCTTTTCCAGTGATTCCTGAATCAATCAGACGATGTGCACCTGCAAATGTAATATATCCACCGACTGTTCCTCCAAGTAATGTAAGGATCGCTGGGAAATATCTCCCATAGATGCTGTTGGCATGATTGTTTCTTTTGCTGCCATACCAACTGGCGGCTGTACGATCAGGATCACAATAAAGATGACAAGGATCATGATCCCACCAAGGATCTTTGTAAGGTTATCCATAGCATTTAATGCATTCTTTGATAAAAATACGATGATCGCAATTGCTCCCGCAATAAAATATCCAACAGTAGTAGGAATTCCAAGAAGTGTATTAAAACCTAAAGCACCTCCACCAACGTTACCGATATTAAATACAAGACCACCTGCTACAACTAAAAATGCGATCACATATCCAAGTCCAGGAAGTACCTTATTCGCCACATCCTGTCCACGCATTCCAGATACGCACAGAACTCTCCATACATTTAACTGCACGATCGCTGCTAAGATCACGGAGATTAAAATTACAAATCCAAAGCTTCCATGCAGACTATCTGTAAATTTACCAGTTTGTGTCAGAAATCCAGGTCCAATTGCCGAAGTTGCCATAAGAAATGCCGCACCGATCAAAGCGCTTGCACTTTTTTTGTTATTCTCTTTCTTCATAGTAAATAATTTCCTTTCCTTTTCGTAATAATTAATAATTATAACAAAATTTCTGACGATACGCAACTTTAAAGCGTTGATTTGAATAACGTTCAACATACACAACTACTTAAATTATCAATCTTGTAATTGTCCACACTCTAGACTTCTGGTATATGATAAAAAATAAATAAGCAACCGAAAGCACGGCATTGGAATTTTGCCATATTTTGAACAAATTCGCAGCCAATTGGACGAGTGTCTGAGCTTCAAAGACTTTTGTCTGAAACAAAACTTCAAAGCGAGTTCTCGTAGGAAATTGGGCGGATCAGCGATTTGTTCAAAATGTGAGCAAAATTCCACCGCTGTGCTTTCGGTTGCTTATTTATTTTTTATCATATACTCAAAATCTACAGTTAGCCAACTACAACTTAAAATTTATTCCTTGACCATTAGCTTTTTTAATTCCCGTCGTTTTTCAATCTCTAATTTTGAGAAGATCCTTGCTACAAGATTTTTCACGTACCCATAAGAATAATGCATAGACTCCGCAATTTCCTTGTTTTCCATTCCTTCTGCGATCGCTATTGCGATCTTCCATTCTGTTGGTGTTAACTGGCTTTTGATCTGCTTGGCATAATCTGATAATTCCATGGATTTTTTGTGCTGTCTCTGCTGATATCGTTCCAAATGCCGTTCAACCCTGGCAAGTAAGATTTCTTTTGCAAATGGCTTTACGATATAATCAACTGCCCCTGCTTTCAAGCCCCTTACTTCATAATCCATTTCTGAAAATCCAGTCAAAAATATGATCGGGATCAGTTCACATCCTGAGATTTTTTTGATTTCTTCTAATGTTTCGTATCCATCCATCTGTGGCATATCAATGTCTAATAAGATCAAATCTGGAATGATATTTTTATTTAACAGATTTAATGCCTGTATTCCACTCTTTGCGACACTGACATTATATTGGTCAGATAAAATCTCTTCTGCTGTCTTTAGAAGCATAAGATCATCATCTATGATCAAAATATGATTCTCTCTCATTCCATTCCCTCCCATCGTTTCATAAGGATTTCTGCTTCATCAAAATCAAGCTGATCGATCCGTATTTCCATCTCTTTCAAGATATTTCTTTCTTCCTCGGATATCTTGCCTTTTCGATAATACTGAATCTGTTCTTTCGCTTCTTTCGCCTGATATCTGGTGATAAATATTTTTAATTTTTCTTTGATTTCTTCTTTACTTTGCTTGTCTTTTTCTTCCTCTTTTTTCTGATCAAACAGAACATTTTTCGTCTGTTCAATAAATTCCCGTGATGCCTTAAATACTCGTCTCCACTCCAATTTAAGCAGATCATATGCCGACATGATGTATTCCATATCCTTTTGTTTTCCTCTATCTTCCATTTCTTTTGCGATCTCATACAAATGAATCGCACCTATCGCTTTTGCATTGCTCTTTAAGGTGTGCATCATTCTTGTGATCTCATCAACTTTTACTTCCTTTTGTATCATCAACTGCTGCACCTGTCTCATATATTCTTCCTGGTACTCCGTAAAGAATTCCATCAGTTTACGATACTGCATAAAGTCTCCATCCAGAAGTCTAAGCCCCTCTTCAATCTTTATATCATTTTCTTTTAGCTGCCCCTTCAGCTGCTTAAATTCTTCATCTTTGATCTTTGTTCTTCTTTCAGATCCTCACGAATAAATACTAGATCATCTCTCAAATATTTCATCAGCAGGTCTTCTAATTTGCTCCACATCACTGGCTTTGAAAGATACGCACAAAATCCTTCTCTTAAAAATGTCTGTTCAATTCCTTTCGTCACATCAGCAGTTAAAGCGATCACTGGAATATGAAATTGTACATCTTTCTTTAATTCCCTGATCGTATCGATTCCATCCATCTGCGGCATCATATAATCAAGTAAGATCAGATCATATACGTTTTGTCTGACTTTGTGCACACATTCCTCTCCACTGGCTGCTGTATCCACAAACACAGCTGTACGCTTCAGAAGTGATCTTGTCACCATGAGATTTTCCGGATTATCATCTACAATTAAAATCTTTGCCTGCGGTGCAACAAATGATCTTCTCTTTCGTTCATCCGTTTCCTTCCATTCAACATTTGAAATCTTCCCATCAGATACCTTCTTCATTGGAAGCTGCACAAAAAAAACTGCTTCCTTTGCCGTATACACTTTCTACCCAGATCATACCGTCCATCTGTTCTGCCAGCTGTTTTGCGATTGCAAGTCCTAATCCGGTTCCTTTGATTTTCTTATTTTTCTTAGAGTCTACTCTCATAAATGCGTCAAATAAAATAGGCAAATTTTCTTCTTTAATCCCGATCCCTGTGTCTTTTACCTCGAAAATAAGCTTCGTTTCCTCTGCATTTTTACTGACTTTAATATCAATCTGACCTTCTTTGGTATATTTTACTGCATTATTGATCAGGTTCAAAAGAATCTGTTTGATATGTATCACATCACCGATCAGATACGCTGGCAAGGTCTTATCAAATATCAGATTCATTTTTAACGACTTTTGTTCCGCCTGTTTCTCTGCGATCAACATCACTTCATCAACAGCTGCCTGAGTTCATATTTTCCTTCTTCAATCTCCATTTTTCCGGATTCAATCCTTGAAATATCCAGAATATTATTGATCAATGAGATCAGATAACCTCCAGAACGTTCAATACTTTTTGCATATTGACGGATTTCTTCGCTTTCACTTTCTCTAAGGATCATCTCGTTCATTCCAAGCATTACATTGATCGGAGTCCGGATCTCATGACTCATATTAGCAAGAAATGCACTCTTTGCCTTGTTCGCTGACTGTGCTTCGATCCTTGCTTCTTCTAAGATCTCTTGTTGTTTGTTGTACATCCGAAAATGCAGATACATCACTGCTGCCACCGAAATACTAGATGCACAAAATCCTATCAACAGATCCATCACAACTTCTTTTTCAGAGGAAAACCATACAACCATCTGCGGATTTTGATAGGCGATCATGATCGTTGCTATATATACGACCATTTCCATAAATGCTGTAAAAAACATTACCTTTCCTTCCAACATAAAGACTGTAAATAAGATTCCAAAAATATAAAAAGAAACCATCCCGCCCTTGTAACCGCCAGATTTAAAAAATAAATATGGGAACATCATAAGAAAGATCATAATGATCGTAACAACATAACAAAACTGATATCTGCCACTTTTGTATGCATAAAACAACAACACGAAAGACAACACTGCAATCCCAAGATTCAATCCTAGAATCACACTATCCTGATTATTCACATATGATGAAATCCCATTGATCAGACTAATCATTCCACCAACTAATGCAAGCACATTAAATAATCTTACCCGAAATGGAAGAGATAACCGAAACAGTGAATGTTCTCCCTGCAATATCTGACGAAACCATTTTTCCACGAACTTTCCTCCCCTTTCATGATCTTGCTTCTAGTTTATCACGCTCTTTCTTATCTCCCTAGTTACTATCAGTCATCTCTTTTGGAATGCTGTTCTAAGAAATGCAATACCGCATCATAAACTTTCTCTACATCATCTTCATTTAAGATCTCATGTCTCCGATTTAAAAATAACATTCCACGTACCTGATTATACCCTCGCTTTTTTAAAGTTGTCATTGCCTGTGCATACTGTTTCTTTGAACCAATGCATGGATCATCTGCTCCTGCGATAAACAAGATCGGAAGTGACGGATGTTTTACCTGCCATCCTTTTTTGTTGTAAGTTGCATCCATTAGTAAAAACAGATTTAAAAATCCATTATTACTAAATACGAATCCATCCAATGGATTTTCATCATAAGCTTTTACATTTTCTTTGTTATAACTGATCCAGCCATTTTCGGATTCATCTTCTCCTAATGCCTTTCCATATAAGCCAAGTGCCATCTTCTGGAAGAACTTTCCTTTTTTGTGTGCTCCCATTTTACAAGCAGTTTTTGCAAGAAATCCTGCTGCCTTTGCTGCTTTATTTTCACTTGGACTTCCACATACGATCAGAGAGTCCAGCTCATCATCATATTTTTTCAGATAACAACGAACCACCAAGGATCCCATACTATGTCCGAACAAATGATATGGAAGTTCTCCTCCATATCGTTCTTTCATCCATGTTGTTACCTGATGAGCATCTTCTATGATCGCTTTTCCACTGTCATCATAAAAATATCCAAGGTCTACCGCATCTTTGACACTCTTACCATGACCTCTGTGATCATGGATCACACTGATATAGCCATTGTTACACAACATTTGCATAAAAGGCTCATAGCGTTCTTTATGTTCTGCCATACCGTGGCAGATCTGTACGATTCCCTTTGGAGATTGTTCTGGTTCCATAAGCAGTACATGTAGCTTTAATCCATCTTGTTTTGATGTCAGGTATACTGTTTTTTTCATTTCAAGTACCTCCGTTCCTATTCTTATTTTTAGTTTAACACAAAATTATGATTATATGGTAAACTAAACTTAATAACTATTAACTCTTTCATGGAGGGATTCATTATGAAAATTAGAATAAAAAAAAAGTGACTGCTTTGCTTCTTTCCTGTATGCTGTTTTTTTCGATCAGCGGCTGTCAGAAGAAACGTACTGCGAAAGAAGTTTTGAAATCAAGTCTTAAACAAAGTTCCAAATTAAAAGATGCTGATTTCAGTGGAGAAGCTTCTTATAAGATCGCAAATAGTGAGGCTTCTTCATCCTCAAACGTTACGATCAAGATGAATTTTGACACAAAACTACAGACTGTTGATAAAGATCAGTTAAAAATGTCTATGACTTCTACCTTAAACATGCTTGGGCAGACTATGGATATGAATATGTATTATTCTGATGGTTATTATTACATGAACACCAATGGAACAAAGCAGAAAATAAAAATGGATATCGCAGGTCTTCAAAAACAGATTCAGTCAACCACAGGTCAGACTTCTTTGCCTGCAAAATATTACAAAGATCTGAAACTTAGTGAAAAGGATGGAAATACCATTCTTAAATACAGTATCAATAATGATGGATTGAATCAATACGTCAAAGATGTTACCTCCCAGATGACAACTGTAACTGGTGGAAGTAATTCTATTAAGGTTTCTTCTTTGACCGGTACAAAAACATTGAATGACAAAGATCTTCCTGTGAAAGAATCCATCCAGATGGTTATGGAAAGCGGTGACAATGAGACAGGTTCGATCACTTTAAAAATGAACCTGACTTATCATAATCCTGGAAAATCTGTGACTGTGACCTTACCTGACGATCTGAATACTTATCAGGAAATTTCAAATTAATAAATTTTATTGCATAGGAAATTCCGATGCAATCCTAAAGCAAACGACGTAAGCATCTTATTCTTTTGAATATAATACTTACGTCGTTGTTTTTTATGATCTTATTTTAACTTGATCTTGATCGTTGCTTTTTTATTACTTCCATCTATTGCCATCGCTGTGATCTTTATAGTCTTTTTCTTTCCCGCTTTCTTTGTCTTTACTTTACCACTTGATGTAACGGTTGCATATTTTGTATTATTTGATGTCCAACGAAGTTTTTTATTAGCTCCTTTGCTTGCTTTGACTACAGCTTTTAATTTCACTGTCTTTCCTGCTTTAACACTCTTCTTTCCTTTGATCGTGATCTTCTTTACTTCACCTTTCATAACCCGGATCACAAATGTCTTCTTTTTACCGCTTCCATCTGTTGCTATTGCTGTGATGATAACCTTTTTGCCTGCTGCTTTTTTGTTGATCTTTATGACTCCATTTTTATCTACTGTGGCAAGTTTAGAATTGTTTGTCATCCATTTTACTTTGTCTTTTGGCAGATTAGTTGTCAATTTGATCTTTTTGCCCGGAGCGATCTTGTCAGAGATCGCACTGATCGTGATATTTTTGATCTGCTGATCATTCCTGCCTGTATTGTTCGTTTGATCATCTTTTTTTGTATCTGACGTGTTATTATTTACTGGCACTTTTTCTACGGTAAATTTAACCGTTGGTCTTGTGACGGTCTGGTTTGTTGCATAATGGTTCATGTTGGTTATTGTATGATATTGGTCTTCATCAATAAAATATGTGAGATAGTAAGTTCCTTCTTTTTGTGCTGTGACTTTCTGCGCACCTTTTCCACCACTTAATGTAATATCTCCATTTTCTATTGAATCTCCACTGGCATCTGTTATTTTCCAAGTACCATATTTACTTTGGAAACCGTAATATGGTGCTTCGCTTGCATTCCATCCCTCTAATTTAATCTGTTTTAGAGAAAAACTCTCTCTTTCATTAATCTTCTGCTCATTTCGATCTGCCGCAACTTTTGCAAGTGGTCTTGTTGGAATCAGTTCATCAACTTTACTCTCTGTTGTCAATAGATCTTCTGTATAAGAACCACCTGCTGTACACATTAAAACATTCCGGCTAATGCGGTTGATCGCTTTGTCTGCTGTTTGATCATTCTTAATATTTGTCCAACTGATTCCGTCTTTATCTGTATCTGTAGGATGAAGAACTGCTCTGTTTTTTAAGGAAGCTCTTGCATTACTTCCACTGAATGTTCCTAGCACATATGTTGCTGCAGCATTGTAGCCTACGATCGTTACATCATAATTGATCAGTACTGGACATTTATAATAAGTCACTGCCTTCTGTTTTTTCTGTTGTTGCCTGATATAGCTGCCGTATATGGTGGTAATGTTATTGTTGCTTCGGACGATGTTTCTGTTGTCTTACTTTCACTTTTCTCATTAGACCATCCATTTTCAATTGCCTGTGATGTATTAAACCCAATAGTCCCTGTAATTTCTCCAAATACACCTAATGCTTTCTTATATTCTACGGACACTGATTCTTCATACGTATATGATTTAGATCCATTTACTGCATTTGTGACTGTATAGTTTACCGCATTTGTTAATGACTGCGTTCCAGAAACTGTCGTTCCACTGTCATTATTGTAACCTGCCGTATACATTGGACTTTTTTCTTGTTCATCACTGATCTCACGATGATAACTTCCTTCATTCATTGGATAGATCGGTGAAACCTTGAAATTATGGAAGTACACCGTCATTGCTCGAAATTGAACTGTTAAAAAGGGATCAAGAACAGGCAAAAGTATCGTTTTATAATAAACAGGACCTTCTTCGTTACTATTTGATAACTGGGATGCTTCTTTTGCTGTTACAAACGCTTGCATTTTTTTCCCATCCATAACTTCATAGTTGTTTATTTGATCTATTGCCTTTTTCTGTGCATTTTTCAGACTGTTATCTGTACCTTCAAATATGTTTGGTACTAAAAATCGATATTTATCTACCATACCTTCTGGAAGATCTTTTTTCCCATAAACTGTTAGATTCTTTATATATTTCGTTGGTGTATCATTCGCCCTGGCTCTTTCAAAGAGGCAAGCTCCCAAATACTCCCAGTCATTGACTAACGAACTTGTCGATGTGTTCATCTTATATTGATCATCTTGAAATGATGTCTGCAATGCTTTCTGATAATTACTTGTATTCGTTCCATCCGCAATATCAACATCAGCTTTTCGATAATAAATCTTGCCACTGCCGAGTGCCTGCGTATCTTTATCTTCCAATATTGCTGGAATATCACTTAACGAGTTTATGATCTCATTTTTGTCTGCTGCCTGCACTGTCATTGGTAAAAAACTTGTGATCATCATAACAAGACTTAAACATACCGATATCATTTTATATGTTATCTTCTTGTCTTTTTTCAACTTATTCATAATACCACTCTCCTTTTCCATAAGATCACATTTATGCAAGTACAAACGTAATTTATATTCTTTACATTTACATCATTTTATAATGTTTTTTCCTTATGAAATAGTGTCTTAGAGTCACGTCTTTTCATCGAAACTCCAAAATCAACATGTGACTATCAGTTACTATTTCTCAAACAGTCTTTTTCATAAAATAAAACCAGAGATAATAAGGTATTTTTATGTGAAGGAGGTCTTATATATGAAAAAGAATCTAAAAAACTTATGGGGTAAGAGGATATTTTCTTCGTTTCTCTCCATATCATTTTTATTAAGCGGGATTTCCCCTGCATTTAATGTATCGGCAGCTTCTCCTGCATCTGTTCCTGATACTTTAACTTTAAAAGAATCTGCTGGAGTATGTAGTGGAAACTCTGTCGCATTTAATGTAAGATCGAATGCGTTCAACTCCAGTAAGCTGAAATTTTATCAGGATATGCTTGGTGGCAGTCATACAAAGACAAATGCTTCCACCAAATCTGGTGCACCAAATGCGACTTCGGCAGAAGACTGGTTTGACATCGCTTATATCCTTCATCGAAACCGCCAGTCACAGTCTGGTACCAGCAATTACAGCTCAAGAATGGAGCTATGCGTTATTCTACGATCGCTGAATATAATAACACTGGGAAAATATCCAATAATGAATATAAAAGCAATTATGTATGGTACATTCATCGAAGCGGCTTCAATTACAGCAATTCTTTAAGCAGTGCAAATACAGATATCCGCAAGAAGTTATATGAATATTATCTGGCTCAGCATACAAGCAGCAGCAATAAAAAAGGCTGGGATTGGAGTGATAAAAGTGCAACTCACAGCTTCAAGTCTCTTGAAAATAATACAACGCAGGATGTCTTTTGGTCTATTTTAAGTCTGAACAGATCAGAAGGTGATAGTAACCGACGTGGACATGGAAGTGCCTTGATCGCTGTCTTTTATGATTTCAAGGTAAGTCCTGTCCTTCAGGAAGATTCTGGAACTACTTATATCCGTACAAGAAGTGATGGTTCCGATAAAAACGAATCTTTTGTTTCTAGTTTTACGAATGATACTCCTCAGAGTGCCAATGCTGAATATACCGGAAGTACAGAAAATACAGTATCCCATACAAGTAATATCAGCGGAAGTTCTTCTTACACAATGGGACATTCCGTAACTGTCGGAACAAATGTTAACTTTGGAGCCTTTGCAAGTGGTTCTGTGGATTACACATTTGATTATTCCAATACCGTAGAAAAAGGCTGGTCCAAAGAAGATTCTGTCAGCAAAACAGAGAAAAAAGAAGACAAATCATCCATTTCCCTTCCTGCTTACAGTGCGATCAAAATGAAGAGAACCACTTCTGACAGCGAAGAAGTTACAACTTACAACTGTCCTGTGATCCTTACTTATAAAGTGATGTTATTAGAACATGTACTCAACGCAAGCAATGACCAGGCTGATGCTGCAACCGCAACTTTAGGTACTTTTGGAAGCAGCAGTATCAGTGCCAGAGAAGATTTAAAGACTTATCTTACAGATAACGTAAATATCAAAGATACAAACCGCGGCGTTACATGGAGCAGTTTTGCTTCAAATGCTGATACAAAACAGGCATTTCGTTATGCTTTATCAAATACTGCCCAGTATATTCCGATGTCATCTGCAGGCGCTACATACAGTGTTAATTTAAAGACGATCAACATTACTTATGACGGTCTGATCTCTACACGGGCATTATCACGGATCGAGACTGCTGATAATATCAATCATAAAAACTTACCAGCAGGTACCTCCATAAATGTTTCTGATATCAAACTAAAAGGAATCAATGCTGCTGGTACTGATTATATCGGATTTAACCAGAACCGGGGTCATTGGATCTTAACCGATGCCGCAGGCCATGAAGATACTTCTGGAAAAGTTGCAACACTCACAACAGACCGTACTGGAAAAGTGAGCTTAAATGCAAAAGCACCTGGAACGATTTACCTTGAATATGTGATTGATGAGAACTGCTATGCAACAGCTTCAAAACCAGATATTTTTACGACAAATGATAAACTTGCTTCCACCGCTGTCATCAAAATTCATGTTGAAAAATGTGAATCTCATCACTATAAAAATATATTAACCGAAGCTACACCATCTCAGGATGGAAGTATCATAAAACGATGCAGTATTTGTAATGACAGCCAGCTTGTACAGACGATTGCAAAGCCTGATGTGTATACAATTACCAAAAACACCTACAATGGAAAAGTTCTAAAACCATCTGTCACGATCACAGATCGCAATGGCAAAAAGCTTTCTCCTTCTTCTTATGAGATCATCTATAAGAAAACTGGAAAAAATGTTGGTACCTATCAGGCTCAGATTAATTTCCGTGGTGACTATACTGGAAGCAAGACGATTTCTTATCAGATTCTTCCTAAAAACAGCAGCTTAAGATCTGTAAAAGCTAAGAAAAAATCATTTACTGTCCGTTGGAAAAAGCTTACCACCAAAATGCCTGCAAAACGCATCTCTGGTTATCAGATTCAGTACAGTGAAAAACCGAATTTTTCTAAGAGTAAGATCAAGAAAATTTCTGGATACAAAAAAACGAATGTAACAATAAAGAAACTGAAATCTAAGAAAAAATATTATGTAAGAATCCGCACAATATTGAAATCTGGTGGTAAAACTTATTATTCTAACTGGTCTGCTTCTAAAAGTGTGAAAGCTAAATAATTGCAATAAAAAAGGCTGTAAAATAAGTCTGGTTAAAAACTTATTTTACAGCCTTTCCTTTTATTAATCTAAATATTATTTACATAATGCAAGCACTGCCTTCGCTGCCTCTTCATCTGTGATCAGTGTATTAATATAGCCGCCTCTCACAGCTCCAAGAATTGCTTCTGCTTTCATCTCAAGTCCTGCGACGCAGATCACATTCTCTGTGTTCTTGATATCTTCAATTCCAAGCCCAATCATCTTATTCACAAATGGTGTTATAACTTCATTTCCTTCCATATCGTAAAAATGTCCTCCGATATGTCCGATCGCACCTTTCTTCTCAAGATTATATAAATCCCTGGTACTTAAATAAGATTTCCAACTCTTATATACGATAGAACCAACACTGGTTAGAATGATATCTGCATTCTTTGCCAACTCTAAACATCCTTTAATATTCGGCTCCTGTTCAAGACTATCTCTGACTTCTTCCGAATTTACAAACAATGGTGCATAAATGTAATGATATGTTCCACCATATGCATAGGCAAGCTCTTTCGAAAGATCCAAAGAATCTCTCTCTGGAGTCCTTACATTGGCTGCTCCCATGATCGGTACGACTGTGATTGGGATATTCTTGCTTGTCTTGACTGCCTTAACTGTATGATACATCGTATTTCCCCATGAAATTCCGAGAATCATATTATCATTTAACAGATTATCTAAATAGTATGCTGCAACTTCTCCCAATTTCTGAAGAACCATCGTATTATTTGCTTCTTTGACGGAAATCACTCTCACATCTTTCAACGCAAACCTTCTCATAAATTCCTGTTCCAGCTCTACATTGCGGTCCCATGGCTCTAAAATCTTGATCTCTACGATTCCAAGCTGTCTTGCCTCTTTTAACATTCTTGAAATCTTGGAACGTGAGGTAAAAAAAACGTTCCGCAATCTGATTCTGAGTCATTTCCGCATTATAATAGAGGTTTGCAACACTGGCAAGCATGTTGCGCTTTTCGTTATCACTAAGTGAATCATATTCCTTCATTGTTTTTCACCTCCCATTCATTATCCAAAGCACTTTTTATTATACCGCATCGCTATATATGAGTCCAGTATACAATCTGTTAATTATCATTCTCAGATTTCCTGCAGTTATAGTTATTTTTCCACTTTATACAATGCGATTTCATCAATTTCTCTGTTTGCAGATAAGATATAATCTTCACCATCATTTGTATAATGAAGTACATTTGCTGGTCCGACATCACTATCTAAAAGATCTGCTGTAAATGTTAATTTTTCAGGATCTGTACATCGGAAGAATAACAGATTTCTCTCCCCTTTTCTGTGTCCAATTAAAACACCCTGAGTTCCTGCGATCTCTCCACCCCAGATTCCGTGTGCAAATTCAGCATCTTTTTCATAAGTATAGACTTTCTTGAACTTTCCATCCTGTTTCTTGAAAATACTGATCTTCTCTCCATGGAATGGTGAGATTGTCAACATTTCTAATTCACCATCATTGTCAAAGTCTGCAAATGCCATATCACTGCTTGCTTCATCTAAAATCTGTTTGATCTCCCATGTTCCTTCTTCTGATTCTGGTGGTGTACATTCAAAGACACCTTCATTTGCTGCAACATAAGATCTTAAAACTCCGTCAACTTTTGCTTTGCAGTATCCGTGATTCTTTAATAAACCTTCTTTTAATACTTCAAACTGTAATGGATGTTCTTCATCAACACTACTTAAATCTTCTGGAAGAACGCATACTTGAATCTTTCCTGGACTTCTCCAGTCTTCTTTGTATTCATGTCCTGATTTTAAAGTACATGCGATCACATAGTTTACTCCATTTCTTGAAATGATATCAAAACGATGCACAAATGGAAGCTCTGCTAGTGTTCTTACTTTCCATTCTCCATCTTCCGGGTAAGCTAAGATGATCTTTGCTTCTTTAGAATCATTTGGAGAGTAGAATTTATGTGTTGCTAAAAAATGTCCGTCGGAACCAGGGACCTGAACCATTGACATGGTTCCTCCGGTCCTTCCCAGATGACTTCTTCCTGATTTCCTTCAAGGTCATATAAACGGCACTGATTTACTTTTTCTGCTGCTACGAGCATATGTTTCTTTCCTTTATAAGTTAAAGGCGCAACAGAATAACATTTTTCTAAGTTTCCAATAACTTTCTTTGATACTTTCATTATGCCACCTTCTTCCTATAAGCAAGAACGGAATGGAATATTCTGTGGTGCTTCAAAGCAATCTTCAAATCCTCTTCTGTGATGATAGTAGATTTTATCTTTATCTGCAGGATATGTGTATTTTCCTCCAACCTGCCAGAAGAATGGATGGAATTTGTATTCATTACGATCTTTCTTGAAGTCATATAATACTTTGATCTCATCACAGTCAGCCTGGAAGTTTGTCCATACATCCCAGTGAATAGGTACAACAACTTTGCACTGTAAGTTTTCAGCCATACGTAATACATCGATGGATGTCATCTTATCCTGCATACCAATAGGGTTTTCTCCGAAAGATCCGAATGCTACGTCTACATCGTAATCTTTTCCATGTTTTGCAAAGTAGATAGAGAAGTGAGAATCTCCAGAATGATAGATATTTCCACCTGGTGTCTTCACTAAGTAGTTAACTGCTTTGTCATCCATATCTGTTGGGCATACGCCTGTTAATTCTTCTCTGTCTGGACCTGTAGAGTCTGTTGTTACGATACATGTTCTGTCAAAAGAATCTAACGCAATAATCTCGATATCTTTGATCTTGATGAAATCTCCAGGTTTTACTGTGATACAACGGTCTGCTGGAACTCCCCATTTCTGCCATAATTCTACGGATTTTTTAGGTCCGATGAATGGTACTGGAATTTCTTTTCCGTTTTCATCTGTTGTTGTCATTCCACTGTTGATCACGTGTGCAGCCCATTCTGCAGACATATGATCCTGATGATAATGTGTTGCAAGCACTGCATCAACTTCTTGAATGCAAATGGATCGATCACAAATGGTACATTACGAAGGTTTGGCTGCATTGCACGTCCACCACACATATTTGCCATCTGATGTCCGACTTCATTTTTCCATCACCATGTGTACGTTTCCCATTTCCACACCATAAATCGATTGTAATGTTTGTATCAGCTGGTGTTTTAAACCATACACCTGTACATCCAAGCCACCACATTGCTACATTTCCTGGTGCTACTACTTCATTTTCAATATCTTCTACTAACCATGTTCCCCACTCTGGAATGTGCTTTCAATCCAGCTTTCTCTTGTCATTTCACTAATTTTACTCATAACCTTGATCTCCTTTTCTATTCGAAATCTTCTATCTCTATATCCTATAAGTCATTTCCATAATAAGCATTTTCTCCATGCTTTCTGAAGAAATGTTTGTCCTGTAATACTTGCGGTGCTTCCCCAATATCTTTTTTCAGATGTTCACAGCGGTATGCCATCTTTGCTACTTCTTCCATAACAACTGCATTATGCACTGCTTCTGCTGCGTCTGCTCCCCATGAAAATGGACCATGGTTTGTACATAAAACACCTGGTACATAGATTGGATTTTTTCCTTCAAACGTTTCTGCAATCACAATTCCTGTATTCTTTTCATACTCTCCGTTGATCTCATCAGCTGTTAAAGATCGTGCACATGGAATATCTCCGAAGAAATAATCGGCATGTGTTGTTCCATAACATGGAATGCTTCTTCCTGCCTGTGCCCATGAAGTCGCCCAAGGAGAATGTGTATGAACGATTCCACCGACTTCTGGAAATGCTTTGTAAAGTTCGATATGAGTTGGTGTATCAGAGGAAGGATTTAAATCTCCCTCAACTTTTTCCCCATTCAAATCCATGACAACTAACATATCTGGTGTTAGTTTTTCATAGTCAACACCACTTGGCTTAATGACAAACAATCCACGTTCTCTGTCGATCCCACTGACATTTCCCCATGTATAAGTTACCAGTCCTTTTGCCGGTAATTCCATATTTGCTTCGTATACTTGCTGTTTTAATTCATCAAGCATCTTCTTAACTCCTTTCTTACTTTCCTGCATTTCCAAATATTTTCTCTAATTCTTTTCCTACGCCGTCCTGATCATTACTTCCTGCAATCTGGTCTGCTGCCTCTTTCACGACATCATCTGCATTTTCCATTGCAATCCCAAGTCCAACCAACGTAAGCATCTCAATATCATTCACTTCATCGCCAAATGCGATGATATCTTTGATCCAAATGCCTAACTTTTGTGCAAGCTTTTTGATCGCTTCTGCTTTGGAAACTCCCATTGCCTTGACTGCAAGAACTTTTTTCCCAGAACGAATGGCATCCGCATCCGTTTCTTTTTTGACCACTTCGGCTACTTTGTCTAAATAATTTTTGTCATTGTGGCTTACAACAATCTTGTAAATGATATGTTCTTTTACATATTCATTTAAATCATCCACAATCCTCATTGGTATCTCTTCATCTTCTTCTACAGTCTGATTGAATTTCTGATGAATCAGAAATCTTTCATTCTGAGGATCATCGGATACCAGTTCATCTTTGGCAAAGACGTAATATTGCAATCCGTATTTTTTACAGATTTCAAACGTCTTGTGACAGGTTTCACTGCTTAAATGATTTTCATATAAGATTTCTCCGGTCCTGATGTTTCGAATGACAGCTCCGTCACATCCAATGACAATATCTGCATTTTTTAATTGTTTTGTGTATGCCTTTGTCATAACATCCGATCTTCCGGTTGCCATAACAAATGTTATGTTTTGATCTTTTAGTTTATAAATTGCCTTTGCATTGGCATCAGAAACTTGTTTTTGACTATTTAACAAAGTCCCATCAAGATCGGTCACTACCATTCGATACATGATTCCCTCCTTATGCAGGTACTTTGATCCCTGCCTGTTCCATCTTATCTTCTACAAATAAGCGTGCCTGCCTGATTGTTTCGACTGCTTCTTCCATCGTTTGTTTCTTTGTGTTATCTGCCCACATTTCGATCAAGAACATTCCTGTGTAATTTAAATCTTTTAATTTTTTAAAAATGTCTGTAAATCTTACAGTTCCTTCTCCAAATGGAACACATTTAAATACTCCAGGGTTTGTCTCTTTGACATGGATCGCTACCGTTTCACTGATTCCAAGTTCAAATTCACTCTCAACATCCGCTGAAAACTGCGTCAGATTTCCCATATCTGGATAAATTTTAAAATATGGAGAACGAATTTCTTTAATATAGTGCATTGCACGAAGAATCGTTCCAACAAATGGTGTATCCATGATTTCCATTGCAAGGATCACTCCTGCGTGGCTTGCCATTTCTACTGATTTTTTCATTCCTTCTAAAAATAAAGCTTTTGTTTCTTCATCGGATTCTTCATAATATACATCATAAGTTGCAAGCTGGATCAATCTGACTCCTAACTTCTGTGCCAAGATGATTCCTTTTTCCATGATCTCAAATGCTTTATCTCTTGTTTCTTTGTTCTTGCTTCCAAATGGAAATCTTCTATGACCACTTAAGCACATGCTTGGAATGATGATTCCTGTCTCTTTCATATAAGAACGGATTTCTTCAATCTGTTCATCACTCCAGTCAAGTCTTGCTAATCTCTCATCAGATTCGTCAATGGAAATCTCGATATAATCAAATCCTGCCTGCTTTGCTGCCTGCATTTTTTCAAGCCATGTAAAATCATTTGGAAGAGCCTTTTCATAAATCCCTAATGGCCTTTTTTTGATATCGTACATCTATCTCACCCCGATTTATTCTGCAGGCATATCTAATGCTTCTCTGATCTTTGCTTCGATTTCTTTTTCTGATAATAAGTTTTTAAGTCCAATGACTTTTGTATCTTTTCCTGTTCTAAACTGCGATGTAAATGTTTCAGATACAAAGATCATATCGTAATTGTTTGCTACACCTTTTGCTTCTCCAACACTCATATGTCCGATTTCTGCATCAATTCCTAATCTTTTGAATACTTTGTTGATCTTCATTTTGATCATCTGGCTTGATCCCATTCCATTTCCACATGCTGCGATTGCTTTGATTTTCATAATAAATACCTCCTAAATTTGGCTGATTGATTGTTTTGTTAAAAATTGATTTGATATTACTTTTTTAATACTCGTCGTCTTTCTGACCTACTGTGAAATACTTTTCTTTATCAGATTTCGCATACTGAATCTGAGGAATGACTAACATTGCGATAACACAAAGGATAACTCCAGGTATCTTTAGGTACTTAACAATATAAGATACTGCAAGGAAGATCGTTGAGAAGTCGAAGTTTCCATGCCATCCACCGAATGCTACTAACTGTAAAACGTAAGCACAAACGGCTCCACCTAATACCTGAATGATTCCACTGATAAATGGTAAGATCATGGCTGCTTTAACTCCACCTCTGTGGTTTGCATATACTGCGATACTTGCGTTATCGAAAAACAGTGGTACGAATCCTGCGATGATCATAACTGGTGAATGGAAGATCAAAAGTCCTGCGATCGCTAAGAACTGTCCAAGTGCTCCACAGAAGAAACCTACTGTTACTGCGTTTGCTGGTGCGAATCCATAAGCTACCGCACAGTCTACTGCTGGGATCGCTCCTGGAAGCAATTTGTCTGAAATACCTTTGAATGATTCTGTAAGTTCTGCAACGAACATACGAACACCTGCCTGTAATACGTTTAAGTAAACAGTAAAGCTTAATGCTTTAGAGAAAATATAGAATCCAAATGCTGTTGTCTGTGAGAATGTGTCATCTAAACTTCTCATGAAATCTTCTCCAAGTACTAACATGATGATTCCAAAGAATATGAACATTAATACGGATGTGGATACTACATTGTCACTAAACATCTGTAAAAATCCTGGAAGTTTGATATTTTCAATAGAATCTTCTTTTTTACCGATCTTTGGTGCAATCTTATCCGCTAACCAGATTGCAAACATCTGCTGATGTCCAATCGCGAATCCACCTTCACCGTCTGTTAAACGATCTGTTGGTTCAACTGTTAAGTTAGAAAATACTGCCTGGTATGTACCGACTAAGATTCCGACTGCTACAGCTCCCCATATATTACGAAGTCCTGGGATAAATAAAAATACGATCCATGTTACGGTTGTTGCCTGCTGTACCATGATATGTCCAGTTAACAGTAACGTACGAAGTTTTGTGAATTTACGGAAGATCAATAAGATGATGTTCCAGATAAAGGCTAGTAACAAGGATGTCATGGTCCATGCTGCCGATAATCCGATGTTTTCAAGTGCTGCATTTACTGCATTCAATCCGAAATACGGATCAATGACTACTGCGTTCAAATGGAACTTCTGGTTCAATCCGGCAAGGATTGGTCGGAACGTATTGATCAGTCCGGCTGAACCTACATTTAAGATCATGTAACCTACAACTGCTTTTAAGAAACCTGCTAATGTTTCATACCATTTTCTTCCTAATAAGATGTATCCAACTAAGACGATCAATCCTACAAAGAATTCTGCTTTCGTCAAAATATTGTTCGATACAAAAGTAAATACTGTATTTAATATTTCCATCCTCTTTCTCCCTTCTTACTCTTCTGCTTCAAATTCATTGATCGCTTTGGCAACTTCCTCAGCTGATTTTGCGTTTTTAATGAATTCAATGTTCTCTTCATCTGAGATAAATTCAGCCATGGACTGAAGTTTCTGCAAATGAGATGTGTCATCAGTTGCTGCCAGAGTAAGAACAATATCTACTGGATCATTGTCACAGTTAAAACAGACTGGCTTGCTTAATGTGATCAGACTTAATCCTGTTTTCTTAACACTTACATCTGGTCTTGAATGTGATAATGCAAGTCCCGGAATGATTACAATGTATGGTCCATTTTCTTCCACACATTTGATCGTCAGATCAATGTAATCTTTTGTGATGTAATCGCTATCTACTAAGAGCTGTCCAGATTGATCATGGAATCTCTCCAGTCAGATGCGTCTACATTTAACTTAATGTTTCTTGCTTCAATTACTTCACTCATTAGTTTCCTCCTATTAACTCTCCATATTTTTTTGCTGTTTTTATGTGTATCTCCTTAAGTTGTTTACATCTTATCATTCGCTGCACATCTGTTCAACAAATTCTCAATCTTTGCACATATGTGCAAAATAAATATTTTAGATTGACATTTATAAATATATTGTTCTTTCATAAGTACAATCCGTATGCACACAAGTACAAACCCATACATTTTGTTTAAAATGTACAAAAAAGAGACAACTCATAAATTACTCCTATGAGTTGCCTCTTTTATAGTGGTTCAGTTTTTTTTAATATTCTTATTTATTCCTAATAAATTTTTTGGTATAAATGATTCATGTCTGCTCGAAGTTCCTGATATTTCTCAATATTTTTTTCAACAGGTTCATAAATCTGTATCGAATTATTTCTACCTGCCCATTCTAGAGCTTCCTTATGATCTGAAACCTTCCCGCTTTCCACCATTGTGCTTGTCCATGCTCCAATGATCCCTGCTTCCCTATGCTGGTACTGGATCAATTTTCTTCCATAGACATCCGCCTGAATCTGATTAAATTCATGGCTGTTACTCAAACCGCCTCCAATCTGAATCTGCTCTGCCTTGCCAATCTGCCCTTCTACAATGTCTAAATTGTTGCGAATCTCATAAGCGATCCCTTCCAGCAAAGCTCTCGCCATATCGCCTCTTGTCGTACTCAATGTTACATTTGTAAATGATGCAGTTGCTTTTGGATTCCACTGTGGTGTTGCCCTTCCCTGAAAAAATGGAAGCAACATACATCCATTGGCTCCTGGTGGAGACTGTGCGATCTCCTGATCAATCTTCTGATAAATATCTCCCTGCACTTCTTTGTAAAAATTATTGCAAAACCAGTCAAATGCCGCACTACATGTTAAAATACTTGCTTCCACAATATATTTTCCTTTTACTGCAGAATAATTAATGATCGGATTACCCATAAGCACAATTGGTACCTTCTCTGTGATCCCTATGATAAATGCACCTGTTCCACTCGTAACTTCCATGTCACCTTCTTCATAAATTCCCATTCCAAGCACACTGCACTGCTGATCACCACCAGCCGAATAAACTGGAATTCCTGTCTTAAGTCTTGTACTTTCCGCAAATTTCTCATTTGTATATCCATGAAGTTCTCCTGGATCGATCAGATCACAAAGCTTATTCTTCTCGATTCCAAAGATATCAAGAAGCACGCTGTCCCACCGCCCGGTTCTTAAATTCATCAAATGAGACCTACTTGCATAAGTACGATCAAGTTTTCTCTGCCCTGTCATATGATATAACAAATAATCTGCAACAACAAAAATCCTGTCTGCTTTCTTATAAATCTCTGGTGCTGTCTCTTTAAGCCATGCCATCTTGCTCCCTGAAAATACAGGATTTACCATTGTACCGCTTTTTCTGATGATCTGTCCATTCATCGCAGAAAGCCTCGTACAAACTTCAATATTCCTTTTATCCTGCCACATCACAGCATCACATAATGGATCTCCTTTATGATCAACTGGAATGATCGATGTTCTTTGTGCCGTCAAAGAAATCATCTCTACTTCTTCGTTCTGATCCTTACACCAGTCACCCACATCTCTTGCTATATCATATAATGCTTTTCTCCATATTTCCGGGTCCTGCGTTACCTTGACTGAAGAATAAAAGGTTGGATGATATTTTCTGTGAAACTGACATAAAATATCTGCCTTATCGTTTATCAATACACCTCTCATACTTGAGGTACCTACATCAAAAACAAGGATTCCCATACCTAAATCCCCTTTCTTTCTAATGCACAAGTCCACCCATCTTAAATGACTCGATCAAAAGTTCTAATGTCTTTGGATCGCACTGACGGTATTTGAAATAATATAGCAGCATTTCTGTATATTCTACTAACTTTTCCGCATAAGCTTCCTGCACAAAATGTTTCGTTCCACACATCAGACATTCATTGATGAGCAGATATGCAGCAAAACGTTCATTGATAAAAATATCTCTCTCTTCTTCGGAATAATCCCGAAACTGGATTGGTTTTCTCCGAACGATCCAGGAAATCGTGTATGCAAACAGCTTCTCTGTGCGGATTCTCTCAATACTATGAAATTCCTTTAACCGCATCACATCCATAAAATAATCAAGGATCACCTGCATTAAAATTCTTTCATTGCAGTAAGCTGTCTCAGAAAATCCTGCCATTTCAATAAATTCCATCGCTGTCTTCTGCAGTTCCTCAAATCGTTCACGGAATTTATCGACACCGACCTCATCGATCAGCTCTCTGTAATTTTCCATCTCAAATAAATTGTGTTCTATCATTCTTGCCCCTTTATCATCTTTAACAATTGTAATTCATCCAGTTGCTGTTTATGATTCACGATCAGATTACTTACATCCGATTCTAAATGATATCTTGCCTTTGAAAAATATTCTGCCTGTGCAGCTCCACTAAATCCTGCGGAAGAATTCGGCAGTTTATCAATCTTATGTTCTCCAGCAATGATCTCCTCTACTAATCGTTCGATCCGTTGTCTTTCTTCTGCGAATCCGTCGTCATATCTCTCCATCTGGTTTATCCCTTTCTTAAGATCATCCGATTCATATAACTTTGAGCATCGATCACTCCGTCATTGGCTCTTGGAATCTGTTCTTGTTCTCTCTTATGCGGTTCTTTCGACATTCTCTGCAAGTCACTGTAGCTGTCTTGTGCAAAATATTTCTCAATGTCAAGCCAGCCTGCTTCTCCAAACTGAAAACATGTCGAAATGATCTCATCCACAGAATTCAACAATTCTGCCACAACACTTGTATACCGCTTTAGAAAATGATTATTCTCACGATATGGGTACTTTACATAATGGTCAAATTCTGCGTATACTTCTTCAGCGATCGTTCGTACCTGTACTTCAAAATAATAATTCCCATATTTAAAAATATAATGCTGTGAACGATATCCCTTATCTGTATATTCTTTATGAATCGTATAATTAAAAATGTCACGATCCCCATAACGGATATAAGCCCTTGGCATCTCCGCCATATGCATATCATATCTGGAATCTTCATCAACTTTCAGCAAAAAGTCATGTACCGTACGCCATTCTTCTTTTGATAAGATCAAAATTCGGATACCCATAAGATCACGCACGATCCTCAGATAATTCCGTTCATTAATATTTTTATATTTCTGACGTTTTTCAACTCCAACTTTCCGTATGATCTTCTCAATCAAATGCTCTGGATCCTTACATCGGTTATGAATTGAATGTACATGAAAATCTATTACTTTTGATATCTCATCCTGTAAACGATCTGCAATCTTTTTCATCTCTGGTAAACGTCTCGTATAATCCTCATAAATCTTCTCAAGCGTATCCCAGGAAAGTCCAGAATCCTCAAATGCTTCCTGTACTTTGTATGTGTTAAAAAATTTCTCCTGATCCAGCATGAGGAATCACCTCTTTTCACTTTTATATTTATTTCTCTACAATCTTATATTTCTCTAATAATTTGACACGTTCCATCCCAATCTGTGCACTGCTTTTTTCTCCTGTATTGATCGCATCTGTGTTACGATGAGTTAAGTATTTAAATATCCTGTGTAAATACGCCACTGGCAGTAAAAACGGATAGTTCCTTGAATATGGATAGTTCGTCTTGATATATTCCTTCCCTGGAAATAAAGAAGCCAGGATCCCGGAAGCTGCATTGAATGATTCATTCTCTGCTGCATTCAACGTAATATTTGCACTATGTACACGATTCATATCATTTTGTCCAAAAATACCACCATCTAACATATCATCCAATAATGCTGTGCAGTCAATTTCTACATCAGACGGTTTTGAAAGCCCTAGCTCCTCCCAAGTAAATCCAAGATAGCAGACTCCAATATCCAATACATTCATAGCAAAAGAATCCATATGATATTCTTTCATGATATTCCTGATCTCATGAAAGTCTAACTGATCGTGGTATTTCTTCGCAAAGTATAATAGATCACATGCCTGTCTGACTCCAAATCCACTATGAAGAAAATGTTTCAGACTGTGGCATACAAGATATAAAAAATGCTGTTTTGGATTCAGCGTCAATACTTTACTCCCTTGAATATCTGTTTCCATACAAGTATCAAACGCATCTTCAAATAATTGATTAAAATGCCCATACGCTCCGGATTCCTGAGGAAACAGGTCCATATGCAGTTCAAAATATAATCCATTCCTTGGATTCTGATATGGAACTTCCTGATAAACTTTATCCTTGATCAGTTCTTCTCTCATAAATCCCTCTGCCTGCAAAAATTCATCCATCTTCCAAACTGATCTCTTGGGATATAAAGATCTTCATCATTGGATGTTCGAAGATCTGGATTTGGATATAGATCTCTGCAAACAATTCCTTTCACGATCAATGGGGTCAATCCATTCTGGCGCATTTTATCAAACAACATCAAAAACAGAATACTTTTTCTTGCCTGATTTCCTGCCTGATCGATCGTATCTCCCTTCCAGAACTGCTGAAACCCTGGATCACTATTTTGAAATGATTCATTTGAAAAAATCTGCTGATAGATCATCGGTGCCAGTTGCTGTTTCTGACTAATATCATAGATCTTCTCCCAGTCTTGTGTAGAAAGTCCCTCTATCATATCACAGGAAGTCTGCGTCATAGCACTTCTTAATATATCTATAAATACATTGGTTAAGTTCATCTTCACATACTCCTTTATTCTAAAATATCCAAAAGCAGATTCTCTAAAGTATCTACTGCCGCTTCTTCCATGTTACATCCATACTCAAACACCGGGATCTGAGCCGCGAAATCTTCTGTAAGATTCCATATTTTCTCCACGAACTGCGGATTCCATCCATTCACTGTGATCTGACTGATCATTGCCTTGATCGCATCAAAATAACGAAGTCTCCTTCCATCATTCTCCTCTGCTTGTCCAAGAAAAATGACTGCTTTCACAGGATAAGCTTCATTATAACAGATCTCTGAAGAACCACAGATCGGCCATCCAAGAGACATCCATCTGCCATTCTCTTTTTTTAATAAAGTTCTATCACCATTGATAACTCTTGCTTTCCGATACTTCGTCCACAATCCTGCCTGCGTTGACTTACCAATTCCACTTGGTCCGCTAAATAAGATCACTCCTGATTTCACTTTGAGTACAGAACAATGCAATACCATCGCATCCTTTGCCAACATTCTTTTTTCCATCGCAAAAAGAGATACAAAGACTGTATCAACATTTATCATATGCACAAATTCCCGTTTTAAGTACAATTTTACCTGATCTTGTGAAATTTCTTCATATTGTCCGTAGGATTCTTCCATTCCCATAAAATTCATCCGGCGGTATTCCAAATTGTCTTTCTTATATACTTTCAGATCAATTCTTTGTGATACACATTCCCCATCCAACTCTGGTAATTTATCCACAACCTCAAGGAAATATTCCACTTGTACTTCTTCATCGGTATCAATCAAAAATTTTTAAAATTCTCTGGAATTTCTAACGATTCTTCCATATGAATTCCAAAAATAAAATCTGCAATCTGATATTTCTTCATCCTCTCACCCTCTTTGTTCTAACGTTTTTCAAGTCGGATCACTACAATCTCTGGAATATTGTGAAATCTTGGTAGTTTTTCCTTATCACTTCCAAGTCCTCTTGTAATGATCATATGATTCACTGCCTTAAAATGATGGATCCCATCCGCATATTCAGGAAACCATCCCTGATCTCCTCCGTAAAGACCTCCTTTACCTGGAATTCTTACCTGTCCACCATGTACATGCCCACTGACTACCAGATCGATCTTCCATGTATCTGCTGCCTGCCCAAAAACAAAACTATCTGGTCTGTGAGACAACATGATCTTAAATGCATCTGTGTTCTCATAATCCATCAAAAAATCTCTTACTTTGGACGGAATATTTTTCTTAACCATATTTCCAGCCCCATCTACTGCAAATGCATACTCATAAAGGCCTCCAATCCGGATCTTGTTGCTTCTTACCTTTATATCCTCATATTCTTTCTCTACAACCTTCGCACCTGCTTTCTGTAACTTCTGATATAGATTCTTATCCCTGCGCTGTCTATACGCAATCTCATGATTCCCCAATGCGTAATATACAGGTGCTGTTTTTTTCAATGCACTTATAAGTTCTACTGCTGTCTGTGCATTCTTCCCATCTTCATTCAACATATCTCCATCCATCAAGATAAGATCTGGATCTTGTTTTTGAATTTTATCCACTAAGCGCTTATTCTTGCTTCCAAACTGACTATTATGAAGATCCGATATTAATACGATCTTGGTCGTTTCCTTGATCTTATCAGACTTAATCTTGTAATCCGTAACAGTCAGACATTTATAAGATATGATAATTTCTACCGCTATCAATATAGCGAAAATGGTAAATATCATTGCTGCGATCCTTACTGATTTCTTCAATCTTCTCTCACCACTTTCAAAAAATGTGCTGTTTATATTATAACATTGTCCAGTCTCTGCTCACAAGTCTATAGATAAATTTCTCACACAAATCCACTGCCTTTCTGTTGTTCAAAAAACTTTCTTAAGTTTTTATGATGAAATATAGTATCCATTGAATTTATATAAAAAGGTGTTAAAATATGTGTTGAGTGAGATTATTTGATTTTCATGTCATTATTTTAGTTTAAAGAAGGGGTTATATATGTCACAATCACAATATTATGTTACACATTATTTTAATGCACAAAATGCTGGCAGCTTCATGGCTGTTTCTTTGATCGGCCTGATTGTTGTCCTTGCCATCGTTTTACTTACCGCAAAGCTTCAAAAACATTATAAGATCAATATTGAAAATCCAACAGAAGTTGAACTTGCACAAATTGAACAAACACATAAAACAAAAGTTATCAGCTGGATCGAAAGCTTTTATGAAATGGTATTTTCAAGCACCTCCGTACTGATCTTCCTTTCTCTTTATTATGTCCTCGACGAAAGGATCCCTCAGGCGGCTTATTTCTGGAATAAATATCAAGATATTTTGTTGATGGTATTTTTAGTATGTTCTGTATTTTTAACATTCTGGTTTGATCGGATCTTTGTTCATCTGAAAACGATCTCATCCGAACAAAAAGCCTCCGTACGACTGATCTCTGCCTTTTATATCATTCTGATCTTGTTGTACATAAAATTTATTTATAACGATTCAAATTATGATTCTTTGATCTTTTATTTTGTAATGCTAGCGATCGGTCGTTTTGTCTATTTCGATTCAACGCTTGATTACATCAAAGAATCTTTAAAAAGCGTCGTGAAATACCTGCCTTTGCTGATTTTAATGGGCGCTTATTCTGGATTTATCTGTTGGTATGGATTTTCCTCTGATTTCTTGTTAAAGTCAAATGGCGTGATCGTTAGTACACTGTTGGCACATTTGTTTATGGATGTAGCGATATTTGTATTGAATAAGATACGCGTTGTGCAATTCATAGGGAAATTTTAAATTTTGTAATGGCCAACTGTAGATTTTGAGTATATGATAAAAATAAATAAACGATCAGAAGAGCAGCTAGAGAATTTCCTCACGTTTTTACAGATCGCTGATCCGCCGGCTTTCTTTGCGAAACTCGCCTTCAAAAGCATTGAAACAGAAC
>ENA-OQLB01000206-OQLB01000206.1-human-gut-metagenome-genome-assembly--contig:-NODE-206-length-35184-cov-4.772143_pt1 | contig 35184 bp, 37 predicted proteins | sample MGYA00242656_ERZ504813 | MGnify/ENA primary metagenome ERZ504813 (study PRJEB26092, sample SAMD00036388) | human gut metagenome | host: Homo sapiens | study: EMG produced TPA metagenomics assembly of... | reverse complement strand
ATTTTTTTATTTTTGTTGCTATTTTTGTGTTTTTTGCTTCTAGTGTACCATCTGTCACTGTCAGTGCCAATCCATTTCCTGGATGATCACATAATCTTGCATTTAATGCCGTTCCATTAATATATAATGTTGAAATATCCTGGTCTATGATCAGACAGATTTCATATTCTTTGTCTGCTTCCAATTTGATCGGACGCTCAAGTCCAATGTTAAAGCACTGATACCATGGATAATTTGGACATTTGTTAAAAACAACTTTATTTTCTTCCACAAAGAATCTGTATTCATATGAAACTTCTGTTTCTTCATCTTTGTAAAATCTGATAGAAAATTCTTTCGTTCCTTCTTCAAATTTTACAGTTGTTTTGAATGCTGCGATGCTTCCTGTATCTTCACAAAGAAGTGTTTCTTCTTTTGTGTCAATCGTTTTCATACAAGGGTTAAATAAATCTTTCCAACCATCGAATGCTTCCATCATCTGGTCTACCGGTTTTACCCAAGTGTCCATCTTCTTTCTGGAATACTTCGTGTGGCACGAAAGTTCCTCCCCACAAGTATGCGTTCTTGTCATCGTTATCGATTCTTGTTGGCACCCATCCAAAAAGTACTCTTCGTTCTCCATCAAATGCTGTACGTCCTGCATAGTATGCTCTACCGTCAAATGCATCATCAAATGGTGCTTCCCAAGGCCCGTATAGGTTCTTGCTTCTTCTGTAATGGATTTTATTACCCTCACTGTATTCTGAGAATACAAGATACCACCAGTCTCCCATCTTAAAGATCTCTGGCATCTCAAACATTGTGTAGATTCCTGGTGCCCAGAAATCTCCTTTAAATTCCCATTTCTTTAAATCTTTTGATGTGAAATGTACGAGACGTCCTGTCTGTTTTCTCTTATCTTCTCCCTTTCTTGCTCCAAGGATCAACAGATATTCTTCTCTTTCCTCATCCCATAGGACAAATGGATCTCTCCAGTTTCTCTTATCATATCCTTCCTGTGGAGGAATCTCTAATGCTTCTTTCGATTTCTCCCATGTGATCCCATCTTTGCTTGTAGCGTGAAGCAATGTCTGTGATGTCTTTCCTGCCTTTAAGAATTCTCTATTATATCCTGTATAAAATGCATGAAATCCTGCCTCTGTTTCAAAAACACTTCCTGCATAGATGAACTGATCTGCTTCTTCATCCGTTCCACGCTTTAAGCTTTCTCCATAGTCTTTGTAATCTACAAAATCTTTTGTTGTTGCTAATGCCCAACCGAATGGTTCTCCAAAAGGTCCTGGATTTCTTGTATCTCTCTGATGATATACATAAAACTGACCTTCTTTTCCATAAGGCATAATATCTCCTACCCAAATACCTTCTGGCTGATAATATAACTGATACATAATTTAATCCTTTCTTTGATTTACCTTGTTGCTTTCTATGGCTTTATTATATGTCAATCGTTTTCATATGTCAATCGTTACCATATTAATTTTTGCACAAAATATTTGTGGGATTTTTGGTAGTTTTGCATAAAACTTATCTTATTTTGTACGTTCTAGCATATTTTTAGGCATCAAAAAAGGAAGAGTAGTATTTTCTCTTCCTTTTTTATTCTCTGTTATGTTGTCTGTCCTTCCAGTAATTTTACTGGAAGATCCATGCAGCTTTCTGCTGTTTTTCCTTCAATCAGATCGATCAGCTTATCCACCGCTACCTTTGCAATCTGTTTAACTGGCTGCTGGATCGTTGTCAGTTCTGGAACAAATCCTAAAATCTGCTTTGTTCCATCTACTCCGATGATCTTTAGATCTTTCGGAATATTGATTCCTTTTTGCCTTGCGACATGAAGTGCAATCACTGCAAGCGAATCATCTCCTGCAAAAATACCGTCAATCTCAGGGTGTGCATTTAACATATCATAAATAAGTTTTTGCTTCTCCACATTCTCCATGATGAACGGTACTTCTAAAATCATCTGAGGAAGCCCTACTTTCTCCATCTCTTGAATATAAGCCTGACTTCGATTGTTACCTGGCATCTTTAATTTACTGTTTCCTCGGATACATAAAATGTGCTGACATCCTTTATCGATCAAATGTCTGGTTGCCATCTGCCCTGCTGCATAGTTATCACATGAAACGACTGGAATATGTTCTCCAAGATAACGGTCAATTCCTACGACTGGCATCTTTAACTTGGAGTATGTCTCTACGACTGCGTTATGTGTTCCAACGATCATTCCATCTACCTGATTGCGTCTTAGCATATCAATATAGGCTTTCTCTGTATCCATCTGATTTTTGCTGTTACACAGAAGCATCTTATAATTTTTCTGTGATAAATAATATTCTATCTGTTCTACAACTTCTCCATGAAATGGTGATGTTACAGTAGGGACGATAACCCCGACAAAATACGTTCTGTTATTTAACAACGCTCTGGCAATCTCATTTGGATAATAATTGATCTCTTCCATAGCATCATATACTTTTTTTCTTGTTTCTTCGCTGATGTATCCTCGGTTATTTAATACCCTGGATACTGTTGTGGGAGAAACTCCCGCTACTTTTGCCACATCTTTTATTCCAGGTTTCATTCCATACCTTCCATTTCTAACTTATTCTTAAAGTATCCCATCTTCTCGAAGCAGCTTTCCTACTTCTACATATTCTTCTCTGCTTCCCTCAAGATATTTGATCTCGTCCTCTGTCAATGTACGTTTGACTCTTGCTGGACTTCCCATAACTAAAGATCTATCTGGGATCACTGTATTTTGTGTTACAAGACTTCCTGCCCCGATCAAGCAGTGATTACCGATCTTTGCTCCATTCATAACAACAGATCCCATCCCGATCATGGAATTATCTCCGATCTGGCATCCATGGATCACGCTGTTATGTCCAACTGTCACTCCATCGCCGATTTTTACACTATTCCCTTCATCTACATGGATCGTACAATTTTCCTGTATATTACTCTGATTTCCGATCACAATAGACTCTTCTCCTTCACAGCGCATTGCTGTAAAGAACAGTACCGTAGATTCTTCTCCTATAGTAATATTCCCAACTAAAACAGTTTCTTTTGCTACTTTTGCTGAATCAGCGATCTTTGCCTGTTTGTAATTCATGTTCTATCTCCCGATATTCTTCTTATTGCTCTTCTGAGAGTAGTTCATTCTTCCTTCTTTCCAACCCTTCTTGTCTGTCTTATCCCAGTCTAGGTTGTCTCCGAAGATATATCTTGTCATCCATAATAAGCTGACCGTTGGAACCACTACCCATAATACTCTGTATTCAAGTTCCATTAAAAATGGTAAAAATGCCAGTCCTGCTGCGTGGATCAGTAAGATCACTGCCCATGCGATGATCAGCCAGTAACCGATCTTAAATGCTTCTGGCATATCTCTTCCCATTTCTTTTCCAAAATAAAAACGTTCTGCTGATAAAATGGCAGCAGCTAATACTGTCATGATCACACACATTTTATAGAATACGTTACCATCCATATATTGTCCTAAAAACATTCCGATCAATGATACGATAAACATCAGGATCAGAACAGCCCATAGAACCTTTTCAAGCTTACTTGTTACTTTGTTTGTTGTTACTTTTTCTTTCTTCATCTTGTATAACCTCAATCTCTACTTCTATCAGAAGCAGTTTTCCTTCACTAAATGAAATGATTCCTTCTTCTGCTTCTAATTCATTACTGATCGCGAGCGATTGCTCAAACACTAATGTATGATCTTTTAATGGATATTTAAATCCTGTTAGTGTGACACCTCGTGCCTCATATATTGGTATCAAAGATACATATTTACCAAACTGGTCTTTCTTTGATATTGTATCTTCATGATTTAAAACCCTGATACGATTGTTTGCATCAACAAGTTCTGCCTTCACACCTTTGCTGTGTGCGTAAAACAACTGTCCGAAATTGCCCATAACATGATCAAGTCTTGTTCCAGTTCCACCTATCATAAGGATTTCATCTGCACCTGTCTCAATTGCTTTTTGTATTGCAAGTCCTGTATCAGTATCGTCTTTTTCACATGGTACGATAATCTTCTTGTCTGTTGAAAATTCTTGCATTATATCCTTACTGCAACTGTCAAAATCACCTAAAATAATATCTGGTTTTATATTCAGTTTCTTAGCATAAAGCAGTCCTTTATCAGCTGTAATAACCTGATCTGGGTTCCATTTACTGATATAGTCTTTCGCGAAATTTTCTTCGACTGTTCCGCCTGTTAAAATCAATACTCGCATTACCATTTTCTCTTTTCTTTTAGTTCTGTATAAATATTTACATAATTATCATAACGGATCTTTGAGATCTTTCCTTCTTCCAATGCCTTTTTCACTCCACAGTCTGGTTCATGTGTATGACTGCATCCCTGGAATCGGCATTCATCTTCATATGGTGCGAATTCCTGAAAATAGTCTTTGATCTCATCTTCTTCAAACATATGAATGAATAAAGAACTAAACCCTGGGGTGTCTAGGACATACGTATCTTTCTCGATACGTATCAGCTCTGAATGTCTTGTTGTATGACGCCCTCGCTTGATCTTCTCACTGACTTCCCCTGTTTCCATCTGTGCCTCTGGCTGCAGAAGATTCATCAAAGATGATTTTCCGACCCCCGATGGTCCAGCAAGAACCGTCGTCTTACCGTGAATCAGTTCCCTGATCTCGTCAATTCCTTCTTCTTCCTTAACGCTGATAAAACGAACGATATGTCCACAGTTTCGTAGACTTTCTCTAATAATTTCAGTTCTTTTTCTTTTGCAAGATCTACCTTGTTAAAGCAAACGATCACAGGAACATCCTGTTTCTCCATCATCATCAGAAAACGATCTAACAGATTATAATTTGGCTTTGGATTCTTTGCTGCAAATATGATCAGTGCCTGATCTACATTTGACACAGCTGGACGGATCAGCTCGTTATGTCTCTCATAGATCTTTGTAATATTTCCTTCCTGCTCTGTCTCATCTAAAATATCGATTTCTACATTGTCTCCGACTAACGGTTTCATCTTCTTATTTCGGAAGATTCCCTTTGCCTTACATTCATATAATTTATCTTCTGTCTGTACGTAATAAAATCCTGCGATTCCTTTTATGATCTTTCCTTGCATGAAATATCTCCTGCACCTGCTTTTCCTTTATTCTTCACCTGTTGTTGTTGATTCTTCATCCGCTGTTGTTGCTGTCTGACGAGGTCCAAGACTGACATAGATCCCAACGGCTGTTCCCTTCTTAACCTTGCTTCCAGAACTGATCCTCTGACGAATGACAAGTCCTTTTTCCACACTGTCACTATATTCTGTTAAAACACTTCCCAATGATAATCCGACTCTTTGCAGTTCCTGACTTGCTTCAGATTCCGTGTAATAACGAAGATATGGAACGCTGACCGTCTGATCTTCCTTCTTGCCTTTGCTGACTGTAATCACAACAGTTGTATTTTTCGAAACTTTGCTTCCCTGTGATGGAGTCTGAGAGATAACTTCTCCTTTCGCAACATCATCACTGTAAGATTCTTTTATTGAGACTTTGAGTCCTGCTGCTTTTAATTCACTCTGTGCACCAGACTTTGTCTTACTTCGCACATCAGGTACTGTAACTTTATCCTCGATCTTCTGTCCTTTGCTCACAACTAACTTGATCGTTTTTCCTTCTTCTAATTCCGTATCGCTTTCTGGATCTTGCTGCATGACCAGTCCTTTTGCATACGTATCGGAATATTCTTCTGTCACGTTGATCTTGAACTTGTTATCAATCGCCTCTCTAGCTGCTTCTAAAGACAATCCGATATAATTATCAACTGTGTATTTTTCTGTAGTATTGTGATGTTTGGCTTCTGTTGTTGCTGCGATCGTACTTTGTGTTGTTGATTTTCCTGATTTGAATAATCCAGAACTTTTGACAACAAATACGACAATAGAAATCAAAATGATCGCACCTACACTGCTGCAAGAACAATGACAAGTTTCTCGATCTTTGAGTTCATTCCTGTTTCTTCTTCCTCATCATCCTCTTCCAGATATGCATTGCTATCTGAATCTTCCACAGGCTGTGTGTCATCATTTGTCTGGATTCTCTGTGTCAGTTCGTTCTGATCGATCATGATCGTTGGAGAATCATCGATCGTTGGAACAATTCCCACATATTCACCAGAAGTATCTTCAAACACGAGTTTCAGATCTGCGATCAATTCATCTGCTGTCTGATAGCGGTCTTCTGGCTTCTTCATTGTACATTTTAAAATGATCTTCTCTAAACTGTCTGGAATTCCATCTCTGACCTGACTTGGCGGTGTGATCTCATTCTGCAGATGCATCAATGCGATCGTTACACCATTTTCATGATCAAATGGCACATGTCCTGTTACCATCTCATACATCGTGATACCTAAAGAATAAATATCACTTTTTTCATCACAGAATCTTCCTTTTGCTTGTTCTGGAGAAATGTAATGCACAGATCCCATCGCTGTTGCTGTTGATGTAACGGTATTGCTGCTTGTTGCCTTCGCAATTCCAAAGTCTGTGACCTTTACATTTCCAATCTCTGAAACTAAAATATTCTGTGGTTTAATATCTCTATGAATAATATGATTCTTATGGGCATGTGAGATGCTGACGCGATCTGCAGGGAAATCTCTACCGTCTCCTTCGGAGATAAATACCCTTTTCTTCGGATATATTCTTTCAGAGTCATCCCTTCTGCAAGCTCCATAACAATATAATTGATCCCATCTTCAATTCCAACATCGTATACATTCACGATATTAGGATGAGACAGCCTTGCAACTGCCTGTGCCTCTGTCTCGAATTTCTTTAAAAATTTCTCATCTTCTACGTATTCACTTTTTAAAACCTTCACTGCGACGTTCCGGTTTAATTTATGATCTTTCGCCATATAAACGTCTGCCATTCCACCGCTTCCAACGCGCTTTAGCACTTCATAACGGCCTGACAGCATCGTGCCAATCTCTAACATCTATCATTCACCTCATCTCTTTAAATCCACAATTACCAATGAAATATTGTCTTTTCCTCCGTACTCGTTCGCACGGGTGATCATCTGGTTGACCTTATTGGCAATCTGACTGTGCTCAAGAAGAAGTTCCTTCAATTCTTCGTCGGATATCATATTGGAAAGTCCATCACTGCACAAAAGCAAATATCCATCTTTGGCATCAAACTCAAAGAAATCTGGTGTCGCCATTACGGTACCTAGTGCTCTTGTGATGACATTCTTCTTTGGATGGAATCTTCCTTCCTCTCTTTCCATGATTCCTGCATGAATCAGTTCTTCCACATAAGAATGATCCACTGTAATCTGTGTTAATTCTTGATTTCCATAATATAATCTACTATCACCAATATTCATAACCGTTACTTTGCCATCAGAGATGGTTGCTGCAACGAATGTTGTTCCCATTCCCCTATATTCTTCATTACTCTGGCTTTCTGCGATCATTTCCTGATTCACAGACGCAATGGATGATTTCATTAATTCGATCGGATCGGTCTGTTTCGATTCCTCGATCAGCTGTACAAATCGTTCCACTGCAAAAGAGGAGGCATGCCCACCGGCACGGTGTCCTCCCATTCCATCTGCCACGATATAAAGATTTTTTAAGTTTCCAACAGGCTGGTCATGAAAGAAAATCCTATCTTGATTCTCTGTCCTTACCTTGCCTATATGTGAAGCCCCTACGGATCGCATATCGTTCTCCTTTACAATCTTGACTGCAGTTTTTTTCTTCTAAGCTGTCCACAGGCCGCATTGATATCTGCGCCCATTTCTCTTCTTATGGTAACATTTACACGATTTTTTTCAAGTATCTTTTTAAATTCCATAACGGATTTCGGCATAGATTGCTTAAAATCACGCTCTTTGATCGGATTAACTGGAATCAGGTTTACATGACATGGAAACCCTTTCAATCTGCCTGCTAATTCTTCTGCATGAACTGGCTGGTCATTAACCCCTGCCACAAGGCTGTATTCAAATGTCATCCTACGGTTTGTCTCTTTAAAATAATAATGACATGCATCTAGCAGCTCATCGATTGAATATTTCATTGCGATCGGCATCAGTCCTCTTCTCATCTCATCATTTGGTGAGTGAAGAGAAATGGCCAATGTGATCTGTAAATGTTTCTGAGCAAGTTCTTTGATCTTTGGCACGATTCCGCACGTTGAGATCGTAATATTTCTCTGACTGATATTTAATCCATCCTCTGATGTGATCAGTTCTAAAAATCTCAATACGTTATCATAATTATCCATCGGTTCCCCTGTTCCCATCATGACAACATTGGATACTCTTTCTTCTGTATCTCTTTGAATATAATAAATCTGTGAAAGCATTTCAGATGGCGTCAGATTACGATCTAATCCTCCAAGCGTAGATGCACAAAACTTACATCCCATACGGCACCCTGCCTGAGATGAAATGCAGACAGAATTTCCATGTTTATACTTCATCAAAACACTTTCGATAATATTCCCATCATATAACTCAAATAAGTATTTTCTTGTACCATCGATTTTTGAAATAAAGCAGTCTACAGGTTTTACACCATAAATCTCCTGCGTCTGTTCGATCTTTTCTTTTAATTTTTTTGGTACATTATTCATCTCATCAAGAGACAGAGCAAGATGTTTGTGAAACCATTCATAAATCTGTTTTGCACGGAATTTCTTCTCACCAATGGATTCCATATATTCCTGCATCTCCTGAAGTGTCATTGATTTTAAATCCATAACTTTATTTTCTCCTTAATTTACCAATAAAGAATCCATCACATGGATGTATTCCTGGCAACAACTGAATAAATCCTTCTTGGGCAGTTTCAATCTTTAGATCCTTTGGCAGTTCTTTTGTAATATCAACTGCTTCAAAATCGAAGTGATCAAGAATCCATCGGAAATTTTCTTCATTCTCTGCTGGATTGATCGTGCAGGTACTATAGATCAATGTACCTCCATGCTTGACATATTGCACTGCATTTGCAAGAATCTCTCGCTGCAACTTCACAAGATCCTTCATGCCTTCTTCTGAAATGTGGTATTTAATATCATTTTTCTTTCCCATGATTCCAAGTCCTGAACATGGTACATCTGCGATCACAACATCCGCAGCCTCAATATGTTCTTCATCCAACACTCTCGCATCAAATACTTCGGATTCCATATTCGTAAACCCAACACGGTCGATGTTATCTTCGATCAGATCTGTCTTATATTCCGTAAGATCCCTTGATAACACTCGCCCGCTTCCCTTCAGCTGATCTGCAACATATAAGGACTTACCACCTGGTGCACTGCAAAGATCCATCACAAACTGCTCTTTCTGAACACTGGCAAGTTTGGCACACAACATGGAACTTTCATCCTGTACATAACAACTTCCTTCACGAAATGCTTTCAAACGATACAAAAAATCATAATCTGAGATCTGCACTGCATTTTCGATCAAACTTCCATCTTCTACTGTAACGCCTTCTGCTTCCAGTTCTTTTCTGACAGCTTCTTTCCCACCCTTGGAAATCAGACAACATAATGTTGTTTTTCTCTCTTCCAGATAAGAAGCTATGATCTTCTCTACTGTTTCGTTATCATATGTCTTCTGAAAGAATTTTATGATCCATTCTGGAATAGAATAAGCAACTGATAAATATGTCTCAAGATTCTTCTCTCTTGATGGATATTGGATCTCATCTTTCTTCCTTGAAATATTACGAAGTACACCGTTCACAAAACCTGATAATCGGGAAAATCCTCGTTTCTTTGCAAGTTTCACTGCCTCATTACATGCAGCAGAATCTGGAACCTGATCCATATAAAGAATCTGATAGATTCCCATACGAAGCAATGCACGGATCAGTGGTTTACATTTTCTGATCTTCGTCTTTGAGAACTGATCTGCAACATAGTCGATCGTGATCTGACGCTCTAAAGTTCCTTCCACCAGTCTTGTAAAAAATGCGCGGTCTCTTTTTTCAGAAAACTGGTATTTTTCTAATACATTTGAAATTGCGATGTGTGATAATTCTTCTTTTTTTATCTACTTTGATCAGTACATCCAATGCACATTCTCTCGGATTTTGCATCGTATCATTCTCCTAATTTTGTTCCGGCTTCTACCTGATATCCAAGTAAAAATGCCTGTACCTGCATACGTTTCTTTCCTGCCAGCTGAATCTCATGAAGTGCAAGATCATTGCTTCCTGTTGCTACGATGATCTCTTTTTTGTTGACTTCTACGATCGTTCCTGGTTCTTCTTTACTCTGTGCATCAAGCACATCTGCTTCCCAAACTTTCATTGTCTTTCCATCTAAGGATGTATAAGCACTTGGCCATGGATTCATTCCACGGATCAGACATTCGATTTCTCTTGCTGATTTTGTGAAATCAATCTGCCCCATATCTTTACTTAGCATTTTGGCATAACAGCTTTCTTCGTCATTTTGTTTTTCTCTGACGGCTGTTCCATCTTCTAATTTCTTTAATGTTTCTAATAATAAATCTGCTCCTAATACCATCAATTTATCATGCAGAGAACCAGCTGTTTCTTTCTTATCTAAAACAACTTCCGCTTTATCGATCATATCTCCGGTATCTAATCCTTTTTCCATATACATGGTTGTGATTCCTGTCTTTTCTTCTCCATCAAGGACTGCCCACTGGATTGGTGCTGCTCCTCTGTATTTTGGAAGGAGTGATCCATGAACATTGATACATCCATACTTTGGAATATTTAAAATACTTTCTGGTAAGATCTGTCCATAAGCAACAACAACGATCGCATCTGGGTTGAGGTTTTTTAACTCTTCAATGAATTCCTCATCTCTAGCTCTCTGTGGCTGATATACTGGGATATCATATTCCACTGCTTTTTCTTTGACTGGAGGAAACTGCATCTTCTTTCCTCTACCTCTTTGTTTATCCGGCTGTGTCACAACAGCAAGCACTTCATGGTGATCGATCAGTGCCTGTAGTGTTGGTACTGCGAACTCCGGTGTTCCCATAAATACTGCTTTCATCTTATTCTACCTCTTCCATCGTGACGTCTCTTGCTGGTTCTTCTGCTACATCTGGATATAAAATTCCATCCAAATGGTCTGTTTCATGGCAGAGCGCTCTTGCAAATAATCCAAATCCTTCTACTGTGATCGGATTCATATCTTCATCAAATGCTTCACAGATCACATGATCTGGACGTTTCACAACTGCTACTTTTCCTGGAAGGCTTAAACATCCTTCTTCTCCTACCTGCTCTCCTTCTTTCAGTGTGATCACTGGATTGACAAGAGTTACACATTCTCCCTCTTCTCCAGTATCAATGACTACGATTCTTTTTAAGATTCCCACCTGAGGTGCTGCAAGACCAACACCCATTGCTTCATACATTGTATCATACATATCTTCTACTAATGTATGCATTCTTGGTGTCATTTCTTTTACTTCTTTACATTTTTTTCTTAAAACATCGTCTCCTAATACTCGAATCTGTCGAATTGCCATAATTGTTCTCCCTTTCTTTTAATAACTATTCATTGGGTTAAAATCAAAATTGACCAGTAAATTTTTCCTGATCTTATTTAAATCGATCCACTGTTCCAGACGGTTCTTTGCTTTCACCAGTGTCTCGTAATCTTTATTCTTAATATATATCACTTTGCGGTATTGATCATTGATCTTGCCAAATCCTGCCTCGCTCGGCCCGATCACCATCAGATCCATATGTTTTACTACATTTGCCATCGCATCCATTACTTTATCAAGCCATGCTTTATCTTCTCCTGATGCAAATACGACCAACATCTGCCATTCTGGTGGATATCTCATCAAGCTTCGGTAGCTAATCTCTTCTTTGTAAAATGCGTGATAATCCTGTTTAGCTGCAGTCTGGATACTGTAATGTTCTGGGGAATATGTCTGGATCACTACTTCTCCTGGTTTGTCGCCTCTTCCTGCTCTTCCCGCAGCCTGTGTCAATAACTGGAATGTTCTTTCTCCTGCCCGGTAATCATTGGCATGCAGGGAAAGATCTGCTGCCAAAACTCCTACCAATGTTACATTCGCAAAATCATGTCCTTTGACGATCATCTGTGTTCCCACTAAAATATCTGCTTCTCCATCAGAAAATGCCGATAAGATCTGTTCATGACTATTCTTTCTCTTCGTTGTATCCATATCCATACGAAGCACTTTTGCTTGTGGAAATTCTTTGTATAATGCAGCTTCCACTTTCTGGGTTCCAAGACCGAATGTTCCAATATACGGGCTTCCACACTCTGGACAAACCTTCAGCATCGGCTGTTCATATCCGCAATAATGGCAGCGCAGTCTTCCATCTCTGTGATATGTCATAGAAATATCACAATGAGGACATTCCATGACATGACCACAGCTTCTGCATGAAACGAATCCCGCATAACCACGCCGGTTTAAGAACAACATGATCTGTTCGCCTTTATTCAAACGATCCTTTATCAGTTCTTTCAGTCTTCGGCTGAACATGCTGCGGTTTCCCGCTTTTAATTCTTCTCTTAGATCTTCAATATAGACTTGCGGTAACACTGCTTCTTTGGCTCGTTTTGTCAACTCCCACAGTCGATAAGTTCCATCCAGTGCATGTTTATAACTCTCAACTGATGGTGTCGCCGAACCTAAGATCACCGATGCACCTTCCATCTGTGCTTTCTTGATCGCAACTTCTCTTGCATGGTATTTGGGAGTTTGTTCACTCTTGTAACTGCCTTCATGTTCCTCATCGATCACAATCAGCCCAAGATTCGGAAATGGAACAAACAATGCAGATCGTGGTCCAATGATCACATCCACGTCTCCCCTCTGTGCACGAAGCCACTGATCGTATCTCTCACCTTTGGATAATCGTGAATTCAGAATTGATACACGCTCTCCAAATCGTTTGGTAAACCTTGTAACCGTCTGATAAGTCAGTGCGATCTCTGGGATCAGGACGATTGCCTGTTTTCCTTGTTTGATCACTTCTTCGATCGCTGCGAGATAAACTTCTGTCTTCCCACTTCCTGTGATTCCATGTAAAAGATAGGTTTTGTGGTCTTCTCTTAAAAAATCTTCCCGAAATTCATCAATCAGTTCCTGTTGCTGTTCATTTAACACATGCGCTTCTGCTTTTGCTATACTGAACTCTCCAGGATTCCGGTAATAATATTCTGTCACAACATGAAGAATTCCTTCTCTTTCCATGCTGTCTACTGTACTTTTTGAAATCTTTAGATCTTTCGATGCCATTTCCCATGAGATCTTCCCATGGTCTAATAAAGCTGCAAGAAGTCTTGCTTTCGCCACATAATGCTTACTGAAATATTCATCAAGCATCGCTGGTCCATGCACTTTCTCAATGCATAGCTCAATGTATTTTCTCGCTTTTCGTGCAACTTTTTCCTGCACTGGAAGTACGGTTTTTAATGCCTGGATCATTGTTGATCCATAATTCTCTCTGATCCACGCAGCTAACTCGATCATATTTGACTCCACACCAACATGATCCGTCTCAATTCTTAAGATTTCTTTGACTTTACTCTCATCATAGTCAACTGTCCGTGAAAGGTTGACTACATATCCCGTCTGTTCCTTATTAGAACGTCCAAATGGGACAACGACTTGCTGTCCCACCCGAATATCCTTGATCATGGAAAAAGGCACCTTATAGGCAAACACCTTATCCAGTGCCTCATGTGAAATATTAATAATTATATCCGCATATAATTTTTCCATAGATTATTTGATTACGTGACCTTTCTCTCTTAAAACTTTGACCACTTTATCTACTTTCTCTCGGCAGATCTCATGGCTTCTTGCCTCAACCATAACACGTACTAATGGTTCTGTTCCACTCTCACGTACAAGAATTCTTCCTTCATCTCCAAGTTCTGCTTCTACTTCCTTAACTGCTTTCTGTACGTCTTCATCTGCCTGTGCAACTGCTTTGTCATATACACGGACATTTTCAAGGATCTGTGGGAAGATCTCAACGGGTTCTGCTAACTGTGCAAGGCTTTGTTTCTGCTCGATCATTGCTTCCATGATCTTTAAGGATGTTAAAATACCATCTCCTGTTGTTGCAAACTTGCTGAAAATGATATGTCCAGACTGTTCTCCACCTAATGCGTGACCATTCTTCACCATATTCTCATTAACATACTTATCTCCAACAGCAGTCTTCTCATAAGCAATTCCTGCTGCATCAAACGCTTTATATAATCCAAGATTGGACATTACAGTTGTAACAACTGTATTATTGTTCAAGTCTCCGTGTTTCTTCAGATACTGTCCACATACATAAAGGATCAGATCTCCATCGACAACCTGTCCATTCTCATCGACTGCGATACAACGGTCTGCATCTCCATCATATGCAAATCCAACATCTAAGTGGTTTTCTTTTACATATCCCTGTAAGATCTCGATATGTGTAGATCCACAGTTTGTATTGATATTTGTTCCATCTGGTTCATTATTGATCACATGTGTCTCTGCACCAAGTGCTTTAAATACATTCTCTGCGATCGCAAATGAGCTTCCGTTAGAGCAGTCTAATCCGACTTTGACACCTTTAAATGATCTTGTTGCTGTAGAGATCAGATATCCGATATAATGATTTCTTCCGGCTGCATAGTCTTTTGCTCGTCCAATCTCTTTCTTTGTTGCAAATGGGATTTCATGGATCTCCCCATCAATATATGCTTCGATCTCATTTTCAACTTCTGCTTCCATCTTATGCCCTTTGGCATTGATCAATTTGATTCCATTATCATAGTATGGATTGTGGCTTGCTGAGATCATGATCCCGCAGTCAAACTGTTCTGTTCTTACGACATAAGCCACACTTGGTGTCGTTGTTACATAAAGCATATATGCATCTGCTCCAGATGCTGTCAATCCTGCTACTAAAGCATTCTCAAACATATAGCTGCTTCTTCTTGTATCCTTACCGATGACAATCTTTGCTCTGCTGCTTGACTTCTGGTTAAAATACCATCCAATATAACGTCCAACTTTATATGCATGTTCTACAGTTAAATTTATATTTGCTTCTCCACGGAACCCATCTGTTCCAAAATATTTTCCCATCTTAATACTCCTTGCATCGTATCGTTTTTGTTTTTACCACCTGACATTATACCATGATTACGATCGTCTATCAAATATAGAATCCATGAAGTTTTCTTAAATATCTGCTTCTTTTCTAAGCCCGATCAGTTCTTCTCTTGTTGCATTTCCTGTTTCCAATGCGTTTTCCCTCATGACTTTATAAAATTCTGCCCATGTTGTATTAACATACGGATTCACATATAAAACTCCTACAATCCCAAATGTGATCGTTGATAACAGATTCCATCCGATAAATGACAGATCAAGTACGAATGCATTCCATTTTTCTCCATCCATCATATTTTTACTGATCTCAAACGCTCTCTTCCTTGATATCCGAGGGTTTTCCGCAAGAATGTAAGGGATCATTTTATATTCATAACTTTTCACGATTCCTGGTATAATTAAACACAACGTCCACAGCACTGTATAAAGATCCCTGCAAAAGATCGTAGCAACATTTCTTAAGTATGCACCATTGAGGAATCCATCAACGATCAATGCGATCCTTGTCTTATGTTCACTGTTCTCCTCATAAAAACGACAGCCTCCAACTTCAAACAGGTTTCCTACAAAAATCTTAAACAACAAACCTACACTAAAGGCTGTTATGATCAAGATCAGAATAAATGACACATACATTCCATTATACATCGGACCTATCAGATTTTTATAGATCATATCACCTGCAACTCCAAAAAACGAAAATAATGTTTGTATCAAACTTGATGCCGCATCACCATTTCCTGCTGCTATATTATTTCCTTCCTGCAGGGAACCATTCCCTGCTGCATTACCAGTTCCTCCCGTTAATGCTGTCACTACAAGTGTTGCAAGCACAACGATCCAATAATTGCGATGCAGTGCTGCCTTCCCTCGTTCCTTCAATTCACTTCTTGTCCACATATTCATTCACCTCTCCTTTTTGTAAATTGTTTTGATTCTAAAATCATTTTCATCATAACACAAAAGCAGTACACCTGCTACAAAAACAAGTGTACTGCTTTTTATTCTTGGTTTATTATGCTTAAAAGAAAATCTATTTTACAAATTCTTTTACCTTGGCAGCGATACTGTCACCATCTAATCCGAATTCTTTGATCAGTTCTACTGCTGGTCCTGAATGTCCGAATACGTCATTCACACCGATCTTTAATACTGGTGTTGGAAGCTGTTCAGATAATACATCACATACAGCACTTCCTAATCCACCGATCACAGAATGTTCTTCTACTGTAACAACTTTACCAGTTGCTTTCGCTGCTTCTAATACAAGTTCTGTATCTAATGGTTTTACAGTTGCCATATTGATCACCTGAGCATTAATTCCTTCTGCTGCTAATTTCTCAGCTGCATCTAAGGATTCAGCAACACATAATCCATTAGCAATGATCGCTACGTCTGTTCCTTCTCTTAAGACTTTACCTTTTCCGATCTCGAATTTGTAATCTTCATCGTTGATCACTGGTACAGCCAGACGTCCGAATCTCATATAAACAGGTCCTTCCATCGCTGCTGCAGCTTTTACTGCTGCTTTTGCTTCAATATCATCAGATGGAACGATCACTGTCATTCCAGGGATTGTACGCATTAATGCAATATCTTCACAACACTGATGTGTAGCTCCATCTTCACCTACGGAAATACCACCATGAGTAGCTCCGATCTTAACATTTAAATGTGGATATCCAACAGAGTTTCTTACCTGCTCGAATGCACGTCCTGCTGCAAACATCGCAAAACTACTTGCAAATGGAGTCATTCCTGCTGCTGCAAGTCCAGCAGCGATACCGATCATATTACATTCTGCGATACCACAATCAATATGTCTTTCTGGAAAAGCTTTCTTAAACATTCCTGTTTTTGTTGCAGCGGCTAAGTCAGCATCTAAAACTACAACATTAGGGTTTTCCTGTCCTAATTCAACTAAAGCATTACCATAGCTTTCTCTTGTCGCAATCTTCTTTACTTCTGCCATCTTACTCGCCCACCTTTTCTAATTCTTCCAGTGCCTGTTTACATTGTTCATCATTTGGTGCAGAACCATGCCATGAAACCTGATTCTCCATAAAGGATACACCTTTACCTTTGATCGTCTTCATAATGATCGCTGTTGGTTTTCCTTTGCATTCTTTTGCCTGTTTGAACGCATCAGCGATCTGATCAAAGTCGTGACCATCAATTTCAACCACATTAAAGTTAAATGCTTCGAATTTAGCTCCGATTGGATATGGAGAGTTTACTTCATCAATTGGTCCATCAATCTGTAATCCGTTGTTATCAACGATAACTACTAAATTGTCAAGTTTTCTGGATCCTGCAAACATTGCAGCTTCCCATACCTGTCCTTCCTGGATCTCACCATCACCAAGAAGTGTATATGTACGATAGTCTTTATTCTGAAGTTTTGCAGCAAGTGCCATACCAACTGCGGCAGAGATTCCCTGTCCTAATGATCCACTAGACATATCTACGCCTGGAATCTTCTTCATATCAGGATGTCCCTGTAAGTAAGATCCTACATGTCTTAATGTTAACAGATCTTCTTTTGGGAAAAATCCTCTTTCTGCTAATGTTGAGTAATATCCAGGAGCTACATGTCCTTTAGATAATACGAAACGATCTCTGTTTTCATCTTTTGGATTCTTAGGATCAACGTTTAACTCAACAAAATATAAATATGTAAATACATCAGCTGCTGATAAAGATCCACCCGGATGTCCGGATTTGGCAGCATGTGTTGACTTAATGATACCTTTGCGAACCTCATTTGCTGTTTTCTTTAATTCTGCGGTTGTCATTGTATCTACCACCCTTTCTTATTCTCCGAATACTGCTTTGTAGTCTGCCTGGAATTTAGCAATTCCCTGATCTGTTAATGGGTGTTTCATCATCTGTTCAAATACGTTGTAAGGTACTGTGGCAATGTCTGCTCCCATCTTAGCACATTCTGTTACGTGGATTGGGTTACGTACACTTGCACAAATGATCTGTGTATCGATATCTCCTGCTGCATCAAAGATTTCTCTGATGTCTGCAATTAAATCTAATCCGTTCTGAGAAATGTCATCCAGTCTTCCTAAGAATGGAGATACATATGTTGCTCCAGCTCTTGCTGCTAATAAAGCCTGGTTTGGATTGAAGATCAATGTCAGATTTGTTTTGATTCCTTCAGAAGATAATACCTTTGTAGCTTTTAATCCTTCGATCGTTGTAGGAATCTTAACTACCATGTTTGGATGAATCTTAGCGATTTCTCTTCCTTCTTTGATCATTCCTTCTGCATCAGTTGTTGTAGCTTTTACTTCACCACTGATAGCTCCATCTACAATAGAAGTGATCTCTTTGATCACATCTTCAAACTGTCTTCCTGATTTAGCGATCAGTGAAGGGTTTGTTGTAACTCCACAGATAACTCCCATATCATTTGCTTTACGAATCTGATCTACATCTGCTGTGTCCACGAAAAATCTCATAACTTACTTCCTCCTAAAACATTGTTTGTTGTTTTGTTCGTTGTTTTGTTTATGGCTTTATTTAAACATGGATAAAATGTCTTGTCAAACTCGAAAAACTGTCAGATTTCAGCAATATTCATTGAATTTATTAATATTTTTCAACTTTATTAATAGTACATGGTTTTTCGTTTTTTTTCAAGATGCTTTCTTCAATTTCTTTCAATTAAAAAAAACTCGTTTTTCCTTGTTTTTCCGTAAAAAAATATGCTATGATAAATGTAGTTTTAATTAATAATTATTATTTTATTACTAATATTTCTGTTTTTTATTAGTTGTTATTAATTAATTAAAATAATTTTGATTAAGGAGGATTTTATGGGTTTAAAGAAGAAAGTAACGACCAAAGACATTGCAGATCACGTCGGTCTTTCCCAGTCTGCAGTCTCCATGATCTTAAATAATAAGACTAATGTCTCTTTTTCAGACAGCACCAGACAGAAAGTTTTTGGACGCTGCAAAAGAACTTGGCTATCAAAAAAAGAAAAATCCATTGAGCAGACATCGAAGCCTTTATCGAAAATCATTCTGATCATGTGTCCGTTCTTATCTAACCATTATTATACAACTCTGGTTCATTCGATCACAGAACGAGCACATGATTATGGATATCTTACCTTTGTTGCACCAACACTGCGAAACCCGAGCACCGAACAATATTATCTGGATCTTATGAAAAATGATCTGGATACTGCTGGAATCGTTTATCTGTATCCAACTTCTTTTCTTCCAGAAGTTAATGATATGTCAAAACAGATTCCGATCGTCAATATCGGGGATAAAAATGACGAGATCACTTTTGACTCGATCCATGTCAGCAGCTCCAAACCTGCCAGACTCGTCGCAGAACATTTGATCTCCCTTGGACACCGCAAGATCACTTACATATCAACACCGATCAGTGATATTGAACGTTCCAGATCAAAACGTTACGATGCACTTGTTGCAACTTTCAAAGAACACGGCTTTGGAGATGACTGCGTCAGTATTCGTTCCCTCTCACCCGGAGAGTATAATCTGCTGTCTCCAAATATGCTGGAATATTCTTCCGGATACAATCTGACAAAACAGATTCTCGAAGAGGGAACTGATTCTACCGCGTTCGTTGGATACAATGATATGGTTGCATTTGGAATCTTAGATGCATTATATGAATTAAAATACAAAGTACCAAATGACTTCTCTGTCTGTGGTTTCGATAATATCCCAATGGCCGATATGAATCGTATTTCACTTACTACGGTGGAACATTCTATCGAAGCAAAAGGAAGAGAAGCCGTTGATATCATTGTACGCATCCGCGACTCAAAGACGAAGAACCAGCCTCGAAGCTTTGTTACGAAGTTGGAATTTGAACCATTTATCGTGAAACGAAAAAGCACTGGGAGGGCGAAGTTTTAAGTTGTATCACAAAAATGTATCGAGTATTCATAAAAACATAAAGAAAGATAGAGGTACGAAAAACGAATTCCATTGACGGATTTTTTGCAAAACGCTGATCCGCCAACACTCCTGCACAACTCACTGCGTTCAAACAGTGCCCGTGTTGGCTGCGATTTTGCAAAGAATCCTATGGAATTCTATCATTTCGTACCTCTATCTTTCTTTTATTTCTCTCACATACATGCAAGCTACCTTCAAATCGGATTCTATAGTGTCTCTCCTTTTGTACGATAGCTGTTCATATAGTGCTGTGATTCACTAGTTCGTACATTCACATCATTTAAGATGCATCCTGTAATTTCAGCTCCTGACCCTGAAAGAATTTCCATACCTTCCAGAATTCGATCTACATCTGTATAGTCCTGACGGATCACAAATACTGCTCCGTCTACATACTGGGCGACGATTGCTGCATCTGATAATAGTCCACTTGGTGGTGTATCTATGATCACGAAATCGGCTTCTGCTCCAGTTCTTTTACAAACTGTCTCATATTCTTACCACTTAAAACGGTAGATGTATCCTGGATCGGTGTAGAACCTGCAAGTACTTTAACGCTTGTATTTTTGTACTGCTGTACTGCATCGTCTATGTTAACTTCGCCTTTCATTACTTCCAGAGTTCCTAATTCTTGTTCATTCATTCCAAGTACTTTGGCGGTGGATGGGTTTCTTAAATCCGCATCTACCAGAATTACTTTATACCCTTTCATCGCAAGTGATATTGCAATATTGGCTGAAACTGTTGATTTTCCTTCTCCTGGCATAGCACTTGTTACAAGAAAAGATTTCATGCCTGTCTCTTTTTGTGCACGCTCGATCCTTCGTCGTACCGTTCTTGCTGCTTCCAGGAAGCTTCTTGGAATTCTTGGATTATCTAGCACGATCAATTCCTGTGTTTGCGTACGTTTCTTATGGAATTTGGCACGAGGCATGATTCCAAGACTTTTTGCATGGAAGAGTCGTTTGAAATCTTCTTCTTTCTTAACTGTATTCTTACCAAGTGCTAACAGGACATCTAGCAAGATACATAGTAAAATTCCGATCAAAACGCCGATCTGTATCTCATGTCTATAACTAAATGGATTGGCAGGTGTAGTCGGAACCCCGCTTTCATCCATGAGTGTCAGCTGTGAGCTTCCAATGACAAACTCTGCTACCGATGGGTAATTTTTAACGACTGCTTTTAAAATCTTCTCAGCCATCTTCGGATTATTTGCAGTCACTTTCAACGTAAACAGATTTGTATTCTCCATGACTTCTGCTTCGATCGTTCCAGGAACAGACTGAAGGCCAAGATCCTGTGCCAATACTTCTTTAAATGCTCCACTTTTCAAAATATACGGAAATGATTTTGCCATTTGGTTGGCTGTTGCATTCTCAATATATGAATTGGAATTCTCTGATGTAATACTGGAATTGATCGTAAATGTGGAAGATGCTACATAGTATGGGGAATAGGTAAGTCTCTTGTATCCACAGAACACTGCACCACAAATCACAAGAATGATCAAAAATCTCCATTTCATTTGAATGATGCCTTTGATCAAGTCATCAAACAATCCAGCAATATCGATCAGATTCTCTTTATGTTCTGTTTTTGATTCATATTCTTTACTCATGATCTTTCTTCACCTGCCGTTCTGTTTTTGATTCTTGTGTTTTATCTTCATTGCCTTTTTTCGTTCTGCTTCCATAACCATAGCCATAGCCGTAACCGTAACCATATCCATATCCATGGTTTCCATAACCGTATTTGTTTCCGTAACCATAACCGCTTCCATATGCATATTTGTATCCGTAATTTCTTGCTGTCTGAGCAACTCCATGGAATACATCGTTATAAACACATCCAAGCATCGTTCCTTCTGCTGAATTCAGGATACTGATCGTCTCATTGATATCTTTTACTAATGCTGTATGTTGTCTTACAACAAGGATTGATGCATCTGCAAGGTCTACTAACTCTTCTGCATCGGCCGCCTGTGACATTGGTGGTGTATCAATAATAATGTAATCCAGCTTTGTCTTAAAGAACTCTACGATCTTCTGGAAGATCGTGATGCGATCATCTCTGTAGAATTTGGATAGATCATAGAACCTGCGATCAATAACAATTCTGATTTTGGAAGATCTGTTACCAGATTATCTATCTGTTCATTTCCATTCAATACTTCTCCAAACTGCTGTATTTCTTCCTGATCCAATCCAAAAATCTTGTATTGTGAAGGTTTGCGAAGATCCGCATCAATCAACAATACTTTCTCTGATTCTTCCGCAAGTGCCAATGCTAAATTGGCTGCAACTGTTGATTTACCTTCATTTTCTTCCACACTTGCAACCAGAAGTGTTTTTGCATTCTTCTCTTTCATCTTACTGCTGACTTTGCGGGCAAGTTTCTTCATATCCTCCACATATTGAAAGCTTGTTCCTGGATTTGTCAACAATACCGGACTCTTTTTGCGGTGGATTCTTGCTTTCCATGTCTTATAGATCTTCTCATGATATAACGTCTGCAAAAGCTTTGCATCAAGTTTCCTTGAAACTTCTTTTGGTTTTCTCACTGTATCCTTTAAGAATGACAAGATTGCGATCAATCCACATAACGCAACGATCGTCGTAAAAAATGTTTTCTTCATAAGTGCTGTTGGCTGAAATTTATTTACCGGACCACTTGGCACTGTTGGTTTCTGCAATACATCCAGCACAACATTTCCGATCAGCTGATCTGTCACAACAGAATAATTATTCATGATTGCCTTATTCAAACGAAACGCCATCTCTGGGGAATCTGCCTGAACTTTCAAAACTAAAAGATTGGTTTCATTTACTACCTCTGCAGATGCACTTCCTGGAAAATAATCCATATCCATCTCTTTTGCGACTTTCTTTTGTAAGATCGAACTGTTTAGAATCTCAGAAAACTTTGTCGCCATCTCAGACGTTGCACTCAAATCTGAATATACACTATTGTTACTTCCTTTGCTGCTTACGATAAATGTACTTGTTGATTCATACTGTTTGTGATAGTTTCGTCCGACATAAACATAAGAGAGCAAGCTCATAGATGCTGCCAGAAGCAGGATCACTATTGCATATTTCCAGATATCTCTTAAGATACTATACAAATCAATATTCATTTCATAATCGTTGACTGATATATTTCGTTTATCACTGCTCATTTGCCGGCCTCCTATTCTGTAACGATCACGATCAGTCTTACCGTTCCTGTACGGCTCTTTCCACTTTTTACTGAATAAGTGATCTCATAAGAACCTGGGGTATCGTAATCTACTTCATCTTTGATCTTCACTTTGCTCTTACCAATATCTCCTGGTACATCCGAGTCATAATCTCCTCCCATGCACACTTTAGATATGTAAGATGCTGCATCTAGTTTGTCACCTTTCTTCGTATAAACCAGATACTTCTTCAAATGAATAAAAGGAATCTCTGATCTGTCCGTTGCATCATAAACCTGTATCGTTGCCTGAAATGATACCGTGTCTCCTGCACTATTGCTTACCTGAAGTTTGACCGGATATTCTCCTGGTGTATACAGATCAACTACTGAGTTTGTCAAAATCTTTATCTGATTTGATAAATCACCATCAATCTTATCTTTCACCGTAAGATTCTTTAATAATTCTTCATTCTTAGAAGCTCCTCCAGATTCAAAACATAATGGTTCCTTCAAATAAAACTTTGGTGATGTATAACCCTCATACTGTACAATACGGTTTGCACGACTGACGTTATTATGTCTGTCCACTGCTGCATATACAACCAGACGCCGTCCACCTCCCAGAAAGTTTGAAACACTTTCTACTACAAGAGAATCCGTAACATCCCCATCATTCTCATCAACTGCTTTTACTCCTTGCAAAAAATCTTCATCGGTAGCATTGAGCCCTACTGTCAATTCCTGCTGATCCATTGTAATGACCGGTCCGATCCGGTCTCCTTTTCTGACCTGTGTAAACCAGAAGATCAGACTTGCTGCCAGTGATATACAAAATATCACAAAACTTACCAATTTTAATTTCTTCATTGTACCACCTTTTCTCCTTCAAGAATTCTCTTAGGATTATCATATAACAATTTCTTTGAATATTCAAAAGAATATTCTTGTTCCATATATTCTTTGATATCTGCCATATAGGTTGTCCGCTCATATGGTTTGTGTGCATCACTTGCGATACAAGTTACCATATGTTGATCCAGCAGACGATCTACACATTGTTTTGCTCCTGATCCAAATCTGCCAAAGATGCTCCCTCTGTTTACCTGCAACAAACATCCCCTGTTTTTCCACTTTGCGATACCGCTTTCTGATTCCTGTACACACCGGTATCTCTCTGGGTGTGCGATCACTGGCGTAACTCCAAGTTCCATCAGATCATGAAGCATCTCATCCATCTCTTCCTGCTCGATTCCAAACGAAAATTCAGTCAAAAAATATCCCGTCTGATTCAATGAAAGCAATCTGCCTTCACGGATCATCCGAGGAACTTCTCTTGTCATATAAATTTCCATTCCAGAGAATACTCTTAATGGCAGCTTTACTTCATCCAGTGCTTTTCTAAACGCTTCTAATCTTTGCAGATATTCTTCGATCGAATATTCTTTGAAAAATCCCCCTGTATTGGCATGCGATGTTGCAACTAATGTATGAACACCACTTTTCAATGCCAATGCTGCCATAGATAGAGAATCTTCCATATCTCTCGCTCCATCATCCAATCCTGGCAAAATATGCGTATGTATATCGATCATCTATTTTATTTTCCTTTCAGAAATCCCATATGCAAAAAGAATTCCTCCAGTCCATCAAGACTGGAGGAATCCACCTTGTTTTTTGATTAATACTGTTCTTTGACATGTTTTGCTGCATATACAGCTAATGCTGCTGCAGCGAGTGATACATATACTAATGTAACTGGCGCTCCCTGATCACTAGTCTTTGGTGATGCAGATGTTGATGATGTTGATGTCGTTGTTGTGCTCGTCTTAGCTGGTTTTTCATCCTTGTCGAATTCATCATCATCAATCTGGGTTTTCTTATCCACATTAGTCTGTTCTGGAGACTCTCTATCATACTCATCTTCAGGACTTGGTGCTGCCATAACACTTAGTGAAAAAGCAAAACACATAATCAATGTTGCTGCCATCATAATCAACTTTTTCATGCTAAATCCCCCTTACTGGATTCTAACTGATTTGTGTATAAAATACCTTCAATATCATCTCAAATAATTTTGTCTCATCCGGATAATATTCTGCATATCCTGTCTCACCTTCTTTGATGTCACAGTCAATGCTGTAGATATTGTCAGATGAAAAACTGCTTCCTGAAACTTTCGTTGCAAGATATGTGATCTTCGGTGCTGAAAGATTCGTTACTGAATTCTCTGATACAAGATTCAGAAGATCTAATGGCAATGTAAGATCGCCCTTCATCTCCTGTAATGCTTTCTGGGCAAATGCTGTAATATACTGCTGTTGTCTCTGCATACGTGCCATGTTCGCATCCAGTGGATCAAATTCTCTGGATCTTACATAAGTCTCTGCCTGACCACCCAGCAATGTCACATTCGCACCTTCCTTCAGAGTTGGATCAACGCTTGTCAGATCCCCGATCACTTGAACGTTCACTCCACCTACTGCATCATTCAGTACACTGATCGCAGAGAGGTTGATCGACATATATGAATCGATAGGAATTCCATATAACACTTTGGAAACTGCATCCACAGCATTCTTACAGCTCTTGGCTTTCCCATCCCCATAGGCATAGGCTAAACATAACTGTCGAAGTTTCCTTCCTGAATACTTTCCATTCTCATCATATGTCTTAACGTACGCCATGATATCTCGAGGAACATTGATCAGTGAAATCTTCCCTGTAGAAGTATTCACAGCTGCCAGAAACAAGGTATCTGACTGTCCTGCTCCGTGTTTCTTTAAGTATTCTTCATCTGTATTGATCTTATCTCGGTCAACACCCATAAATAAGATACTCGTTATATCTTTATTATACTGATATTTATGTCCATTGTAAATAACCAAATCTCCCTGATTCTGGACTTTTACGCCATCTACGTTCTTTGACATCTTCATCTTGCCTCCAAATAATGAGCCTTTTCCAAGTGCCCACATTCCAACAATGGCTGCACATGGAAGCAAAATGATCACCGCTAATACGATTATAACTCTTTTTATGATCTGCTTTGGTGTCTTTTTCTTCTTTGCTTTCTTCTTTTTCTCGTTCTTTTCTTCTTTTACTTCAAAGCCTTGAAATGCTTCCTTGGATTCTGGCTGAAGATCCTTCAGATTCTGATCCAATTCTTCATTTAATCTCTTAGCCTCATCCGTATGGTTCTTATTTTGTACTTCTTTCATCCGTCAACACCGCCTGTACTAAATAACGATTATTGGGCTGGCCTCCTACGCAGGTACTCAGCGTGATAATCTTATCGTTGCTTGTAACTTCCTGATCTTTCCTTACATGACTTCCCATGTCTCTTATGTTCTTGACATTTCTTAAATAATTCTCAAACTTCTTCTTATTCTTAAAATTAAATGTCTTAAGTAAATGCCTGTCGTCAAACTTATATGCCGCAAAAATCGTGTATGTGTATGTTTTCTTTGGTGTGTAGACATATACTTCTTTGTGTTTCTTAAAAAATGCTTCATCTTCAAACTTGTGAAGATTCTGGAACATAGATCCATTTCTCATATTATGTCCATAAAATACTGTGTTTGGATCTGAAAAATCCTTCTTATTCGCTTTCTCTGTATAAATACATCCTGCAAACTCTGGCTCATTTTTAAAGTTATATTTTAAATAATGATCGTCTGATTCCTGACTTTGTGCTACCGGATAATCAATTCTTGTTCCTGGAACGTAGATCCATGCATAGATATCACTGTTGATCTTGATCAGCTTCTTAAAGTTGATCTTCTGTCCATGTTTGACTCCAGCTGGAACTTCTCCGGCTCTTTTCCTTCGTTCTCACCAGTAAATTCTGTGCTTGCGATCTCTTTTAATGTTGCTTTTCTTGCCTGTTCTGTCTTATAGTCCTGATACTTGACCCATCCGAATCTTCCAAGACAGATCACACAGACTAGTACTGCAACTCCAAGAATGATCTTCCATCCACTCTTCTTCATTCAGCTTCCCCCTTATACCGTTATTCTTGTCTTATTATATCTTTTTTTTCTATCTGTGGTCAATGAATCCTGCATCTTCGGACAACCTGTGCCCTAAAAATCCATCGCCATTTTGCTTGACTCTTCTTCTGACAATTCTGTAACCTGTGTTTCCATAACACGATAAACTCTTTGACACATATTTAAAACACTCGGACGATGGGTTGTCACGATGCATGTTTTATTTGGGCGTTGTTTTATGATATTTCTTAAAACTTTACGTTCCGTTGTTACATCAAGTGCCGATGTTGCTTCATCTAACAATAAGATCGGTGCATCCCTTAAAACAGCCCTTGCAATCGCAATTCTTTGTGCCTGTCCTTCCGAAAATCCTCGTCCTCGCTCTCCGATCTTGGTATAGATCGTTTCTTCCATATTCTTTACGAAATCCCATGCACAGGAAATCTTCAATGCCTCGATCATCTCTTCTTCTGTTGCATCCTGTTTCACCATCTTTAAATTTTCTGCGATCGTACCAGAAAGAATTGTATTTCCCTGTGGTACATAGGCAAATAAATGTCTGGTATCTGCATTCATCTCCACCTGTTTCCCATTTGAAGCCCTTAAATATGCTTCTCCTTTTTCCGGATGGATCAAACCTAAGATCAAACGGATCATCGTTGTCTTTCCCTCTCCAGAAGGACCAACCAACGCAACGATCTCGCCCGGATTAGCCATAAATGCAGAATCTGTAATAACACGGTTTCCTTCGATATAAGAAAAATCCACATCCCGCATCTTCACCTCGAACCCATCTTCCACATAAGCATCCATCTCAGAGCTTTCTGGAATATGAACTTCTTTCTTAAGCTGTGCAAGCTCTCTGATACGATGTGCAGAGATCGAACTGTTCAAAAAGTTTGGTATGATCGATACCAGATTGTTAAATGCCCCATTTAAGTTACTTCTCTGTTGTAAAAATAAAGTCATCGTTCCATAAGAAATATCTCTTGTCCAAAGTCGGAACAGACAATATCCAAATGCTGCATACTGAACAACCATTCCTATGATCGACATAACGATATTCGTTTTGATCGTAAACATATTATACTTTAAACTGATATCTTTAAACTTCTCCTGCCAGTTTCTCATCTTCTTTCCATATAAAGAAGAGATCCCAAAAGACTTGATCGTATCAAAATTATAGAATGTCTCGACTTCAAATGTCATCATCTCACTACTCATTTCCCGCACTTTCTTCCCATATTCTCTCTGCTTGGAAATAAGAAACTTCGACATCAAAAGCATAAACGGTGCACTTGCAAATGCCAGTAATGACATGATCTTATCGTAATGCCAGATAACCGCAAATGTTGCGACAAAGTCGTAAACTGCTATAATGATCGTCGGCAGCCAGCTGATCGCATTTCCACTGATCGTATTGACATCGCTGTTAAAACGATTCAAAACATCTCCATTACTATATTTATTTATCTCCATCCAGTCGGCATCGATGATTTTATCAAAAATATCCGCCTGAATATCATTATTGATATAGATACTCAACTTTGTAGAAATACGTCCGATCACATTTCCGATCGTCAGACTAAAAAATGCACTTCCAAGTGTGATCAAAACCATGATCCACAACTTACTCATCTGATATCCTGTGATGATATCGATCATATATTTACTTGCCACACTTCCAACCAATCCCATGGATGTGCTGAAAATACCAAGGATCGTGTAGAAAGCGATCGCTCCTTTATATCGTTTGCTGTAGGAAAAGATCCATTTCCAGTCGTCAATGATCTCTGAAAATGTTCCATCTCGCCATTTCCCGATCAGAATATCTAATGACTCAAACGATATCTTCTGATTGGGTTGATTTTGATTTTCATTGTCCATCATGTGATCATCACCTTCTTTCCTTCATAATTTTGTAAAATTCTTTTGTATACTCACAGATATATTTCGGAATTCCTTCATAATCTCCTGTTTCTAATAAGCTGCCGCCGCACATGTATTACAGATTGGACGATATTTGCATTCTGTACACCTTTCATTGATCAAGATCTCTTTCGTCTGTGCTGATATCATTTCCCAGCTTCTTTGAAAACCTTCTGCAAATACATTCACTTCTGGTTGACTTTGCATCACACATGGACGCATCATCCCCTGCCAATTGATCGTAAAAGAGCAATTGCCTGCCAGGCATGAAATGTGCCTGCTATATTGCATATTTTGCGGATGATCTTCGACCATGCTGATCACATGATCTTGATATTCTCTAAGAGCTTCTTCTCCCCATTGATGTTGAAAGATCAACTTCTTCGCCATCGCTGCATTCTTTGGATTCATGCGACTTTGTTCATCAAATGGTTTATTTCTTTCTCTGCTTGCCGGATACATATAGGTATCAAGGTTCACGGCTGCATCCAGATCATCTGCAATATCTAAAATCTTCCTGATATCCTCTTCATTCTTTGAAGTGATGCTTCCATTAATCTTTACATCAATCTCCCTGTCCCTTAGCAGCCTGACTGCATTGACCGTCTTCTGAAATCCACCTGGATAATGACATAACTGCTCATAGGCCTGGTCATCTGCTCCATATAAAGTAATATTCATTCTTCTTGGCTTGTATTTCTGAAAGAATCTGCCCATTCTTCATTGATCAGCGTTCCATTTGTATTGATCGTAAGAATCATTCCCATATTCTGCAGTTCGATATATAATTCCTTAAATCCCGGAAATAATAACGGCTCTCCTCCTGTCAGTAACAGAAATAACGTTCCTGCATCCTTCATCTGATGAGCCAGTCTGATCCATTCTTCTTTGGTTCTTAAACGGCCTTTTTGTTCCATCTCTGCCTTGGATAAACGAACATAACACATATCGCAGTTCATATTACAAAGTGGTAATAATTCCAGACTGCCATTTACTGGAGCTTGTCTTTGATATGCTTTCTGGACCAGCATCTTTTCCATGGAATCCATTGCATCTAGGTCTTTCATATGGCTCCCCTTCTTTCTTGTACATTCTGTTTTATTATATGATGAGATGGCGGAAAAAGAAAGTTTTTATTTGTGCATGATCAGATCAATGCATGTTTCTTTGAAGGCAAGTCGAAATTAAATCCTTTCGTTTGCCATAGCAATTATTTCGTAGCCATGAGTATTGGCTATATCAAAAATCTATTGCTTAACATCGTCAGCAATAGAACCTTTTAGTAGTTGCTTACGATATTTAGTTACAAGAACTATATGTACTTTTAGGCTGTATTTTCGTCTGTTATGACGATTATATCTATTGTCCATAATTTACCTCTGATAATGATTGACTTTCACTAATTAATATTATATGATATTTTTAGTGAAAGTCAATGAAAGGAGTACATCTATGCAACAGATGACTATAACTGTAAAAGTTCAAATAGTCGCCACTGATACAGATAAAGTTTTGCTTGATGAAACTATGTCTGTTTATCGTGATGCCTGTAATTATGTTTCAGACTATGTATTCCAAACTCATGATTTAAAGCAGTTTTCACTTAATAAGGTTTTGTATTCTACTCTAAGAGAAAAATTTGGTCTTAAATCGCAAATGGCTCAGTCCGTTTTGAAAACGGTCATTGCGAGATATAGAACCATTCTCGAAAATCAAAATGAGTGGATACAACCAACCTTCAAGAAACCTCAGTATGATTTAGTTTGGAACAGAGATTATTCTTTAACGCAAAACTGTTTTTCTGTGAATACACTGAATGGTCGTGTTAAACTGCCATATTTCGCTGAAGGTATGTCTAAATATTTTGACCACACAATCTACAAGTTTGGTACAGCCAAGCTCACAAACAAACATGGTAAATATTATCTTCACATACCAGCAACTTATGATGTCGAAGAAAGTAATATTTCTGACATTTGTAATGTCGTAGGTATTGACAGAGGTATTAACTTTGTCGTTGCCACTTATGACAGTAAGCACAAGTCAGGTTTTGTCAGCGGCAAGACTATTAAACAAAAACGTGCTAACTATTCCAAACTCCGTAAAAAACTCCAAATGCGGCAAACTCCATCTTCAAGGCGAAGATTAAAAGCGATTGGTCAGCGAGAAAACCGTTGGATGCAAGATGTTAACCATTGTGTATCAAAGGCACTCGTTGAGAACAACCCAAAGCATACACTCTTTGTATTAGAAGATTTGTCGGGTATTCGTAATGTTACAGAGCGTGTCAGAATTAAAGACCGTTATGTTTCTGTATCGTGGTCGTTTTATGATTTAGAACAGAAACTAATTTACAAGGCTAAGCAGAATCAGTCTTCTGTAATAAAAGTTGACCCCCGTTATACAAGTCAGTGTTGTCCTATTTGTGGACATACTGAAAAGTCCAACCGTAACAAGAAGATACATTTGTTTACTTGTAAAAACTGTGGCTATAAGTCCAATGATGACCGTATAGGAGCTATGAATCTGTATCGTATGGGAATAAACTATCTTGTTGATAGCCAAGTACCTAATACAGTTGTAACAGAGTAGACTTTGCTACAAAGGGTGTTGTCAACCACCCTATGATGTAACGCCACTTTAGATAGCAATATCTATTGGTGTGAAAGGTCGGAGACGTAAGTCGTTAGTACGACTGGGCAGTTACAAGCCCCCACCTTTAGGTGGTGGGTAGTTGACAATGATGATGTTGATAAAATATTCAATATCCGTAGGTTTATTTTCGACGAAAAATATGATAAAATCACTGATATATTTAAAGATGAAAATATATCTTCAGAATTAGCTATGGTTATTGGCTGTATTACAGAATCACAAAAATTGATCAACGATGCTGTAAACGCTCAACAAGAAGGAGGGAATGTTAATATGTGTAAAGCTCTCGAGAAACTAGAGGAAAAAGGCCGCCAGGAAGGTGAGTTAAAAACCAAACTCAAACTAATCATTAAAAAAATCCATAAAAATAAATCTTTTGACCAAATTGTAAATGAATTGGAAGAAGATACGGATGTTGTACAGCCTTTGTATGATTTTGTATTGAAGCATATAGATTTGGGCGAGAATGAAATGGTTCAAAAGTATCTTGAGAATATTGAATAACTTATTATATATGAAATATGGAGAAGGAAGTCCTTTATGCAACTTCTTTCTCCATATTTTGTTTCTTAATAAAACTCTTTTAAATTCCTAACTGTTTCCTTCGTATATTCACATAAATATTTTGAAACGCCCTCAGAATCTCCACATTCTGCAATCGCTGCCGCTGCACATGTATTACATACATGTCTTAATTTACATTGATTACATTCCATGCTTGTTTTGATCTCTTCTGTTTCTTTCACGATCTTATTCCACAATGTCATAAAATCATCCGTTGTGTCAAAGGCATCATAACTTGGCTGATCTAACACGATACATGAACGTATCATGCCTTGCCAATTAACGACAAACGAACTCTGTCCAGCACGACATGTCATATGCCCAGGACAGGCATCTCCTTCTTCTGTATGCTCTGCCAGATAAATGGTCTGCTTCGCATATTGCTCAAAAAGTTCATCCCCCATTTCACGGTGTAAGATTTCAACCCTTGCCTTTGCAGCATCCTCTGGGTCTAATCTCTCCTGAAAATTAAAAGGAGTTGTCCGCTCACGCACGGATGGATACATATAAGTATCGATCCGAACTGGGATATCATACTTTTCTCCGATATCTATGATTTCCATCCTGTCATGAAAATTCTTCTTCACAAGACTTCCATTGATCTTGACATCGATCTCATATTTTTTTAATAATTCAATCCCTCTGATCGTTTTGTCAAATCCATCCTTCATATGGCATAGATTCTCGTATGTCTCATTCTTTGATCCATATAAAGTTATATTTATCCTTCTTGGCTTATTCTTCGCAAAAAATTCCGCCCATTCCTCATTGATCAACGTCCCATTGGTATTGAGCGTAAGGATCATACCCATATCTTTTAAGGCACAGTATAATTCTTTAAATTGAGGGAATAATAAAGGCTCTCCACCCGTTAACAACAAGAACAATGTCCCTGCATCCTTCATTTGCTTTGCAAGGGAAATCCATTCATCCAACTTCGCAATCTTCCTTGGGACTGCATTTCTTGTTTAGATAAATGGACATAACACATGTCACAGTTTAGATTGCAGAGAGGCAATAACTCCAGTACTCCATAAAGCGGAATACGGTTCCTTGCTGCCTTTGCGAAAAGTTGGCGTTCGAAGGTAGTGTTAGTGTCAAATAGGTCCATGATCACTCTCCCTGTAATAAAAAAGAACCGGTAGGTCGGTTCTTTTTGTATTTTTATGATTTAGCTGTTTCCCATTCTTTCATATTTAACTTCGTTGTTGCATGACCATTATTATTCCAAGGCCCTCTCCAAACAATTACAGCCTCTCCTTTATCTTCTTTTTTATTCCAATTATAATCAACAAATCCATCATAAAAATCATCATCAGTACTTGCCTCATGTTTTGCTTGACATGGATGATAACTTCCCAATTTCTTAGCTTTATAATCTCTTCCATACTTATAATAGTATAAAGTACCTCTTGGCGCATCACATTCAAACTTATACACCTTACCGCTATCTCCGCAAGCCGCCACATACTCATTCGGTGTAAATTCTTCTATATAAGCACTTGGTCTTTCATATCTTCTTTTCATAACCTTTTCCCCTTTCCTTCTATACAAATTCTATCTTCATCTTATATTGCGTTATCATTCTGCAACATCTTTTTCATGACTATATTATACTAGAATTTTCCATTTAATGCAATAAACCATCTGTAAAAGGCATTTTTTTTCGTAATCTGCTATTTCAATATACAGTTATTGATCTTCTAACAGCTCTTCAAGGCTTAAAAAAATACCGAAATTCGAAAATCACGCTAAAAACAATCATTTTTCTCTACAAATGATTGCAAAATTCAGAATTTAAGATTATAATGGGATTAAATTCTGGGGGTTAAGAATGATGATTTATTGACATATAATATTAAAAGGGGGAAGTTGTTATGAAGAAAATGTATGAAAAGCCAATGGCTTTTGAAGAAGCATTTGTGGCAGATGAATATGTAGCAGCATGTTATTTTTTAGCTTGTGAGCGTGGAAGTAATTGATGGACAGGAAACGCTGATAAGTGGGGTGGTGTACGCGAATACGGATACAGAGTATCTCATTCTCCATTAGGAACTTCACATACATGCGGAGATAAAACTGCCAATCGTGTAATTACTGATAATGGTGGTGTTTTTGAAAAGGTTCAAGAACATAATGGTCAACAAGGATGGATCAGTGGTACTTATTGTGGTTATGACGATAATGATCATAATAATAAACTATCTCCTGGAGATACTGTTTATTGGTGTACATATAGTGGAAATAAAAATAGAAGATGGAATCACTATGGAACCCTTGAACAAGCGGATGCTAATCACCCAAATCATTCATAATTTAAGAATTCTAATAGAGGCTATGATTTTTACATATATTATAATTTCATAGCCTCTATTTTATTGTAAAAAAATTAAATATTTTCTGTCTTTTTTGTTTCATTATTTAATTTCTCCTTAAATATATATTTATCATTTTATTTATGCTCATCTTTTACATATATTGACATTTGTTCTTGTTTTTGCTAGTATAATCACAATGAAACTATTGTTGGACATGTATCTTCTATCTTGCATTTCTCAATTACCATTTCTGCATAATCAGATCCATACCTGTCCATTTCTACGCTCCAAAGGAGGACTAATATTCATATGACAAAGGTAAAAAACAAAATAACACCCGATACTATACCTTAAAAATTTCTGGAAAGATAACAAACGTTTTGCTGATCTTTTAATGCTATGCATTCTTTGATGGAAATCGAAAATCA
>ENA-OQLB01000205-OQLB01000205.1-human-gut-metagenome-genome-assembly--contig:-NODE-205-length-35198-cov-15.475464_pt1 | contig 35198 bp, 45 predicted proteins | sample MGYA00242656_ERZ504813 | MGnify/ENA primary metagenome ERZ504813 (study PRJEB26092, sample SAMD00036388) | human gut metagenome | host: Homo sapiens | study: EMG produced TPA metagenomics assembly of... | reverse complement strand
CTGCCCGATCGCGACCCGCGCAACGGCCTGACGGACGCATGGCGCGTGGTGCCGGGCGACCGTCTCGTGACGTTCGAGCTCGGCGGTCTGCCGGAGTCATGGCGAATCTCCGCCGTGAGGCCCAACGCCGCCGACCTGTATCTGTCGTCAACGACCCTATGACCGGCGAGTTCATTGAACCTGATTTCATGGCCATTTTGAGTGATGGTTGCTTCGATTTCGACATGAGCCGTGAGACTCCGGAATGGCAGGGATTTTGGAAGTCTGAGCATGGCATGGTGGCCTACCGCGATGCATCGGGGTTCGTCCGCAGATGGACGCCGGGGCACGGTCTGGCACGGAGGTGGTGTCGCCCGCCAAGCATGGGTTGTGGTTCGATGTGCCCGACGTCAGCTTGGCGAAACTCTCCGGGCAGGAATGCCGGGTATGATGAAACCGACCCACGGCAAAGGCGATGCGAACCGAGGCCGTGGGTCGTTTCATCCCCATAGCCAATTGTCATATACGGGTTTGGCTACCTTTGGCAGGCTTCGGTCCAAACCGCTGATTAATATGGCTTCACACCGTTGGAATAAAGCCATTCCTGAAGCCCGGTCGAATCACTGTCGCACAGCGTACATTATCGGTTAATAGTATGTGGTGATTTTAGCCGGACCAGTAGTATCTAGCTGCGGATTAGCCTCGCCGCAGAGAATCGGCTACTTCGCAACATCATCCTTATTCCGGTGAGAAGCAACGCCCAAACGCTTGTCCATTTCGGTTTCTGAGGCGTTGCGTGCCTGCAGATACATGGCGATGAGTTCCAGCAGCACCAGCGCGAATATGATGATTGCTCCGGGCAATTGCGCGTGGTCGTAGAACGCGAGCATGCGAGCATCCATCAGATCCGCTGTAAACGTCAACACGGGAAACGGGATCAGCGCCGCCGCAAACGACATGAAATGCGTTTTCACCATCGACCAGTCGACCGGATCGACCGGCGGCCGCCGGCGTTTCGGCGTGAACAGATGACCTCGGCTGACCGTTATAGTGATGATGGACACAGCAAAGATGACGGCGACCATCCACAGAACGCCCGGCAACAATCCGACAACAATCCCGTTCACCCGGTCCTCCAATCAGTCATAATAATCACCGCAACATATAAAAACATAAGATGGCAGGCAACAAAAGCAACACATACAACAAAGCGACCTGCCGACCAAAGCCGGCAAGTCGCCAACAACCATACATGTATCAGGCGGTTGCGCGTTGCAAGCGCTGTGCCTCGAGCTTCTTGCGCATCCTCATGGCAGTCAGTTCATCAATCGGACGGCCCGTGGCAATCGTCAGCGGCTTGGCTCAAGATCAACATATTCTTCCTGTTCCAAGGCCGTCTCAATCTGGTGCCACAACGAACCCACCGACACGGCGAACACTGCCTTACCGCTTTGCAACAGTTCGAGCATCTGTTCGCTGGTTGTGCATTCATGTACGTTTTGACCATCGCACATGATAGTCACATTGGCCAGCTGATCGGTGCTGCGTTGAGTCAAGAATCCGATGGCCGCCGTTACGTTCTGCAGATTCACACCGGCATCAAGCAACTTCTTGGATACAGCGAGAATCACCACATCCTTAAACGAGTATAGTCGTCGTGAACCGGAGCCATGAGACGGCGTGATGGACGGCTCAACAATCTGCTTGCGTGCCCAATAATCGAGCTGTCGGTACGTGATGCCGGCCACCTTGGAGGCCACAGTGCCACGGTAGCCGCGCTTGATCTCCTCAGTATCGACGTTGGAGAACAACTCCCCCTGAATCGCGTCAGCGTTCAGATTCTGACGGTCCTCAAGCGAAACATGAAGATGCAGCCGGTCTGTCCCATGGCACTCCCCTAACTCATGCGTGTCTCGCATATGACTCACACTGGTGTAATCACATGATTGCAATTTCTGCAATCAGTCTAACCCCGTGCTGGGTGTGGGCTATTGGGAAATAATGGCAGATTTCGTGAAGAACACGAGGCGGAATTTACCGATCATGATTTCGTCGCCGTTCTTCAGCGTCGCCTGATCAACACGCTGACGGTTCACGTAGGTGCCGTTCAGACTTCCTGCGTCAACCACAAAGAACTGACCGTTGACCCTGCGGAACACGGCATGCTGACGGGATACGGTGGAGTCGTCGAGCAGAATATCAGCTCGCGGATCACGGCCGACGGTGATTTCATCCTCGTCAAGCAAGTAACGAGAACCTGAGACCGCTCCCCTGGCGGAAATCAGCAATGCCGTTCCCTCGGACAATCTGGTGATGGTGTCCAGATCCTCTTGAGTCAGCGGTCGATCGCCGGTGGTGGTAATGGGCAGTACATTAATCGCGGGCAGGCCGATAATGGTGGTTTCGCCTGCGCTAGGAATCGGGTTGGTCATAATCCCCTATTCTACCGTCTTTGCATACTGGTTTTGCGTAGCTTCGCGTACTTCGTCGATAATGATGCTGTCAGAAGGCTGTACATTGACGTTGGACCCGTATTTCACCTGGAGCTGAGCGCCCACACCGCCGGCGATATCGACTGCGTTGGACAGTTCCTGCGGATTGCCAATGGCCTTCACCGTGTATGTGGGCTTGATGGTGGTGCCATCCACGATCAAACCTTCCTCGGCGTCCTGAATGTAGGTGGAGGTGATGACGCGCACGTTATTGATGGCGATTACCTCGGCACCGGCATTGCGAAGTTCCTCGATAAGGTTGAACATGATTGAGGCGTCCACTTTAGTCGTCAAGCCTCGTCCGATTCGGATGGTCACGCCTTGACCCTTTGCCGGGAGTCTGCCGGAAATCAAGCCGCTGGTCTCCTCGTTTTGCTTGGCGATCTTACGCGCCTGCTCCTGCTCGTTAGCCGCCGATTTCAGCGAGTTGAGCTGGCTGTTCAACTGGGTTTTACGCTGCTCGAGATTGGAGATTTGCGTATTCGACTCGTTCAGCAGCCTTACCAGTTCACTCTCGTCCATCGTTTCGTACGTGGATTTAGTGTTATTGATCTGGCTCATGTAGGCGAAACCCAACAACGCGCACATCAGAGCGATGAGAATCGAGGATAGTAACCGTGATTTGTTGCTGGCACGGTTGAGATCCTTCCGGGGCTTCTTACGCACCGTGGGAAACGACCCGGTTTCCATCCGGTCGTTGACCTTGTCTTGTGCATGCTGGTCGCGCATTTTCTCCAGCATGTTGTCTGATTGTGCTTTACGTGCCATACGTCAGTACCTTGTCAGCCTCGGAAGATGAAGCGTCTGATCGCGGACACGTTGGAGAAGATGCGGATGCCGAGTACGACGATGACGCTGTCTGCAGCTGCGAACCGACGCCGAGCTGGTTGCCGAGGAACACGAGCAGTGTTGCCGTCACCACGTTGGCGAGGAAGGAGATCACAAACACGCGGTCGGAGAAGCTGCGCTCGAAATAGGCTCGCGCGGCACCCAGCAGGGCGTCAAGAGCAGCGACCACCATAATCGGCAGATAAGGCTGCACGATGATCGGAATGTCCGGCTTGACGAACACGCCGATGACGACGCCGATGATCAGTCCCAGAACGGCTGCCATTATTCATTCCTTTCCGCGTACTTCACTTCGCCAGTGACTGCTGCCTCAAGTGTAATCGAATTGGATTTGCTCACCTGCGGGTAGATACCGGCTTCCTTGAAGGAATCGTAAAGACTTGCAAGTTTCTTCTTCCCCATCGCTTCGGCCAAGCGCTCTTATCGCCTATGGCTTCAATGGTATAGGGGCTTTGTATCGCGGTCATGCCGATGAGAATATGCCCGCCGGCCTTGCGTATCGAGGTTTGCGCGCCGAGCCTATTACCGTTGATGGCAATGGCTTCGGCTCCGTTTTGGAACATCAGGGAGACCAGTTGCTGCAGATCCAGATCGGTGATGACTCGGATGTTCGTGGAGGTGCCGACTCTCGTCGAGGAGGATTGATCCGACTGGCTTGCCGCGATTGGATCGGCCAGCGTCATGGTGATTCCTTCGCCTTCGACCACCGTGGCACCATTGACCATTTCGTCTTGGATAAGCGTATCGCTTTTCACGCTGCCGGATATTTTCTTGGACTGTTCGTCAACTTGGGAGCGCAAATTATTGACGTCCGTGGTGAGTTCGTCTATTTGCGAGTTGCGATTCTCCAATTGCGTGGCCAAAGTCTGCCGTACCTGCTTACGCGGATCGGATTGCAACTGTTGCACGAATAGGCTGCAGGCAAAGCCAACGCCGACGCAGATGATGAATACGACGATGCGATTAAACCAGATGGAGAAGGTCGAACGATGCTCATGGACCAGTCGTGAGTCGGAGAACATCGGATCCATCGGACGATTGACAAGATCATCGATGAGCTGAAGCGAATCGTCGTTGGTTTTACGGCGACGTCTGGTGCGGATGGCGGCGGCGTCATCCGGGGAAAGCGCATGATGTGATTCCGCGCCTCGGACTGAGTGGGAGAACACGGCGCGGCGTCGTACCGGCTCATTCTCCTTGGGTACGGGGAATGAGACCGGGGCCGTGGCCTCAAGCGCCATACTTCTCCCCCAGTTCCTTGCGTAGCATCCGACGCCTGCTTGGTATAGATATATCCGGCGAGCAATACATGGCGATGCCCAGATGCCGGCGGCCAGCGCGGCGATGTAGAGCAAGTGGAAAAACGTACTGGTGCCCAAATCGGCGAAAATCAGACCGACGATGGAAATCATCAGCAGCGCGGTACCGGCCTTGCCCACGAAATGCACGGGCAGCGGACCATAACCGTACTGGGCAAGCCATAGCACCTGAATCGCCATCCACAGATCCCTCAGTCCCACGATAATCAGCATCCACCATGGGATGATGCCGGCGACGCTGAGAGCCAGAATCGAGCAGAAAATGAGCAGTCGGTCGGCGATCGGATCAAGAATCTGACCGATCTTGCTCACTTGGTTGAATCTGCGCGCGATGATGCCGTCAAGTCCGTCTGAAGCCGAGGAAATGGCGATCAGGGCTAGCGCCGCAATCATCTCGTGCTTGGAGATCAGCACGCTGATGAAAGGAATCGAGATGATTCGCAGCGCGCTGATCAAATTGGGCACAGTGAAATAGATGTCACGTGCTTCCGGACTGTATCTGGCGTTGACTTTCTGGTTGGTCATATCGACTAACAGTCTACATGCGGGAGGCTTGCAGAGCGGTAACGATGATGCCGCGTGCACCGACTTCGTACAAATCATCCATCAGCTGGTTGACCTTGGCCTTGGGAACCATGACTCGCACGGCGTTCCACTGTTTGTCGTGCAGCGGGGAGATCGTCGGGCTTTCAAAGCCAGGGGTCACGGCCACGGCGGCGGCGACCTTGCTGATCGGAATGTCATAGTCCATCAGCACATACTGATGCGCAGTGAGCACGCCTTGCAGACGGCGGGTCAGCACGGCCAGACGTGGGTCCTGCTCGTTCAGACGCGGCGAACGAATCAGGCAAGCTTCGGAGTGCATGAGCGGTTCGGCAAACACGCGCAGGCCGGCGTTGCGCAGGGTGGTACCGGTGGAGACCACGTCGGCGATGAGATCGGCCACGCCCAGCTGCACGGAGGATTCGACCGCACCGTCCAGATGGATGGTCTCGGCCTGGATGCCGTGCTCGACCAGATAGTCGTGTACGAGCTTATCGAATGTGGTGGCCACGCGCTTGCCCTGAACATCCTCCAGGGTGGTGATCGGGGATTCGTTCGGTGCGGCGAAACGGAAGGTCGAGGCACCAAAGCCGAGCGGCATGTGCTCGAGCGCGGCGGTACCGGAGTTCTTGAGTAGATCCTGGCCGGTGATGCCGACGTCGATGGCGCCGCGGCCCACGTATACGGCGATATCGAGCGGACGCAGGTAGAACAACTCGATGCCATTGTCGGGATCTTGCACGACCAGCTGGCGAGGGTTGGTGCGCAGACGGTAGCCGGCCTCGGCCAGCATGTTCCACGCGGGTTCGGATAGCATGCCCTTGTTGGGCACTGCGATTCTCAGCATTTGCGTTCCTCTCACAGGTGCTTGTAGACGTCTTCGAGCGTCAGGCCGTGCTTGATCATCATGACCTGGACGTGGTAGAGCAGCTGGCTCATCTCCTCGGCGGTGCGGTCCGCACCCTCGTATTCGGCGGCCATCCAGGTCTCGCCGGCCTCTTCGATGATCTTCTTGCCGATGAAGTGGGTGCCCTTGTCGAGCTCGTCGACAGTCAGGGAGCCTTCGGGGCGGGTCTGGGCCTTTTCGGACAGTTCGGCGAACAGGGATTCAAACGTCTTCATGTGATTCAGATTCTTTTCTTGCGGTTATGGATGAAAGGTGGATTGCGGTTCAGGCTTGGAGCTCAGGCCTTGAACGCGGCCTCGGCTTGGTGCGGATGTCGTCGATGGCTTGGGCGGGATTCTCGGCGCCGTACACGGCGGAACCGGCAACGAGCACGTCGGCGCCGGCCTCGGCCACGATGTGCGCGGTCTTGGGGCTCACACCGCCATCGACCTGGATGCGGGTCTTCAAGCCACGGCGGGTGATCTCATCGCGCAGGCGGCGGACCTTGGCCATCTGGTTGTCGAGGAACTTCTGGCCGCCGAAGCGGGCTCAACGGTCATGATGAGGACCATGTCGAACTCGTCGAGGATATCGAAGATCGGCTCGACCGGTTCGGCCGGACGCACGGCGAAGCAGGCCTTGCAGCCCATCTCGCGCAGCTGTCGGGCCAGACGCACAGGGGCGTGGGTGGCACCCATGTGGAAGGAGACGGAGGCGGCGCCGAGCTTGGCGTATTCGGGAGCCCAACGATCCGGGTCCTCGATCATGAGGTGCACGTCGACCGGCAGATCGGTGACCTGACAGATGCGGCCGACGATCGGCTCGCCCAGGGTCAGGTTCGGCACGAAATGATGATCCATGACATCGACGTGGACCAAGTCGGCGTTGGCGATGGCCTTGAGATCACGTTCGAGGTTGCAGAAGTCAGCGGACAGGATGCTGGGTGCGATTGCGATATTGCTCATGGTTTCCTACCTTATCTGTGCAATGGGACTTGGAGCCCCGTGTTTCGCGCTGTTTCGGCGCTGTTTATCGTGGTGTCACTTAGTGCGATTGGTTTGCTTTTTCTGGCGAAGTTGTTCCTCTTCGATGCTCTGGCGTTCGAGCTCGTCGGCGGTGACCGCCGCAAGCCGCGCGCCTGCGCCTTGGGGTCCGGACCGTACTGGTAGAGCACGACGAACAGGATGCAGCCGAGCACGAAGACGATGATCGCGGTCCACACGTTGGTCCTCAGGCCCAGGATCACCGTGGAATAGTTGATGCGCACGTTCTCGATCCAGGTGCGGCCCAGGCCGTACCACATCAGGTACATGGCGAACTGCTGGCCGGCCTTGAGCCGGTCGGCAAGCTTGTGGCCGAGGTAGATGATGAGCGCGGCGCCAATGAGGTTCCAGATCATCTCGTACAGGAACGTCGGGTGGAACAGCGTGGTCCTGTAGTCCGGGCATTGCGCGCCGGAATAGCAGATTTCGGATTTGCCGATGGCGTCCGCGTCGTTGAGCTTCAGGCCCCACGGCAACGTGGTGGGCCAGCCGTAGAGCTCCTGGTTGAACCAGTTGCCGAGTCGGCCGATGGCCTGGGCCACGGGCAGCGCGGGGGCGATGGCATCGGCGAAGATCGCGAACGGATAGTGCTTGTGACGGCACCACAGGAACGCCACCAAGGTGCCGACGGAGATGCCGCCGAAGATGGCCATGCCGCCTTCCCACACCTTGAGGATGTTGACCAAGTTGCCGGTGGGCGGGAAGTAGTCGGCCGGCGTGGTGATGCAGTGGTAAAGGCGCGCGCCCACCAGTGCGCAGGGCACGGTGACGAGCGTGGTATCGAGAATCTGGTCGAAGGTGCCGCCGTACCGCTTCCAACGTGTGGCGAGGATCCATACGGCCACGCAGATGCCGATCAGGATGCAGATCGCGTACATGTGGATAGTGAACGGGCCGATCTCGAACTTGGAGAAGGTCGGCGAGGGAATATAAGCCAGATTCATCGTGCCTCTACTTGCTGGTGCTCATGGTGTGTGTCCACGCGCGGTTGTGCTTGACGCTCTGTGACTACCTACCGTGTCACGGCACAACCCGCGTGAGGCGCACCGGGTGTTTACCGGGCGTTGTGGATGCCTTCGGCCAGTTCCTCGCTCTTGGCGGCGAGCAGCTTCAAGCCTTCCTTCGGGTCGCGTGCGGTCTTGTTGTCGTCCGCGAGCAGGGTGTGCACGAGCGCGGAGCCGACGATGACGCCGTCCGCGTAGGAGCCGACCTTGGCGCCCTGTTCGGCGGTGGACACGCCGATGCCCACGCACACGTTCTCGGCACCGGCCTGACGGGTACGTTCCACGAGGAGTTCGGGCGAGGCGTCGATGGTGGCGCGTTCGCCGGTGACGCCCATGCGGGCGGCCGCGTACACGAAGCCACGTGCGTTGCGGGCCACGGTTTCGAGGCGCTCGGTGGACGAGTCCGGGGAGACCAGGAAGATGCGGTCGAGTCCGTGGCGGTCGGAGGCTTCGATCCACTCCCCCGCCTCGTCCGGGATAAGGTCCGGGGTGATGAGACCGGCGCCGCCGGCGTTCTCGAAGTCGCGGGCGAAACGCTCGACGCCGTAGTGGTACACGAGGTTCCAGTAGCTCATGATGAGCGGCACGCCGCCGGCGTTGGCCACGGTTTCGACGGCCTCGAACACGCGCTTGATGGTCTCGCCGTTGTTCAGGGCGATGGAGGCGGCAGCCTGGATGACCGGGCCGTCCATGACCGGGTCGGAGTACGGCAGGCCGATTTCCACGGCGTCGACGCCGTGCTCGACCATCGTCTTGAAGGCGTCAAGCGAGACGTCCGGGTTAGGGAAGCCGTAGGGCAGGTAGCCGATGAAGGCGGGCTTGTTCTCGGCCTTGAACTTGGTGAACATAGCGCCCGACTTGCTGGGCTTGTGGCTGATGCCCAGCGGCTGGCCGGACGGCGTGGTTGCTTCGTTGGTCATAATCAAAAATCTCCTCTTCTTGTTCAGGCGACAGTATTGCCGTGGGTGCCGGTCACATCGAGCGCGGCGGCCTGGTCGTCGGTCAGGTAGCCGAACCACTTGCCGGCGGTGGCCATGTCCTTGTCGCCTCGGCCGGAGATGTTCACGATCATCACGGCCTTGTCATAGCCCTTGGCCTTCAGATCGGCGGCGGCCTTGTACGCGCCGGCCACGGCGTGCGAGCTTTCGATGGCGGGGATGATGCCCTCGGTCTGGCTCAGGTCGCGGAAGGCGTTCATGGCCTCCTCGTCGGTGGCCCAGCTGTAGTTCACGCGGCCGATGTCCTTGAGCCATGCGTGCTCGGGGCCCACGGAAGCGTAGTCGAGGCCTGCGGAGATCGAGTAGGTGTCGAGCGTCTGGCCTTCGTCGGTTTCCAGCAGGTAGCTCTTGGCGCCCTGGAACATGCCGAGCTGGCCGGTGCCGGGGGCGAAGCGGATGGCGTGCTTGCCGGATTCGGGGCCGTTGCCGCCGGCTTCGTAGCCGTAGAGGTTCACGCGCTCGTCGTCCAGGAAGGCGTTCATCACGCCGATGGCGTTGGAGCCGCCGCCCACGCAGGCGCAGATCGCGTCCGGATGGTCGATGCCGTACCAGTCCTGGAGCTGCTGCTTGGCTTCCTCGCCGATGATCTTCTGGAAGTCGCGCACCATGGCCGGGAACGGGTGCGGGCCCGCGACGGTGCCGAGCAGGTAGTGCGTGTCCTTGACGTTGGTGACCCAGTCGCGCAGGGCTTCGTTGATGGCGTCCTTCAGGATCTTGTCGCCAAGGGTCACCTCGACCACTTCGGCGCCGAGCATACGCATGCGGGCCACGTTGAGGGCCTGACGGCGGGCGTCGATCTGGCCCATGTAGATGCGGCACTTGAGGCCGAGCATGGCGCACACGGTGGCGGTGGCCACGCCGTGCTGGCCGGCGCCGGTCTCGGCGATCACGCGGGTCTTGCCCATGCGCTTGACGAGCAGGGCCTGGCCGAGCGCGTTGTTGATCTTGTGCGCGCCGGTGTGGTTCAAGTCCTCACGCTTGAGGAAGATACGGGCGTCGAGACCGGTCTTCTCTTTGACAAGTGCGGAGAAGCGCGGGGCTTCGGTCAGCGGGCTCGGGCGGCCCACGTAACGCTGCTGGAGCGTCATGAATTCCTTGTGGAATTCGGGGTCGGCCTTGGCTTGCGTGTACACGCGCTCAAGCTCGTCGAGGGCGGTGATGAGGGCCTCGGCACATAGCGGCCACCGAACTGGCCCCAATACGGTCCCTGATGTTCGCTGAGCGGGGTCGTTTCGGATGCTTTCACTTGTGCTCCTGCCTTTACTAGTCGTTCCACTGCAAGTTCATGATTGTCGGCGGTGGCCACGCCCTCGCCGACCAGTACCGCGTCCGCTCCCGCGCGGGCGTAGTCTTCGACCTCGACCGCGCCGAATACGCCGGATTCCGCCACCTTGATGACGTCATCGGGCAGATCGGCCGCGAGTTCGTTGTATTTGTTCACGTCCACCTTGAGGTTCTTCAGGTTGCGCGCGTTGATGCCGATCACCTTGGCACCGGCCTTGCGGGCGCGTTCGATCTCTTCGCGGGTGTGCGTCTCCACCAGCACGGTCATGCCGAGCTCGTGCGCCAGGTCGAGCAGGTGCTTGAGCTGGGCGTCGTCCAATGCGGCGACGATGAGCAGCACCAGGTCGGCGCCGTGGGCGCGGGCCTCGAAGATCTGGTAGTCGGTGACGATGAAGTCCTTGCGCAGCACTGGAATGTGCACGGCGGCGCGGACTTGTCGAAATCGTCAAGGCTGCCGAGGAATTTGCGGCCTTCGGTGAGCACGGAGATGGCGCTTGCGCCGCCCTTCTCGTACTCGCGGGCCAGCGCGGCCGGGTCCGGGATGTCGGACAGGTGGCCCTTGGACGGAGACGCGCGCTTGATCTCGGCGATCACGGGGATGCCGTCGGCGCGCTTAAGCCATCGTGTCGCGTCAATCGGAGCCGGGGCCGCCAGCGTGGCCTTCTTCACATCCTCAAGCGATACGGTGAGCTCACGGGTGCGCTGATCCTCCAGCGCTCCCGCCACCAGTTCGTCCAAAACCGACATGGTCCTCCCTTTGTTGGTGTTCGGTCATGCGCCACTCTAGGTCACGTCCTGTCCCGATTGCCGAACCCGTCCTACATTTTGGGCTTTCGCAGGCGATTCCGGCTTAGGCAGAACATTGGCATAAACTGGCACGCATGTGCAGACGTTTCGCGCTCGACTTGGAATGGGACGCCGTGGCTGGACCGCACAATCGACGGCGCATCCTTGCTCGCCGGCGTGCGGAACTCAGGCACTGCGTTATCCCGCCGCTTGCAATTTCACGAGGTCGCCCCGCTGCAGGGCGACGGCAAACGCCTGATTCAGCCGTTGGATTCGACCGAGCCCATGCGCCTGTTTTGACGGAACATCTTTGACGAGAGATCGTCACTGAATCAATGCTTGCTATATATGTATCACAGTGTCATAACTATGAAATTATATTGTGGAATTGTGGTACATGAAGTTCGCATGACAACGATGTCACCGTTGGTAGGCGGACCAGTAGGTGCCGTTGCTGCCGGTGGTGGTGCTGAACTGCCGATGTGGTTCAGTCCACCAGACCGCGCAGCAGCGCGATTTCGTCGCGGTGCGTGGTCGGCGTCTGCTCCTTGGTTTCGAGAATCATCGGGAGCTTGGCCATGGTCGGATCGTTGACCAGTCGCGTGAAGAACGGGATGCCGAGCTGCCCTTCGCCGATGTTGGCGTGACGGTCCTTATGCGAGCCGAGGCCGAACTGCGAATCGTTCACATGAATCGCCTTGACCCTTGCCAAGCCGATCACCTCATTTAACTGGCGCATCACGCGTCGTAGTCATTCTCCAAATCGTAACCGGCATCCAACGCATGGCAGGTGTCGAACGTGACGCCGACGTTCGCCTTATTCTCCACGCCATCCATGATCGTGGCGAGCTCATCGAAATTGCGGCCACATTCCGTGCCTTTGCCGGCCATGGTCTCCAGAAGCACCATGACGCCATCCGCACGCTCGAACACCTGATTCAGTCCCTCGCTGATCAACCGGCAGCCTGTCTCGGAGCCTTGGCCCACATGCGCGCCGGGATGAATGTTGATATACACCTCCTGGCCGGCCTCGCGGATGGCGGTCAGCAGCTCGATGTCCTCGGCCAACGCTCGATCGCGAATGCGCGCTTGGCTCATCCTTGCCAGCCAGATTGTAGACGTACGGCGCGTGGACGACCAACGGCCCATAGCCCTCAGCCTTCAGACGCGCACCGAACGCCGCCGCACCGGCCGGGTCGAGCGCCTTCGAACGCTTGCCGTACGGGGAACGCGGGAAGAACGCGAACGCGGTGCCGCCCTCCTCATGGGAGCGTTCCAGCAGCGCATTCCATCCGCCGGCCGTCGACAGATGCGATCCGATATACAGTTCCGTCATTCCAAATTCCTCGTGTTCCACTCGCTGTTCGTGTTACCGCTATCATATGGTAGGAGGCATCGAGCGCCGCCCGCACAACCGACATGAGACACAACTGTTCACCCGACCAAAGGAGACCCGAGCATGGCGGCAGCCGGCACACCCAAGGACGATACCGGCCTGGAACGGAAGATGGAGTCGCGCCACCTGACGATGATCTCCCTGGGCGGTGTGATTGGCACCGGTCTGTTCGTCAGCTCCGGCTATACGATTCATCAGGCGGGGCCGTTGGGCGCGATCCTCGCTTACGCGGTCGGCTCCCTGCTCGTCTACTGTGTGATGGTCTCGCTGGGCGAGCTGTCCGTGGCCATGCCGTATGCCGGTAGCTTCCACATGTATGCGAAGCGGTTCATCGGCCCCGGCACCGCGTTCACCATCGCCATCCTGTATTGGCTGAACTGGGCGGTGGCGCTCGCCTCCGAATTCACGGCCGCAGGGCTGTTGATGCAGCGATGGTTCCCGCATTCGCCGTCCTGGGTGTGGTCGGCCGTGTTCATTGTGGTGGTGTTCGCGCTCAACATCATGTCCGTGCGGCTGTACGGCGAGGCGGAATTCTGGTTCGCGTCAATCAAGGTGTTCGCCATCATCGCGTTCATTGTGATCGGCCTGCTGGCGATCTTCGGCGCCATACCGATTGCCGGTCATGATTCCGCGCCGTTGCTGGGCAACTTCGTGGCCGGCGGCTGGTTCCCGAGCGGCATCGCGCCGATTTTCTCGACTTTGCTGACCGTGGTGTTCGCGTTCTCCGGCACCGAAGTGGTGGGCGTGGCGGCCGGCGAAACCAAGGATCCTCGCGTGCGATTCCCAAGGCCGTGCACACCACGGTGCTGCGCCTGGCGATTTTCTTCATCGGCTCGATTCTGGTGATGGCGGCCTTGATCCCCTGGCATCAGGCCGGCGTGGATACGAGCCGTTCGTGCTGGTGTTCCAGTCAATCGGTATGCCGTTCGCCGGCGACATCATGAACTTCGTGGTGTTGACGGCCGTGCTTTCCGCCGCGAACTCCGGCCTGTACGTGTGTTCGCGCATGGTGTGGTCGCTGGCCAAGGAGCGGCTGATTCCCGAACGTTTTGCTAGGACGAATTTCCGTGGTGTGCCGGTGTGGGCCGTGCTGTTCAGCATGGCGGGCTCACTGCTGGCGTTGCTGTCTTCCGTGATCGCCGCCTCGACCGTGTATCTGGTGTTGGTCGCCGTGTCAGGTTTGGCGACGCTGGTGGTGTGGTTCTCCGTATGCGTGTGCCATATCCGTTTCCGGCGCGAATGGGCGCGGGATGGGCACAGCGCCGATGAGCTCGGCTATCGTGCGCCCGGTTTCCCGGTGCTGCCGTGGCTGGCCATCGTGATGTGCATCGGCGCGCTGGTGCTCGTGGTGCTCGATGATACGCAGCGTTCGACCCTGTATTGCATGATCCCGTTCGTCGCCTGCTGCTACGCGGCTTATTACGCACTCGAACGGCAGCGCAAACGCGAAAACAACGCCTAACTCGATTTCGAGGGGCTGATTTGGCACTTGCCGGAGATCTATCTCCGTTTCAAGGGGCTGATGCCCGAGTAGACAAGGCTCCACAATGGCGTAATGGCGTTGCCGCAAAGCCGTTTATACTCGCGGTTTGGCGTTTGAGCAGCCCCTCGAAAGCCAAGTAGATGTCCCCACCGGACGAAATCAGCCCCTCGAAGCCGAGAAACCATTGATGGCCGATTATGTTGTGCCCAGTGACGCGCCTGGTTCTATGCTCGAACTGGTACAATAATTGGAGTTTGTTTTTTGCAAAGGGGCATTGTTATGCACAAGGTGTTGGTGTCGTTCGCAGACAGCTAATGCGCGTTGACTCGTCGCGCTAAGCCGTGGTCGCCGTTTGGGCCCACGGCACTTCTGTTGTGCCATTTCCCACGCACTTGGTCGAAGGCTGGCGATGGGCCCTGACCAAAAGGAATTTCCTATCCGCGATCATACTCGGTGCAATTGTGAACATCGCCTGCGTAGCCAGTATCACCGGCGCGCAGATCATGTTGGCCGCCCGTGGCGCCAACGCGGTCATGATCGGACTGCTCGGCACGGCAATGGGCGTGAGTACTTTGGTCGGCTCGCTGTTGGCCAACAAGCTAGTCGATATGGTTCCCACAGGGAAACTGATTGCGGGCGCGCTGACGTTGTTCGTGGTCAGCCAGATGCCACTGCTATTCCTGCACAGCTACGCGGCCATTCTGATCTGCCAGATTCTGGCCGGCCTGCCGTTCCCCGCGTTGAACGCTGGCCTGCTGGGCTTTCTCTACGGCAAGACACCCGACAACATGCAGGGGCGGGCTTCTGCCGTATTTGAAACCACGGTCGGCATACTGGGCGCAGCATGCCCGGCGATGGTCGGCTGGCTGTTGCAACAGCCAGATCTCGGTTTCACGGCGGTGATGGCCGTAGCCGTGGTCTGTTCCGTAGCGGGATTGGCCGTATCGTTGGCCGGCCCGCTGCGCAGCATTCCGAATCCCGACCAGTGGTCGGAGGTTTTCCTGTAACGCCAAGCAGCGGAGCGCCGGTTTATATCAGGTCGTACGGCATCTGACGCTTGACCAGCCAGAAGATGCCGAGGCCGATGAACACCAGCAGATTGAATCCGCCACTATGCCACCACACCACGGCGATCAGCGTCGCCATGCGCGCCACATAGAACGCCACGCGAAGCCACCCTTCGCGCGGCCGGGTCTCTATCGTCATGTGCGTGAAGCTGCCGCCGAGCGTGCAGCCGCCGCGCAACCATGGCACCACGCCCTCGAAGAGGATGAGCGCCGCCAGGAAGAGGATCGAGCCGGTCCAGTCGAACGGTTCCATCGACTGCCATGAGCCGTTGGAGCCCGAGGCAGGTTTGAGCGGACGATCATGACGAACAGATGCGTCGGCATCACGGCGAACCCGATCAGCGTCATGTCGATGATGAACGTGATCAGCCGCCTCATGAAGCCAGGGTGTGGTGGTCGGCGTCATATCGGCGACCGCGCCGGAATCAGGCGCAGCGAAAGCATGGCCAGCGCGAATCCGATCAGCGCGCCGGTCGTGTTCCACAGGAGATCGTCCACGTCGAACAGACGGTAGGCGCACGGGAACACGCCCATGAGGCCGGTCAGCTGCATCGTCTCCAGAAACAGCGACGTGGCGAATGACAGTACTGCGGTAACCGGCAGCGGCCAACGCCAGATACGGCCCATGATGAAGCCCAACGGCAGGAAGAACACGATATTAAACGCGATTTGCAGTACAGCGGTGAGACCATCGGTACGGATGTCACCGATGAACTGCAATGGATTGAGCTGTGGCGTCAGATGGTGCGCAGCGCAATAGGCTGCCGCATCGGCCGGCATCGGATACAGTGTGAAGCACAGCAGGCCGAGCAGGTACAGCACCGTGCCATACGCCACTATGGCCGACGACAGTCGGATGCGATTGTCGCGATGATACAGCAACGCCAGCACCGGCACCGTCAGCAGCATGGACACAAACGGCCACAATGCCAGCGCGAACGCAAACGGTTCGGAAAAGTTCTTGAGAAATCCCATCTTCAATGCTCCCTGCTTCGGTCCGCTCCATTCGGTTTCGGACCATATCTCTCGACTTCTGATTCCAAGGTACGGAACATGACGGCACGCGGGTATCGGCCACGAGAGCGAAATCATTGGGATGAAAGGCGATTCGTATCATTCGCATGGATGAGGGAGGTACACCAGTTGTGACTGACAATTGCGGCCTGCGAACCGGCAGGATGAATGGGACTGACCCAACTGGCCCGTCTCATCTTGTAGGGTGTTTCGTGCTCTTGTAGGCAGATGATTCCAATGGCGATGATCGGAATACCGCCATTGCAATGACCTCTCGCCAAGGCCAGCTACCTACAAGATGCTGAATCTGCCTACAAGATGAATTCGCCGGTGAACCATGCCGGCATCACCGTCGATGCCGTGGATTGTTTCGCTGAGCAATGCATCCTGACAATCGTCGAATGGCTGCGTGGGTAAATACTTCTTCCTTATGATGCACATATGATGTACGACTTGCCGTTGCATGAATACGCGTATGCTTCGCTGCCGATTATGCCGTGGCCATCGCCTCGCATAAAGCCGACAACGCCCGTATTGCATCGCTAAAAGAATAGTCACGCGGCATAGCCGTACCGCTTTCTATAAGCGTCCCACGGGTCTGATTTCACTCTCATTCATGCTGGCATCACCGCTTCGAGGTAAGGACGCATCACGTTCACGAGCCGAAATTCGTGAGCGTAGTTCATGAGTTTGACCAAGTCAGTGTGCGCGGATCTCATGTAATTCTGGAAGGCGGATTGCAAATCTTGCGGATCCACTGTGCTGCGGGAGCGGAACAAATCGCAAATGGTTCGTTCCAAATCATAAACGCGAACCGTATGCCCGAACATGGTGATAGCCGACGCCAGGCCAATTGCAAAGCGATTGTCGGCCACCTTTCTCACTGTTATGTCTTCATTCTTGAGACGAGCCGTACCTGATGATTGCGGTAAGGTAATCGTCGGTGTCAGGGGGGGGCTCGCTCCCCCTCTCCAAGCAAGAACAACGCAGTTTCATGCGAAAAAATGGCTTTCGGATATCGATACTGCAATTCGAACAGCGGATCGGACTCCGCATTCGGTGAAACATATAAGCCCTTTGCCGCTTTCTCAAGCTTGGCTTCACGCACGAATCGCGAAATCTCCGTGCGGGAAACTCCTCGACGCTCCATTTCCGATACCGGAAGATATCCCATATGCTCCTTCAATACGCTTTCCGCTTCTGTCGCTCTAGTGGACATGGGCACTCCTTCAGATGTTGCGGAGCTCGGAGAGTTGCCTGAAGAAAAGTTTTGCTATCGCCTAACCTAATGCGTTATTCGACTCCAACCGTTGCTCGACTTCGAAATGCTCGAATACTATGAGCGAGTTGTCGTTCAACGGAAAGTTTGGGTTGGCGAATTCATCGCGGTATTCCGCCGAATTCCAGAAAGATTCGTGTGCGCTCCGCCATTGGGCCGCCGTGACGTCGCCTTCACCCTCATCGATGGCGTACCGGTCAGTGACTTTTCCGAGCGGAATCACGTCAACCGCAGTGGTGACGAGTACGGCTACGGGTCGTTCATCGGAATCCACCAACACCGAATGCGCGCCAACGCACGGCAGCGGTTCGACCTCTTCCTCATATTCAATCATCAGCGCAGCGGTGGCGGTTTTTACGCCGTCCAGAATGAGCTTCACCAAGCGATCGCGTTCAGGCCCAGGAAACATAAACTCCGCTTTGGGCAAATCACTGGTTTCAAATGCCGTATTGACGCTCATGCAATGCTCCAGATCGTCTTTATGTTCAATTGTGCTGTGCTTTTCTTACTCCCATCATAATAGCCCGAATTCCATGAGTTTCCGGCGCTGATCCAGTGGCCTCCATTACGGTCAATACAACCTGATGCCAAGCAATCACATGACAACAAGTGACACTGTACTCACGAACCGGCCTACTATGGGCGGCATGACGATTCGTATTGTTTCGATTGAGCCGCCATGGTTTGAGGAAAAGGCCCAAGTTCAGTCGTGCACGTGGCGCGAACTCAATCAGGGGCATATTCCGCAGGAAATCGTGGATGCGATCACTCCCGAATTCGCGCTCAAACTGACGCGCAGCACGCCAAAGACCCCAATCAGGTCGTATTGGTCGCTTTGGAGAACAACCACGTGATTGGTTTTGCTGAGCTTCTGCAAACGCCGCGTTCGCCAATCAAACGGTCCGAGGCTGCGGAACTGGCTTCGCTATATGTGTTGGAATCTTGCCATCGTCATGGTGTTGGCCGTGCTTTGGTTGAGGCGGGCCAACGCGCCATCGGCAACGATCGGCTCGCCTTGTGGGTCGCCGGATTCAACACCAACGCCCAAGGTTTCTACCGTCACATCGGCTTCCATGAGACCGGCCTGACTCAAACCGAAGACATGGGCCCGGAACTCGAAATGATCAACTACTCTGACGGCGTATTCCAGTGAGCAGCCCGACCTCCCACACGCGTCCGGCGCTACCATGAAGCCATGTCTTTGAACAGTGAGCAACGCGCGGCGACTATCCGCGAATTTCAGGAGAACATGAGCCGGCTGGGTCTGACCGCCGAACGGCGGCAGGGATTTTGGCGTCAGCGGCAGCAGAGTGGAGCAAATCATCACCCTCAAGTCGGGCGTGCTGGAGTATCCGTGGATTATCCGAGCCTATCTGCTGAGCAGAGCTGAGACACAGGGCGTGGAACTCACGCCGTTCATGGCGTTACGCGGAAATCCGCACGATTATTGGTTCCTCGACGGCGACTTTATCGACCGAGGCGAAATCGATTAAAACCGATTGATAATCGGCCATTTACACGCAAGAGGCGCCGTCAATCGCCTCGCGCATAGAGGCCATCGCTCTCCGTGCAGGTGGCGATGCGTGTGTAGTATTCCGTCTTGTCCTCATGGTCGATACGTGCGCCGCAATGCTGCTGCACCGCAAGACTTGCCGGATTGGTTTTGTGGACACTCAGGTAAGCCTCCTTGATGCCGAGCTCGCGGGCCTTGGCAAGCGTGAGCTTGAGCCCGGCGGTCGCGTAGCCGTGACCGCGGTATTCGCGGGCGACACCGTAGCCGATGTGGCCCGGACCGTTGCGCAGGAAGTCGGTGAGCCGGTGACGCAGGTTGAAGATGCCCACATAGTCGCCCTCATCGTTGACGAGAATGTATTTGGTGGCTGGCACCCAGCCGTCCGGCAGGCCGACGCCAAGCGACTCATCACGCAACCCTCGCACATATGCGGCGAACCGTTCACGATTCATGCCGGCCGCTGGGTTCTCGAATCCCGTCTCCTCCGCCGGGAATTTCGCGAACAAGTCAAACGCGCGTTCCTGGTCCGCCAGCCATGTCTCGATCAGCCGCATTGGTCACACTCCTCCTGTTGACACAGCAGACCACACTACTACTGTGCTCGGCCAACGGCCGCAAGCCTTATCTAGGGTGTGTTTACAGATAGGCAGCAAGTGTCTGTCAATGCGTTTATCGCAGGATATACCAGGTTACTTTCCCCGATACACGGCAGCGACGCCGAAGACAAATTGTATGATGAACAATCCCAGCAGGAAGATCAGAGCTCCTGGCCGGTACATGCGGTAGAAGTCGACCATATCCGGCTGCGCCAAAGGCGCTGCATGATATACACCAGCGCAGCGAACACGGCGCCGAGCGCGGAAACAACCAAGAACGCGCCTACGGCAAAACGCAGCAGGCCACGATCCGAGGTCCTCCGGCGCAGACCACGGCATCCCCACGAAGACGAATACCGAGATCAGCAGGTAGAACAGCAGCCCGTACGTGGGCAGCATGTCGATAATCAGCAGATCGTTCATGGCATATCCTTTCGTGGCGCAATCCCATTCAACCTGCGCATGGCCAAAAGCGCAACATCGTGTCAAGTAATCGCATGATAGCAGGTTTTGTCCGGCTGCGACCGTGGCCACGATGAGCGGCATGGGACATGATGACATGACCGGGGCTGCGGCGCGGTCGATCCGTATCGCCCGTATTGGACAATGATCCGTTCGCCCTGGATGCGATGTGCGCGATGATCTCGGACGTATCCAAGGACTTCCATGTCATGTGGGGCACGGGTTCGCCCGCGGTGGCGATCGAGCACTGCCATAACCCGCATACCAGGCCGGACGTGCCGGTGTCGGATCCTAAGGAATCTGTTGGTGTCGCTGCAGCTCATTGCCATTCCCACTGAAGAGATGATTGGCGAAAACGATACTCACTACCTATTCATTAGGCTTCAGCTCGTGTTCGAGCACAAGTTTCATCTTGCTGTTATCCATCAACCATGCGTGTAGGTCTCGGTCCAGGATCATCGCCAGAGCGAAGCACGCCTGCGTCGCATTCTCCAATGCAATCCGTCGATTCTCACCCGGCAGAGGTATGCCGTTGACAAGCGGCTCATGGTGAGCGACCCGATTACGCAGGGCATGCACTGTTTTTACGATATCCAGCGCGTACTTTCTCGTCCAGCGTTCTTCCACTGCACGGGCATACTGGCGCCCATTGGAGAATGTCTTATCGAGTCCTTTGCGCCATAAATCGTTCTCATAATCTGCACGGCGCTGGTCTGGCCACTTCGTGTGGATTGTTCCGCCGTCTTCCAAGAGATTGCGCCAAAATCCGAATGTCAATGACGCTATGAGATGGCCATGCGTATGATTTTTTCGCTGGTGCGGGGTGAGATGGTTCCACGCTTCACGAATCTGGTACTGGGTTCGGTCATCGAATTGTAGCCCTGCCATATACCAGTCTTCAGTGCCATTCTGCTCCAGAGCGAGGAGGGAGAGTTGCCGGTCCATGCGGTTGCGCAGAGCGACCTCGAGGATGGCGATGTCGCCCATACAGGCGCTGGCCATGTCGCCCATACAGGCGCTGGCCATGTCGTGATCCCACAGGTACAGCTCTAGCGCTGGGCATGAACGTCTTTGAGCCTCATAATTGTAGGTGGCAAGCCGTTCATCGGTAATGCACGCGCGCAGCGCCTTCTCCCGCGGACTTCCTTTCCTTGGAGTCCGTGAGAGGAAATCAGTTGTTGAATTTGACTGTCGGCTCATGGCTCATTATGATATATCAAGAATTCCCCCAAAGGGCCTCTCCGGACGTCTTCGACTCAGCCGTGATGCACTGGGGGTTTCTTTTTTATCTGGATAATCGGGGCTTGGTTGGTCTGGGCTCTTCTTCAGGACAATCGCATATGTTTCGGGAGTGCTCAGCTTTCAGACGAGGCATTCGAAGAAATGCCATTCCGAGGAATCGGCATCATGGATGATGATCAGCGTGCCGCCCTCGTTGGTTATCTCCTTATGAGGCCGGTCGTAGAGCGCATCGAGCTGTGTTCCCAGGTTCAATCGCAGGGTCGCATCCGCTTCCTTGATTATGCGGATGTTCTCCTGGGGCAGTTGGCCACTGGAGTAATCCCTGCCGTCCAGAATGGTGCCGTCGACTTGTTCTGGGTCAGCGGCGACCTTCACGTACCGGTATCCGTCCCCATGAAAGCTTTCCTCGTCCTTGCTGACGATTGCCCGCGCATCCTCGGAAAATGAGATCGAGAACGTCTGCGACAGATTCGAAACCGGACTATAGCCCTAGTATCGAGTCCATCCGAACCATACTCCCGCCACTACCAACGCCGCGATGCCCAAAGCGATGATCGTTCCGGCCCGGCCACCGGCGGAAGGTTCACCTTTCCATACGCGGTTTCCCATCGTCGGCCTCCTAGCCTTAGCCGTAGGGTCTGCTAGATCAAAGTGTGTATTACTGATTAGCGTGAGGTCGCCGCCACTACGTGAGCGGTCGAAAACCTCATGCCACCCGGCAAATCCGAGAAGCGGTCGGAGAACTATTCGAAGCCGTCAGCTAATCCAGTGTTGAACGTACGCGACGACACCCAGAAACGCTCCTATACCCGCTCCGAGGAAGACGAATCCCCATCCCAACCAGTCAGCAAATCGATTGACCGGGGATTTCGCAAAGCCTCCATCACCGAATTCGTTCCAGTCGAGCCCTTCCCTGATTCATGGTTGTCCTCCTCGGCATCCCTACATAAAACCCGTTAGTCCAATTCAACTATATCTGTTTTTCGCCAGCTACAGGAGAGAATCGACTATAACTGATTTCCATGCGCTTCTTCAGAGAAGACAAGTCTGTTGGACACTTTGATGGACTAAAGGCCAGAACACAATGGCGCTAGATGGGACAAAAGGTACATTGGTCCTATGGCTAAGCGCAAACATATCGGCACCGTAATTCTCACGATACTGGTCGCGGCTCTGCTGGCGTCGGGCGTTTCCGGCTGGCTGTTCTGGCAGTCGGTACAACGGGTGATCGGCGAGGCGCAGCAGGCGGGCGAATATGCGGCTGAAGCACAGCAATCCGTCGGGCAGGGCGACTTCAAGCAGGCGCTTGAGCAGATGGACAGCGCTGGCAGTCACATCGTCGCGGCGCGAGACGAAACCCAGGGCATGCTATGGCAGGCCGCCGAATACGTGCTGTATTACGGTTCGGACGTGAAGGCGGTGCGCGGCATGCTGGATGCGGCCGCCGACGCCGCGACCAACGCCCTGCCCAAAATCGACAGTGCCGCGCAGGGCACGTTGGTGGACTTCAATATCGAAGAGCTGCTGTCCGGCATGAACTTCTCCGACGGCACGCTTTCCATTCCCAAAATCGCTTCCATCAAGCAGGACCTGTCCGACGCCGGTGCGGTCTTGAAGCGCGTCAAGACGTCGATTCATGCGCTGCCGCAACCCCGCACGGAACAGATCACCGAAATGGTCAACCAGGGCAAGCAGGTAGTGGACCAAATCGATGAGACTTTCGACACCTTGAACACCATCGTCGAAAAGATTCCGGGCTGACGTTGGTTCGTTCTTGTCGTATATTGGCGTAACCTCCGCATAAGGCTAGTCCATACAAATTTATGTTTAAATTTGGGATAGGAGGTGCCAATATGCCGACACGCACACCAATCCCGGTCAGTCGGGCGATGCGTCAGATATCCGCCAACCTCGATTTGGCGCGCAGACAACAGCGCATTCCCGTAGCCTTGCTGGCCGAGCGGGCTGGATTATCCATGCCAACGGTCACCAAAATGCTGCGTACGGGTAATGGCAGCTTTGAGAACTTCCTCCGCATTGCTCGTCTGCTTGGACTGCTGGACGGCGTACAGCAAGCGACGGACCCTCTTAACACAGATATCGGCAAATTACGCGCCGACGAAGACACTCCAAAACGTATTCGATAGTACAGCAGGAGGCGCAACACATCATGGAAGCAATCGTCACCCTGCAGTTCAACGGCACAGACGTCACCGTCGGGAAAATATTCACCAGTATCAGGCGCGGCATCGAATCGGCACATTTCACATACGATACGGCCTATATGCGCTCTTCAAACGCAGTATCCCTCTGTCCAGAGATGCCCCTCTCCCCCGGAACGTTCCCGGCCGAGCATAATGCGATGCATCGCATCTTTCAAGACTGCATGCCGGATCGTTGGGGCAGGAACCTCATGCTTCGTGCAGAACATCAAGATGCTCGTTCGGAGCATCGCACAGCACGCACACTATTTGAGGGAGATCTCTTGCTATCCGTCAACGATGAGACCCGACAAGGCGCATTGCGCTTCTGGAACAACGACGGTGACGCGCTAGCTCCCAGTGAGACCGGCGGTCCAAGAGAAGTGACCATTCAGTCCCGCATCCATAGCAATGATGAGCAGCTGCTTTGAATCCGGCATTGCGCGGCTTCGCGAAGCAAACGCACAATGACTTCACATTCCCGCCTTGCACCAGCTGGCTGCAATCTGCGTATGGTCATGTATCTGTAGGCCGGCACGAATGCGGCTGATGGGTGCGGCGAATCGTGACATTGCTTATTACCCATTCGCCCCTTCAGTCGTACCATTCGGGTCGTCGCAGTTCCAGGAATGGCCGCTGTTTGCGCGCTGCTGCGGTCTGTGTGAGATCGATGTCGGCGATAATCAACTGTTCTTGGTCGTCGGCCTTGCTGACGACGTTGCCGTACGGGTCCACCACCACCGATTGGCCGGCGAACGTCACATCGCCTTCCTTGCCGACCCGGTTGCACATGACGATGGCCACCTGGTTCTGCATGGCCTGGACACGGATTTTCCACAGGAACGGCTTCGACGGTTCGGCGTCAGTGTTCGGAACCGATGCTCGCCGTCGGCACGATGACCAGGCGGCGCCGCGCAACGCGCATGTGCGGATGCCTTCACGGGGTTCACTCAAATAGCGTCATCCAGTCGGGATCGCGGTGGGCCGCAAAACACATGGCGATTTGTTCCGCGGTGTTTCTTGTTTCCGAAAGCCGCGGCAACCGGTCTTCCTCGAAGTAGCGGATTTCCGTCGTTTCGATGTTGGCCGAGAACCAACCGCCGGCGCGGCTGCACAATACGAAGAACTTGAGCACCCCGTACGGATAGGTCAGCGCGTTGTGATTGGCGCAGTCCTGCACCGCGATGAGTCGCTCGCCCCTCACATCGAGCCCAGTCTCCTCCTTGACCTCCTTGACGGCGTTGGACCGAATGGACTGGTTCTCGTCGACCCAGCCTCCGGGCAGTGACCATTCCCCGCTGTTCTCATGCGTCATGAGGATCCTGCCTTCTTCATCGAAGATGGCCGCACGAGTGTCGAGTTTCGGCGTCGGATATCCGGCGCTGAGCAGTCGACTCACCTGTCCGGCCGGCGCATCAACCTGCGTGGAGAGCATGTCGACCGCCATCGCGCGGATACGCTCGTAGCGCTCCCGGTCGAAGGGGTCCTTGCAGTACATCAGTCCGGTCTGGGCCAGCGCCTGCAATTCTCGGGCCTGTTCCAGTAATGTGCGGTTCGTGGCCATCATCGTTCATCCTGTCATCGTAAGGTCTTGGATCCGTTTGCGCTCAGGCATCGCAGCGTAGTGCAAGCAGTATAGCACTTCGAACCGTTCCGGGGACGAGGGTCTCAGTGCATCCCCCGTAACCTCTCCCATGTGCCATCAACGCTTGGCGAGCTGCACGTTCTTGCGCTGTCTGCGATTGCGGCTGGCGACCGACTTTTCACGCTCGCGGCGCACGTGGGCCTCCTCACGCGCGGCCGCCGCGCGCTCTTCTTCCAAAGACGGCAATCCGGAGGCGGCGCGGTGCCGGTTCTCCCGCTCATGGTCGCGTTCGGCCTTGCGCTCCCCGCCTCGGATCCGGGCGCCGGAAACCATCGCAGTTGGCAGAGCGTCTGGCCGAAGTTCCACAGGTTATTGGTCAGCCAGTACAGCAGCACGCCGAACGGCAAGGTGCCGCCCGACACCACGTAGATGGCCGGGAACACAAACGCGGTCAGCTTCTGCGTGCGGAACTGCGGTGAATCCATGGCGTCCTTCGGCGTATTGCGATGGATGAGCAGCCACTGCATCGCGAACAACATCAGACACATCAACGCCACGGCCACGCCGATGACGACGTGCGACTGCGGCGAGACGACCGTGCCGAACGAGTCGGCGATGCGCACGCCGAATATGGACGATGATTCGATGTCGCCCGCCATGACGCGGTCGATGCCGCTCAACGGTTCCGCATTCCCGGCGGCGCTTGCGGGCAGGGATTGCAGCGTGTAGAACAGCGAGCACAGAATCGGCGCCTGAATCAGCGAAGCAGGTATGAACCGAGCGGATTGGCGTTATGCCGCTGCTGCAAAGCCATAATTTCACGTTGCATGGCTTCTTTGGAACGCGGATCCTTACGCGCGGCGTACTTGCGTTGGATACGTTGGATTTGCGGTTGGAGCACCTGCATACGCTGCGTCGCGCGCATTTGGGAGAAGAAGAGAGGCAATAGACAGATACGGATGATGAGCACGAGGCACATAATCGCGATGCCTAAGCTGTGCGGCACCGACTCCTTCTACGGCGGCGGCATGGTCACCGGCCAGCCCATCGGCACCATGATCGGCTCTCGCATGATCAACAATGCGCAAGCCGGCTTCATCATCGGCGCCGTGATCATGGGCTTCCGGATTCGTGGCGCTTGACATCTGACCTCGCGAGGAATCCTCAAAGGACATGGAACGCACCAAGATGACGCTCAAGGATCTCGCTGTCTCCTTCCACTTCCCGAAGTTCTCCACCTCGCGTGACTTCTACAAGGCGTTCGGCTGCCGAGTGTGCATGTTGCTCAGCTACCAGATGATCTCCGTGTACCAACTCTACATCGTCGAGGATTACGTGCACCAGACCAAGACCGAGGCTGCCGGCACCATCGCCACCATGTCCATCATCACCATGGTCGTTTCCCTGACCGCTTCGCTGATCTCCGGCCCGATCTCCGACAAGATGCACACGCACAAGGTACCAGTCATCATCGCCTCGCTGCTGTTCGCGATTGGCACCGCGATGCCGTGGATCATGCCGAGCGTCACGGGCATGTACCTGTATGCGGGCATCGCCGGCTTCGGCTACGGCGTGTACTCAGCCATCGACCAAGCGCTCAACGTCGACGTGCTGCCGAACAAGGAAGAGGCCGGTAAGGGCCTCGGCATCCTCAACCTGGCCACCACGCTCGGCCAAGCAGTCGGTCCCACCATCACCTCCGTGGTCAAGACCACGACCGGCACCTACACGCCGGCGTTCGCCATCTCCATCGTCATGGCCGTGTGCGCTGCCGTGTTCGTGCTGCGTATCCAGAAGGTGAAGTAGCCGCTGCGAGTGCTATCTCCGTTTCAAGGGCTGATTTTGACTTTGCGGAACATCTACTTCCGTTTCAAGGGCTGATGCCAAAGTAGCCACTGGTTAAAAACGGCGGAATAGCGATAGAACAATGCCATTTCTATCTGCGTTCCGCCAGTTGACCAGCCCCTTGAAACGGAAGTAGACCTCCGGCAAACGCCAAATCAGCCCTTGAAGCTGATTTTGACTCAGCATCATGCAGCGCAGCTATATCCTCGGTGCGGGTATACTATTCCGGGCCGTCACGACGACGCCTATGGAACGCACGCATGGCAAAGAGAGAAACATGAGTCAGCCCGACACCGACACGGCGGCACAGTCGCCGTCCTCGCAACAGGAACCGCAGATTCAGACGGATGGCCGTCGAAGCCATTCGGAACAGATGAATCAACCAGCGCAAACCAGCCAGTCCGAGTCGTCACATGATGGCAAAGACGAGCACGCCCTACATACCAACCTGAAGCGCGGCATGGAATCCCGCCACCTGCAGATGATCTCATTAGGCGGCGTGATCGGCACCGGCCTGTTCCTGAGCTCCGGATACACCATCCAGCAGGCGGGCCCCATCGGCACGATCCTGGCATACAGCATCGGCGCGCTGATCGTCTACCTGGTCATGCTTACGCTCGGCGAATTGTCCGTGGCCATGCCAGTGACCGGCTCCTTCCACGTGTATGCCGAAAAGTTCATCGGCCCCGGCACCGGCTTCGTGATCGCAATCCAGTATTGGCTCACCTGGACGGTGGCGCTCGGCTCCGAATTCACCGCCGCGGCCTGCTCATGCAACGCTGGTTCCCGGACAGCCCCACATGGGTGTGGAGCGCGGCGTGCATCATTCTCATCTTCACCTTAAACGCCTTGTCGGTGCGGCTCTTCGCCGAAGCGGAATTCTGGTTCGCCTCGATCAAGGTGTTCGCTATCTGCGCGTTCATCGTCATCGGCCTGCTCGCCATATTCGGCGTTATTCCGATTGCCGGCTACCAGCATGCTCCGATGTTCGGCAACCTCGTTAAGGACGGCATCTTCCCCAACGGGTTCATGCCAGTGTTCGCCACGATTCTGACCGTCAACTTCGCGTTCTCCGGCACCGAGCTCATCGGCGTGACCGCCGGCGAGACGCGCGACCCGGAAACCACCGTGCCGAAGGCCATCCACACCACGCTGTGGCGCCTGGTGCTGTTCTTCATCGGCTCGATCACCGTGATGTGCGCGCTGATCCCGTGGCGCCAGGCCGGCGTGGGCGAAAGCCCGTTCGTGCTCGTCTTCAACAGCATCGGCATCCCCTATGCGGGCGGCATCATGAATTTCGTGGTGCTGACGGCCGTGCTTTCCGCCTCGAATTCCGGCCTGTACGCCTCCACGCGCATGGTGTGGTCGATGGGCAACGAAGGCATGATTCCGCGCTGGTTCGCCAAAACGAACCGTCGCGGCGTGCCGATGCTCGCCTTGTGCGCCGCGATGGCCGGTGGCCTGCTGGCGCTCCTGTCTTCCGTGATCGCCGCCTCGACTGTGTACCTGGTGCTGGTGGCGCTTTCCGGCCTGTCCGCCGTGGTGGTGTGGATCGCCATCGCCTACTGCCAGATCGTGTTCCGTCGCCGTTGGCTGGAGTCCGGCCATTCCACCAGCGAACTCAAATACCGCACGCCCGGCTATCCGTACGTGTCTTGGGCGGCGTTCATCCTGTGCACCGCATCGTTCGTATTGGTGATTTTCGACGTGGAGCAACGGTTCGCGCTCGTGGCCGAGCTCGTGTTCATCGTGGCCTGCTATGGGGCGTATTTCCTGCAACAGTGGTACGCAAGCGCAAAAAGGCGACCGAGGCCGACGACCTCGATACGCTTTGGGTCGCGCGCGACTGAACACATGACCATAGTGTGATACACGTCACTTCCTGAAGTACGTAGTCGTTATGGAATCACCCGCACGTTTCCCGTATCGGAGCTGTACGATAGCTGTGAGACAGGGGGGTCGTCAGATTTCGGGGGGAGGGTTCCGGTAACGGTCCGGCTGCAGGATGCACCGGACCGTGCGGCACGTATCAACTCGTGGATTCACGCCAAACTCAGTTCAGTATGCCGATTCTCGTAAATGGCCAGAAGCGGAACAACGCCACACCTTGGATATCGTCGTATGGCACTAGCCATTGTTGCCGTCGTCAAGATGGTATCGAGAATCTCTGGAATTGGAGCGATTATCACCAAGCACGAACACGTTGCCGTCAGTAACGGTTACGGAAAAAGGGCTGTCGCTTGGATTCACGCCGGACTTAAGATAAGCGCTTTCATCAATGGGTTTGCCGTTGACCGTGATGGGCTCCCCGGATCCCTTGCAGGCGACGGTATCGCCGGGCAGACCGATGACACGTTTGATTAGGTAACGATTGCTGTCGATTATCGACATCAGATTGGTGGGAAGCTGCTCCCCCTCCATCCAGTCTGCGGGATCTTTGAACACGATGATGTCGCCACGGTGCAGTGTAAAGAGTCTCGGAGTCAATCGCGAGGCAAATACGCGGTCGCCGATTTGCAACGTGTCTTCCATGCTGCGGGATGGAATCACATATACGTTGAACACGAAGGTACGTCCCAGCAACACGACCAGCATCACCGCGATCACTGTCAGCAGATAGCCGCGAATTTCGCTCCAAACGGAGGGCTTTCGCGCATATCTCCTCGACTGGCCACGCGCTTTTTTGCTATGACGCCCCACCATCACATCCTTTCCGACCGATAACGCAACACCATAGTCCTCAAACCATGCCGTTACCTACGCATGTTTGAGCTCAGCTGTCACACCAGCGGTTCGCGCACGTCCAGTTCACAGGCGATGCCGGTTTCCTTGCGGGCCCATTCGGCCGCCTGCAGTGCGGCGATGTTCCATAATGCGCACGGCACTCCGCCAAGGTCCGGATGCGATGCCCAGAATGTGAGGTCATCAGCGTATGCGGTGATGACCGATTCTTCCGTGACTGGCATAATCGTGTGGTACAGGCGGTCCGCAAGCGTGGCCACGAATTCGTTGGCCGCGGCGAACGTGTCGATGAGATGCTGTTCGGCGGTCACCGGCGGGCCGACCAGCTCCCAGGATTCGACATCCGTGGCGCTCCAATGCGCGGCTTCGCCGTCCACTTCACGCTGCAAAGAGACGAACAGCCTGGCGAACTCATCCGAAGTCAGTCCCGTAACCCGGCGTCGGGTTGACAATTCAATCGGAGTCATCAGATACCGTTCCTTTCGCTTCGTTCATTCCGTTGTTTCGCTGCTTGGATTTGCTGCCAGCCGGCACAAAGCCCATCTCGCACACCTCACGATAGCCCAAACTACCGGCATGGCCATGATTGCCAGCCCTACGACCAGTAGCCATGAGGAGCCGGCGTAATGGCCTCATCGAGCATTGTCGGATGATTCGCGTGGCCCACAATCGAGACAGTATCGGTTTCCGTTCGGTTCGTGCGGCCAGACTATCGCCCGTTCTTGCCGATTGCCTGTGAGCAGGTTCGGATAGACTGGCGCGAGAACAATGCGAGAAAGAGGTAAGGATGACCCGGAAACAGTCGCAACAGCACGACGCACAACGCAAACCGTCCTGGCGCGTACGCTGGAAAACCATGAGCCGAGCCGTGGGCATGGAAATCCGCGAACACAAAAGCTCATTCGCGGTCTATGTGGTGCTGCGCATGCTGGTGCTCGCCATGGCAATACTCCAGTTCTTTAACGGCGACTACGAAAATGTGTTCCTGTGCATCCTGACGTTGCTGCTGCTGTTGGCGCCGGCGTTCATCCAGGTGCAGTTCCGCATCGAGCTGCCTTCGGTGCTGGAAGTCATCGTGCTGGTGTTCGTGTTCTCGGCTGAGATTCTTGGCGAGATCAGTTCGTTCTATGAGATCTTCCCGTTCTGGGACACGGTGTTGCATACGATGAACGGCTTCCTCGCTGCGGCGATCGGCTTCTCGCTGGTCGACCTGCTCAACCGGTCCGACCGGGTGAAGTTCGAGCTTTCGCCCCTGTATCTGGCGATCGTGTCCTTCTGCTTCTCCATGACCATCGGCGTGATCTGGGAGTTCTTCGAATTCGGCATGGACCAGTTGTTCGGGTTCGACATGCAGAAGGACGCCATCGTGCATTCCATCAGCTCGGTGATGCTCGACCCCACGCACACCAACCATGCGATTCGCATCAACGACATTACCCAGGTCACGGTCAATGGCCAAGACCTGGGCCTCGGCGGCTACCTCGACATCGGTCTGATCGACACGATGGAGGATCTGGTCGTCAACTTCATCGGCGCGGTCGTGTTCTCCGTGTTCGGTTTCCTGTACGTGAAGAACCGCGGCAAGAAGGACTCCATCATCAGTCGTTTCGTGCCACGCCGCAAGTCCGCCGACCGCGATTACCTGCGACTGGTGATTGATGGCGGGAGCCGGGAAAGTCATACAAATATGAGAGATACAGTAATCGAACAAACGTTCGACTGCCCTGATAAACTGGATGCATAATTTAGCGACGACAACGACATGATTTACAGACGCCCGAAAAAAGAAAGGCGATCTCATGACTGGCGAGGAACTGAAGCGGCAGATTGCTTTGTATGAGAGCGCGGACCACACCGTGCACCTCGATGTGAAGGTAGACGAGGACACGGTGTGGCTTAACAGACAGCAATTGGCCTTGCTGTTTGGCCGCGATATCAAAACAATCGGCAAGCATGTCGGCAATGCATTAAGGGAAGAGCTCAATGGATTTTCAGTTGTCGCAAAATTTGCGACAACTGCATCTGACGGTAAGACATACCAAGTCGAGCATTACAACCTGGATATGATCCTGTCGGTCGGATACCGCGTCAAATCCAAGGAAGGCATCTATTTCCGGCGATGGGCCAACTCAGTTCTGAAGCAGCATCTCGTTGATGGTTATACCATCAATCGCAAGCGGCTTGACGCACTTCACGCCGTCGTCAAGGTGCTATCGAGGTCCACCGAACCGGAAATTGCTGGCACCGCCGAGATCTTGGAACGATATTTGCCGAGTCTTGTGCTGCTTAACGACTATGACACAGGCAATGTCCCTATACCCAAGGGCGACGAGTCCCAGTGGGTCTTGACCTATGAGGACGCGATGCTGTTCATCCGGTCGATGCCGTATATGCCAATCACTGTTGTGTTTGCGAACTCCTTCGCTCATGGTGCCGAAAATGCATACATTTGGTTATTCGCTGTTTGCGGTGGGGCGTGCATGGGTTAGTGTTTCGGGTTCGATTCCCTGTCAGAAAAAATAATCGAGTGCGGGATTACGGCCGGTAAGGCTCCTGTCGTGGATGCGGATGCGCGCCGGTCTTACGGTGGTGCTTTCCCGAAACGTGGATTGCACGAGGTGTGGGACGGCACGCGGATTCGGCCGTTTTCCGCCCGCCGTCCCACAGCGCTCGCTATGAACGGTTGTGGATAATCATGGAGCTGTAGCGGAAATCGGCGTTATTCCGCGGTTTCGACAGTTAATAGAACAAATAGAACAAATAGAACAGCCAGCTTAGGCACGGCGCGGCAAATGGCGCAAACCGGCCGCGATAGTAGTAGCGTGGTGCATACCAGTACAACCATGCGAGGAGAACAGCCATGATCAATGAGGAATACAAGGCCATGCTTGGCGGCAAGTCCGTGATTCGCGAGCTGAGCGAGTACGCCACGAGCCGCGGTGCCGAAATCGGCTACCAAAACGTGTTCGATTACAGCCTTGGCAATCCCTCGGTGCCGGCTCCGAAATCCTTCACCGACGCATGGTCGACCTCTACGAAAACGGCGATCCGGTGGCCATCCACGGCTACTCCCCCTCGCTCGGTATCCCATCCGTCAAGGACGCGATCGCCGAAAACCTCAACGAACGTTTCGGCATGGCATACACCGGCAACCACATCTTCCCGACCACGGGCGCGGCGGGCGCGCTGTCCCACGCGATGCGTGCGGTGACCAAGCCGGGCGATGAGATCATCACCTTCGCCCCCTACTTCCCCGAATACCAGCCGTACGTCAAGCGCCGGCGCCAAGCTGACCATCGTGCCGGCCGACACCGAGAACTTCCAAATCAACTTCGACGCATTCGAGGCTGCACTTAACCCGAACGTGCAGGTCGTGCTTATCAACACCCCGAACAACCCGTCCGGCGCGGTGTATTCAGCGGACACGCTCAAGCGTCTGGCCGCGATCCTGACCGCCAAGCAGGTCGAATACGGCCACGATATCTTCCTGATCAGCGACGAACCGTACCGCGAAATCGTGTTCGACGGCGCCACCCAGCCCTACCCGGCCAGCTTCTACGCGAACTCGCTGACCTGCTACTCGTGGTCGAAGTCGCTGAGCCTGCCTGGCGAACGCATCGGCTATGTCGCGGTGAATCCCACAGCCACCGACGCCGACCTGCTCGTGCCCATGATGGGCCAGATCTCGCGCGGCACCGGCCACAACTGCCCGCCGAGCTCGATTCAGCTGGGCGTGGCCAAGGTCATCGACCAGACCGCCGATCTCAACGTCTACGAGACGAACATGAACCTGCTCTACGATGCGCTGACCGGCATCGGCTTCGACGTGGTACGCCCCGGCGGCACGTTCTACATCTTCCCCAAGGCGCTGGAGGACGACGCCGTGGCGTTCTGCATGAAGGCCAAGGAATACGACCTGATTCTTGTGCCGTCCGACAGCTTCGGCGTGCCCGGATACTTCCGCATGGCCTACTGCATCGACACGGAGAAGGTCAAGCGCTCGATCCCCGTGTTCGAAAAGTTCGCCCACGAGGTGTACGGCCTGTAAACACGGACCGCAAGTAACAAACACAAGAAAGGGGTTGCCATGGAATACACCGAAGACGCCGATCGTCGCGAACTGCTGCTGCACAGCGCCTATGACTCCGATACGGTCCGGGCCATGGAGCGACCCCTGCTGGACAAAGGCGTGCCGCTGATGCGCATGGCCGCCCAGGCCGCGGCCCACATGGCGGCCGGTATGCTGGACGACGAGGATCTGGCGCTGGAGGACACGTCGATCGTGCTGCTGGCCGGGGCCGGAGACAATGGTGGCGATGGTCTGTTCGCGGCCGCCGCGCTGGCCCAGGAGGCGCGAACGTCACCGCCATCGCCGTGGGCCGGTCGTTGCATGAGGCCGGATTCGCCTCATTCGTGCGCGCCGGAGGCAAGGTGCTGGTGCTTGATCCCGCGGCTGATATTCCCGGTTGCGCGTCCGGGTTTTCCGCCGGTGAGGCCGGCGAGCGATTGCAGACCGCCATCGCCGTGGCCAGGAAATCGCATCTGATCATCGACGCGATGACCGGCATCGGCATCCAAGGCTCGCTACGCGGCATCCCCGCCGCACTCGCCTCCGCCCTTGGTCTCGACGGCGAGGCTCCCGATGAGCCCGCCCTGCCAAACCGTGAGTCGTCAGGCGATTTTCCGCTGGTACTTGCCGTGGATACGCCATCCGGCGTCGGTGTGAACGATGGTTCTCTGCCCGGCCCGTACATTCCGGCCACGGTCACGGTCACGTTCGGCGCGATGAAGCCGTGCGCGGTGCTGCCGCCCGCCACGTTCGCCTGCGGCCGTATCGAGTTGCTCGATTTCGGATTCGATATCGACGACAAGGATCCGGACGTCGAGGTGGTGGATAATTCGTTCGCGTCCGACGCGGTCCGTCTCCCCAGGTTCGAGGATTCCAAATACTCCCGGGGCGTGGTTGGTCTGGTGACCGGCTCGCAGCGCTACCCCGGTGCCGCCGTGCTCACCGCCAGCGCCGCCGCCCGCGCGAACACCGGCATGGTCCGGTATCTGGGCCCGGAGCGCGCGCAGAACATGGTGCTCGCCGCACTGCCGGAAGCGTGATCGGCAAGGGACATGTGCAGTCCTGGGTCGTGGGGTCCGGCGTGCCCGAGGCTAGCGTCGAGGGCACCGACGGCGATATGCAGCGGGACACCATCGCCGCATTGCTCAAGCATTACGCGCTCGGCAGCGAGGATGAGAACAAGGACGCCTACGACATGCCGCCAATCGTGGTGGATGCCGGCGCACTCGACCTGCTGCCGGAGCGTGTGCCCGGCCAGGTGGTGATCACGCCACATGCCGGCGAGATGGCGAAACTGCTCAACCGGTTCGAAACCGCCGCCAGCACCGCGGAGCATGCCGATTCGCACGAGCCGTACACCGCCGACGACGTGCGGTTGAACCGTTGGCCAGCGCGAAAGCGTGCCCACGAGCTCACCGGCGCCACCGTATTGTTGAAGGGCGCGGTGACCATCGTGGTGGATGAGGACCACGTCTATGCGTCGGGTAGCGCACCGGCCTGGCCTGGGCACCGCCGGGCGCG
>ENA-OQLB01000204-OQLB01000204.1-human-gut-metagenome-genome-assembly--contig:-NODE-204-length-35355-cov-6.499915_pt1 | contig 35355 bp, 49 predicted proteins | sample MGYA00242656_ERZ504813 | MGnify/ENA primary metagenome ERZ504813 (study PRJEB26092, sample SAMD00036388) | human gut metagenome | host: Homo sapiens | study: EMG produced TPA metagenomics assembly of... | reverse complement strand
AGCGTCAAACCGGCAAAGCCGGCTCGCAACGCCCACAAAGCCCATACAGTCCTCCAGGCCCGGCTCCTTCAGCACGTTTCCTTTAATAGTGGACAAGGGCAGAAAGGTAGCCCGTCCGCTGTCCCGCTGCTTTAAAAGCTGGATAGCCCTTTTCGCATCCTGCTCGGTGCTCACCACCAAATTCTGCATAGCGCCGCCTAATGCAGTTTCGATGGCCACAGCGTATTCGCTGGAAACCTGGAACAGGCGGGACACCGGTCCATGGACACCGGATAAGGCTCCCCTCTGGGATTCCTTCATGACCGTTTTTACGCTTTTTTGAAAGCCCTCCAGGTTTCTCTCCAGCTCTCTCAGCAAATTCGCCCGTCGAAGCTTTTCCTGTGCATCTAAGGAAAGCTGGTCGGCAAGCTTTTTGCTGTCCGCTAATTTCCCCCGCCTGGAATCCAAGCGGAGCTCATAGCCTTGACTGTGTTGGCAAGGCCGCCGATCCGGTCATTGGTATCGTCCAGCATTTGCTGGTAATCCTTGAACGCTTCATTGGTCTGATGCAGGCCGCTGAGCCGCTGGGCAATATCCGCCTGCACCTTGGCAAGGCGGGCTTCAATCTCACTGATGGAGGAGGCCGCCGTGACCCCGGTCAGCTTGGCCTCTCCGGCCTTTTCCGTCAGCGAAGCGATTTCCCCGCTGAGGGCCTCTCCCTCTGTCAAGTATTTTCCCGCTTCCTCCTGCAAGGATAACAGCTCCTGCTCACAGGCAGCCAAGGCATTTTGATCTTCCGCCTCCCGGCTCTTTTTTTCTAAAATCAGCGCCCGGCGCTTCTCAATTTCCGCGTCGATGGAATCCGCCGAGGAACTGGCCTCCTGAATCTGAGCCTCCACTCTGGAGATCAATTCCTCGTTATGGGAAATGTCGCTGTTCAGCAGGCTGGCTTCGTGCTCCTTTTCCCCAGAAAGCTCCTGAAGGCTTTGAATTTCCCGCCGGCGCTCATCCACTTTAGCAGCGTGGGAGTTCATCTCTAAAAAGATCGTTTCCTCCCGGGCCTGAATCTCCTGAATCTGATTCTCAACCTCCTCATCCTGATTTCTGGCCACCAGGATTTTATCCTCCTGCTCCCGCAGGACTTTTCCCGATTTTTCCAGGGTATTCAGCCACAGACCGATCTCCAAAACCCGCTTTTCGTCTGCGTAGGCCAAATAGTCCTTGGCCTTTTTCGCCTGCTCCTCCAAAGGACCTACCCGGCTTCCAGCTCGGACAGGATATCTCTCAGCCTGAGCAGGTTTTCCTCAGTCTGATTCAGCCTTTTCTCCGCTTCCCCCTTGCGGTAGCGGTACCTGGAGATTCCAGCGGCCTCCTCGAAGATTTCCCTCCGGTCCTCAGAACGGGAGGCCACGATGCTGTCGATTTTGCCTTGGCCGATAATCGAATAGCCGTCCCGTCCCAAGCCGGTGTCCATAAACAGCTCATGAATATCCTTCAGCCGTACAACCGCTTTGTTAATCAAATACTCGCTGTCTCCGGAACGATAGTACCGGCGGGTGATGGCCACCTCATCCTCCCCAAAGGGAAGCCTTCTGTCCCTATTGTCGATGGTAAGGGTCACCTGGGCGTAACCCTGGGATTTTCTCGCTGGAGTGCCGTTGAAAATAACATCCTCCATTCTGGAGCAGCGCAGGGTTTTGCAGGACTGCTCTCCCAAAACCCAGCGGATGGCGTCGCTGATATTGCTCTTTCCGCTGCCGTTAGGTCCTACCACGGCGGTGATTCCCGGTCCAAAGGAAAGCTTAGTCTGATCCGGAAAGGTTTTAAAGCCTTGCAGCTTTAGTGATTTTAATAGCACGATCTCACCTGCACTTAACTTCTATTTCTCCCGAAGGAATCGACGGGTCCGGCACCGCCCGGGCGTCGATCCCCAGTTCCCTCAGCTTCTGTATGTTCTCCCGCTTTTGTCCCACAATCTGGGAAAGCTCCCTTGGGTTGCCCAAAATTTCAATGGCAGACGGCTTCTGTCCCATAGCGCAAACGCGGGCTAAAATGTCCTTATAAAACAAATAGGACTGGCATTTTTCCCGGAACGCCGGGTGATAAGCTCCAGCTAATAGGTTCCGCTTCAGCTCCAAGGCGTCGTGAAGTCCCAGGCGGATTACATCGATTTTATTCTGCCGGAACAAACGCAGCAATCCGGCGCATAAGGGAATGGACTGTTCCGCGTCAGGCGGGCTGTAAAGGCCGGCCTCATAGTATTCCCCCAGCTTGGTGCCCTTCAGCACCACGGTAGGGTAAATTCTGACGCAATCAGGCTTGCATAAGACTAATTTTTTTCCGGTTTGCCAATCGGATTCCGGAGAACTGCCATAAAGGCCCGTCATCATCTGAAGCCCTAACGAAAATCCATATTCCCGAATCATCCGGGAGGCGTTGACCACGTCTTGGGAGGTATGTCCCCGCTGATTGAGAACCAGCACCCTGTCGTCCATGCTCTGGGCGCCCAGTTCGATACTTTTCACCCCATACTGTTTCAGCCGCTCTAAAACCGGAGGGTCGATAGCATCCGGCCTGGTGGAAATCCGGATACCGGAAAAATCCCCCCGCTTTACGAAGGGGTAGGCGGCTTTCAAAAGTGACTCCTGATAGGCCGGAGGCACCGCGGTAAAGCTGCCGCCGAAAAAAGCGATTTCAGACGCCTTTTGCTTTCCCCTCAGCGCCTGCCGCGCATCCTCTAGAACAGCGGCGACCTCGCCAGGCTCAACCCGCCTGCTCTCACCGGTGATGCTTTTCTGATCGCAGAAGCTGCACTGATGAGGCAGCCCGCATGAGGAATAAAAAACGCCACATTGCTGTGTTTAATAGCCCATCAGCTCCAATGCTTCCCGAGCAGCCTGTTGTTCAGCTTCCTTTTTGCTTCTGCCTCCGCCTTTCCCGATGACATTGCTGTTCAAATGAACCTCAACAACAAAATGCTTATTATGATCCGGACCGCTTTCCCCCACCAGCACATAGTTAAGCTTTTCCTCCGGATTTTGCTGGACGATCTCCTGCAAAGCCGTTTTATAATCCTTAAAGGCCTTGGGCTTGGGATTTTCCATTTCCGGGACGGTAAAGCGCAAGACGAACTCCCTGGCCTTTTCCATGCCGCCGTCTAAATAAATCGCCGCCAGCACTGCCTCAAAGGCGTCGGCCAAAATAGAGGACCGCTCCGCTCCGCCGGAATTTTGCTCGCCCCGGCTGAGCCGGAGGAAGCTCCCGATTTCCAGAACCCTGGAAAAGCGCTGGAGGGATTTCTCGCACACCAGGGAAGCCCGCATTTTGGTCAGCTCGCCTTCCGGCAGATGGGGGCAGTTTCGGAAAATATAATCGGACACCACGATACTTAAAACCGCGTCCCCCAGAAATTCCAGCCGCTCGTTGCTGCGGGTGCCGTTATGGGCCTCGTTGGCATAGGAGGAGTGGGTCAGGGCGGTTTTCAGCAGCTTCGGATTCTGAAAGGCGTAACCTAAATTCTCTTCCAGCCGCCGGAAGTCCCAGCCCGATGCTTTTGTGTTTTCCTGCTTACTCATTGCTATCCATTCCCTTCAGCGATTGCAGTGACTCGTTAATCTCCTCTACCACGCCGCCCTTTACATAAGCCGCCGTTAAACGGAGGGCGTTTTTAAAGGTTTTCGCTTTCGCGCTGCCATGGGCTTTAAATACCGGCTTGCTACGCCCATAATCGGCGCGCCGCCGTATTCGTTGTAATCCATAGCCCTTTTTAGCTCCTTCATGTCGCTGTAAATCATGCCCGCCGCGATTTTCGTCTTTAGGTTCTTGGTCAAAATGCCCTTGATTTTGTTCATCAGCGTCATGGCCACGCCTTCATAAAGCTTCAAAATCACGTTGCCGGTAAACCCGTCGCATACCACCACGTCCGCCGCGTCCTCGGGAATATCCCGGGCTTCGATGTTCCCGATAAAATTCACGCCGGTCTGCTTTAAAAGCTGAAACGCCTGGTGCTGCAGTTCTCCGCCCTTATGATCCTCGGTGCCTACGTTGGCAAGGCCGACCCGGGGATTTTTTACCCCCATGACCTTTTCCATATAAATCGACCCCATCACACCGAATTGCTGGAGCATTTCCGGCTTCGACTCCACGTTCGCCCCGCCGTCGATCAGCATGAAAAAGCCTTCGTTTTTCGGCATGATCGGCGCGAACGCCGGACGCTTAATCTTGGGAATCCTTTTTACGATTAAGGTAGAGCCCACCACCAGGCGCCGCTGTTGCCCGCGGAAATGAAAGCGTCTCCGTTTCCTGCGGCGAGCTGCCGCAGGCCCTCCGCCATGGAACTTTGAGATTTCGATTTCATAATATCCCCGGCGTGGTCTTCCATGGTAATGATATCCGGGGTATCCACGAGCTCCATTCTGTCCAGAGAAATCTCGTTTTCCTCAGCAACCCGGCGGATCTCCGCTTCCCTGCCGGTAAGCATAACGTCCAAATCATATTCGGCAACCGCCTGGGCGCATCCCTTTAAAATCTCCAAAGGGGCGTTGTCTCCTCCAAACGCGTCAACAATAATTTTCATATCCTCGCAGTACCGCTCATTCCGCTCTATAAAAAGCTTGAACGGCGTTCCCGCTTTCCCACCTTTCTTTGTGGCCTATACTCCGCTATTTATGATTTTCTCGATACGCTCGAGCGATCTCTCCGCCAAGGCGCCGTACCGCCGGCGCTTATCCCGGATAGATTCCTGAAGCGGCGGCAAAATTCCAAAATTAGCCCCCATCGGCTGGAAATCCTTAACCGATTCGTCACTGATATAGTGGCTTAAGGCACCCATCATGGTTTCTCTCGGAAGAACCAGCGTTTCTCTGCCCTGGCAGCGCCGAACCGCGTTCTTCCCGGCTAACAGGCCCGAAAACATCGCGGCTAAGTATCCTTCCAGCCCTGTGAGCTGCCCGGCAAAAACAGGTCGGGCCGTGTTTCATGGAAAAATCCCGGCGCAGCAGTCTTGGAGAATCGATAAAGGTATTCCGATGCATGACTCCGTATCGGACGAATTCAGCATTTTTCAGGGCCGGGATCATGGAAAACACCCGCCTCTGCTCCGGAAACCTCAGGTTTGTCTGGAAGCCCACCAAATTGTACAGGGTCTTTTCCCGATTTTCCTGCCGCAGCTGCACCACTGCCCAAGGGCGATGGCCGGTTCTGGGATCCCTCAGGCCCACCGGCTTTAGCGGGCCGAACCGCAAGGTATCCGCTCCCCGCTGGGCCATCACCTCTACCGGCATACAGCCTCGTAAACCTTTGGATTATTCACATCAAACTCATGGACCGGCGCTCTCTCCGCCCGGATCAGCTCCTGATAAAAGGCCTCATACTGCTCTTTGTTCATTGGGCAGTTGAGGTAAGCGTCATCCTCGCCCTTATCGTACCGGGACTGGGTGAACGCCTGGGACAAATCTACGCTGCCGTAGGTGACAATCGGCGCCGCCGCGTCAAAAAAGCTCAGCGAGCCCCCGCACAGCCCCGCGATTTTCTCCGCCAGAGCATCGCTGGTCAGAGGACCGGTAGCCACGACCGTCGGCTCCTCGGCGTTGGGCAGGGGAAGCTCCGTGACCTCCCGAGATACAACCTGAATGTTTTCGTGACCTTTTATTTTTCTTGTGACCAGGCTGGAAAACTCATCGGTCCACCGCCAAAGCGCCTCCGGCGGGAACCTGGGTTTGGTCGGCGCATTCCATCAGCAGAGAGTGAAAGCGCCGCATTTCCTCCTTCAGCAGGCCGGCGGCGCTTTCCACCCGGCTCGCTTTCAAAGAATTGGAGCAAACCAGCTCCGCCATATTTTGACTGTGATGAGCCGGAGAATATTTTTCCGGCTTCATTTCATACAGGGTCACCTGGGCGCCGGCATTGGCCGCCTGCCAAGCGGCTTCACATCCCGCCAGGCCCCCGCCTATTACGTTAATTTTCATCCTGGTCTTCCACCCGTTCATAGCCGCATCCTTCTGTGACGCAGTAGATCTTGGGCTTTTTCCCCTTCTTTTTCAAAAGGGTCTTGCCGCACTTGGGACACTTCTCCTGAATCGGCTCATCCCAGGATACAAAATCACATTCCGGATAATGGTCGCAGCCATAGAATACCCGGCCTTTTTTCGTTTTCTTCTCGATCACCCTGCCGCCGCACTTGGGACACTCGGCGCCGGTTTCTTTCACAAACTTTTTAATGTTTTTGCACTCGGGATATCCTGGGCAGGCGATAAACTTGCCATACCGGCCCACCTTAACCACCATCTGACGGCCGCATTTTTCGCAGATCAGATCGGTTTTATCCTCCTCCAAGGTGATCTTGACATCCTTCATCTCTTCCTTGGCCTTTTGGAGAGTCTTGTCAAAGTCTCCGTAAAACTCCTCCAGGGTGTCTACCCAATTTTCCTTGCCCGCCTCAATGCCATCCAAATCCTCTTCCATCTGTGCGGTAAATTTCACATTGACGATTTTCGGGAAACGCTCCTTCATCAGCTTAGTAGTAACCTCTCCCAGCTCCGTAGGCTTTAACGCCTTGCCATCCCGGACCACATACTCTCTGCCGGTGATGGTGGTGATCGTGGCCGCATAGGTGGACGGGCGGCCGATGCCGTATTCCTCCATCGCCTTGATCAAGGAGGCTTCTGTATAGCGGGGCGGCGGCTGGGTGAAGTGCTGGTTCGGGACAATCTCCTTCGCCCGGACGGTCATATCCTTTTCCAGGGGCGGTAAGGCTCCCTCGTCCTCCTGAGCCTCATCCCGGCCCTCCACGTAGAGCACGGTAAAGCCGTCGAAGGTCACGGTATAGCCGGAGGCTTAAACACATACCCGTTCCCGGTGATATCCGCTTGGGTGGTGCTTTGCAGGCACTGGGCCATCTGGCAGGCCAGGAACCGCTCCCAGATCAGCTTATAAAGCTTATACTGGTCATTGGTCAGGCTGTCCTTCACCTGGTCCGGGGCCAGGCCGACCATGGTGGGACGAATCGCCTCATGGCCATCCTGAGCGTTTGCCCTGGACTTAAAATGCCGGGCCTCCTTAGGCAGATATTTCTCTCCCCACCGGCTGCCGATATATTCCCGGGCATCCCGGATCGCATCCTCGGACAAGCGCAAAGAGTCGGTTCTCATATAGGTGATCAAGCCGGTGGCGCCCATGCCCTGTATATCGATACCCTCGTAAAGCTCCTGGGCCGCCTTCATGGTGCGGCGGGCCTGGAAGCCGAGCTTTCGGGAGGCCTCCTGCTGTAGGGTGGAGGTGATAAAGGGCGGCGCCGGAGATTTTCTCCGGGTACCCTTTTTCAGCTTAGTGATCTGGAAATCGGCGTCTTTGACCGCTTCCAGGATTTTATCCGCCTCCTCCTTGGAGGAAAGCTTAATTTTTTCGGCTTCAGTACCGTAAAATACCGCCGGGAACTGCTTGCGGCTGCCTTGGGAATAAACTTCGCGTCGATGGACCAGTATTCCTCCGGCTTAAAAGCGCGAATTTCCTCCTCCCGGTCCACCACCAGGCGCACCGCCACTGACTGCACCCGGCCCGCCGACAAGCCCCGGCGTATTTTTTGTGACAGGAACGGGCTCAGCTTATAGCCCACCAGCCGGTCTAAAATCCGGCGGGCCTGCTGGGCGTTGACCAGGTCGATATCGATGCCCCTGGGATGGGCCATCCCGTTGGTGACGCCGGTTTTCGTGATTTCGTTAAAGGTCACGCGGTTTTGATCCTCCGGGTCCAGCTTTAGCAGATAAGCCAAATGCCAGGAAATGGCTTCTCCTTCCCGGTCAGGGTCCGTAGCCAGAAATACGGCTTCGCTTTTATCCGCCATTTTTTCCAGCTCTTCCACCAGCTTTTCTTTTCCCTTGATGACAGTATATTTAGGCTGAAAATGCTTTTTCACATCCACACTGAGGCGGTTTTCCGGCAGATCTCGGACATGGCCCATGGATGCGATAACGTCATAGCCTTTTCCCAGATATTTTTGAATGGTTTTCGCCTTGGCCGGCGACTCCACAATTACTAATTTTGACATTCAGCTACCACCTTATTATAAATTACTGCTGAAACGCGTAACGTCGTCCTGAATAGGATTGAATGATCCGCTGAGCTCCAGCTCCGTCACCGCCTGTAACGCCTGTGCCGCGGATAATCCCGCTTCTTCCGCGAGGATATCCAAATAAGCAGGCTCCCAGCTCATGGCTTGATAAAGCTTTACCGCGCAGGCTGAAAGCTCCTCCTCCCGAATAGCGGGCGGCGCCTTCGGAAGCTCGGTTCTATGGTTTGGCGGCCGCAAAGGTTTTGTCCCGAAGGAGAAGCTTCCTCTATTTCTGTCGAGGCAATTTCATCTTTCTCAGCAGAACCGGAATAAGCATAAGTATAGGCATATTCCTCCAAAATATCCTCCGGACAGGTCACCGGCTTCGCACCGTCCTTAATCAGCTGATTCGTGCCGAAGGAAGCTTCGCTCCGCACGCTGCCCGGTAAAGCGAAAACATCCCGGTTTTGCTCCAGCGCAAGCCCCGCGGTAATCAAAGCGCCGCTGTGCTTTGGAGCTCGATCACCAGGACTCCCCGGGAAAGTCCTGAAATAATCCGGTTGCGGACGGGGAAATTGCCCGATAGGCTTCGTTGCCGGCGGATATTCGGAAGAACCGCGCCGCCGTTTCCAGAATGCGTTTTCGCATACCCGCAAAATTAGGCGGATAATCCACATCCGCGCCTCCGCCCAGAACCGCGATGGTTTTTCCCTTTGCCTGCAAGGCACCTTCCAAAGCGGCTTGATCCGCGCCCAAAGCCCCGCCGCTGACGATCACGGTACCGGCTCCGGCCAGCCTGTAGCAAAGCTCGAAGGCGGATTTCATGCCATCCTCGGTAGCGCTTCTGGTGCCTACCGCCGCCAGGCATAAGGCTTCTTCTAAATCCGGAAGCACGCCCTGACAGTAAAGAAGCGCCGGCGGATTGGGAATTTCCCACAAGCGGTTTGGATAAGCCTGGTCCCCAGGCGCGATCAGGTCGATTCCCTTTTCCCGGCAGGCCGCCGATATTTTCTCTGCCTGTACTAAATCACGGGTACTCAGCGCTGAAAGCTCCCCGGCCGCAGCCGGAAGGAGCGCCATTGGTCGTCCGGGGCTCGGAAAAATTCTTCCGGAGTCCTAAAGCGTTCTAAAATCCGTTTACAGGAACGGCTGCCCGGGGTAAGCCCCAAGGAAAGCCAGATCCAGAAAAGCTCCCGGTTCATAACGCCGCCTCCCCGGAGGCCCGCATCATTTCCCACATCAAAAGGCTGGCGGCTACGGAGCGTTCAGGGACTCCGCCCGGCCCAGCATCGGAATGGTAACCCTGCGCTGGCAGGCCCGGATGGTTTCCGGCTTTAAGCCGTTCCCCTCGTTGCCCACCAAAACAATGGACGGAGAAGAAAAACGAACCTGAGTAATCGGCTCCGCTTCCCGGTCGGGCACCGCGGCCATAGTGACAAATCCCTTTTGCTCCAGCGCGTTTACCGCCGGAGGCATGGTTTCAACCAGCGCCATCGGCAGTCGAAAAACCGCTCCCATGCTGCCCCGCAGAACCTTAGGGCTGTAAACGTCGCAGCAGCCTCTGGTCAGGATCACCCCGCCTATGCCCAGGGCTTCTGCGGTCCGCAGAACCGTTCCCAGATTGGAAGGGTCCTGGATATCCTCCAGTCCTAATAGCTGACCGCTAGCATCCATTTTATCCAGACAATCCGTTTTGTCAAGCATAGCGCACACGCAAAAGATCCCCTGCGGGGTTACGGTAGCAGATAAGCCGCCCGCCAGCTGCTGAGAAAGCAAAAAAGCTCTTTCCGCTTTTTCCCGCAGCAGCTCCACATCTTTGGGATATCTTTCCAGGGCCTCCTCAGTATAAAACATCCGGAGGATCCTTACGCCGCTGTAAGCCGCATCCCGGCACAGCCGGACTCCCTCAGCCAAAAAAGCTTCCTCTTGGCGGCGGAATTTCGCGGATTTCAAAAGCCGCGCCGCGTGCTTGACCGCAGGATTCTCCTTGCTGGTGATGATCTCACTCATAGCTTCCCTCACAAGTACCCTTTTGGAATAGAAACCCAATTAACCAGGCGTTTTATTCAAAAGAGTATTTTCCATGATACAAAAGGAGCGCCCGGAACATATCCGGCGCAATCCAAGCTTTTTTATAGAGCAGCCTTTGCCTTTTCCACCAGGCTGGTAAAAGCCGCCGGATCTGCGATTGCGATCTCAGAGAGCATCTTACGGTTCAGCTCGATGTTGGCTTTCTTCAGGCCGTTCATAAAGGTGGAATAATTCACGCCGTTGGCCTTGCAGGCGGCGGAAATACGGGTGATCCACAGACGGCGGAAATCGCGCTTTCTCTGCTTACGGCCGATATAAGCGTAATTGCCGGACTTCATAACGGCCTGTTTGGCCATCTTAAAATGACGGCTCTTGGAACCCCAGTAGCCCTTGGCCAGCTTTAAAATCTTCTTTCTTCTTTTGCGTGTTGCTAACGCACCCTTTACACGTGCCATTCTATCTTACCTCCAAATAATGGTTATTTTTCGTTCCGTAAACAGACTTTCCTTATTTATAAGGAACCAGACGCTTCACCTGAGCCACATTGGTCTTGTCGGCTACGGTTGTCTTTCTCAGGCCTCTTTTGCGCTTGGTGGTCTTTTTATTCAGAATGTGGGACTTGTTAGCGTGGGCGCGGATTACTTTTCCGTTTTTAGAAAGCTTGAAGCGCTTCTTTGCGCCGCTGTGAGTTTTAATCTTAGGCATGGTATTTGCTCCTCCTTAAATCATGTTACTTTTTCGGTTTTGGTGCAAGGAACATCAACATATTGCGTCCTTCCAGTTTGGCGGGTTTTTCAATGTTTGCGAATTCAGCGCAGGAATCCGCAAACTTCCGCATGATCTCATAGCCAAGCTCCGGATGGCCCATCTCACGGCCGCGAAAACGAATGGATACCTTTACCTTATCCCTTCGCTTATAAACCGCTTGGCGTGTCCCAGCTTGGTATTAAAATCATGGGTATCGATATTGAGGGAAAGCCTGATTTCCTTAATATCGACAATATGCTGATTCTTTCTGGCTTCCTTTTCCCGCTTGGCCTGTTCAAAGCGGTATTTCCCGTAGTCCATGATTTTGCAGACCGGCGGTTTCGCCATAGGGGAAATCTTAACCAGGTCAAGATTTTTTTCAGCCGCTTTATCAAGAGCCTCGCTGGCTGACATAATGCCCAACTGAGAACCGTCCGTGTCGATAATACGAAGTTCCTTATCCCGGATCTCGTCGTTGATCTGTAGTTCCTTGCTGCTGATGGTTACGCACCTCCAAAATAACAAATAGTTGTGAAAAATACAAAGCGCGGACAGAATGCTCCGTCCGCGCACAATACACCTAAAAACTCTCATGAAAGAAAGTATCTTTCCTGTATTGACCCATGCCGGACGAAACCCCACAGGTGAGAACACACTGCTCTGCTTTGTTGTACCTTATTACTTTATCAGACGCTTTACGATTTGTCAAGATAAAATTTAAGAAAAGCTGTTGAATCAGCCTCGAACGCAGAGGCGCGTGCTGACAGCGATCCTACGAGCCCGCCTGGCTGTTCGGCTGTTCAGCACCGGCGCTTTTCTAATTTATCCGCACCGCTTCCCCCAGGGAGAAGGAATAAAGGTACTGCTCCGTTACCTTAAGTCCGGTGGTTTGCTCCAATGCCAGAGCGTAAAGGGAAAGCTGCCGGCGGTAACGGTTTTTAAGTTCCTGTTCTTCCTTCACATAATCGGTTTTATAGTCCACCAGAATCAAGCCGCCGTTTTCCTCAAACACACAGTCCACCGCTCCCTGGAGCACCACCGGTTCCCGGCCGTTTTGCCCTGTCAGGCCTGGATTGACTTCGCTGGCCGCAAGCTCCACGGTAAAACGGATTTCCCGCCGGAGGTTCTCAGACTGCTCCATCCGCCGGTAAAGTCCGCTTTGAAAAAAGCGCTCAATTTTTTTCAGGCTGACTGCTTCCGCCTGTTCCTGCGTCAAAAAGCCTTTTTCCAAAAGAAAGCGGAGCTGTTTCTCCGGATCCTGCTTCGCCAATCGGTAATCCGCGAACTGCATATATAAGTGCAGCGCTGTGCCCCGCTCCGCCGGGTCATGGTCTGACCGGTCAGGAACGCCGGGCGGGACATTGCGGCGTATTCCTTTGCGTTTTCCTTTCCCGCAAGCTCGGAGGCCGCCACCTTAGCCGGGACGGATTTCAGCGCTTCTCCGGGATAAACGAAGGAAAAACGCTTTTGCAGGAGCGCTGTCAGTTCGGGATCAGCCTGTATCTGACGGCGTTTTTCCGTCTCGCCGCTTACCGTTTCCTGCTGTTCCCGCACGGGATTCAAAAGGATTTTCCAATTTTCTCCCTCAGTCAGCATGACGCCGGGAAGCACCCCCGCTTTTTCCCGCAGCCCGCCGCCGCTGGGATGCCTTAAGGCGCAGGAAAGAATCCAGTCGGAAAAGGACCCGGCGCTCCGCACTACATAGGGGGAGATAGCCTTGCTGTCCGTCAGCTGAGCGCCTAATTTTCCCAGGGTTTTTACCGGATCGTCCAGGGAGGTCAGCATCACCAGCTTTTCCTTGGCCCTGGTCATGGCCACGTACAGCACTCGGAGTTCCTCGCTCATCCCGCCCCGCTCGATCTCCAGAGACACCGCTTCTCTGGGCATGGTGTCGTATTGAACCGTCATGGTTTCATCCCGCAGCTTCATTCCCAGGCCCAGAGCCGGATGCAGGAGGATGTCCTCCCTGCGCTTATTAAACTGACGGGCGGTATTGGCTAAAATGCAAATTGGGAACTCCAGTCCCTTGGATTTATGAATACTCATCACCCGAACACGTTGCGCTCTCAGAAAGAGCCGCCGCGGGAGCCAGGTCGGAGTCCTGCTCCTGAAGCCTGTCGATAAAGCGGATAAAGCCGGAAAGCCCCTGGTATCCAGAGCCTCATAGTCACGGGCGTATTTCATCAGCAGCCGGAGATTGTTCAGCCGTAAATCTCCCTGGCGCATGGCCTGGGCAACCGCCGGATATCCGGTAGCCTCGTAAAGCCGCTGAATCAGCCGGTCCGCCGGCAGAGTAGCCGCCAGCCTACGAAAAGCTCCGTATGCTCTAAAAACCTGCGGCACCTGGCGCCTAGGACGTCAGGACGCTCCGCAGCGTCCTTTAATGCAAAATAAAAAGCGTCTCCCTTGCGGGCCATTCGGATTTGAGCCAGGTCATCCGGCGTAAAGCCCAGATCGGCTGATCAGAACGGAAAGCAGAGGGATATCCTGCACCGGGTTGTCAAGCACCCGCAGATAGGACAGGGCCACGGATACCTCCGGCGTGCCGAAAAACGTGCCCGCCGTATCCGACCAGGCGGGAATTCCCATTTCCCGCAGCTTCGCGGCGTAAACGCCGCCGTGAGCGTTTGCATTGCGGATCAGCACACAGAAATCCCGGTAAGTCGCGGGGCGCTGTTTTCCGCCGTCCTGCACAAGTTCCCCATTGCGCACCATGGAAGCGATCAGGCTGCCGATATATTCCGCCTCCAGGGTATCCATATCCGCCCCCTTGGGAAGGGTCAGGATATAAAGCTCCGTATCCGCCTCCTCCCGCTCCGGGTAAGAAGCGCCGGGCGTCAGTTCTTCCTCCCTGGTGTACTCCATCTCGCCCATTTCCACAGACATAAGCTGACGGAACACAAAATTCACCCCGTCGGTGACACCGTGCCGGCTGCGGAAGTTTCTATCCAAATTCACCTTGGCGGGATACTCATTTTTTTCGGGGTCATAGTCCGGATAACTGGCCTTTCGCCGTAAAAAGATCTCCGGCATGGCCTGACGGAAACGGTAAATGCTCTGCTTTACGTCTCCCACCATAAAAAGGTTTTTCTCCTCCCGGCTGATCGCTCGGAAGATCATATCCTGGGCCTCATTGGTATCCTGATACTCATCCACCATTACCTCGTCGAAGCTTTCCGCCAAAAGCCGGGCATCCTCGGTCCGCCGCCATCCTTCTTCCGTCTGCCGGACCAGAAGCCGCAGCGCCCAGTGCTCCAAATCCCCAAAATCCGCCAAACGCTTCTGCTGCTTTTTCTCGTCCAGCCTTCGGGAGAACCGCTTAACCGCGCCGAATAATTCACTCACAACAGGCACCAGCCTGCGGATATCCTGCCGGCATTTTTCCTCATCCTCCTGAAATAAGGACGCCAGCTTTTTAAACACGCTTTTGACAGTATCCCGGCTGCCGGCGATCCGCAGCTTAAGGGGATCGTCGCGATAGCCTCTCAGTGCCTTCAGCTTAGCGAAGCCAAAAGCCCGAACCCCGGCAGCGATGCGGTTCCAATCCTTGGATACGATTCTGTCCCGCAGCTCCTCCAGGATGACAAATCCTCCAAAAAGGCCTCGCGATACGCCGCGGATATTTTTTCGTCATCCTCCATCACGGAAAGAGAATTTTGGGTCAGCGCCGCCATGTAGTCCACGGCGCTTTGGGCATAATCCAATATGATTTTTCCCCACTGGGTCTCGCCTGCCGGAAGATCCGCCCGGTACATGGCTTCCTTTTCGTCCAGCCACCGTTCCGGAAAAGGATGAGACCGGATAAAATCATATAAAGTTTCAACCGTTTCCATCAGCCGGCGGTCATCCCGCCCAAAGCTGAAAGCGTCGGAAAGGCCTTGAAAGCTTCCGTCCTCCTTGGCGTACAGCTCCTCCATGACCTCATCCATCGCCTCCTGGCGGAGAAGGGTCATTTCAGCGGAATCGGAAATCCGGAAATCCGGAGAGATATCCAGCTATAGAAATTTTCCCGCACCAGCTCATTGCAAAAGCTGTGAATCGTGCTGATATGGGCGCGGTTCAACAGAATCTGCTGGCGCTGAAGCTGGGCGTTCGCCGGATCTGCCTGCAAAAGCTCTCCGATAGCCGCTGAAATCCTCTCTTTCATTTCCGCAGCGGCGGCATTGGTAAAGGTGACAATCAACAGCCGGTCGGCGTCGCAAGGCCTCTCAGGTCGGTCAGCCGCTCGATCACCCGCTGCACCAAAACCGCCGTTTTCCCGCTGCCCGCCGCCGCGGAAACCAGCAGGCTTCCATTTCTGGCGGAGATGGCCCACCGCTGGCTTTCAGTCCAATTTCGTTTGCTCATAGGCCTCCTCCTTTTCCTGCGCTTCCTCCTGAACCGCAGCCATCACCTGGTTCCGGTCCAGCTTCTCGACCAGCCTGCTTCTTCCCTCCGGCTCATGGCCGCACACCGGGCCGTAGGGGCAATAGGCGCAGGCGTCGTATTCTCCGGCGGCTGGTTCGGCATCCACGTCTCCCTGTCGCAGAGAGCAGGCCATATCCACCACCAGCTTTTCCATTTTCTTGGTTAAGGCCCCAAGCTGAGCCAGGTTCGCCACGCTGTCCAGCTTGGCGGGCTCCCCGTTCTTCAGGCCACCGGAATAAACACGCCCTGGGCCTGCTTTTCCATGCCAGTGATCACTTCGGATCATCCAGCACCAAACCGTTCATCCGCAGCTTTTTATCTCTTTCCTTTTCCAGCTTCTCGCCGCTGTCCCCCCACTGGGCGGAAACAGACGGCCTCGCCGCGGGGACGTATAGGATTCCCGCCGGAAGGACGCTTCCGTAACGGCTTTTTCCGTTTTTCCAAACCGTATCTAAATATAGCAGCATCTGCATATTCAAGCCATACAGCACATCGGAAAGCTTAAAATCCTTACTGCCGGTTTTATAATCCACCACTCTTATGTATTTCCCGGAGCTTTTCCATCACATCCACCCGGTCGATCTTTCCCTCCACGGAATCTGGCCTCCGCCCGGGATTTCCAGAACCAGAGGCTCCAGCTCCTTTCCTTTCCCGATGGACAGCTCAAAATCCGCCGGCACAAAATCGCTTTGCGCCAGCTCCTTTCCCAGATGGGAAAGGAGCATTTGGGCCGTATCCGCCAGCCGCGCTAGCAGATATCGGAAGCGGGGAGATTTTTCTTCCCATCCCCCCAGGTTTGTTTCCACATAACTATCTAAAAGCCTGCGGATTTCCGCAAGCAGCTCCTGCTTTTTCATGGATGCCAGAGTCTCTCCGCTGAAAGCCCGGAGCATATTTTCCAGCAGGTAGTGCATCACGCTTCCGTATTCCAAAGCGTCGAACACCGCCGGCTTTCTTTCCTTCGCTCCCAGGCCGTACCGGCAGAAATACTGGAAGCGGCATAGATAATACTTTTCAATCTGCGAGGCGGAAACCCGCAGATTGGAGCCGAACAGCTTTTGAGCGTTCTCAGGATTTTGAAAGGCGATAGGCTCTTCTGAGGCCGCCCGGCCGACGGCCTCCAAACGATCCTGATATTCCGGCAGGCCGCCGAAATAGCGCTTTAGGGTTTCCTCTCTTTCCGAAGGCTCCCGCCACAGACTGGCGGCAAGCTCAAAAGCGGGCTCCGGCGACCAGAGCAAATCAGAGAAAGCCTCCTGGGAGCGATCCGCCACCGGACATTCGGGGAAAATCTTCCGAACTCCCGCACCAGGGAGGATGGCGATCTCGCCCCGCCGGACAGGTCGGAGCTGGCGTAGGAGACGAACAGCCTCTCCGAGGGGGAAACCGCCGCCATATAGGCCAGGTATCTTTCCTCTACAGCCAGCTTTTCCAGGGAATCGTATAGAGCAGGCCCATGGAGATCATCAGCCGCCGCTCCGCGTCGCTGAAAACGCCGGCGGACACCGGCGTCCGGGGGAACTCCCCTTCTTCCGCGCCGATCAGGAACACCGCTCTTGGGGCGGCAGGCCGGGAACGGTCCGCGCCGCCTACCGAAACCTCATCTACTCCCTGGGGAATAAAAGCGATCTCCTCGCTTTGCACCACCAGCTGAAACAGCTCCGACCACCGTCTGGGAGACAAATGCTGCTCCTTCAGTACCAGGGCCATTTGATCCAGAATTTCCATCAGCATGTCCCACAGGCGGATTTGCTCCTGGGCAAGGTTCCATTCTCCCATATTTTCCAATTCGTCGGCCATCCGCCGGATATTCTGGGCCGCGTTCAGGCGTTCTAAAAGCTGGTAAACTCCATAGGCGATGCCTTTGCCTGTTCCGGAACGCAGGCTTTCCTCAAATTGAGCCAGCGGCTCCATAACCGTTTCACGCAGCCGGTTTAGCCCTTCCAGCTTTTTTTGATCCTCTTCCGTCATTTCCGGAGAAAATCCCCTGGGATGCATGGTAAACGGCTCCAGCCACCGCCTGCCGCTGAGATTCCACAAAAGCGCGTAATTTTCCAGCGCAGCGATTTCCTCCGTCTGAAGCTCCGTCAATCCGGTCTTTAGCAAACGGAAAAGCTCGTCGGACCGATAGCCGCTCTGAACACATTCCAAGGCGCTGAGAACCAGTGTTATCAGGGGTTTTTCCTCCAAAGGCTCCGGCTGATCCATAAAATAGGGAATCTCATAGCTTTCCAGGGCGGCATCCAGAACGCCCCGGTAAGACTCCGTTTCCCTGGCGATCACCGTGATCTCCCGGTAACGGTAGCCTTCCTCCTGGACCAGCTTTTGAATCCGGCGCGCGACAAAATCCGCCTCCTCGTAAATATCCGAGGCGTTATAAAGGACAATATGCCCGGGAACCTCCCCGCTTTCCAGCCTCTCCTGGCGGTAAATCACCTGCTCCAGAAGCTTCAGTTCCTCATTTTGAAACCTTTTTCCATGGGGCAGCCGGATCGACGGCGCCAATGGAATATGATAATCTTTGGCAATCCGCCTGAGCTGGCGCACGGTTTTCTTTACCGGGGAAAACAGCCCCATGCCGTTATCCTTTGCCGGATCCTGGTCCACACAAACGGAAATCACGGTTTCCTTGGCCTGGCGCAGAACCAGGGACAGCACCTCCAGCTCCTGCGCTGTAAATCCGGCAAAAGCGTCCACCATCACCGTATATCCCTTAAAAAAGGGGGTGACCTCCAAAACATTTTTCAGCCTGGTCAGGTCATCCAGGGGATCTATGTAGCTTTGGGAAACCAATGCCTCATAGGCGGCCATCACCAGACCGGTTTCCCGTATTTTTTTCCTTAGGTTTCCCTCCTCCAGGCGGTCCGCGGCGGCCTTTAGATCCTCCGGCCGGATGCCGCACATTTTAAATTCCTTCAGCGCCGACAGCATCAGCTCCACCAATTCTCGGGAGCCGCTCTGCTTTTGATAAAGAACCAGCTCCTCTTTTACCTGGCTCAGCGCCAGGCTCATCAAAATGCTTCTTCCGCTGTCGTTCAGCCGCCGTCCCGCCAGGCCGCCGGTTTGGCGCATCACCAGATCTACCATTCTGGTAAAGCTGGTAACTGTGATTCTCCCCGCCTCCTTCGGTCCCATCAGGCGGAGCATCGCTCGTTCGTTTTCAAATGAGTTCTGCTCCGGCACCAACAGCAGCAGCTTCTCTTCCCCTGTTTTTGCTTTCTCCATCAGCATATGCCGAATCGTATCCGTCTTTCCGCTGCCCGAGGTTCCCTCGACAAATTGCAGCATTGCTCCACCTCCGTTTTCTGTTTCTCCTATCAGTTAAAGCTTTTCCGGTTGCCAATGCTTTTCAGTCTTTCCATAAAATGATTAAGTAAGCGCCTGACGCGCCAGAGGCCGTTTCAGACAGGTTTCATTTCTATAAATCCGCAAAACATTTCATTTTTATATTTTATCTAATAAAAATAGGGAAAAGAAGCGGCTCTAGCACGCCTGACCGAACGCCGCAGCACAGCGGCTACAGACACGTTCTTCTGTCCGCGGCGAATCCCGAATTTTCTACCGTCATCGAGAGAGCCGCCAGGCCATCCCGAAAGCCGGATACGGCCAAAGGGTTCGGCCTTTGAGGACACGGCCTATTCCCTCCATTTGTTTCCGGCTCTGACGCTTTCCATAGCGCGAGATTATTATAGCATATTTTCGCCGGGAAAAGCTATCGGTCCTGAAACCAATTTTTGACTTTCTCAAACAGCTCCACCGCGAAAAATTTCACCTGGTATTTATCGCCGTTTTCTACTACTTCCATCTGGGACTCGCTGAGCACGTCGTTAAGCTCCTGGCTTTCTTCCGCCGCCGGCAGGCACATGGGCGGGAACATGACGCACCACCAGTTATGGCCCTCAGCTCTCCGATCGTGATTCTCAAGGCGTCATAGCAGCCGGCGGGCAGCGTCACGGTTTCGTATTCCCGGGTATCGAAAAACATATTGGTAATTTCCGCTTTTACCGGATAATCGTAGCCCTGGCGGTAAACCTCATCCTGAGCGGCCTGACACAGCTCCTGTAAATGGGCGGCGGCTAAGGCTTCTGCCTCTTCCCGGGTCTGAGCATTCTGAAATAATCCCTCGGAATATTCCAAAACCCGGTCCCGGACCTTTAATTTCAACGCCTGATCCTCCTGAGAATCGGAATTGGCCAGCACATGGAACCGGAACACCTGGTTTTCAATTGCCTCGCACTGGCCGGAAAAGCCCGTCATAGTAAGTAAAAAGCTGAGAAGCAGGCCCAGAAGCAGTGATTTTTCCAGCACTGACAAATATGTTTTCTTTTTCGAGAACAAGGGCTTCCTCAAAGATTTCATCAAAAAACCGTCCTTTCAAACATTTCTGTCTGAGTATGGACGGTTTTTTCCATTTTTATACAAGCGCTAATCCACAATCTCACAGCCCTTTGAGACCGGACGGCACACAAACACCTGGTCGCAGTATTCCTCCAAGGAGCGGGCGCAGCCCTCCGCCATGCCTTTGTCCTTAAAAATACCGAATACCGTCGGCCCGCTGCCGCTCATCCCCGCGTTTAAGGCGCCGGCTTCCAGCATCATCCGCTTGATAGAGGCTACCTCCGGCAGGTTTAAGACTTTTTCAAATTTATTATAGATACAGTTGGCAACTTCCTCTATATCGCCGTTGCACACCGCTTCCACTGCGTCGTCAGTTTCAGGGCTTTCCCACAACAGATGCTTATCCGCCAAAGAGTAAGCCTTTTGGGTGGAAACGGAAATTTCCGGCTTGGAAAGCACGATATAGCAGTCCGGCAAATCCGGCAGAGGCGTCAGAATCGTGCCGATTCCCTCCGCCAGCATGGTGCCTCCGAAGATGCAGAACGCACATCCGCGCCAACCTTTCTCCGATATCCGTCAGCTCAGCCTCAGAGAGCCTGGTCTCAAACATACGGTCCAGCGCTACAATGACCGCGGCGGCGTCGGCGCTTCCTCCCGCCAGTCCAGCCGCCATGGGAATCCTCTTTTTGATCTTGATTCCAATGCACGGATTCTCTATTTTGGCCGCCTCAAAAAAGGCCTGTGCCGCCCGGTAAGCGGTATTGGCTTCCGACACCGGGATTTCCTCCCGGTTGCAAAACACCTGAATAGGGCTGTCCGCATCATCCCAAACCGTTACCGTGTCGCACACGTCTACCGACTGCATCAGCATTTTTACCAAATGGTAGCCGTCGTTGCGCCTGCCGATAATATCCAGGGTCAGGTTGATCTTTGCCGGCGCGTTTACCGTCAGCTTCATTTTTCTCCCCCTTCATTCCGCAGCGAGGCGACAAATCGCTTCATCCGACCCAGAGCTTCGGTAAGATGCTTTAGAGAGTAGGAATAGCTGACCCGGATGAACCTTCTCCGCACTCTCCGAAAGCGGTGCCGGGCACCACCGCCACCCGCTCGGAGTAGATCAGCCGCTCGCAGAATTCCTCGGAGGAAAGGCCTGTGCTTTTAATGCAGGGGAACACATAAAACGCTCCCTCCGGCTCAAAGCAGGAAAGGCCCATTTCCCGCAGGCCGTCTACCAGCAGCCGGCGGCGCATATCGTACTGCCGGCGCATATACTCAATATCCTCGTCTCCGTTTTTCAGCGCCTCAATCGCCGCGTACTGGGCCGTGGTGGGAGCGCTCATAATCGCGTACTGGTGCAGCTTAGTCATCTGGCCGATGATCGGGCTCGGCCCCAAGGCGTAGCCAAGCCGCCATCCCGTCATAGCGTAAGCCTTCGAAAAGCCGCTGATCACCACGGTGCGCTCCTTCATGTCCTGAACTTCCGCGAAAGAGACATGAGGCTCGCCGCCGTAAGTCAGTTCGCCGTAAATCTCGTCGGAAAGGACGAATAAATTACGTTCCCGGACAATTTCGGCCACCTTTTCCAAATCCTGGCGGCGCATCACGCCGCCGGTGGGATTGTTGGGATAAGGCAGAATAAGCATTTTTGTTTTTGGGCTGATATGGGAAAGCAGCTCCTCCGGCGTCAGACGGAAGCTGTTTTCCTCCTTGGTTTCAATGATCACCGGCACCCCCTGGGCCATCTGCACCATCGGCTCGTAACAGACAAAGCAGGGCTGAGGAATCAGCACCTCGTCGCCAGGGGCGATGATGGTGCGGATGGCCAGGTCGATCGCCTCGCTGCCTCCCACCGTCACCAGAACATCGGAGGAAGCGTCATAGGAAACATGAAAACGCCGTTGAAAATAATTGCAGATTTCCTGACGAAGCTCGGCAAATCCCCGGTTTGGGGTATACCAGGTTCTTCCCTTTTCCAGTGATTCGATTCCCGCCTGGCGGACGTGCCAGGGCGTGGAAAAATCCGGCTCGCCGATGGACAGGGAAATCACATGGTCCATTTCGTTAGCGATATCGAAAAAACGTCGGATGCCCGAAGGCTTTACCTTCTGGATCCGGTCGTTCATAAACTGCTGGTAATCAATCACAGCCACATATCCCCTCTTTCATCAACATCACCGTCATCACAGAGGATCATTCCCGAATCCTTATACCTGGTCAGCACAAAATGAGTGGCTGTGGAAATAACGGAATCCAAGGTGGACAAACGCTTTGCCACGAACATAGCGATATCCTGAATAGTCGCCGCCCGGACGATCACAGCGAAATCGTAGCTCCCGCCATTAAATAGACGCTCTCCACCTCATCGAAAGCCATTACCCGCCTGGCGATCTCGTCAAAGCCGGTCTCCTTTTTCGGAGTCACCTTCAGCTCAATAATGGCGGAGGCCGACTTTACCGGCGCTTTGTCCCAATCGATCAGCGCCTTATATCCCTTGATGACGCCGCTTTCCTCGTAGCTTTTGACCGCCGCCGCTACTTCCGCCTCTGTTTTATTCAGCATTACGGCCAGCTGCGCCGCGGTGAGACGGGCGTCTCACTGAGAAGGGTAAGCAAATCATTCATCTTGGTATCATTCCTTTCAAATTTATGTTTTATTTATAAAATAAGCCAACCATCAGCCTGAACCTGCCGTCCGGCTGATAATTAGCCTATATTATACTCCTTTTCCACTTTTTTGTCTACTCAATCGGCACCAATCGAGGCTCTCGCTTGGAATAAATCGTATAATGCCGGAAGCCGGTTTTATAGATCATGGACATGGCCTCTTCAATGCCGGCGGACACATCCGCCCAGCGGTGAGCGTCCGACCCCAGCGTCACATAGGTTCCTCCCAGCTCGTAAAAACGGCGGACGATCCCAGCGTCTGGAAGAGTATCGCCGATCTGCTGGCGAAGGCCGGAGGTATTCACCTCCAAAGCCTTTTTCTGCTGAATCAGCTCCAGCAAAACAGCGTCGATTTTCTCTCGGTATTTGGACAGCTCCACCCTGAGTCCCGGCTGGGCCAGTATATAGCGTAGAGGATAGGTTAAATGGGCCAGGGAATCAAACTGCCCCCACTTTGCCACCTGAAGCACATGGTCAAAATAATCGCTGAGCAGGGGGTCCACATTCTCATCTGTATAATTCAAATAATAAAAGTCTTTTTGGCCAGGCAGATTATGTACCGAAGCCAGCACAAAATCGAAGGCGCCGGCGGACAAGGCCTCCCGGGTCGCTTTCGGATCGGTGATGGCTGGCCCAGCTCGATGCCGGCGTATACCTGAAGCCTGCCGTAAAACACCGCCCTGGCCTTTCTGGTCTCAAAAAAGGATTGTACCACAGAACGGTCAAAGCCCTCTTTATAATAAATATCGCATTCACAGTGATCGGTGACGGCGATGGAGTAAAGGCCTAAGGCGGCGGCCCTCTCGCAAATCATCATAACCGGGTCGGTTCCGTCGAAGGAGCAGTCGGAATGGACATGGCTGTCAGAAATATAGTGGTAACGCATCAGTTTTCCTCCGTTTTAATAGGTATCTTAACGCGCTTTGCGTCTTACTATCTGTTCCGCCGCAAATCATCTTAAGGGACAGCTGCGCCAAAACAGACGGATTGCTTCTCAGCATTGCGGCAATACAGCAATATTTATATTTATTATATCACACGCCGTTTAGAATGCCTAGGCTTCTTTCTGGCAGGAATCCACCTGGTTTCCCCTAAAAATCTGTATCATTTTGTGAAATCTGGTTAAAGAGATGTTAAACCCCCTCTGCCTCTCTGGTTTTCGCTTGACAGTCCAAAGGTTTCCGTTCATAATAAAAAGGATTACAATGAAACTATGATATGTTCGGGAGGTACGCTTCATGAGAGCGGTAATTACGGTAATCGGCAAGGATATGGTGGGTATTTTGGCAAAGGTTTCGGCGGTTTGCGCGAAAGAAAACGTAAACGTCACCGAGGTAACCCAATCGATTCTGCAGGATCTTTTCGCTATGATTATGCTGGTGGATTTGGAAAAAGCCACAGTTCCCTTTAACGAGCTGGTCGATCAGATGACCGCCTTAGGAGAGCAGGAAGGCTTAAAAATCCATGTCATGCACGAGGATATTTTCAACTCCATGCACAGAATCTAAAACGGGAAAGGAACGGCTTACTGTTATGATGAACACCCGCGATATCTTAGAAACTATCACCATGATTGATGATGAAAACCTGGACGTACGTACCATTACCATGGGGATTTCCTTGCTGGACTGCATTGGCGGCGGCATAGAAAGCACCTGCGACCATATTTACGACAAAATCTGCCGCTATGCGGGCGATCTGGTGAAAACCGGCGAGGACATCAGCAAGGAGTATGGAATCCCTATCATCCATAAGCGGATCTCGGTGACTCCCGTCTCCCTGATCGCCGCCGCCCATCAAGCCCAAAATCCGGTAAAAATGGCCAAAGCCTGGAAAGAGCCGCCCAAAGCACCGGCGTCAATTTCCTGGGCGGCTACTCCGCTCTGGTGCAGAAGGGCTTTGGCCCCGGCGACTATGCCCTGATCGAAAGCATTCCCGAGGCCCTGGACGTGACGGAGCACGTATGCTCTTCCGTAAATATCGGCTCCACGAAGGCCGGCATCAACATGGACGCAGTGGAAAAAATGGGAAAAATCATTCGAGAAACCGCGGAGCGCACCGCCGACCGGGACTGCATCGGCGCGGCCAAGCTGGTGGTATTCTGCAACGCTCCAGAGGACAATCCCTTCATGGCAGGCGCCTTCCACGGCGTGGGAGAGCCGGACTGTGTGGTAAACGTAGGCGTTTCCGGTCCCGGCGTGGTGCGGGCCGCCCTTGCGAAGGCCGGCACAGGCTGCGATATTACGGAAATCGCCAATATCATAAAAAAGACCGCCTTTAAAATCACCCGGATGGGCCAGCTGGTCGCCCAGGAGGCTTCCCGCAGGCTTTGCGTGCCCTATGGCATTATCGATCTTTCCCTGGCCCCCACTCCCGCCATTGGCGACTCCGTGGCGCATATTCTGGAGGAAATGGGTTTGGAAACCTGCGGCGCTCACGGCACCACCGCCTGTCTGGCCCTGCTCAACGACGCTGTGAAAAAGGGCGGCGTAATGGCTCCTCACATGTAGGCGGCCTTTCCGGCGCTTTTATTCCGGTCACTGAGGATGCCGGAATGATTCACGCCGCGCGGACCGGCGCCCTGAGCCTGACCAAGCTGGAAGCGATGACCGCCGTCTGTTCCGTGGGCCTGGATATGATCGCTATTCCAGGGGATACTTCTTCTGAGGTTATTTCGGGGATCATCGCCGACGAAGCCGCCATCGGCATGGTGAACTCCAAAACCACCGCTGTGCGGGTAATTCCCGCCATCGGCAAAAAAGCCGGCGATGAATTAAGCTTTGGCGGACTGCTGGGCGAAGGCCCGGTCATGGAGGTCAACCCTTGCTCTCCCGCTAAATTCATTCACCGGGGCGGAAGAATCCCCGCTCCCCTGCAAAGCTTAAAAAATTAATTTTCACTGTTAATTTTTCCTGCCAAATATTTTTGACCTGGTTCTTTATTTTATAGCATTCCTATAAAAATTTATTTGACCGCTTGAACAATTTGACTTTTAGGACTATAATCTGAGTTAGTAAAACAATAATATTTGAAAAACGCGCAGAGAGGCGCAGGGAATTGTATTTGGGAAAATTCCCTGCGCTGTCCTTTTAGGAGGTGCTTTTACCATGCAGGATATGATAAAAAAAATAGTGGATATGGACGAAAAAGCCCAAGAAATTACCGAAGAGGCTAAACGCAGCAAGGCCCTGTCCGCCCAGGAAATCGCGGAGACAAAAGAACGAATCCGCGAGAATTATTTAGCCAGGGCCAGAAAGCGGATTGAATTAAACCGGATTCAGGAAAAAAATCAGGCCCGTCAAATTCTGGCGGACGCAGAAAAGAAGTACGAGGTTCAATTGATCAAAATGCAGGAGCTGTACCGTCAGCAAGGCGGCAATTGGGTAGACGCTATCGTAGGCCGTGTGATAGGAGAGTGATTGCATGCTTTCCTCCTTATCTTCTAATGTAGTGCTGGCCAAGCCCGCGCGAAATACGGCAAGCGGCTGAAGGAAAAGGATTACCGCAATCTTTTGGACTGCAAATCCGTGGCCGAGGTGGCGGCCTATCTGAAGGCTAACACCGATTATCACGACGTGCTCACCGGAATCAACGAGTACGATATCCATCGGGGGCAGCTTGAGGTTTTGATTAAGCAAAAGCTGTTTTATAATTTAAGCTCCTTTGTTCGTTATGAATTATCTGTAGGCGAGCAGCTCGCCGATTATGTGATCGCCAGGGCTGAGATTGAGGAAATTCTGGATGCTCTTATGCTGATGTCCGCCGGCCGGCAGGAAGAATATTCCCAGGCCGCTCCCCTTTATCTTGCCAAGCACACTAAAATCCACATGGAGCAGTTTTCCAGCATCCAAACCTACGGCGAATTTCTAGACGCTCTGGGCAGTTCGGTCTACCGCCGTCTGCTGGCCCCCTTTGAGCCCAAGCCTGGAGAGCCGGTGGATGTTTCGCCGTCGAAAACCAGCTTTATTCCTATCTGTTTTCCCATGTGCAGGAAATCATCGACCACCGCGTCAGGGGAAAAACAAAAAAGGAAGTCAGGGAGCTGTTCCAGGGCTACATCGATCTGGAGAATTACGCCCGGATCATCCGTATGAAAAAAAGGTTTCGGGCCCATCCGGAGTTCATTGAGAAAAATCTTCTCCCTTTCGGTTCTTTAAAGCCCAAGCAGCTAAACGCTCTGATCCACGCGGAAACCGCCAATCAGGCCGCCGCCATCTTCCGTACCACCTCCCGCGGGAAAAAGACCGCTAATGTGGAATACAATTTCGTGGATGAGCTGGCGCAAAGGATAAAATTTATCTCCGGCAAGCACTATATTCACTTTTCCTCCCATCCTCCGGTAGTGCTTCTTTCCTATATTTTCCTCGCTGATACCGAGGTCCACAATATTACTACCATTGTAGAAGGCATCCGATATCAGGTTTCTGTAGATGATATTAAAAAATTGCTGATCCTGCCCACGGATAAAGCAGGCTGAGCAATGAGAGAGGAGTAGAGCGCCGTGGCTGTTTCTAAAGTTAAAATTGCCAGTATTATCGGCGTTACCGACAAGCTGGACGATGTCATCCGTCTTTGCGGCCAAACTCAGTATTTCCATCCGGATGACGCTCTTTCGTTTTATTCCGATACCCGAAAGTTCACTACCTTTACAGACGCGAATCCTTATTCAGACATCCTCCAGGAGCTGAAAAGCCTTTTAATCCGCATCGGCAAGGATCTGGACGTGGTGGATACCAGAAGGCTGGATCTTCCCCACTATGAACTGAAAAATTATGTAGAACGGTTTTCCGGGCGGATGGATAAGCTTTTAAATCAAAAGGAAGCGCTGGAGGAGCTCCAGGAGAGCTATGTGAAGCAGACGGTGGAAATCGGCCATTTCGTAGGTTTGAATCTGGATTTAAAGAAGCTTGCCGAATGCAAATATATTAAATTCCGGTTCGGGCGTATTCCAAAGGAGTGCTATGAAAAGCTCTCAAAATATGAGGATAACCCCTATGTTTTGTTCTTTCAGTGCACCAGCGACGCCACCCACTATTGGGGCGTTTATATCGCTCCTGTGGAATACATTCAGCAGGTGGACACCATTTTCTCCGGCCTTTATTTCGAACGTCTGAGGGTTAAGGCGCTGGAATCCACCCCAGAAAAAATGCTCCAGAAGCTTCAGGAGAAAATCTCGGAACTGAAGGCGCAGATCGCCGGACTGCAAAAACAAATTGACGATAACTGGAACCAGGAGGCGGAAAAGTGCCAGCAGGTTTTCAGCAAGCTTGAGGAGCTGGACACTTATTTCAATATCCGGAAATATGTGGCCAAGCACGATAACAGCTTTATCTTAACCGGCTGGATTCCCGAGGAGGACGAGGAGAATTTCCGGGAGCGCCTTTCCAAAATCGACGGAATTGATTACGCTGTTGAGGACGCCAGCGAGGCGGTTCGGCACACGCCTCCCACCCGCCTGGTAAACAAAAAGCTTTTCAAGCCCTTTGAGTTCTTTGTGGATATGTTCGGCCTGCCTAATTACCACGAGATCGACCCGACCCCCTTTGTGGCCATCACCTATGTGCTGATTTTCGGCGCTATGTTCGGAGATTTCGGCCACGGCGTCGTACTTTCCATTGTGGGATTTCTCATGTGGCGGCTGAAAAAAATGTCCATCGGCAGAATTCTGATCCCCTGCGGCATTTCCTCCGCCCTGTTCGGCATCCTATTCGGCGACTGCTTCGGCTTTGAAAACACCTTTAACCCTCTTTATCAGGCTATGGGCTTCGCGGAAAAGCCGATTCATGTCATGGAACCCGCCACCACCAACTACATCATTTACACCTCGGTAGGCGTTGGCTGCGTCATGGTGGTCATCGCTATGGCCTTGAACATTATCAGCGGCCTGAAGCAGAAAAAATACGCCAAGGCCATTTTCGGTCCCAACGGCGTAGCGGGCTGGTTTTCTACGGCTCGCTGCTCGTGGCTGGTGCTTCAAATGTTCGCCGGAATTCCGGTAATGAACGCGGCATATATTATCTGCTTGATCATCCTTCCCCTGCTCTGCATTTGGTTCAACGAGGTTTTGGGAAAGCTGGTGGCCAGAGATCCGGACTGGAAGCCGGAAAAATGGGGAGATTACATTATCCAGGGCTTTTTTGAGACCTTTGAAACCATTTTGAGCTACGCCACGAATACCATGTCGTTTCTCCGTGTAGGCGCTTATGTGCTGGTTCACGCCGGCATGATGCTGGTGGTATTTACCTTAGCGGAAATGAGCAGCGGCATCGGCTATGTACTGGTTTTGATCGTCGGCAATGCTTTCGTCATGGGGCTGGAAGCCCTGCTGGTGGCCATTCAGGTGCTCAGGCTGGAATATTACGAAATGTTCAGCCGGTTCTATGACGGAGACGGCATCCCCTTCCATCCGGTTACGGTTGAAAAGCATTAAACGGGGAATACTTTCCCGTTTCAATAAATTTTGAATCTTATTTTGGAGGTATTCATGATGGATTATCTGTTTTTATTGCCAGTATGCTTCTTAGTATTGTCTGTGGTTTTAGCGACCCGGGCGGTGAAAAGAGGAACGAAAACCAAAAAGGCTGTAGCGGTACAGCTGGTTTCCTTTTTAGTGGTCACCCTGTTCTGCTTCGGTGTGCCTATGGTCGCCCAAGCCGCTGACGCTTCCACCGCCGCGGCAGCCGCCAGCTCGGCTAACGGAATGGGTCTGATCGCCGCCGCCCTGTCTACCGGCATCGCCGGCATCGGCGGAGGAATCGCCGTGGCCGCCGCCGCTCCCGCCGCAATCGGCGCTACCTCTGAGGATCCCAAGGCCTTCGGCAAGGCGCTGATCTTCGTAGCGCTTGGCGAAGGTATCGCTTTGTACGGCCTGCTGGTTTCCATCTTGATCCTGGCGAAGATCTAATTTAAGGATAAAGAAGGGTTCCCTTATGAAATTCCACTTGATCAGCGATAACATCGATACCATCGTAGGCATGCGCTTGGCCGGCATCACCGGCGTTTTGGTGCACGAGGACGAGGAAGTGAAAAAGGCTCTTACCGACGCCATGGCCCGGGAGGATGTGGCAGTGATCCTAATGACGGAAAAGCTGGTAAAGCTTTGTCCCGACCTTGTCTACGACCTGAAGCTGAACCGGCAGCGTCCCTTGATTGTGGAAATCCCTGACCGCCATGGAAACGGGCGGACCAAGGATTCCATCACCAAATATGTCCGGGATGCGATCGGCGTAAAAATATAATGAGAATGGGGGTTGCATGATGCCCAGTGATGAAAAAGCCTCCGCTTTTTTAGAAGCGATCAATAAATACGCGGAACAGCAGCGTAATGAAATTCACGCGGAAGTCGAGCAGTTTAAAGAGGAAGAGCTGAAAAAGGCGGAAATCGAAGTTCTTACCGACGCCTACACCCTCATTCAAAAGGAAATGGCTCAGATGCGGAAAGAGGTCGCCACGGAAATTTCCCACGAGGAAATGGAAGGCAAAAGAAAGCTGTTTCTGCAGCGCCGGCAGATTACCCAGGAGGTATTTGAAAGAGCCAAGGAAAAGCTTTTGGCTTATACCCAGACGGATACCTATCCCTCCCTGCTGGAGGGATATGCCTCCTCCATCGCCAAAACGCTGACAAAACCCGGCACCGTTCTTTTGGTCAGGGAAGCCGACCTGGTTTACGCCGACCGGATTCAAAAAGCCTTTTCGCTTCCCTGCGAGGTAAAGGCGGACGATTCCATCGTGATCGGCGGTATCCGCGGCTCCAACCTGGAAATGGGCCTGGTGGCCGACGAAACCATGGACAGCAAGCTGGAAGCCCAGTATGAATGGTTTTTCGCCAACTCCGGTTTAACCATAGTTTAACTGCCCGTCTGGGAAAGGGCGTTTCCTTTTCCCGGCAATGTTTGGAGATGATTTACTACTATGAACCAAGATGTAATTTTCGGAATCAACGGCCCTGTTGTCACGGTTCAAAATTCCCGCAGCTTCTCCATGATGGAGCAGGTTTACGTGGGCAACAGCCGCCTGGTCGGCGAGGTCATTAAGATTTCCGATCAAATCACCACCATCCAGGTCTACGAGGAAACCACCGGCCTGCGCCCCGGCGAACCGGTTTACGGTACCGGCGCGCCGATGAATATCCTGCTGGGGCCTGGTATCCTGGATAATATTTTCGACGGCATCGACGCCCGCTGAAAGCGCTGGAGGCCGCAGACGGCGCCTTTATCGCGAAGGGCACCACTGTATCGCTTCTGGACGATCAAAAGGAATGGGATGTCACTCTGACCTGTAAGGCCGGGGACCGGCTCTCCTCCGGGCAGATTTACGCCACCTTGCCGGAGACTCCCATTATCACCCATAAATGCATGGTGCCGCCCGGTGTGGAGGGAGAGGTCATCGAAGTAAAGCCTAATGGGCTTTACAGGCTTCACGACACAATCGCAGTACTGAAGGATGGCAGGGGCCGCATCCATGAGCTCACCCTCTGTCAGAAATGGCCCATCCGAAATTCCCGGCCCATCGCCAGACGGGAGCCCCCCGACGTTCCCCTGATCACCGGCCAGCGGATCATCGACACCATGTTCCCTATCGCCAAGGGCGGCACCGCCGCTATTCCCGGAGGCTTCGGCACCGGAAAGACCATGACTCAGCACCAGCTGGCCAAATGGTGCGACGCGGACATCATCATCTATGTTGGCTGCGGGGAACGGGGCAATGAAATGAGCCAGGTTTTAGATGAGTTCTCCGAGCTGGTAGACCCGAAATCCGGCCGTCCTATGACCGACCGCACCGTGCTGATCGCCAATACCTCCAACATGCCTGTAGCGGCCCGCGAGGTTCTATTTATACAGGTATCACCTTGGCGGAATATTACCGCGATATGGGCTATCACGTGGCGATGATGGCTGATTCCACCTCCCGGTGGGCGGAGGCTCTCCGGGAAATCTCCGGCCGTCTGGAGGAAATGCCTGCGGAGGAGGGCTTTCCGGCTTATCTCCCCTCCCGCCTGGCGGATTTCTACGAGCGGGCCGGCCGCGTCCAGACTCTTTGCGGCCAGGAAGGCTCCGTATCTGTTATCGGCGCCGTATCCCCCCAGGGCGGCGATTTTTCCGAGCCTGTAACCCAGAATACCAAACGGTTTACCCGGTGCTTCTGGCTCTGGATAAGTCTCTGGCTTACGCCAGGCATTACCCCGCCATCAACTGGATGACCAGCTACAGCGAGTATTTTACCGACCTGGATCCCTGGTTTGAAAAGAATCTGGGCAAGGATTTCATCCAATACCGTACCCGGATCAATTCTATCCTTCACGAGGAAAGCCAGCTGATGGAAATTGTTAAGCTGATCGGCGCAGACGTGCTTCCCGACGACCAGAAGCTGGTGATTGAGATCGCCCGCGTCATCCGGGTAGGCTTCTTGCAGCAGAACGCTTTCCATCCGGACGATACCTTTGTGCCTCTCACCAAGCAAAAGCTGATGATGAAGGTGATTCTTTATTTGAACAAGAAAGCCAGACAGCTGATTTCGGCCTCTATTCCGATTTCCCGGATCATAGAGCTTGGCTTATTCGACAAGCTTGCCACCATGAAGTACGACATTCCCAACGACAAGCTTGAAATGTTCGACGATTATATCAAGGATATCGACACTTCCATCGCCACCCTGTTAGATCCTAACGCGGCGAAAACCGGCGCGGCACTGCCGATGCCCGCCGGGGCGAAAGCATAAGCCCGATACCCAGAAAGGAACATGAAACTATGATTCTTGATTACGTTGGCGTAAAAGAAATCAACGGTTCCCTCATCGTGCTGGACGATGTGGACCACGCTTCCTATGAAGAGATGGTGGAGATCCATCTGGATAACGGCACCGGCGCCAGGGCAGAATTGTGCAGATCGAGGCAGGCGGGTGGTCATTCAGGTATTCGAGGGCACCCATTCCATTTCTCTGGCAACACCCGCACCCATCTGATCGGCCGGCCCATGGAGCTTCCCCTGTCCGAGGAAATTCTGGGCCGCACCTTTGACGGAGCCGGACATCCCATCGACGGTCTGGGAGAAATCTTCCCGGAAAAGCGAATGGACATCAACGGCACCGCCATCAATCCGGTTTCCCGGGTGTATCCGAAAAACTATATCTGCACGGGCATTTCCTCCATCGATGTGCTCTGCACCCTGATCCGCGGCCAGAAGCTTCCTATCTTCTCCGGCTCCGGTATGCGCCACAACGACCTGGCCGCTCAAATCGTCCGTCAGGCTAAAATCGCTAATGATGAAAGCGCCCAGTTCTGTATTGTGTTCGCCGCTATGGGCGTGCAGAAGGACGTTGCCGACTATTTCCGCCGTTCCTTTGACGAATCCGGCGTGCTGCAAAAGGTAGTGATGTTCGTTAACCTGGCCAACGACCCGGTGATCGAGCGCACCCTGACCCCCCGCTGCGCTCTGACCGCCGCCGAATACTTGGCCTTTGAGAAAAATATGCACGTCCTGGTGGTTATGACCGACATGACTCTTATGCCGAGGCCCTCCGTGAATTCTCCTCCTCCAAGGGTGAGATTCCCGGCCGGGGCGGTTATCCCGGCTATCTGTACTCCGACCTTGCCTCTATGTACGAACGCGCAGGCATGGTAAAGGGCCGGGAGGGCTCTGTGACCCAGATTCCCATTTTAGCCATGCCCAACGACGACATTACCCAGCCGGTGCCCGATTTGACCGGCTATATCACAGAAGGACAGATCGTTTTAGACCGTTCCCTGGAGGGCAGCGGCATTTATCCTCCGGTTTCCGTCCTGCCGTCCCTTTCCCGTCTGATGAAGGACGGTATCGGCGCAGGTTTTACCCGTGCGGATCATCAGGATCTGGCAAACCAGCTCTTTGCTTCCTATTCCAAGGTGATGGACGCCAGAAGCCTGGCCTCCGTTATCGGCGAGGAGGAGCTTTCTCCCAACGACAAGCGGCTGCTGGAATTTGGCAGGCTGTTTGAGGAACGGTTTATCACCCAAGGCTCTCACGAATCCAGAAGCATCGAGCAAAGCCTGAATTTAGGCTGGGAGCTTCTATCCACACTTCCACGTTCTGAACTGGACCGTGTGGATCCTAAGCTTTTGGATGAATTTTACAAGCCCAAGAATTTGGAGGCTTCAGATCAGGCTAAGGTGGCCGCCGCGTAGATTTGTCTCCGGAGGATCTGACCAGCCAGGTAAAATCATTTAATGAGGCGCAGTAAGCAGTAAAGCGAGGTGACTTTCCGTTGAGTATACAAACCGCTCCCACAAAGGGCAATCTGATGGCAACAAAGAAATCCCTTGCCCTTTCCAAAACCGGATACGACCTTCTGGATCGGAAACGGAATATTCTAGTTCGGGAAATGATGACCCTAATCGACCGGGCGACGGAAATTCAGAATACCATCGACGACACCTATTCCAAGGCTTACTTAGCCTTGCAGCGCGCAAACACTACCTTGGGGATCTGCGAGGAGCTGGCCGGAACGGTGCCCGAGGAGGAATCCCTTGGCTTATCCTATCGCAGCGTCATGGGCGTGGAAATCCCTATTGTATCTATCGACGACCGAGAGGATAACCATATTCCCTATGGCCTGATCTCCTCCAACGAAATGCTGGATGAGGCATATGCCAGATTCCACAGGGTGAAAGAATTGACTGCTGAGTTAGCGGAAATCGAAAACAGCGTTTACCGGCTGGCGGATGCCATTAAAAAAACACAAAAACGCGCAAATGCGCTGAAAAATATTATGATTCCCAGATTTGAGGCAACGGTGAAAATGATTACCAGCGCTTTAGACGAAAAAAGCCGTGAGGATTTCTCACGGCTGAAAATCATCAAGGCGCAGAAAGCGAAAAAGGCCGGGCAAAACGAACAGCAAACCCAATAAAAAGCGAAAGATTAAAAAATCTTTCGCTTTTTTATTTTATGGAAGCCATTCGAAAATATCATTAGGGTCTTGGGATAAAATAAATTCATCGATAAGCCTTGCCTTTCGTATTTTTATCGGATTTTTCTTTCAATAAAATTTAGACACGGCTTCCAACAGCGGAAAACCTTTCTCATGCTCAGATTTCATAAGCTCTCTTTTCCCACTGCGCCGTATAACGGAGAAATTACCGGCCATACTAGGAGTAAGCGGAAATCCGCTTATTCTAAAAAGGAGTGAAACCCATGCTTGATAAACTCGCTTTGATCTTAACCATTATCGGCGGCATCAACTGGGGCCTGATCGGAATTTTCCAGTTTGACTTGGTGGCCTGGATCTGCGGAGGCCAGGGATCTATTATCAGCCGGATCATTTACACGATCGTGGCGCTGGCGGCTATCTGGTGTATTTCCCTGCTGTTCCGGGAACACGATACCGTTGCCGAAGGCCACCACGCCTGACAAAATAAAGCTGCGGCAAATGGTATGCCGCAGCTTTTTATTTTGTCAAATGCTAATAGGAGCGAGCCAAATAAAAGGCTCAATCGGAATATTCCTCAAAATCCAGAAAGCGGGCAGCAAAAACACCAATACCCGACTAAAGCCCGGGTGGTACCACGGGTTTGGCAGCTTATCGCAGCCAGTGAATATCTTAATACCGTAACGAAGCATGGTGTAGCCAATCAACGGCACCGCAATAAGAGCCAATATATTACACCGCGCCGCAGTTACGATATCCAAATGAAGCAGCGAATAACACATCCGGCCCGTACCGCAGCCAATGCAATAAAAACCTGTCCATTCATAAAAAAAGCAAGGCGGCATCCAACTGATTTCCCCAGGCTTATGAAAGTACAAAAAGACGGCGCCTGCCGCGCAGAGAAAAACCAGCACGGCAAACGCAGTCCTTGGATACCTTTTAAAAGGGTTTTTAGACCTCATGGATTAATAATAGTAATAATAAGAGGAGGCAGCCATACCGCCAATAATACCGCCAATAATTCCCAGCACAATGGCAATCGCGCCCAAAACGGTAGCGATAATGCAGAAGGTTTTGGCATTTTTCGAAGCGTTCATAGCGCCCTCATAGTCGCCCATCGCAATCAGGTTATTTACCTTACTGGCATATACAATAGCGGGGATCGCCAGAGGCCAGCACAGAAAAATACAAACGATCGCCCACGCCAGATAGTTGCTGATGTGAGGCGCCGGCTGCTGGGGC